>TARA_R110000772_G_scaffold92370_3_pt1 | contig 16746 bp, 9 predicted proteins | sample TARA_R110000772 | Tara Oceans TARA_R110000772 (sample SAMEA4397948) | marine metagenome | biome: Polar Biome; feature: [SRF] surface water layer (ENVO:00010504); material: water (ENVO:00002006), including particulate matter (ENVO:01000060) such as... | depth 5 m | reverse complement strand
TTTTCATCTGTATGAGTTTCTCCAAATAAATTCTTTTGTGCTTGTGTCACAGGCACTTGCTTATCTGTTTTAGTTTCTGATTCTTTTTCTTGTTCTGGAGAAGCTAAAGCCTGCATTTCTTCTATTGACAACTTGTTAAAGTTCTCTACAGCTCTATTTCTAATTTCGCTATTATTTATTTTGTAGTTTTTTTCACCTGCAGCTTCTTTCTCTGCAACTAACTCTTTACCTGCATTATCCATGAATTTTTGCTTCTCCTTATTATTAATAAAGTCAAAGTTAGATTTCTTGATTATTCTATTTTTTAATTTCTGTATTTCTACATCAGTTCTAAAATCTGGAAAAGCAGGGTTTTCTTTTTTCTTTTTAGCTTCAAGTTCTTTTATTTTAGCTAAGTCACTCATAACCGACAAAGAGGTTTCTGCACTTAAATTAGGAGGCAATCCATTTATCGTGCTTTTGTATATTTCTACATCAGCCATTATATTTTCTACCTGTTCTGGTGTATATACTCCTTTTTTAACTTGTGAGTCTAAAAGTTGTTTTGTTTTATCTGAATCACTAGACATTAAAGCCAATGCTTTCATTTGATCAACAGCCTGAAAACCTCTGCCTTTAACTTTAAAAGCATTAACAGTACCTGTTTTTAAATCTCCTGCAAAAGGCATAAAAAAACCTGCTGTTAGTGAGATTATGGATGTGTTCATAAACTCATCTGCACTAATGGTATCTCGCATTATTTCTTGGCCTGCTTGCTCATTTATGTTGTCACCAATAACATAAGCCTGTCCTCCTTGTTGAATGTTTTCTTGAATAAACTCTTTACCACCTTCTCCAAGGTATACTTTTCCATTTGTTATTACCTTATCTAAACCTTTTTTAAAAATACTTTTAGACGCTTCAATACCTGCTCCTTTAGTATATGCATCTATACTTTTTTGAATAAGCTTTTCCTTTACTTTTGTTCCGAAAATTTTATCCATAGCAATTCTTTGAGTAGATATAGGAGCTGTTAAAACTCCTAAAGCATAACCCTGCGTACTTGCACTTGATGCTAATTCATCTGCCTCTTCATTTGACATTCCTGCAGCTAAAGCTTGCTTTCTTACATCTGAAGATAACGAACTAGCCATTAAAGTTCCCTGAGCAATCATAGCTGATGCTACTGTGGCCCTCATAGGTACTTTTTCTAATAATTTTATTATAGACCTTCCTTGCTTGTATTTAGAGGCTGCCGATATACCTTTAATGGTTTGCCCTGCTATTCCAACACCTCTAGTAAGAGCTATCTGAAGTAACATATCAGAGGCTACACCTGCTGTTGTTACTAATGCTCCTGTACTACTAAAACTAGTTGTTTCAACTCCATTTTTTGATACTTGTTTTCTTATTTCTTCAATCTGACTAGGCTCTAAAACACTACTAACTCTTATCTTTAAATCTAAATCATATATCTCTCCCCTATCGTCAATCATATACTCTCTGCCATTAGCAAAAGCACTTTTACCACTTGCGTAAGTATACCTAAGCATATCATCTCTGTTGAGTTCTATTTCAGCTTGATTCATTTGAATTTCATCAACAACAGAATCCATACCTAACCATCCGTATGCCCACTCAGAAGTACTATTTATCCTATCAGCTACAGAACGACCACCTTGATACCCTGAATCAAGAAGCCATTGAGTATTATCTCCACCTGCGCCTCCCTCTAGTTCTCTTTGATAGTTTTCTTTTGTTTCGGCTTTTTGTTTCTCTACAACAGCTGCAAGAGTTTTAAATTCCTTAATCATATATTGACTTAGGTCTTCGCTTTTAATTGAAGGTTTTAAATTAATTTTATCAGTATCGCCATGTAAAAATGGATTCCTACCATCATTAGCTATCTTATATTCTAAAACTTCTTTTTCAATTCTTTGCATGTCAGATTCAGCAAGATAATTTTTTAAATAATCATACTTAAGTCTTTCTGCTGCAAGGGTTGGATTATAATTACCTGAGTAGTCATAACTTCTACCATCTTCAGAGATGGTTTCGTCTTCTAATAACTGATTGTATTTATCTATAAATCCTTTTTTCTTTAAGTAGCCATTAAAACCAGCTATACTAAATTTCTCGTTTTTCTCTGATAATTCTTTAAGAGCTATTTGATTATACATTCTACCAAGCTGTTCATTTTCAAAACCTGTTGGTTGGTAATCTGCATCTTCTGCAATGTCAAACTGTTCCTGTGTAGGAGAACCTTCTCTTTGAAATATAGCCTCCATTTCCTGTGCAGTAGCATCTGGATTTGCATCTAGAAGTTTTTGTGTTTCTGAATTAAAGGAATTAACTACCCTTATGGCTTCTGTTTTTATTGCCTTGTCTTCATCTGTTTCAATGTAGTTTTTTGTTTCTGAATAAACATCATAAGGCTGAAGTTCTTCGCTTTGTAGTTTTAATATGTTGTCTTCAGTTGACCTAACTGCAAGCTCTTGAAGTTTTTCGACAGCGCTTCTACTTCCTTTTAAAGCACTTATTATATCTGATTGCTTTATATAACCAACTGCTAATGCTTTTTGAATGTTTGGATCTGCCTCTATTTTTAACTTTAATGTTTCGTCTATTGTTTTGTTTGCATTTTTCATAGCCCTAGCCCTACCTTGACCTGCCATGTAAAATCCACCTAAGGGTTCATCACTATTTTTTAATAACGTATCTAAATCTTCCTTTAAGAAACTCTGAACTTCTTCTTCTAGAATTAAATTTTCTGTGTCTCCTATTAAAGCGTTCATGGGATTCATCTGTTCCCTGAAGTCAACCTGTTCGTCTACCTCAACTACTTCTTTTACTTCTAAACCATCCGAAGACCCAGGAGTTGTTTCCGTCTCTGTAGTGGATTCCGTAACAACCTTTTCCCCATTTGAAGGAGTAACGATTGGGTTTTTTTTTTCAGCATAATCTAAGAATCCCTGCTCATCATTAAAAATACCTTCAGGCAGCATTTCGTATACGCTTTTTATTCCATTTTGATTAACGTATTCAGAAAAACCATTAAAATCATTAAATATTCCTTCAGGTAACATTTCGTAAATTTCTTCCATCTTTTATGAATTTTGCCAGTCGTTATATGTTTTCTTTTCGTTTCCTTTTATTTTTTTCCAATCTTGAAAAGAAGGCTTTGCCGTTGTTTCTTTTTTATTTCGAGGATTGTTTTCTTTAGCATATTTTTCAAGAGCCTTTTTTACTACTCGACCATTTTTTTCATCCGATTCACTCGTTGCTAATTCTTCTTTTTTGCCATTTAAAAATCCGAAGACCCTCATTCTATGATTACCTGGGAAATCGTCTATTTCAACCGTTATAAAGCCTTCAGGGAAACCATAATTTTTTACCATTTTCGCTACCGTTTCGTCAAATGCAATTTTTATTTTACCAGAATCCTGCCCTGCTTCTGTAAAAGCAGTTGATGGTGTTCGAGGATTTGCATCATTATCGTAACTTAGAGCAATATCATCCATAAAAACATATGGCGCTCCTTCTTTTATCTGACTGTATGTATAATTTTCTATACCTATTGCTTTTGTATCTGCTTTGTCACCTTTAAAACTTGTGTATTCAAGATAATTTTGAGCAGCATTTTCAGTCATTTGTGCCTGAGAAGCTATTTGACTTCCTGCTCCAGTAGCTTTAGATCCTGTCAGCGGTATATCTGCAAGCTTTTCGCCATCTATATTAATAAAATTTAAAATTAAGTTATTATCTTTATCTCTAGAGTATACTGCTTTATCTAATATTTTACTTTGAGTTACTATAGCATTTATAGAACTTTTATTACCAGTTGCTCCCTTATCAATTAGTTCTGCATAGTATTTACCTTTTTTCTCCCTGTCCCCAACGGCAACATCAACAGCAGTTTTTTTCCTTGCTTGAAACTCACTTCTCTTAGTACCTCCCATAGTATACTTCTCGTTAACTTTAGAAAGAATACTACCCTTTGCAGCATTTACAGCAGCTTTTTTATCTTCAGGCGTAAGTACTACTGTGAGTTGGTTTGCCACAAGCTTCATTTCTAGATACTTGTTTTTCTCACCTTCAACTACCTCACCTGTTTCTAGGTCATAATAATTATATTTTATTTTTTCCTTCTTTTCCTTATCACTTAGAATTGCCCATTCATTCATGGTTTTAGTCTGCGATCTTTCACCTTCAGGGCCATTGTCTGTTAAGACACTAACCATTCTACTATTAGTGCTAGTAGCTAAAGCCGTAGCATCATTTATTAAAGTTGAAACTCTTTGATTAATAAGATTCCCTTCTGAATCTCTAGCTAATAAGAAATCTTTAACAGTTCCAAACATTTTTCCATTTGGTCCAGTAGACATTGTTTGAATTGCTACATCTAAAGCTCCATCTTTTACAAAAAACTTTTTAGTTTCAGTTGCTAAGTCAAACCTATCTGCCCTTTCATTCCTTCCTCCATCTAAAGCAAGTATGTTGATTTCTGAACCTTGACCTGGCAATATTTTAGGCTTACCATTTTCATCTAAATCCAAAACCTCAACTCCATCTTGAAGTTTTGTTTGATATAAAGTAACATTACCTAATCCATTTCTACCAATACTCATATTAACAAAATTAGGATTCATTATTCTACTTTGGATTCTTTGCATCGCCCCCTCTTCATCTCCAGATGCAGGAAGATGATACACATCAGGGCCACCTTCCTTATCAGGCCAATATCCACCTTTAGCTCTTTGAAGTGTTAATTGAAAATCTTTTGAAGCAGATTGAATTTTTTGCTGAATAATATCAAACGTCTGTTTTCCATTTTCTCTAAATACAATATTATCGTCAGCACTTATGACACCACTTTGTACTAATTTCTCATTATTATAAAGTTGGTCTTTATAACTAGCCAAGCCGTTTATAACTAAATCTCTTTCAGTTTTATATTGCTCTCCAGTACTTGTTAATTTTGATATTTCTTGTTGAGCTTTTAATTCACCTTCCCTGTAAGCTTTAGCCGTATCGTCTTTTAATTTTTTACGTTCTGTAGCTATATTAGTTGCCCAAGTGTTAACATCAGCCATTCCTGTGTCAACAGCCTCTAATAATGTTTTTCGTGTACCAACACCTGTGTTTCCTTGTTCAACCGAAAACTTTGCTGCGTCTAATGCATTACCCATATCTTATAATTTATTATTCTTTTTGTTTCGGTGTTGGAGTTTTAAAAATTCCTAGTCCTTGAAACATCTCACTAAAATCACCAAAAGGATTTGTAAAATTCTCAAATTGTGTTTTTAATTCAGAAAAGAAATTAGTAAATCCGCTTTCAGCTTCTACTTTTTGATCCATTCCAACAGAATCTGAATAACCAATTTGTTGATTTTTACCATCTATCCTAATATCTTCATTTTGTGGTACTAACGGAGTATCTGTACCTGTAGATTCTAACTCAAAAGGAAGACCTGTTTTTACTGTTTGCCTTAATTGTTCTTTAGAATACCCATTAATTATTTTTAATGCCTCTGCATCAGTTTTTGCCGCTCCACTTTTTAGTAAAGATGCAGTTGCCTTTCCTGTTGCATCTTTCATACCACCTAGACCTCCAAAAGCTTGAAGCCCCACAGCCAATGCACTTGTCCCTGCGTTAATAAACGCCCCTGTAGCTTGCCCTTTTAAGTCATCTGATTGTTGTGTTAACGCATCCGCTTTTACTCCTGCTGCTGCTGCTCTATCATCAAACATCATTGCAATCCTAGCGGCATCTGTTTCAGCAGCTTGCGCTCTTTTTCCCTCAATATCTAATTGTTGTCCAGCATACTTGTCTGCAATTAACCCTGTGGTAGCATCTGCTCCTTGCTTTACCTTACCTGCTGTTGCAACTAAACCTCTTTGGTCACCTTCGGCTGCCTTTTCAATTATCTGTCCAGTTATTGCATTTGCAGTTTGAAGTTGTTTATCATATACATCTGTTGTTGCTCTAAGAGCATCATAGTAATTGGTTTCAAGCCTTGATACCGCTTGCTCTTCTAATTCTTCTTTTTGTATGTTTAAACGACCTGCCATTCTAGCGGCTTCTTTTGAAGCATCTGAAGCTATAAAGCCTTTTGCTACTTGGCCACCTATAGCTACCCCTGCAGCTATCCCTGTTACTAATCCCATATTATAATTTTTTTATCATTTCTTTGGTGTACTGATCTCCCTCAACATAACCGTTTCCCTTATAATGTTCTATTAAAGAATCAGACTTTATTAAAGCATACGCATACTTACAATTAGATAACTCTAAAGTGTGTGTTAAAATTTTAATTAACTCTAATAAAGCTTTTTTTCTTTTTTGTTTATCCTTATACTCAAAATTAGATATAATCCAATCACACCATCCTACTGATGAATTAGTTATATATATGTATCCTGCACAAACAGGAATATCATTATCATATACAATAAAACCACCCTCACCATTATCTGGTAAAAAATCTTTAGGAGGTGGAGTCCATCTCCAATCTTTCCACCAATTCACCAAAATGGTTTCGTAGTCTAATGCGTTTAATTTTCTTATATTAAATTCCATTAACGCAAAGATACAAAAATCTAAGGATTACTTTTCAATACATCGGAATCAACTGTAAAAAGTTCCACAGCTGTAGTACTGTTGTTTGTTAATTTAAACTCCATATAATAACCTGTTGCTCCATAAGATTCAGCAACACTATTTTTAGTTGTAAAAATATACGCTCCAACAGGTATCCCTGAAAGAGGTGGCGTTAAGTCTGTGGCATCTATTAAAATAGTTTTCCTATCAGCACTTATGCTTGTTATTGGCCCTACCTCTTTTACAATAGCACCATCTTTATAAAAAACAGAATCACCATAATTAATAATAGAACTTATTGATATTGAAAATGTTACAGTTATTGTATTTGGTGATAATCCTGATGTGCTTAGAAAACTACCTATTCCTTGAGTTGACCTTTGACTAAAATCTTGACTTCCTCCAATTCTTCTAACAAAAGCAAACCAAGCTCCTTCTTTTTGCTCAAAATAAGTGTCATCCATAAAACCACTACCTAGATCTGTAACTAAAGCACAGTCCCATGAGTCATCACTTTCAAGCTCAATAGTTTTGAAAACCTTAACAGTTGTAGGCTCTTGATTAAAAACACCTGTAATTGTAGAATCATAATCAACTCCATAATAGTTGTTCCTTCTCTCGTTAGTATTATGTCTATATAAAGCACCACCACTAAAAGAATATAAATACTGATTCATTCCTAGAATAAAATCTGGATTATAACTATAAAAAGAAGGCCATCCTTTTACCGATTCACTAAACGTTAATGTATAATTTTCTAATGCCATATGTTATTATTTTTGTTCACACTCATCATTACGAGCATGCTACTATACTGCTTACTACTCCGTTTGTAACTGTAATTACTTGACTATTATCCATAAAGTAATTTCCATCTAAAACTCTAAACTCACCATTAACATCATTAAATACAGGATTGTTAAGCTCAGGGTAGGTGTTTACTTGATTTCTAAATCTACCAAAATAATAAGTTGCATTTGCTGTAGTACATCCTGTACCAGATATAATTGATTTACCTTGGAAACTAGGTAAATTTGCAGGACAAGCCACCTCTAAATTAAATTGAGTAGTAGGACAAGTACCTAGAACTTCTATTTTTACGTTACTAGGTGTAGCACTTGTTTTAGGTATAATTAAAAGATTATATTGAGGATTTGCACCTCCCAAAACATCATCTCCAGTATTTGTAGTAATTGTTTTAGTACTAGGAGTTCCAGGAATCCATGATGCTGGGCTTTGGTTTAAACCATTATAATAATTAAGGGTATATGTTTGTGGAGCAACTGCACATGGCCCTTGAGCTGCTGGTAGACCTAATACAGTAAATGCATCTACTACACCACTTGTGCTTTGTCTATTTCCATCTAATGGAGTTGACAATCTATTATAATATACACCGTTATAAAGAACTCTTATTCCATCAGGAATGTCTTGAGGTTGAAATAAAATGCTTATAGCCCCTGTTGCTCCCCCTGCAGAAAAATTTAATTCATATAATCCAGCACTACTCTGTGGTATTACAATTGATGAACCACAAGCTATGGGGTTTGGTGCAGGATCATCACAAGATTCACAAACAACTAGAGGGCCTAATAAGCCGTTTAGTTGGTATCGGTATTCACTATTGTATTGATAATATCCATCTGGAGATATAATAGTTAAATCAGCATCATCATATACAGCTGTAGCCGTAACAAATGTAGATGCGTTTATAAATTTATTTACTGTACTTGGCATAATTTATTTTATTTAAGAGCATTCACAACATGCCTCTGTTGGGCTTGCTGCATCGTAACAAAATTGTAATGGTGTAGATTCTCTAAAGTCCCAAACCAAATACATATAATCCATATGTGAGCTGTATGTAAAATTAGCTGAATACTCAGGGAAACTTCCTGTTATTGGTGTTGCTGTATTCAACAAAGGAATTAATGTACTTAAATCTGATTCATTATAATTCGTATTACTAGTTAAATACTTAAATTTATCTTTATTCACGTCAAACTCAAAAGTTTGACCTGCATTTTGTCTGTTTTTCATTGTAACAACTGAACCCAAAGCAGGTAAAGTTCCAAAAGAAGAATCTCCACTTTGTTCTGAAAATAATGACACCCCATCTAATTCTAAAACAACTGAGTTAGTACTGTAAGGACTCAAATCAGTTCCTAAAGACCACCTATATCTACATGTTGTAGTTAAGCTAACATCTCCTTCAACGTTTATAACGATCTCTTTAACCGTTAATTCCTGTGACACAGGACAATTAAAGTCAATTTCTAATGTAACAGGGTCTGCTACTTGAACAGGAGTTATAGTTACTGTTGCTTGAGTTGGATTATTTGCAGTTTTGTTAAAAGAAACATTACCAGTTCCAGTAACGTCTTGGTTAACAACACTTAAACCATTCCATTCAATAGCAATGTTTAATGGATTATTAACTTCATAAACAAATAAAACAGTTCCTATTAATGTACCTAAGTCAACCACAATAGTATAAGGTTCTATTAATTCAGACATAATTAAAGTATATCCACAATCTCTTTCATTTGGTGGCTGAGGTATTTCTCTTAAGTTAGAAGATAAAACAAATTCATTCATATAAGGATCAAATCCACCTAACTTTTGCGTTTCAAAAGCATCTACAAATAAATCTCTAAACCAAGACCTCATACCTACTTCAGAAATAACTCCTAATAAACCTCCTGTATCTCCTCTTTGCCCACTTCCTTTTAATTGAATAACAGAACTTCTTTTTGCATCAGTAAAAAATACATCAGTTCCATATGTAGAAAAGCTTTCAGGGTTATTGCTAATACCAAATTCTTCTACTCTAGCTAATTGAGTTCCTAAAACTTCAGGTACTGAAGTAATAGCTCCTCCTGCTGCAGCATCTGACAATAAATTCTTTCCTACAAGTAAAGATGATATTTTATCTTCTTGCAAAACCAATATATCTGTTTGCCTAGCATGCATAACTCTAATAGGGCCATAAGATGTTTCGAGTGTTTTAAAATTAGCTAATGCTAAATTAAATTGATTTAATTTATTTAAACCTGTTTCTTGATTAAAGACTCCACTATAAGTTACATCTCCAAATCTATTAGCCTCTTTATATTGTTCTTCAGATACAGCCGTTACTTTGTCACCTAAACTTAATGTTGGTTTTATTAAAGCGTCTAAAACAGTATTGCTTTCAACTCCATTTCCGAAGGCAAAACAATTAAAAAATGTTAAATCTACAATAGCAGGCTGTGAAATAGTTTGGTTCTGGTCAGCATCTGATGTTCCTGATAAATGAAGTCCATTTATTATATCAAATGTTTGTTCATTTTCATAATACAACTCGTTATCTGAATCTAAAGGCTCTGTTTCAAATACCATCAATGATGTAGCTCTTTGAATTTCAAGGTCAATATTTCCGTAAGAATTTCTTTTGTCAGGACCAGCACAATAAGGTGTACCATTTCGCATACCCATTAACTGTCTACCATCAGGATATGATGTAAAATATATTGTATTTGTACCTGCTACCGCTGAAGGAATGCTTCCATTTGTATATAATGTTTCGTCAAAAATAGTTGTATTTATAGTATCATCAGAACCTGTTGTTACACCATTTGTTAAATTTATATTGTCTCCTAAAACAAAGTCATATAAACTATTGTAATCATCTCCTGATGTAAACCTTTTATCATACTGATAGCTACGACCACCACATCTACTTCCTCTACTTCTTCTGTTTGCACGAATTTGAATTCTAACAATACTTCCTGCAGGTATAGTAAACGGAATAAATACATCAGTAGGGCCTGTAGTATCTGGATTGTCAATATAAGTCTCTACCTGTACAGCACAGTAACCTCCTTTACAACCATTACTTTCTTCAATAAATGCATTTTCAGGATAATTTGCTGAAAACCCATTAGGTTTTAATTGCATATATGCACCTGCTAATTGTCCACAAGGAGGGCTACCTGCTATAAGATTCCCATCTGCATCTTTGTCGCAAAGAAAATCATCTGTTTCTACTCCAAATCCTAATACTTTTGTTTTCGCACAATTTGTAACTGCACCATTACTATCTGATTTTACATAAAGTATTTCATTATCTTTTACTTTATCTCTATTGTCTCCTTCAAGTTTAAAATAAACATTTCCTGTCTCTTCTTCTTGAAAAAAGATATTAGAATAAATAGTTCTGTAAAGTCCTTTAGACTCTTTTATAACAAATTTATATTTACTAGCCCAATAAGGAGGATAATTATTTAATTCAACCCTAATGCTATTTTTTGTTACTGAATTGCTACAAGGAATATATACTGTATTATCAGTATCAACTAACGCAGTAGTGCTACGCCCATATTCATCCATATAAACAATTCCTATTTCATAATCTCTATTACTGTGTAATGATTGTCTTGAACCATCTTTTGAATATAATCCAGTTGCATCAATAGCCCCTAAATACTCATAGGCAAATATCCCCATTGGAGTTGCAGGATTTTGCGTTTGGTCATATTTTTCAAATTTTATAGCTGGTAATGTAAAAGAAATATTATTACTACCTTGTGACGCTTCAATTAATATACCTTGAGGTGTTCCACTTAAACCAAAACCTACTTGTTCCCATTCAGATTTAGCGGATACCCCACAGTTAAAAACATCTGTTTGACTTGTTCCAGAAGTGCAATTAGTCACACATCCTGAAACAATTGTTGAAAAACAACTTGAATTAGCAATAGAAACAAAATCACTTACAGCAGCCACAAATTCTGTGCTAGTAGCTAAAGCATAAACACTTGAGTAATTTTCTTGTAAATTAAACAAAAAAGTTCTGTCAAAACTATTTTCAGGCTGTGTACCATCGTTATAAGAAGCATCTCCACTATATGAAACACTTTCATATTCAAAAATAACCCCTATTTGAGAGCCTTCAATTAAATCTAATCCACCAAAATCAATTGTTATCTTTGCATTAGAAACATTGTTTGTTCCTCCTTGTATTGTATAACCAAAACTACTAATTAAACCTTGTATTTCTTTTGCGGAAAGATTTTCTCCTACTAATGATAGGTTATAATCTAAGTAAATATCTTTACCTGTTGAACTCTTAATATCATAGCCATCAACATAATTACCATACATTAACCTATTGCCCATTATTGTTTGAGCTTGTGCTTTTTTAGGAACATTATCAAATAATCTCAATAACTGAGCTTCAGGAAGTGTTGTAAATATTTTCTTGTTTGTAAAAGATAATGTTTGTTCAACGTCATCTAACCAACCTTCGTTTAATTTGTTAAATCGTTCTATTACATTTACTGTTTGACTTGTACTGAATTTAAACACAACATCTAAATCTTTTACATTTCTCCCACCTGTATCAAAAGTTACATCTGTTGTATTAAACACATTTAACATCCCATCATTATCATAGGTTTGATAATTTATTTTAAATGGGCCAGGAGTAAAAGCTACTTGACTAAAAGGCGATAAAGCTGAATATTCACCATCTTCATATTGCCATCTATATGCAAAACTTAATAAAAGTTCCTCCATATAGTTTTCCCCTCCACCTAATTGATAGCTATTTAAGGCAGGTGCGTTTAATGGAGGTGCTACAATAACACCAATATCTTGTTCTGTTATTTGATCAACTGTAGTAAATGAATTTGGTTGTAAGTAATTTCTTTTTATATTTATTTTTCTAGGAGGATTTAAGTTATCCGTAAAAAACAAAAGGTCTCCAATTAAATTTATACCATTTACTAAAAATTTTTCATCAAAATTTAATAAAGAAGTAGATATAACATGGTAAAATAAAATAAATGTTCTAGTATTATATGATACTATCAAATCTACTTTACCTGTTGATGAATTAGTATTTGCCTTGTCAGTAACAAACCAGTATATAGTTTCATTAGCACCATCTTCAAAAGCACCAATACATCTAGCAGAAGAACTTAAACTTGAATTTTTAAACTCTAATTCTACAATAAGTTCGTTTCCTTTTGAATTTTCAACTGCACCTATTTCAGTTCCTTCTGTAGAACCTAATCGTATATTTAACGCATCTACATATTGGCCTTGAGGAAGCAATCGTTCATCAATGCTTTTATTCATTTTACCTGCGACAAAGTTCTTTTGAATTTTAGCCATATTATTTTATCCACTTATTTTGTCCCCTTAGATTCATTAATAATCTTCCTGGGTGTATATTGCTCAATCTTAATTTTGAATTCCTTAGAAGAGCTGATTTCTCTTTTCTAGCTCTATTTATGATGTATTCTTGTATACCAAATTTACTTTGAAGTATTACAAACTTTATATATGAATAAATAAACTCTTCAAACAACTTATTAACGCTTATCTCTGAGTCTACTCCACCCTCCATACCATCTGATACATACTCAAGAACTACCAACTCATCTGCCATATCTGAACTAAAGTTAATAACACCACCTTTTTTATTTATTTTAAAAGTTGGATTTGCATTTGCTGTTTCTGTATTTAAACCATACCTAGCACCAACAGGATATTCAAAATACCATAAGCCATTATAAAAATACCCTTCTTGTCCGTTATATTGACTTTGTTGATTTAAGTATATACTTTTCTTACCTTTTGAAATTCTATCTAAATCTAATGTTGAAGTAGATGGTTTTAATATATTTCCATCATGATCAAATAATATTCTACAATTATTATCTTGTAAATAAGCATCGCTCCAATTTGTTTGAATATTCTCGGTAAGAGGCATTAGCGTACCATTCTTATACAAAGAAATTCTAACCCAATTAACATAGTCTTGTGGTAAAACATATCTTAATGTATCACAAACCTGTAGTTCAAGAATTTTAATTTCTTTAAGAGAATCATAATTTAATTCCTGAATAGCTCTTTTAGCATGAAATATTATATTATACCTCTCAACGTTGTTTATTAGTTTATCATTCCCAACATACATTAACATAAAGTTATTTACAATGTCATTTAATGTTATATATTGATATGAACCCCAATTTGCGTCTTCTGCATTTGGGTTTCCATTGTTTTCGTAATATTGATAATCTGTTAAATATGCCATAATCTATCCTTCTTGTTGAGTTGCTTCGTTTTCTTCTGCTTTTCCAAATTGAACCAATGCTCCTTCTCTTATAGACATCCCTGCATACTGTAATATTTTATTTACAATATTAGGCTCATCTGACAGCGGTAATTCAAAATCTTGATAATCTGCTGCTGTTTCATCAAAGCTAGGGTCTCCACCAGTAATAATATTAAAATAAGTCCAATTAGGATCTTTAGGATATCTAATATACTGAGAAACAAGTGTTCCTGCTGTAGTTATTGTATCTGGATAAACTGTAATAGTATTTCCTAAATCAACATTATTTGCACCACCTAAAACATATGCAGGAAATGTAAGACCTGGGCTTGTTAATGGAGATGAATTTAGGTAAAATATTTTATTTTGAGACACTCTCTCAACTTCTGTAATTCCCTTTGTAGTCACAATACTGTAACTAGTACCTCCAAAAATTCCTGATAAAAAATCATTACTTGATATTGTTAATTGAGTCTCACTATCTACACTTACTACAAAAGCACTTCCTCCAGAAAAAACACCACCACCTGTAGTGTTAGTTATTAACTGACCTGATTTTACCTGTCCTCCTGTTACAAAATTTGCTGCTGCATCTATTAAAGTGTTTCCTATTGAACCAAAAGTTATTGTACCTGTTGCTGTAACATTTGGATAATAATTAACTTTATTAATTAAATAGTAATCTTCAGGTAAATCAAATAAATTTATACCTGTGTTTATTAATCCTTTTGTAGATGAAAAACTATCTATTACTTCAACTATTCCTTTTACTAAATCAGCATAACCTTCGCCTGAAACTCTAGCGTTTTGTTTTACAATTTGGGAATTATATTGGTAAAAATAATCTTCAAAAATATCCAATTGCGCTTGCTTTGCATATAGGTTAAAATCATTGGGTGTTATATACCCAAAATTATTTTTATTTGCAATAGAAAGAACCGTTGCTCTTACTGTATTTATTAAACTCATACTATTTAATCTTTTGACAAAGATACAAAAAAAGGAGCTTCATTTTTTGTGAAGCCCCTTTTAGGAATAAGCTGATTTTTTTTATTGGTTATAGCTTGTCTTCCAATATTCTTAATACCTCTATGCCTTCATCACTTTGAAGAAATGATGCTAATATAAATAAAGGGTCTTCACCATAAGGAACTGTAAGTAGTTTCTTTTTATTTCCTTTTAAATTATAGTAAACGTCTTTATTGTTTTTTAATATCAATAAACTTTCTGCAAAAAATTTAGCACATTTATTCTGAAGACTTAATAAAGGGTCATTAATAGACTCTAAGAAATCTTGTGGATATCTTTGAGCAAACATTCTAACATCACGTTTTAGTTCAGCTGATGTCATTTTTTCTACTCTTGCACCTATTACAACTCTAGCTATTGTTTCTAACATCTCAATATCTAACTCTTTTGCTGCCATCATAGCCTCTAAAGTTAAATCCATAGTGTCAACATCAATAGCTGCGTCTTTTTCTTTGTCAACTTCAACAAATGTGTTACCATTTCCTGGATGATAAGCTAAAAACTCTTGTAGTATCTGGTTTTGTTTTGGGACTTGTAAAAATCCATCTTCAAAAATAATTGGTTCTAAAATTACATTTCCATCTTGCTCTTCTTCAAAAATACTTTTTTGATTTTTAGCATAACGCATAGATCTGTTTTGTCCAGTCTCTTCGTCAAAATATAATAATGCACTTCTTTTTGTATTCCTTGATGGAATTGTGTAGCTCAATGGAGCTTTGTCTCTGGTAAGCTTGTAACTTTTGTTTACAAAAGCTTCTTTCTTTTTTTTCATTTGATTTAAATTAAAGTTTAATAAAAAAGGGGGAATGGGTTACATCCCCCCTAATATTTAAATAACTACTCTATCTATTTAAAGATAAAGAAGTTGTTAGCACCTAAAGTACATAAAGCTCTTTCAGATAAGAAGTTTACTTCCATAGCATCTAAGCTAGAAGTAGCTGCTCCACCTGCTGAACCTGTAATCCAAGTCTTATAACGTCTGTCTTCAGTTTCTGAAGCTCTATAACGTACATGTAAGAATGGTCTTTTAGCGTTTTTACCTAACACTTGGTCATATACTGTAGTAGAACCTGCAGGTACAAGTACCCCATTAATAGCTCCACCTACTAAACCTCCACGCATTGTAGGGTCGTTAAGATATTTCCAGTCTGTTTTGTAAAAGTCATAACCTCTACGGAATCCTGAGAAACCTAAGTTAAGAGCCATTTCTTCATCATTGTCAAAAAGACCATATGATGTACCACCTGCTCCATAAGAGTTTTGTGATGCTAACATATCATCAATATCAAATCCAAACTCTCTGTTCAAGAAAATAACATTTTCTTCAATAGAACCTTGCTTGTCTAATCGTTGAATAATAGCATCAAAATCTGCAAGAGTTGTTGGGTTACCACCACTCCATACATTTCCTCTTTCTTCAACTACATAGAAAAGTCCTTCTGAACCTTTGTTACCTACACCACTTGCTACACCTTCAACAATTGCTGCTGCTCCTGAAGCTGCTTCAGCTGGTACTGCTTCAACCATCGCTGTTTCTAAATAGTCTTCAAAACGAAGTCTAGTTTCATGCTCTGATTTCATATACCATAAGAAACCTGTTGCTCCATTTTCAGTTGTAACTTCAATCCATCCAATCTGCGCCATGTCAGAACCACTTACTGCGTAACGGTCTTTAATGATAATTGGAGAATTAGAGAAAATCTGATCATCAGCTTCTAATTGACCTTGCATTCCAACAGATCCTTTCTGGAATTCTGAACCATAAATAAATAAAGAACATACTACTGCTGCTGCAACTCCTTGACCTGCTGCTTCATAGTAAGCTACATCAATTGTTCCAGCTCCTGTATTAACTGCTGTTACAATAGCTTTGTTGCTAAGTACTGAAGCCGCTGTACTGTCAGATATCATTATTGTTTGTCCAACACGTATAGCAATAGAACCAGCTCCTGGTACTAAAGTATCTCCAATTGTTAAAGTAGCTGTTAACTGTCCTGCTGCTGCTGCAGAAGTTACGTTAGTATACTTT
>TARA_R110000772_G_scaffold13071_1_pt1 | contig 16767 bp, 11 predicted proteins | sample TARA_R110000772 | Tara Oceans TARA_R110000772 (sample SAMEA4397948) | marine metagenome | biome: Polar Biome; feature: [SRF] surface water layer (ENVO:00010504); material: water (ENVO:00002006), including particulate matter (ENVO:01000060) such as... | depth 5 m | reverse complement strand
GGCCCATGTCAGTAACTACTGCCGAGGTTCCAAGCAATCCCATTGCTGTAACATTTGCTGATGTCGCAAGCGTATTCATATCGCTTACAATGTCGGACGTTGCCAGCGTGTTCATATCAGCAACTACATCTGTAGTTCCAAGTATTGCTAAATCAGCAACAACCGCGTCAGTGCCAAGCAATGCCATATCAGCAATAACAGCATCAAGACCCAGCTTACCCATTGCCGCTACATTAGCAGACGTAGCAAGCAAGTTCATGTCGGTTACAATGTCACTTGTTGCAAGCGTGTTAAGGTCGGAAATAATATCACTGGTAGCCAGTGTATTCATATCAGCTACAACGTCTGTTGTACCTAATATTGCCATGTCAGCAACAACCGCTGAAGTACCCAATAAGGCCATGTCGGCAACCGCCGCTGATGTGCCAAGTTGGGCCATGTTGGCAATCGTCGTTGAGTTCGCAAGCAGTCCCATGTCTTCGACAACAGCGGCTGTTCCAAGCAAGCCCATGTCCTCGACAACAGCGGACGTGCCTAGAAGCGCTAGGTCGGCCACTGTGTCTGAGTTTCCAAGCAATCCTATTTCTGTCGCCTTGCCTGCTACCGCAGCAACATCAGAGCGCGTTGCCCAGTATTTGGCGCTAAAATTTGTGCCGTCTACTGTGTCATCTGTTTTGATTGCCCACTGACTTGCCAGTACAGCAGACGCCGCTGCCTCAGATGCCTTTGTCGTGGCTGTGCTAGCGCTTGTGGTCGCTGTTGCAGCATCAACTATGAGAGACCACTTTGCGCTGTCGGTGTTCGTTGTAATGGGCTGCGATCCGCTGGAAGAGTGCGCTGTGAGAGCGATAAATATGTTATTTGTTGAAGTATCCTTGACGATATCTCTAACGGCGTAAGTGGTCGATGCTGCCCAATTTCCTTTAAATGTGCCAATTTCTTGCGTTATCTGCAAATCGCCAGATCCATCAAAAGCAAACAATTTATTAGATCGATCTGTGGCTGACGTTGTAAATTCTGTCTCAGATATTGTATTCGTTACCGAAGCTTTGATTGTTCGATCAAGCTCTTCCTGCTGTTGCTGCTGTATCATTGTCAGACGATCAAGCGCATTCTCATGGCTGTTAGCAGGAAAGGGATCATTGGCAACGTAGTCTGTTCCTTGGGTAAGCGTCAGAGCCCTGGAGATAACGACAGTCTCTCCTGATGCCGGTCTAAAATCACTGGTCGAATGGTGGGCATCTGAGCTGGTGCCGGTGTTAAACTTAAATAAAATATTGCCGCCAGTATCTGTTCCTGCGTTTGTCACTATGTAATGCGTATTCAACGTCTTTGTCGTTTCAACTCCAGCGCTACTCCGAACTACTACGCTCAGATCCGCATCGGCAAAAATCTTAAAACCATAAGCAAAGCTGTGCAGTGTGCCATTGCCGCTATAACTATTTTTTGTGGTTGTGGTGGATACAGTCATCGTGCAGCCCTATTCAATTGGTTGGTGTCTCGCTTGAGTTGGTTCATGCGCCGTCTAAGCTCGCGGCCTACTTCCGGATGCTTCAGTAATCTGTCCATAGCTTGCGCCCTGGCACCCTTTTGCGGGTGAGCTAAAGCTGTTCTAAGCATGAACTGCGCTCGTTGCAGTGCCAGATCATTTGCTGGTGTCCTGGACTCACCTTTTGGAACAATCGCTTGCTTTTTAAATCTGCGATATTCCGAGGTCTTGATGGTTTTTTCAAATGCTCTGAGCGTAAACATACCTGCGTATTGATGATACAGATCTTCTTCTTGCGGCGTCATCTCAACGCCCTCGATTAAACCACCAAGTTGTTCACTCACAGCCATACGACCATGCATTGACGGACCCCACTTAATCTCCTCAAGCTCTTTTGTAATTGCGAAAACACGCTCTGCATATTTCTTGTCAGGATCCATAGGATTTGGACCGCGCGTCGAGCTGTACAATGGGGAGATAATATCCGGACCCAGCGCGCCGTTCAGTGTTACCGCCTGACCATATACATTGCGCCTGGGAGGTAGTGACTGAGACCAACCAGGAAACTGCGCTTTAATCTCATCAATATAAGTCCTTGTGGCGCGCATAACTGGATCAGCTTCAATAAGACCAGGTATGCCTACTTTTTCGACTTGGGAAAATACGCGAGGCACCAAGCTTGCCACCAAGCTTTTTGCTGTGGAATTTGCGTATCTGGTTGGATCGTTGAGAGTGCTTATTAAATTACTAAAACCAGACATGAATGTTTTGTCAGTTAATTGAGTTGAAATCGATGCAGCAAGCGCAGCAGCGAGCTGTTCTCCGTCTGCATCACTCATCGATCCGTTCATCATTATCTCACCAATATCTGAGCCGAGCATGAACGTAGAGGAAAAGGGCTCCAGGCCCATGTAGCTGACATATTGTGGTGGTTCACTTCCTGGTATGCGGATGGAATACGGTTGCCAGCCCTGGGTTCTGAGATTGGCTCTTTGACCATCGTCTGCAGGTCCACCACCAGTGATGTGTCCTTCAGCAGTGAGATATACCATTAAACCTGCAGTACCATTGCCCATAATTAAACGGGCCATAGCCATATCACCGGCAGCTTTATCTGCTTGGGAAGCCCCAGGAAGACGCGCGCGCTGCATTGAACGTCTGCTTTCTCCGTAGAGTACGCCAATTGGGCCGCGATCGAGAAAAGCGTATTTAAACGCATTATACGGGGTTTTCACAAATGGGGCAAAATACCTTATTAGCGGAATCTTGTTACGAATATCTGCGATAGCCTTACCAGCGGGATCTAACTCTTGTTGCAATGTCACGTATTTTGCATGAGCATCAGCTTGCTTGAGATAATCTGCCGGTGGGTTGTGGATAAACTCCGCTATGTGTGTGGATAAAGCATCGCCCCTTAGACCTTGTGCCATGCCGGTGCCGTAGGCGTTTTCGTACAGGCTCATTCGATGAGCAACGACTTTAAACAGAGTGTCCTCAAATTGCAGCGCTCTTGTCGGGACACGACCCAGGGTAAAAGTATGACCTAGAATATCCACTATAGTTGCCATCGGTCCTGCAGCCATGCCCTCGCTGCTAAACTGATTGATGTGCCGCCTGCCCTCTGCCCCTTCGATTTTGGATCCAGGCATTACACTTTCGCCGGTGACAAAGCTTTTGCCAGCTGCGCCAAACGCCTCGCGCATTGACATCATCATGCCAAACATCTGCGCGTTAGCTTGCCCTAGATATACGCCACCTTCGCCACCCATAGCGCGCCTGGTCGTTCCAATTGCGCCTGCAACGAGTGTTTCCGGAACATGCGCAAATGTTGTGAGAAAAGCGCCCACAATATTTTTCGTATGCGTTACCGGATTGGAAAGCAGGATGTTTATCCAGGCCTCATAGAACCCGTCCGTGAACCTTTTAAACTTGGATCCAGCCTTGGCAATAGCAGCTTTTGCCACAACATTATCACCCTGCTGTAGATAGGATGCAGCCATATCGCGGATGTCTTGCGTTCCACCGTAATCTTCTAACAGGCCTGTAAGATCTGTTTTGGACATTTCACCTGCAGCATCTCCGGATCTCGCAGGTATACGAAAAGAGCTTAGCGCTCTGGCTATCTCTGTTTGCGCACCTTTAATTTGGCGTTGCAGTTGCGCGACCAGCTCCAGCTGAGCACGGAATTGCAGTGCGTCTGTATCACCGCCAGTGGCTGCAGCTTTAGCCAGGACATCGAGCTTCTGCAGCTCTGATATTAGAAGATCCCTAGATGCTAGCATTGTTTCTGCAAGCCCTGCGCCTTCTTCAATTATGACGCCGCCCTTTTGTCGCCCTAGAATAGTCTTCGTTAAACGTCCCTCGCTGACACCAAGCAGATCAGCCATCTGCCGAGTAGCTTCCAAGGTGATTTCTTCGCGCTTACCTTCTGCAATTTGCGTTGAGTAGGTTTTACTGATTGCCTCGATGCTGGCATAGATAGTACCCTCATCAGGTATTTTTGCATCACCGGATGCGCCGGTTGCTCTGAAATCTGTGAGCAGACCATCTTGACCAGCAACCTTTTGCTGACCTCTAACTACCAGGTTATTTATTCGTGCGGTCTGCAGCTCACCAAGCACTGTGGCTACTTCAGATCCGTCCGGTTTGATAACAGATCCACGACTAAACGCAGCATACGCCGCAGCAGCCGCCTCATCAAAATCAGCATATTCATCTACATCACTTACAAGATTACCCAAGCCTGGAGGGAGCTGCTGATACCCTTCCTCGACAATGTCAGTCATAAGCTGGGTGCCGGTCTGTGGTATTACCGGCGCAGCTGGCTCTACCTCTGTTTCTTGGATACCAAGAGTATTTGCATCATCTACAGCATCAGGATCTGGCTCAACAGCTTCTGGCGTCAGAGTGTCACCGGATTGCAGCTGTTCGATCTGTGTCTGCGCTTTATTAAAGATATCGTCTTTTGGACTGAGCAACCGCGCAGTGCTTTTACGCAGTGGGCTCATTGCGACATCTACGCCGTCATCGACCTCTGGCATATCAATCTGCCTGGGGTCTTTGGGGAGCACGTCAGCTGCTGTGAGCGGATCGACAAGACCGCCGGTAGCTAAAGCCTGTTGGGCTAGCTCATCTGGTGTGTTTTGATTTATGGACATGCTTTTTGGACGGAGAGCTCGCGCTTCCGTTCATCCTATTCTAGGGTATTTTACTTTAAGACGTTTGCGGTTTTTTCACAGAACCCGTGACGTACAGATCCTGGAGTGTTTTGCCGTTTTTCTTGGCATTGATTTGCCTGCGCAATTGCTGAACAGAAAAGTCATTATCGGTTTTACCCGCCGCCAGGGACTGTTCCAGTGACTGCTCCAAGGTAAGTGCCATAATCAGTTCCTCCAGTTATCCATTCTGAACCAGGACGATCAGTATTTTTATAAACATCCGTTTGATATTTTACAACGTCTGCGTAAGTAATACCTTCGATTTTCCCTACTTCATCCATGACATCTTTGAATAAAGCTTCTTTTTCGGCAAAAATCTCCGCTGCTCTTGCTATATCGAAGTCACCATCGAACTCAGGTATATATTGGAACCGGATCCCAACAAGGCCAGCCGTTGCCTCATCTGTTGCAGCCTGAGTAAGAGCGCGGTCTCCCTGCCTCGCGTCAGTTACAAACGTAAATCCGTCCACGCCTTTGGCTTGCAATATCGCTAGAATTTCCTCTGCATAGTCCACACCTTGCCGTTCTTTAAAATACACCTCAACACCAGGTCGCGCGTCCGGAGTGTCATCTGGCACCACTTTGGATAGGAACACAGCGTCTTGGTCATACTTACGTCCAGCCTCGACAAGCGTTTTTGTTACAGCATCTTTGTTAAAATCAGTTTGCGTGACAAACTCAAAGTTAAGGTTTCTTTCTCGATCTCCTGCAAAGCCACCAATTGAGCTGTTTGCTTGCAGCGCCATTACTTTGTCATCTGTTTTTAGTGGCGCAGTTACCTCTTCAGCAAGCTGCAGTTGCTGTACATTGGTTGGCACTTCTCCTGGGCGCTCCATTGACACACCCGCAACATATCTTTGCGGTTCACCTTCCAAGGTTTTTAGCTCAGCCTCTGCAGCTGTTTTGCTTGCGGTATTATCCTGAGTAGCTTGTGCAAGGCGCGCGGCATATTCTTCGTCAGTTTCTTTTTGTCGTTTTTTTGGTGGGTTAAATTTTGCGCCAATTATAGACCGTAACTCTGCAACACGGGGCCGATCCGGAGAACCACCAAAAGCACTTTCGTAATCCAGGGATCCACCCTCACCTGCCTTTGAAGTCCATCCGTTGGTTGTCCATTTTTCTTTTTCCAGGAACCAAACAATAGCCTGAAGGTCATCCGGACCAAGCTTGCTGAGAGTTGGATCATACGCAGCTATATTACCTGCCTTGTTCAACAGATCCGCGCCTTCTTTAAACACTTCCTGACCAAAGCCAAACTCTGACCCGATTTTTGGATCTTCAAAAGTAGAGGCGGCTAGGTGTGATCCTGCGACTGCTTTTTCTGCAGGCGGCGGTATTCTCGGCAGACCGGCAATGTCGCGCAGATATCGAGCTGCCCAAACATCAATAGTGGCCTGATTTCCGAAGCCAATTAGATTACCCGTGAAGTTAATTGTTTTTGGAGATTTTCCCGCTTTGACCTGCCGGAACATATCTAATAGAGCTTCAGTTGCCGGTGGACTGTTTGCGCCAAACATTTGCCCACTGGCTTTTCTAATAAGTGTAAACGGATCGTTTTCGTCTTTATCCCTGTCAAATATAGCAGTACCGCGAGGTTTGCCGTCAGCAATATGTTTTTCATATGCTGCTATTTCTGCATCATACTCACCTTTGGTAAATCTGCGTAAAACTGTTAGTGCATTTTCGTAATTTTGCTGCACTCCGGTCTGAGCAGATGTTGCGCCCAGCACGTCAGCAAAGACATCACCGAGACCACCAAACTCACGGCGTAAGCGTGTACGCATGTCACGATACCAATTGGATTGTGCTATGATATCTATTGCGGCCTGGTCACCGTTTTGTGCGCGTTGGAGAACAGCATTTACATCACTGACTGTTTTCTTAACCAGGCGCTTTTTGTGTACTTCTTTTTTGACTTTGCCTTTTGGAAGATGGAAAGCGTAGGCAGGTTGAGACCATTTAATTTCTATGGATCCAGTTTTTGTATCGACCTTAAATGTAGGGGCTTTTCCTTTTGCGTTTGCCTCAATTGGCAACCATCCATCAGACTTTGGATATTCAGCTTTTACTCGCAGTGCTTCGTTACTTACACGTTCAACAAGATCTGTATTTACTACGCCATCCTTTGTTGCAGATTTCACTATCGCTTCAATTTCTACTGTTGATAGTTTTTTCTTTGCTGCCTTGCCGATTTTAGAAATAATCACGTCTATAGCATCGCTGGGATCGAGCCCCATGTTTAAAACAACACCAGTGTCTGCAGCGCGCGCGGCAATGCGGTCATCCGCTGCTTCTCCAGCCGATACAAGCGCATCTTGCACGACAGGGGCTGACGAGCTTACAGCATCACCTAGAAGGTCTGAGCCCTTGCCCAGGACGCCACCAGCCAATGTGCCGACAGTTGCAGCTGTGCCGAGCTCAGAGAGGTTTATTCCGTCTTGTATTTCCGCATCAACAGCCACTTGTTGTCTGAAGTAATTATCGAGACCGCCATACACACCGCCCTCAATAGCACCGACTGCAGTGCTGCTGGCGAGCGTAGATTTTAGATATTCTTTGAATGCAGTTTTCGTTGTTTGCTTCGAAGCAGATCTGCCAAGAAACGCCCAACCTAACGTACCCAGGCCAGCAATTGTTGTGGGGTCAGAAGCGATCCCCTGCGTCATGCGCTTCGTTCCGTTCCAGGTAAAATCTGGTAGACGGTCATACATGGTCATAGCAGAGTAAAATGCCAGGGCGGTGTTTTCATCGAGGCCTTGCATCTTAGCGACATCAATGCCCATTTTTGTAATATTATAGTTAAACTGTCCCATGAACTCGACGCCAAACCGCGCGAAGTCCTCATCCGTTTCCGGTACTTCTCGATCTGAGAACATTGGCAGAGCTATACCTCTGTACGCAAAACCAGAGCCGCTATCCTGACCGAACATCTTATTGTAAATCACGCGAGATGCTGCAGCAAAGTCCTGTCCCTGGGGGGTTTTCGTGTACAGTGCGTCTTCCTGGATCTCTGCATTCGGATCAAAGATATCGTTAGGGTCAGCAGCAACCGCTTCGCCTTCAACAACAGGCTCCACTTTTGGCATTGCATTGAGAGCTGCATCACGCAGATTTGTAGCTCCAGCTAGAGTTGTCAGCCGTTTCTCTGCTTCCAGTTTTTCACGGTCCAGCGCAGAATTAGGCACGTTGTTTTGTATTACATATCCAGCGTCAATATTCGGGTAACGCTCTGCCAATTCTTTGGCATAAGAGCTTTTATCGATCTGCTGGCGCTGATTGCGATCCGAAAAAGATTGAATAATATCTGTCATTGGTACGAGGCCTGTTCTGCATCAAATCGTGCTTTTTCTCTCACAAGCAAATCAATCGTTTCGTTATCAAACGTCTTTTGTATGCGCGTCAGCGTTATATCTTGATTGAGTTTGTTTTTTGCAGTTTGGATCATTTGTGGGGTTAAAGCGTTGAAAAAGTCTGCGCGAGCCATGCCTTCTTCTGCTCCTAATATGCTTGGGAAGGCGTCTTGAATTATTGGGGATCCAGTTAGAAACGGCAGTTCAAGATTTTTTGCAGCCAAAAATTGCTCTTTAACAGTATTAAATGCATCCTTCGGGGCCATCGGATTTAGCGCGTCATTAACAAGCTCAAAGAATGTAAGGTGCGTATCAATGTGTCTGTTCATTGATGGATCATCCAGGGACGCAAACATATTCTCTGACCTGCCCCCAAGCGTTAGACTACTCAGCTGCTTTTTATATTCTTTGATAGCTTTGGCCTCAGTCGTGTTGCTCTCCTGCTGATTGATAAAGCGAAGCAAGCTTTCTTGAGTATCCAATGTAACTGTACCGTTTTCGCCACCTTGTCCTATTATTTGATCTCTCAAGTTATCGAGCTGCGCAGTAGTGGTTGCTGTCACTATGCTGTTGGTAAAATCTGAAACTACTGATTGATTATCTGCTGGAGCGTCTGTGCTATTGAGTGCGTTAAATGCAAACTTGGCAAATTCAGTGCTTATATCACCATTTTCAACCGCCGTAATAACATCATCGATGCTAGGCTTAGCCGTCTGTGACCCTTCTTCCTGGTAAGTAAAAAGCTTCGCAAGCATTACACCTTCGTTCTTTTTTCGTTTAGCTGTGGCGGCAGCGCCGCTAGAGCTATTTGCCTTTTCCGCTGCTGAGATAACTTTTGTTGCGTAAGCTTGCTCTAAATTTATTGCCTTTTGCTGATAGGCAAGGCGCGTCATAGGATCCAGATCTGGATAATTCTTTGGATCCATTAACTGTGTCACAAGCAAACCTGCTTGATATTCTGCTGTAAGTGGACTGTCAGTACCCACATTATCAGCCGATATTATAGCAGCTTCAACTTCATATCGAGCCACAGTTTGCCGTGATTTTTGCTCATACTGCAGCGCAGCTGATTGCGTAATTAAACCACCACCAGCCATTCGTGCATAGAAACTGACGCCATCGCGGAGACCTGTTTTTGGATTGACAGGTCCATAGAGCTCGGTTTTCGCTTTGTCTGCCTCTGTTGAGTTGGCACCAAAAACAATTTCTCGTTCCAATGTTTCTGCATAGCGCAGCTTGGTGGCTGCAGCTGCATCGATCTGGCGGTTTCTAGCCTGCTGTTTGACAGTAATATATGCGTTGGTGGTGGCGTTTGCAGCGGCTAGCTTAAAGCGCTTCTGAACGACACTGTCTGTCAGGCCATTATTGATTTTAGTTTGTAACTTAGCAGCGAGCGCCTCAAACCCTTTAGGTCCATCACCGGTAATTACTGACGGGCTGGCACTAAGAGAGGCGAGCTTTAGACTGCCCAGCTCTTCTTTGTAATCCATCTGCGCTTGTTTGAGCTCAGTATCGCGCTGCTCACTCAAAAGGCGATTATAGAAATCTGTGCCTTGCTTTTTTACCTCACCGGCAAGACCGCTAAAGGCTCTAGCAGTTTGAGAAGCAGCTCCAGGATCTGCGCGCACAGAGAATGGTTGCGCAGAGATTTTACCCGTCAGTTCTGTCTGACTTTGGTATGTGGGAACTCTCATGCAAACATCCCTATACGTCCAACATCACCGGCACCGCCAAGCAGCGTACTGAATGCATTAATTTTACCGGAGCGTTTTGCAGCCTTCCCGTACATGCGGTTTAGATCTGCCTGCATTCTTTCTTGAGTTGCGTTTTCCTCCAGCTGACCGGCACTGACTTTGGCGTTGTATCTTCTGGTTGCGATCTCTTCTTCTGCTTCCTGGGCGCTTGCCAATGCGACCTTGAGCGGTGTTCCCTCGGAGGCGATCCAGCCGTTGTATCTAAATGCTTGCGATTGAGCGTCTGAGAACTTGCGGAAGTCTTTTTGAAATTTGCCGATCTTCTCTTCTTCCCGCCGCACCAGCTGCTCTGCTTGCTGCTCCGCAACTTGGGCGTTTCGCTCATTGATATCTGCATTAAATTGATATGCAGCGTTTTTTGTGTTGCCTGCAGCAACCTGACCAGCGGCTTGGGCAGTCGAACCTAAAACGGCTGCACCTATAGCTAGTGTTATTGGATTAGCCATTTTTTACCCACGCTACTCTAAGATAATCATCTTGATCGGGACCATACGCGCGCATAGTCCCTTCTTCTTCAAAGCCCATCATCCGCGCAAATCTGAGCGCTTGGCTCCAGCCTACTTTGCAATTTGCCTGAACACGCCAGAGCTCATGCTCATCGATCAGGCGCTGCATGACACCGCTCTTTGCGTATCTGATAAACTGTCTTTGATTGTTGTGGATCCTGCTCGTTGCAATCATCCAAGCCTCACCGACACCGTCCCACATCGGCATAATGCCTGCCACGCATTGAATGTGGCCTTGGTGTATTAACGTAAAAGACCAACCAGGCAGATGCAGTTCACTGCCTCGATTTTTCATATCCCCTAAGACTAACGGTGATCCGTTGTTTTTCGGTTCGTTTATAACCTCATCCAGGTGGTGCGGTTTGAAATCTATAATCTTCATTGATCGTATGTGATCAGTCGCGGATAGATGCCAATCACGGTGAGCGGCAACGGCTGATCTTGTTGCACGACAATAAATCCATCACTGTCGAAGCCCGACCTAAACTCGATTTGCTTATCACCGGTAAATAATCCCAAGCTCTGATCCATCTCATCGGCTGATGTGCGAAACGGTATTCTGTCGAGCTCTGTCTCTGAGGATCCGACCTTTGCGCCAATGGTTCTAAACAATCGCAGCACGACCTCATGGATCCGCTTGGTTTTGCCTTGTGCTGTGCCTTCTGTGCCGCCTGCCTCGATCCGCATGGTTTGCAAAGTAGATTTATACAGCAACCCTATGTGCGCTTTTGTGGCTGAGAAATCGAGCGTAAGAGCTCCGGATGCTACTGCCTTGTTTGGATGTGTCGCGCCATTAACCAGTGTGCTGACAACCTCCCCCTCCAAGTGGTTTAGACCTGACATCGATGTGGCTGCTGTGCCGGTATAGCTTAGACCGCTATCCACAAAGAACGCATCCTCTGCAGAGCTGCCGAAATCAAACGGGGCGAAAAACTCAATATATCTTTTTGTCCCAAGATTGATCGTGCGCTGCACCACCATGTATACGGCGTCTTCGTTTAGATCCCCTGGTATTGTGGCTATGCTTTCGATTAGGGCATGGGTTTGATTTGTAGTCGTCAGGCGTGTCGTGTCCGAGCTAAAGCAGCTTAAAAAGCCTGTAGCACTGGGGTTTGTTTCCTCGATCGTGACAATTGCCGCACTGGGGTTTGCAACAGTAAAATCAGCATGTGCATTCATGCGCGTAAAGATATTGTCAGCGGTGGTATTATTGCTTTCATTAGGGCGAAACCCCAAGCTGGTATCGGCAGGAGCTGACCCACCAGCTGCCTCAGAAGTAAACGTGACTGTAGTGCCATCGCTTTTGGTAAACTTTAAGGTCGTACCTACGGCTATATTTGCGTAGTCAGAGACCGTCACAGTGCAGGCTCCGGACTTACCGCCCAGGGTATGTTCATGCCATGCAATGACGTTTTCTTCACGACGATAGGTCATGCCGACAAGCTTGCCATCGATCCTGACGCACCAAACGATATTGTCTGGCTCTTGCTGCAGAGCCATCTCTTTAATGCCGCCTTCAGTGATATGCTCAGCGAGTATGGTGAGATCCGGTGCCTGGTAGCTGTCGGTATTTAGATCAAAAATCAGCTCGCGCAGTTTGCGTTTGGCGCGCTGTATAAACAGTGTGGTGTTGGCTACTTGGACCGGCTGTATGTTTGCGGATCCATAGGTCGCTTGTCTTTTTACCGAGGCGTTGGTGGGGCTGAGCGGTGCCTGCTCTGAGCTGGACACAACAAACTCACCACCAGAAGTGCCAACGAGAAGCACCCTGCCTGCCTGCAGGTAGCGGATAATATTAACCTGGTTAGATCCGAGGGTATAAGTCAGAGCGTCTGTATCGTTGACGCCTCCGTTGAAATCCTCAAAGGATCCACCGACAGAGAAGAACAGCGTTTGTGGCTGTGCTGTGGTGCTCGCAAACACCAGGCGCTGCTCATAGAACGCAACGGCACTAGGAAAGCCTGTTGTGCCGCTAAACGCCCCTAGAGCCCACTCTGTGCTCGCTGTGAGATCACCAGCTATTGTGACGCTATCGCCAGCTGCTTCATCTGTTACATCTGCGCTGGGCGCGAGAAGCAGTGTGTCTTCTGTGACCTTCACGATGATTGCGGATGAATTATTATTATTACCGGTGGTAAATCCGGTGACTGTTATTTTCTGACCTTCTTTAAAACCCTCGGCAATGAACTGACCGGCAGTGTCCTGGTATCGATCATTGTGCTCTAGGCCTGTAGAGCTTGGATCACCCTCATGCGCAGATATTGTTGCTGCAGTATAGCTTGGCATGAGCTCGGAGCGACCATCTGCGTTTTCCTGCACAGTGGTTGCCACAACAGTGGCGCTGGTTAAGCTGGTGATTTTAGTAACACCGTCATGTACTTTAATAAGCCTGCCAACATCTGTGCTGACAAACGTGCTCGATGATGCCGTGACATTGACATTGCCGGTGCGTCCGGATGCCAGGAAGGTAACCGTGCCGGTATTATCGTCCTGCATTGGACCGCGCTCAAACGCGACTTCTGCAATGCTCCAGGCTGTGTGGCTTGTGCGTGTAATTTTTCGTGGTGCGAAGAGCGGATGCACCAGGTACATCACGTCTGCAGATTGCGTGAACTTTAGATCTGCAAGCTCATCCTCTCCGTAAGGTGTCGTTACCTCTATAGGATCACTTGATCCGTCAACAACAGTGCCGCCATCTTTGTGGATCCGAAAGTATTCGTTGCCAAACTCCAGAATATACGCCTGCGTGACGTTAAATTCAAAAGGTATTAGCCTGCAGTTATGCGCGGAGTTTTTGACTTCACGGACAAACTTTGTGCCTGGACGCCTGGAAGCACCACCATGCGGATGCACAATCAGGTTTTCCATTTTCTTTACGCCGTTCAGATACTTTGAGAGATCCGTCCGACCATCCAGGCGGGGCGAAAGCTCACCGGCTGTAAAGTTGGTAAAGGCTGGAGAAGCTTTAGCCATTAAAACCTCGACGTGATAAAGGTATCGGCGGCAAGTGTACGACTATCGCCAAGCACTGACGTATTGATCTGGTTGTCTTCTGAGGCGTCTACAAAGCGCGCTTCACGCATTTTCTGCGCTGCCTCTGCAGTCGCACGATCACGCAGGGCTGACGAAGCTACCAGGGGATATGCGATATCCGCTGCGAGATAGGCGGCAATTGTTTCTATCAGTAGAGCGTCATATTCGTTGATATCAGTAATACGCCCGATATAGCTCATCTGTATCGTGTCTTCGTTGCATATAAGCTTTCTGCCCTCGATCCGAAATAAGATATCCGGATTAGACAGACCCAGTACACGCAAGCAGAACGGATCCGTTGGCAATGTAAATTGCTTGGTAAATTCAAACTCCGGAGCTGCACTATCAGCTGCCAGGGAGGTGCGTATTGTCAGGCAATTCCAAGGGTGAGATCTTGCAATAGTATCGCGGATAAAACCAAAGCGCTGGTTGCACAGACGCCCTGCTTTGCTGTCTTCTGTCAGTGCCGTGATATTAGAGGCACCTATCATATTCAGCGCAGAGTTACAGACATCAACGACACTTGTCATGATTTATCCCGTGATTTTGATTTGATTGTTGAAAGGTGGCGCATTAGAGAAAAAAATATCTAATACGCCACCCCTTAGTTTAGTTCACAACGTACTCGATGATGAACGCCATATCACCGGCAGTACCACCATCTGCTGCGAAGGTCGCGGCAATGTAGTAATACCCACCAGGATCTGTGGTAACGCCTGCCAATGTGTGCAGTTTTTGACCTGTCGTGTTGAGGTTTAGCACCTCGTAACGCAGTTCAGCCACTGCAGCACCATCTGCAACAAGTGTGGCAAAGCAGTCTTCATCGACAACCACACCGGCTGAAGTATATGCACCCACATTGTAGGTACAGGATCCACCGAGCCCATCCGTTCCCATACGCAATGATACAATCGTTGCGTTGGTTGGGATTGGAGCGAGCATAACAATATCATTGTCAGTGCTATCACCAGCTAGCAGCGCAACATTGCCTTGAGCAATACGGACAACGCCGCCGAGCTCTGCAGCTAAGTTAGCAACTTGAGGAGATGCCTCAAAATTTGCCACTAAGTCTCCGTTTCTAGTAGTCATTTATAAGCCCTCCTTTATGCTGATTCATCGCAATCGATGGACACGACTTTTGCTTCTTCCATGCGAGTTGCACCAAAGCTGGCGCAGTAGAATACTTGCGTAGAATAAGATTTGTCAGCGCGTCTTTCGATTTCGCTCATGACGTCTTTACCCACAGCCAGCTTCAGCCCGTCTTCGGCAAAAGCAAAACATTTGCGGATGTTTCCAGATTTCGACAGGCGTGTGGACGTATGGAACTTAAAGCCCATGAACGTGTCGATCTCACCTTGTACTAGCGCTTTTACAGTATTAAAATCGCTAGATGTGACAGAGGTAGTGCCAAGCAATGCCTCGATCTGATCTGGCCCCACAACAATGTGTCGCGGAATTGACGGATCAACGGATCCATCGTCCAGCTTTTTCTTTGCCTCGATGAGCTTGGCAACAGTCATATCTGCCGAGCCATTGGCAATTGTTTGGGTTAGCGCGGTGCTTGTTCCACCCGTTTTTCCCGTTAACGCCGATCCAGTTGCGGCGGCGATAATCGAATCATCCATAGCACGTCCCATCGCTGCAGCTGCAGCCCTGGCATAAGTGCTCGTTGGATCGATCAACATTTGAACCTTATCGGCCTCATCAATGTAAAAGTTCAATCAAGTTCGCTATACTTGACCCGCCTTTCGGCTGCTTACGTTTTCACGCAAGATCGGACTATATCATCACCCTGTCAGACAGGGGCTTGGCGCTTCCACCGCGCTTGCGGCGTACTCCTTACGGATAGTCTCTGAACGTTCCCTTTCGGGCTTCGCTGCTGATTGGCATATCTTTTCAGACTTAGCTTTCCAGCAATTCACCAAGTTATTGCCTGCTTATTACTAAGCAGCGATCCCATTGAGATCAGCCCATTCATAGGTTTCTAAGGTCACCATTCTACGGTCATGGGGTGTTTCAACCAAAGGTGTATCTTGGTGGCGTGATGTTCTCTTTACAGCTGCACTGGATCCCACATTATCAAAGAATGCTTTTTCGCCGGTCACACTCTCTTCGGAGACTGCAGCGCGAAGAATGCTGCCCATCTGTTGAGATAGTAACTGGACGTTGGTGCTAAACTGTTGAGAGAACGCTGTAGTGATTTGAGTGCTCATTAAGAGACCCTTTCATTTGCGTTACAATGAAAGCGCTCCCCGACATGTGTCGGACGTGTAGTCTGTGAAATTTACGGTTTCAGTCGCGGGGGCCGTAGCTTATCCCTATTTTTTGCTGGGCTTTACTTTTGCTGGGGCTTCGAGCTTGTCCAGCGGTAGTAAACACCATTGCAAATACTTTTCTGCAGCCTCTATTGGGTTCCTAATTTGGTCTGCAGAGCCGGTTTCCAAGGTGAGTTTAAGCACCTCTAGGCGAAACTGGCGTTGTTCTTCATTGTCCACTGGCTAGCAACATTTCTGTGAGCCGGTTGACCTCTTTGACGGCGTGATCATGCCCTGGCGCACGTTGCTGCCAGTACGGCGTTTGCATATATTCGCCACGAATTTCGTTTATTTGTGATTGAATATCTGATGGCGTCATCTGCATCGACGTTTTTACGCCCTCCAGGCTATCCTCAGAGATCTTTTCAGACATAAACTGACCCACATTGACCATGAGTTTGACCATTTCCGGATGATCACCCAGCACACGACCATCAGCCAGCTGGACATTTGCGAGATCCGCATTGCCAAACTGATGCAGGACGGCCTGACCATTGCCCATACGGTCCTCATATGCAGCGCCATACTCGCGCTTTAGTTCTAACTCAGCGTCAGCGCGCAGCTGATCGACATTGCCGGTATCAGTCTGCACTTGCGAGCCAGACATATCATTGTACGCATCGAGCAGTTTTTGTGCCTGACCAGGCCTTAGACCAACATCATGCGCTGTTTGACGGAACCAGCCAAGCATATCATCGCTGGCCTCTACGCCGTCCGGAATATTATTTACCAGCTCATATGCATCTGGCGTCTCTGGCATACCAAGCTTTTGATCCACCTCGCGCCAATCTTCTTCTGTGGCGTACTTGCCTGGTATAGCCATTTTATCTGCGCCAATCATTGATTGAGCATTGATGTATGACTTACCCAGCTGGGCCACGGATTTAATTGTGTTTAGTGATTTATGATCCCGAATATCTTCATCGAGTACTGAGCGCCAATCTTCACTGACGACAGACGGGGCTACCTCTTGCGAGACCTCCGCTACCTGTTCTTCACTCAAGGTATTGTTCCTTCATTTTAGGTTTATCGCGCAGCATTGATTTTATAAATAAAACCACCGTGCGCTGCCCTTCACGGTAGGCTGTTTCTGTCGGCTCTG
>TARA_R110000772_G_scaffold3790_4_pt1 | contig 16878 bp, 14 predicted proteins | sample TARA_R110000772 | Tara Oceans TARA_R110000772 (sample SAMEA4397948) | marine metagenome | biome: Polar Biome; feature: [SRF] surface water layer (ENVO:00010504); material: water (ENVO:00002006), including particulate matter (ENVO:01000060) such as... | depth 5 m | reverse complement strand
AATAGTTGTATAAAGCTTTCGCTAGAATACCGGTAGACATTCTCAGACAGCGTTCGTTTACTGTTTAAGTGCCACTCTAGTGTTGGCAGCCCTATTATGTCTTTAATCTTTATCATTGAAAAAATCTTTTCTGTAAAATTTACCGAGAATATTATCGTTTATATATCCATCCCTATTTTCTAATACCTCTCTTATAAACAGATACTTACATTCATAATATGTTAGTAGTTTTTTAGTAGGTACGTATTGTAATATCTCTCTTTTAAAATCCCCATGTTTCCCTTCTTTCACTAGTTCTAATATCTCTTTATGAGATCCGTAGTATGTCTTCCAGTCTGATTCTGTGACTATCTTCTGCTTTAGCGGGGTCCTTCCTTTTAGTCCTTTTGCTTTTCTATCCTCCTTCAAAGCTGCTAAAGCTTTTTTTCCGAGTCGTTTATTACGTTCGAAAAATAGTACTTTTTTTCCTATGTACTTTCTTGCAGTTGGTATATGAGTTACTTGGTATATAAATCCATAACTTTCTTCTGGCATACTTCCTATACCTAGTATTGGATGGGTATTATATGTCCATAGTGGATGTTCTCCTGTCATGTTACTTTCTTATTAAGTTAATATCTAATATAGTACTTTCTGTAAGTACTCGCAACTAAGTTGGTGCCTAATTATGTTAACTGTGTCCATTCTGCGGTAGGGCCGACATATCTACGGATATAGAGGTGTTTTGTGTTTCCACCTTTAAGTACTAACATCCCGTCTAACTCCTCATCGGTACCTGTAGGGAAGAAAGTTCTTGAGGAGAGTTGCATTACTCCTTGTGTTCCTGTATCGCTTAATGATCCTGATGCGTAGAAGCTGGGTGCAAAGGCTGTATCAGCTCTTGTTGTAGTTACGTTGTTTCCTGCTAGTATGCTAGAGTGGTGGTGAGTTGATGCTATTTCGTTATCTTCACCGGCAAGTATTACAGATCCTGATGCACTTATACTATTATCTGATCCTGCTACTATGGATGATTTAATGCCGTTGACGTCTACTATGTTATTTTTCCCTCCAACTATTGTGCTGTATTCTCCTTTTGCTTGACTACCGGAGCCTGCTAAGATTGCAGAATATGTGGTATTCGCCCTATTGTATGCTCCTCCTACAACAATTGAGTAGCTCGAAACTGCTGAATTATTTCTTCCACCACCGACTACTGAATAACCAGAGCCAGCTATGTTACTAGCTCCTCCTCCTACAAAGCCATTATTTGTAGTTGAATTGCCGTTCCCTCCTGCAATTGTTGCATAAGTTGCTGTTGCTGTGTTATCACGTCCTCCTGCGATAGTGTTGTAGAGTCCTGATACTAAGTTCTTTCTTCCTCCTGCAATTGTAGCATAATCGGCTGATGCTGTATTGAGGTATCCTCCTCCTACTATCGTATAGTCCCCGCTTGCAAGGTTGAGGTATCCTCCTGTTACGCTTGAGACAGTACCGGAGGCACTATTACCTCTACCGCCTGCAATTGTTGCGTAGTTAGCTGATGTTATATTGGTAATTCCTGCTCCTATAAAACAGTAGTCTGCTGAGATTGTATTGCTGTCTCCAGCTCCTATGAATGAGTTTGGTCCTGCACTGGTTATAGCATTGTTATCACCTCCTGCAATTGTAGCGAATGGAGCAGCTGCAGAGTTGGTTCCGTATGCTGATTGTATTGAGTTGACAGTGGCACTTTCGTATAGAGAGGTGCTAGATGACCCTGTATCTACTGTTACAGCTTCTGTTGTACCGTCACCTTGAGTGAATGTTATAGTGTTTAGAGCTACAGATGAACTTAAGTAAAAAGAGCCTGTATCTATTGCTGACCCAAGAGCGGATAAGGATGTTACTGTTCCGTCCCCTAGTAGTATGTCGTTAGAAGTACCTCCTGTTTTTATAAAAGATAATGCAGTAATGCTGTTGGTAGTTGTACTTCCTATATCTGTTACGCTCTGTAGTGTGTCGGCTGCAGGAAAGGTAATTGTATCTTCTACTCCGCCGGTTGTAAATAGGGAGAGTATCCTGTCGTTAGCTAGGGATGAGGAATAGTAAAATTCTTGTAAATTTCCATCTAACTCCCCATAGGTTAGTGCAGATCCTTTATCGCTTCTTAATATTATACTCATCTTATGTCTTTTTTATATAAATACTTACTTTTTCTAATTAAACCTGTCTACTCCGAAATTCATATCTAACTTTATATGAAAGGACATATCTGTGTTGGTAGATTTCGGTATTGGTGATGCTGTTTTTGCTACTGCAATTAGTTGGTTTGCGTCGTTATATAATCCAATAGTGGATACATATGGCTGGAAAGCAGAGCCTGTAATGTTATCTCTTATCTGACCTGTCTCTTGATTAACTGCTGTTTTGTTTAATGTGAAGTTTAAGTCGTTTGCTTTTACCCTGCAGTGGTAGTTATGTGAGTATATAGGTAAATTTGATTTCCACCGTATAACTGCGTTGAGTTCATTATTGAATACTGTAGCTAAGGGAGTGTCTGTAATTATTATCTGACCGTGTGGGTATATTACGTTACCTATTTTATCAAGTAGTACGTTTGATCCTGAGGATAAGTATAAGTTTCCTTCTCCATCATCGACTATGCTGTTAGAGCTTGAGGGTAATGTACTTATTGCAGGTATCGTATATTGGTTGTATAAGTCTAGGTCTGAATCTACTCCTCCTTCGGTTACGTAGTTGTTAAATACATAGTTTCGTCCTGATCCTGAAGGTATGTCTAGGGACATAGATATTGAGGATGGTTCTATGTGCGTTCCGTAAACTTCTTTAGGAAGGGAGAATACTGCTACTTTTTCATTTAAGTGCCTAGATCCGCTTACGTTAAAGGAAGATTGTAGGTAGTTGTCGAAGGAGCTTGTGGAGTGGTATACAGATCCACTAAAATTGCTATAGTATAGTTGGTATATACTCTGGTATATTAATCTTTTATCGAAAGACGCAGTTGATGCGCTTAAGCTTCCTCCTCCGTATACTATGTTGGAGTCTAAAGGGATGTAGGCTCCTGAGCCAGATTCTCCTACTATATTTAATATTCCTAAATCAGGGTATTGACTCCCACTAGCAGTCCAGGATTTCCTGGCAGTGTAGGTTGATATGTATGTATCTTGTTGATTTAGTTTTTTGTAAGCACCCATCCATTAATAGTCAAGTTTAATTCTTACTAAAGCTTCTTTTGTGAAATCTTTTAATAAAGGTCTAGATAGTTTTGCAACGGCTAGTAGGTCGTTAGTGTCATTATACATACCTACTGTTGTAATATACGATTGGGGGGTGTTAATCATTACATCCCATCTTAGTTCTCCTGAACTAGTTATATTAGACGGGTTTGTTGAGTAGTTAAATTCGCTGTTTCTTACTCTTACAAATACGTAGTTAGAGCTAATAGTCTCTTCGGATTTAAGCATGGTGCTTCTACCTCCACTTATAGCATTGTATATCTTATTTAAATTGTTTGGAGTATCTGTAAGAGTTGTTCCTAGTACGAGTCCTCCATCTACAGCAGCACCGTCTAATGCATCTGCGTTTAGTACTATTATCCCGATATCCGGTAGAAATTTACCGTAGCTTCCTGAATTTGGCGTAAATCCTGTACCGGAATACGGTAATCCGTATGACCCAGAAACTATATCGTAGATTCTTCCTCCATCCACAAACGATACGACAGATACATCTTTACTGTTATCTGTTAACTCGAGTGTGTTGGCCCCTACTGTTAGGGAGAGGTTGAGAGAGCCTGGAAATAGTTTTTCTTTGTATCTAGCTCTTTCTGCGTTAATAACGTAGATACCTTCTGATTCATGAGTTCCAAATACGAAGTCTGCATCTTCGTCCCCATATATTAAAGTTCTATACTGTCCGTAGATAGTTGAAGTTGGTGATTTTCCTACTACATTTATGTTGTATGGAGCACTACCTGATCCTAATTTATGACCGTATGCGAGGTCAAACTGAACATAAGATGTTTCACTCTCTACTGCAGGGTCACTTTGGTATACCTCATAGAAGTAGTTTCCTGTATTTGCAGCAACTTGTCCGGATGAAGTGTAAAACTGTGTTAGTGTTGATTGATCTGTTGACCATAGAGGGGCTACTATAGATTCTGCGCTTATTGTAATATCTTCGGAGTCTAATCTTTTAAATGCTCCACTACCTTTGACTGCCATAATTTATTAGTTATTTACTTGTACTATTGTTACCGGTACTGTTACTCTTGCTCCTGAATCTCTACCGATTACTGTGATGGTGGTTTGGAGAGATGTTTGTGAACCGAATAATGAATTAATTAATGTTGCTGTTAAATTTATAGAGGTTCCTATTACGGTTTTAGATACGTTAGTTCCAAAAGTAGTAGAGAAGTTTAACTGTTCTGATTCTGGTGAGCTAATACCTACTCCGTTATATGTCTGCATTACTCTAGAGTCTGCTATGGTTGCAACATATCCTCCTGTTTCAAAAGCTTGTGATGAACCTAAGTAGTTAAGTGTTTGGGGTGTTATAGCTAGGGAAGCACCTTGCTTTAGTCTTATAGCAGTATATCCAATATCTAGTATCGGTAGCTTAGCAGTTCCTCTAGGGAGAGTTGTTAGCTTATACTTCATGATTTGTGTTTCATCAGGAAATGCTTCGAGCAAAGGCATATTCTCTATAGCTTGTCCGTAGTATTGAGAGCCTAGTGGATGGTCTGGATTATATAAAGTATAATCTATTTCATCATCTGCTAGTGCAAATTGTGTTATTTTAAAAGAGCCGTCTCCTCTAGCGAGTAACTCTCTACCTTTTTTTGTCAGTATTGCATCTACTGTTACAATTGAATTGTCTAAATATCCCATGTTATAATTGTTCTATATTTTATAAATATCTTATTTTACTGTTTTACTTAAGGTACTATAAACTCTTGGTACTCGCATTCAAATTTACTAATTATATTCCCAAACCTATCTGTATCTACTACTGTATTGTTTCCTTGTACTAGTATTTTAGCGTTACTAATTAAACGTATATAATCTCTATTATCTCTTTCAAACGTAAATATATCGAAAGGAGCTACTATAAATACCGGTGCTGAGATGTCGTGTCCTGTGGCTATTGTTTTCGCGTAACCTCTCTGTACATTAACATTTATTAGTGGTGGTATTGCTTTTGTCTTATTTACTAGAAGTAATTCGTATCCGTTTCCGACGGCTGGGTCAGAATTAGCGATTAGGAGGATACTTCCTACTTCAATCGATCCTGTTTCAGGTAATTGTGTTAGTACGAAGAGAGTAGTGGTTTTGTCTACGATTGCAGAGTTTAGCTCGGTTCCTAGTGAGCTAGAGACGAAGGTTGGGAGTAGGGTTGGGGATGTGTGAAGTAGGTTTGTTATATTTTGCTCTTTTCTGTAGGAAGAGCATATAAATGCATTATCTGTATCACCTGTGAATACTTCTCCTCGAAAAGGTGTTCCGGTAAATGCTGGAGAGACTCCTGCATTACCTCTAGAGGTTATTGTACTTCCGTTATACCTAGCTCTAGCCCATCCTGTATCTTCATACATGCTATCTTGAATTGTTGCAGGAGATGCGGATCCGGATATAATTGCTTCCCAGTTAGTAGGTAGTATACTATCTTCAACTCTAGTCGATTCTACTCTTATTTTTGATTTTCTATTCTCTGTTGCGTTTCCTATTAAAGCGTTGTATTCGCTAAACCCGAATGTAATGTCTAGTAGGTAGGGAGTTAGTGAGATCTGAATTGGTTGGTATTGGTACAGTTCGGTTACGTATGGAGGATCCTGATAATTCTCTATTATAAATGGGGAGAGTTGAAAGTAGAAGAATGGGTTACCGTTAGCGATAGTAGGTCCGTAGTACCCTCTATCAGTTATTGTTTCATTAAATACAATATCGTCTTCACCGTTTATTTTAAATGTAAATCTTATGTTCTCTACTTGTTCTAATACGTTATTTAAATCTGTATTAATTTCATCTCCGTTTATTGAGAAAGCTCTTTGACCGAGTACCATACTAGTTACTGTACCGCTAGGGATGGGGTCTGTTCTGTAGTCCCATGTTACGCTAGGTGTCTCTGTAATATTAAGACTTAGTTTAGTACTTGCATTTACAATACTATCTGTATGCATGTATATAAAAGCTGCTTCTGTCATTTCTTATTATTTATTATAATTAGGAGCATGTTGTTCCTTCTTGAGTACAATCGTATACGTCTCCCCACGTTTCTGTTGCATTATTCCAATACCTTGCTGTACCTGTTCCTGTACTTGTCCATCCTGCAGCACTCTTATAGTACCCGGATGGTGCTGCGGTAGTACCGCTTGAGTCGGTGTATATTGCAGATGGTGGGGTATTAAAGTCTGCGAATTCTGATGGGCTTGAGGTAGAGTAAAATAGGTTTATTGCATCTACACAGCAGGAGCTTTGAGCGGAATTGTTTACATATAGTGATATAGCTTTGTAGGTTAGTGTGGGTATGTTGGTTAGTAGGCCTGTTGATATGGTGGTTTCTTCGCATACCCCACTGAGTGATGTTGCTTTTATTTGTATTTTAATATCGACACTGGCTACACTTGTATTGGCAATTAGTGAGGTGAAGGAAGTATATCCGTTAAATGTGTTGTTTACAGTGATGGTGTCTAGTGCAGCTATTCCTCCATATGCTGCAGTTGTTACCATGGTTAAGTTTCCGGTTGGAACGCTTTTTACTCCTGAGGTTACTGCTGTTGTGTTTGTGATTTGATGCCAGGCTGATTGAATATCGGCAGCATCTCCTGTGTCTGAACCAGCATCCCATGTTAGTCTAGCGTAGTAGTTTGTTGAACTGTCTATTCCTTGGAAGTTAAACGGTTCTATGTAAGATGAATAAGTTTTACCACCACCAACTGGTGCTTCTGTATTTGTTGCTGTCTGCCCTATGACTTGCCCTGTATGTAATAATGTACATATACCGAAAGGGATTTCATATTCTAAGAAGCAGGATGTAGGACCGCCTGTGCCATATGTCTGATCTCCGCCTGGCATATTTGGTTCGTATATACGTACTTGAACAGTTGAAGTGGTGAAGCTACTAAAGTCGTACGAGGATGCAAATGCAGGTGTTATACCGTCCGAGATTAGTGTATTATTGTTGTATATGTCATACCTTATTGCGTTTGCTGTATGGTTTGGGAAGTTGTTTGCGTTTGTATTTCTCCACCATGATGTTATATTAACATTAGTGTCTTGAGGGGTTAGCTGTAACGGTATTCCAGGTCTTGCTTCTGCAACTACTTTTGCCATATTACAGTATACAACCTGTACATCTCTACTACTTGTACACTCCGTGCTGTACTGTGACCCGCTTCCTGTTACTTCAAATGTCTGGTATTGTGTATAGCCTCCATATCCGGTTAAAGGTACGAAGTTATAAGTAAATGGGGAAGGTACATTAACGCTATCTACGCTATATGTGTATACTCCGTTCGGGCTGCCAAATAGATTTGGTAGTGGGTATGTTTGTAGGGCGGTGAAGGTAGTGGCAGCGTTGTATACTTCTATATCTTGTTGTGATGTGGGTAGGTTACAGGCTACTCCTGGGATAAACTCGTAGAAGCTAGCGGAGTATATTACAATGTCATATGTAAGAGTTTTAAATTTATTAGCTTTATTTAATTCTCCGTCCGTTACCTTAAGGTATGAGCCGCTGAATTCTCCGTCAAATTTAGATTCATCGTGTAGTTGATCTTCTTTTATCCGGGTACCTTCAGGGGTTTGTACATAGTAATTGTAGCTCGTTCTGGATTGTCCGTCTACATTACCTTCTCCTATTGAGTCGAAAGCTTTAGCATTAGAGCCGGTAATAAACCCTGTCTGTAGGGAGCTAGAGTATTCTGGCTGTGTCCAGGATAGTATTGGGGATATCGCTTTATTTCTTTCTAGTAAATGTTGTTTTATAATCACCCCTGTATCTGCAACTACCCTAGCAGGGATAAAATCTTTAACCATTCTAAAGATACTATTATCAAAAAACTTTATTAACCTTATAAAGTCTTCTACTTCGTATCTACTTAATCCGTCTAGTATAGTATCTCTGTAGATGTCTAAACTATGATATGAGTTAGTACTAATATCTCTTGGGTCACCGATGTAGTTATCTATATTGAATGTAGAGGTTGGAAATAGCACTGCAGATTGGGATACTATGTAGTTGTCTATGTTATCTGAAGGGGAGAATCCTATTTCTATTCTATGTAGGTCTTGAGTTATACCGTTAGTGGATCTGTTTATAGTTGTATAGTATGATAATGTATTCCCATCCACTATACTTCCTGTATTGTCAGTTCTTATTTTATCTAACGAACTTGTAAATGGCTGTTCGCCTCCGAAAAACGGTAGATCATTTACGGATTGTCCGCCGTATATTTTAAGTTTAAGTATGTCTGAAGGGATTCCGAAGCAGTTAATAAGTGCTCTAACTCCTCTTTCTGTACCTTTACTTTTTAGTAGTAATGGTAGGTTATGGTATATTCTCTTATTTACCTCTCTATGGTAGTCTTGTTGAGATGTCGGAGTAGTAAGACTCCCACTTATAATTCCTCCTGGTAGAATCTCTTCTCCTGGGTCATAGCTATTTAAAGTAAAGTACCTATATAAGTCAGCTGTTGAGCGATTACTTGTATACAGTTTTATTCCAAAATTCTTAAGTAAATCTTCTACTAAGTCTTTAGAGACACCTTTATTTAATCTATTATCTGCATTATATTTTTTTGAAACAGCATCTGTGTATACCCATATGTTATCGAAGTGTTGAGCAATTAGGTCTATAAATAAATTGTATGGTTCGTTAGATGTGTCTTCTTTTAGGTATGCAGGTACTGTGTTTGTGAGTATGTCTGGGTTCTGCGCATCGTATAGTACTGCTACTTGTTTTTGATTGGTAAACCAGGTAGTTGCTTCAGATGTAGATGATAGTTTGTTTATGTACGGGACTAAACTATTAGATTTTGGCCATGATGATGATCCGCTTTCATAGTATAGGTGTTTTTCATAGTGATCTAAGTTATCTACTACTCCATTTAGTAAGTTTTCAAAATAAAGTGCACTTCCTGTTACTCCTAAGCCTGTTGTGGAGTTTATTGAGTCTAAACTTGTTTGGTAGCTTTCAATTAAGTCTAGTTTGTATTTAAAGTTTAACACTCTCTCTTCAGCAGAGGAGAAGTTTATAAAGTTAGTGTAGTCGGTATAATCTATACTTAGTTCAGCTCCTTTATCGTTAAATAATGAGTTTAGTTGTCTGTTAGTATTGTTAGTAGGGAAGCTAAATAATTCGTCGTAGTTGAAGTATTCAGATGGTTCTGTTGATTGAGTTTCTATCTCTACATCAAAATTAGCTCCTCGAAGAGATGGAGGAGGTGTTTCGATTTCTGTTATAGTTGTAAGTATTCTATATGCTACAGATTCAGATACTTTCTCTACTATATTTAATCTACTTTTTAAAGCAATTTCTTGTGGGAGAGGTTCTAGTAATTTCAGAAGTACTCCGAAAGTGTTCCTAAAAGCCTCTATACCTATATTTACTATTGAATAAAATGTATTACTCCCTTCGTATAAAAATAACTCTAAAGCGTATGGGGTGTTTTTTCTTTTCTCAATAAGTTTATCAGTGTACTCTTGTACACTATTAGCAGGGAGGTTTACAGATACTAATCGAATTTCGGTTCTATCTGGTGATATACTTTCAATATAGAAATCTTCTGTAGAATTCTTATCTGAGTAGGAGTAGTCTAAGAAGTTATATAGTGCAATAGCTTCAGAAGAGTTTGAATTATATTGTTTAAAGTCCTCTAATACATCTATGGATATCTCTTTAGTTCCTTTTTTACCGTTAATTGTGTCTCCTGTAAGTATAGAGTAGTTTGTATAGTCCTCTATAGAGTTAATTATTTCGTTATTTAAAGAAAAGTAGTTTAACTCTACAAAATTATCCTCTGTAACAAATGTGTTTATTATATCTACTGGTTCAAGTAGGTTTGCATCCTCTTGAGATATACTATCTAAGTTAGTGAAGGTATCGGCGTTTAACTTTATTATACTGTGTTCTATCTTAGCCATTTACTATGTCGGGTTATTTAATGTATCTTCAGTACTCCTATCTAATTCGAATTGTCTTTCATCGCTAGCTAGTAGTTCTCGTCTTAGTTGTGAGATCTCGTTTAATAAAGGTTCTATGTCTTCTGAAAACCTATCTAAGGTTGCAAGTTCTGAGCTTTTATTTAATAGATACTGGTGAGAGTTTGTTTCTCCTTCTGCAGGGATAGTGTAGAATAGTTTGTCGTACAGTCTAAATAGTTCTTCTACTGTATCTGTATCTACTCCCTCTACGGGTTTAGTGAATGTCTTAAACTCTGTATCTATTAAGGTGTCTATATCTATTTTTTTATAGAGCTCTCTATGTATGTTAATGTTTTCTTTAGCCATTTCTAACTACTTTAAATACGTTATCACCATCTCTGACTACTGTACTAGTGTCTAGCTCGGTTTTAATTAATATACGATAATATCTCTCTGGCTGCAACCCTCCCATGTAAACATCAAAGAATGCTCCTTCTGAGTCACAGCTAATTTTAGTAAAATCTGTATTAAAATCGACTACCATTTCTTCAGTATTTTCATCTCTAAGTCCCCAATACGATGCAGAGGGGAGAGCGTATTCAGTTAAATATACGGAGGAGGTAGTGAATGCTCTTGCAGGGTATTGCGGTCTTGCAGAAATTCTAAATCTCTGTTTTCCTGTGTCTGGGTAATCTCCTTTATTGTTTTTTATACCGATTGTTGACTGGTCTGTTGTTAATAGTGATAGTGAGCCGGTAGTGTATGTACTATCATCCCATTGCATTTCTAAATATGGGGGATATATTGTATTTGAATCTTCTCCGAAGTACTTTAACCTAATTGAGCTACTTGTGTTAAACTCTAAGTTATCTTGTAGCTTAATGATAAATCCGTTATTAGTTAACGTACTATTGTACATTTGTTTAACTGCGGCTGTTACGTTAATATCCAGGTCATACGTTGAGGTAAGGGTTTGTGTTTGTGAAAATTCCATTGACTCCCCGTTAGATGCAGTATACCAGTTTCCTCCTCCTGGTAGTGATGCAGGAGAGGAGCTGGTTACGAATGCAGGGTGTGTGCTTGTAGGCCAGGCAGTGGTTTTATTTGCTTTTATATATTCCCAGCTTACCCCTGTTGTATTTATAGGGAAGTCTCCGAATTTACCTGTTCCGTTATCCCAGCTATTATTGTTTATATATACTGGGTAAGCGTATATGGTGAGTTCGGAGGGTATTTCGCTAGCGTTGGCGAGGTAGAGGTGTATGCTTGAGCTAAAATTTGTGTTTCCTATTATGTTGTCAACTACATTGTTTACTTCGGTATCTGCAAATTGAGTAAGTATGCGGTTGGTTTGCCCTATTACTGTTGAGTTTGGATACCCACCTATCTCTATTACCTCATCCTTACCTGCATTACCGGTTGGTTGTTCTGTAAATATAAAAGTGTCTTGTTGTGGAAAAATTCTATATACTGCCATTTTATATTAGTTATAATGTTGTTGTTCTACCTTTAATGTCCACTTGAGGGAATTTTAATTCAAAAATCATCGTATCGTAGGAGGGATATACAATATTGTTTCTTGTTGCTCCTTTTATGTCATAGGCGTATTCTGAGTAACTTCCTCCTTGTTTATTTATAATCTCTACTTTCTGGACTGTCTGTACTCCTGTAACTCTGTCGAGTACGCTATATATATCCGAGATGTTTATTGGTTGGTTAATATTCCACTTAGTTATATTAAAGTAATCTATCAACGTATTTGTACATTTCAGTATTACATCTCTACTATTATAGTTAGGTCGAACTAATATATCGAAGTTAATTCCTATATTAACAATAAAAGCATCTTTTATATTCACTGCATCTGTTACCGGTATGTAGTTAGCAAGGTATGTTTTTAGATTATCTTTTAAATTATCTGTTGCGGCGATTACTTTTGCGTTACTATCGTAGCCTAGCACATATAAGGATAATGCTAGAGGGTTACTATCTATAATTCCATCTGTAACGCTTTTTGCGCTGTTTAGTTCATCTTGAGTTACATATACTTTACTAACTGATCCGTATTTTGATGGTAGTGACATTGCTCGTACAGTATAATCCTGTAGGGTTATTGCTCTACCTTGCTCTGCAAAAGACCTTAATGAATTCTGTCTTAACTCTTCTATCGAATCTCCATCCTTACCTCCTGTAGCGGCTTTAGGGTTGTTGAATGCGAGGGTGTTTTCATACGTGGTGTCGGTGGCGGTTACTGTAGCGGTATATTGTGTTAGTGTGTTGGCTGGTATGTTCGCAGCTATTCCTCCTCCGGTTAAGTACCTTATAGTTAGTGTCGTGTTAGATGGTGCTACTCCGTAGGTTCTAGTGTACAAGAAGTTAGAGGGGTCATAAGCTTTATCTAAGGTCGATATTCCTGTAGAGTCTCCAAGTCCAACGTTTGTTGGGTCAGGGGTGAATGTACTGTCATCACCTCCTATTACTCCTGCTCCGAATTGTATTTGTAACTGTCCTTGAGAGTTAAATCTTGTTACGAATCTTTTAGGAACTTTTTCAAGATTCAATACATAAGGTACTAGATTAGAGTCTCCACTACTGTTTACTGTGTCGGTAAATACTGTTTCCTGTCCTAAGAATGGAACCTCATACCATATGTTACTATTTTCATCTACAATATCTAATATACCTATAATGTTTGTATCATCTACGGTGATTGTTGTAAACTTCTCTGGTGTAGTAAATACTTGAGTAAGTGTTTTTACTGTACTTGATACTGCTTTAGCTTTCTTCTTAAGTGTAAATTCTGTAGGGTTACCTGTTCCTCCATCAATTGACGCTATTGTTACCTCAGTAGGATTATAGGAGCTAGAGAAGGAAAAGTCAATTGATTTATCTACTATAAAAGGTACGTTCCCTGCAGAGTTAGCTTTGAGTATAGCGTTTTGCTCTATAGTTAGTGCTTGATCCCAGTTCGGTTCATCTGTATTTACCACCCCTACATTTTGAGTTATATCTACCCCTACTTCCGCTACTGTTGTGGTTTTTGGGCGATATCCCATCATATATGCTAGATCGTATAGGTTTCCTGGTTCTTTAGCGTACTGTAGAAATGTTTCTTGTAGTTGTATGTCTTGATAGAAAGATAATACATCTCCTACGTATGCAGCCATTTCTATAAACATCATCCCTGGAGAGGTTGGGGAGAAGTCGTTATAGGTGTCTGGGAAGTAATTTTTAGTAAAGTCTACTAATTCTTGTTTAAAGTCTCCAAACTCTTTATTGATATACTTTATATTTCTGTCTTGATTCATTATATCTCAAAGTTTATAGTTAATTCGTCGTTTATGTTTGTATCTTTAATAGAGTAGCTCATAAAAAACGATATTGTGTTACTGTCTGGTGTACCTTCTACCTCCATTTTGGATGGCGATACGTTTGGAAAATATAAATATAAACCTTGTCTAATAATATCTTTTACATTTGTTAGACTATCTTGTGTGATGTTTTCGAAAAGTTGATTACGTAGGGGAGTTCCGAAGGTTGGATTCATATACCTTTCCCCTACCCCTGTAAGGAAGTAATTTATTATATTAGTTTTTATTGCATCTTTTGTCTGGTATGTAGGTATAAATACAGCGTCACCGGAGAATGGTAGGGAGACTCCTATTGCTTTCCTTGGTTGTAAATCTAATGGATTTATTCTTCTCCTATTAAATGCCATGTTTCTGTTTATCGTTTTCTATTGATTTATTATATATTGCTCCTGCTTTTTTAACGAAGTCAAATTGCGATATATCTAACCCTGGTTCTACTCCGTTTCCTTTCATTCCCATGTTTTCTGCCATCATAGAGGCGAAGTTAGGTTTTTGCACCATATTCGATGTTGCAGAAGTTACTGTTCTGTAATCGTCTGAAGTCATTGTAGCTTTTGTCTGGTTTAACATCTCCATTATAGGGTCTGCTGTTTTGTTTGGCTGCATTGGTGTTACTTCTTCGTAGAATGTTTGTTTTTCTGGTTCAGAGGCGGCTCTGACTGCTTCGTTCATTATCTCTTGTAACTCTTCTTTAATTGCTGTTTTTACTTCTTCTCGTATGACTTTCCTTAATTGGTTTAGTTTCATAATTATAAATAGTTGGGTTATACAAGTTGATTATCTAACTTGAATTTTAATTCATCTAATAGTATTTGTGTGTCTGCACTAAAGGAGGCTGGCCCTCTTAGTATCACTACTCCGTTTTTATTTTTTGCTTGAGCATACCGTTTAGGTGCTATAAAGCTCACTCCTACTTTTTCTGTCTCTACAAGTAAACTGCTTTCTTGTCCGGGGACTACTCTGTTAATTTCTGTGATAGTTCGTATTTCTAATGTATATGAGATTCCTTGAGTGTTTGTATAAGTGAATTCTTCTGCACTTACTTCTCCTGAGGTTGTATTTTCGGAGGGTTGTATTTTTGTTAGTAATTCTTTTATTCTTACTTGATTTGCTGTAAGTGATTCAGTGTTGCTATTTAGGTTTTTTCTAATATCAGCTATGTTAATAGTTCTGTTACCTTGTATCATTGGGGTAGAAACTGTTATTACTATATCTGCAGTTGCTCCTGTTGCTCTTTGATTTTCTATACCGCCTTGTGTTACTTGACCTACTATACCGCCTTGTGCACTTGTAAACCCAGCTCTTACTAAATCTACGGATGTAATTGTAATAGTGTCGTTTACTGCATATCCAGTACCCGTAGCGGCTACTATTATAGTAGATATAGCGTTGGCACCATCTCCTGTTATAATGAATGTTGCTCCTGTACCTATTCCAGATGTCGAGGATTGTGCTATTGTGAATGGACCTACTACGCTTCCGATTGTGGTTGCTGCTGTTTCAGCTGTAATATTATCACTTGTTATTAACTGTCCGGTATCGGTTGTATTTCCAGTGATATCTATAATATCAACTATGCAGTTAAGTATATTAATATCTATAGAGTTTAATACGTTTCGTACTTGATTCAAACTAGGATCTACATCCCCCACTAATGCTTTTATAGATGCTACATCATCTTCTACTGCTTCGAGAAGTTTATCTACCTTCCTAAGCCTGTCAGCAGAGGAATTTTGATTACCAGATGTTTTTGAGCGTATCAATCCTCCCCAATCTTTAGCAGGAGGGATTCCTATTGCGATAGGTGTTGGATCTGCTTTAAGTAGGCTGATTAGTGCTTTTGCGGCTTGTATTATGGGTAGCAGGGAGTTTGCTAGTGAGCCGAACTTGTTAGTTGTTTTGCTAAAGCTATTTACTACTTTCAGTAGTGTATTTTTAGTGGTTACTATATTCTCTAAACCTGTTACAGTAGGGCATTCGTTTCTAAACTTATCTGTTATATTAAAAGCTTCTGACAATACTCTAGCTTCAAGCTCTCCTTGTATCTTGCCTGTCTGTGAGGCTACAATTGCTGATATTTGTGATTGTATTGCCATTACTCTGTGTATACTTTTCTAGATTTTATTTTTGATGGGCCGGTTGGATTTATCTGTCTTTGCAATGCATTAATTGTTGGTTGCATCTGGATACCTCTTTTGTTAAGTAGTGGGATTGGATGTCCCTTTACGGTCTTTGCTTTAGCCATATCCCTAGCCATTGCTTTAAGCATATTAAATAATGTTTCTAATAGTCGTTCTGTCTGATTACCTAACAGTACGGGCTCTCTAGTAGATTCGGATGCGGTTCTTGCTTTTTCTCCTAATAGTATTCTAGGTCCATCTAGACATATGTACTGCTCTGCGTCGATATTTATTGATCCTCCTGTATTTAATCCTATTGAACTTATACTTGATAATTGTATATCATCAGTTTTAGCGTTAAAGTATATTCTACCGGAATTTAATAGTACTTGGTTGCCTTTAAATTCATTTGCTCTTATAGGAGGGGAGTTATATGCTCTCCTTTTATCGTTGGCTTGTGTGAGAGGTATTGTGTGGTCTGATACGAAGTATAGGGATGAGAAGTCTTCATTTATATTCTCACATATTGTTGTGAATCCTTCCTCTGTCTCTATTTGACCGTTACTAATTATTATTACGGGTTTACTTTTGTTACTATCGTCTATAAATGGATTTGCTGCTCCCTTAGCTCCTGTGAATCTTAGAGATTGCCCTTGTCTCCCTTCAATTTGAAGATCTCCTAATGCAGATTTAATTGGATTTATTGTAGCTTCTTCAGTAAAGTCACCTCCTGAGTCTATATCTAATGTCTTATTCGCGTATATATCTAAGTACGGGTTAGAGTTAGGGTTATTCCATATGTTAACTATTTTTGAATAGTAGTTAGTATTTACTTGAGCGAGTTTAGTCTTATTGGAGGTAGGTTCTGAATCTATCTTGATAATTTCTCCTACTACCGGTACTGTCTTAATTTGACCTGTACCTTGGTATGCGAAGTTTTGATTATCTGCTGTATCTTCTGAAGTGGCGTTTCCTTGGTATTTAAAAAAGACACCGTTAATAGATTTAGCTCCTCCCTTTCTGCTGTATTGGGGATGAGACTCATCTAGTATTATATCCAAAACTCTACCGAATGATCGGTTAGCACTTGAAGAGGATGTATTGCCCTTCCCTTTGCTAGTGTTACTGCTAAAATTAGCGCTATACTGTCCCATCTATTCCTCTTCTGGTTTTTCTTGTACCTCTTCTTTCACTTCTTCAGATTGTTCTAATAAGTCTTGAAGTTCTGCATGGAAGTCGAATGGATCTCCATCACCTCCTTTA
>TARA_R110000772_G_scaffold45195_4_pt1 | contig 16896 bp, 8 predicted proteins | sample TARA_R110000772 | Tara Oceans TARA_R110000772 (sample SAMEA4397948) | marine metagenome | biome: Polar Biome; feature: [SRF] surface water layer (ENVO:00010504); material: water (ENVO:00002006), including particulate matter (ENVO:01000060) such as... | depth 5 m | reverse complement strand
CATGTGAAGTTTTTAATTTATTTGTAAAAATAAGTTCATCTTCATCATTAATAACCATTGGATCTTTAGTAAATTCAAATAAATTATCTTGAGGGTAAAGAATGTTTTTAGCACCTTTAATACTACTACCTGCTGGAAGTGCGTTAGGATTTGTTTCTGAAGGTTTATATGTTTCTATACCAGGACCATTCCCAGTTGGATCTGGTAAAGCTGTACTATTAACAACCTTCATTACATCGCTAATTATTGGAATATCTGTATTATTTGATAACTCAGAAGAGGTATTGTCATAATTTACTAGTGATGATGCGTCTTGGTTATTTATATTTTTTGTAACAAAATTATTATAATTACTTTCATGTTCACTAGCAATAGTAAGAAGGTCATTATTATATTTATATATATCATCGTAAAGTTGTTTTCTACCACCATTACGTAATGATTCTATTATCCAAGGATATACTAATTCTCCATCACTATTTTTTTCAATAGAAGCTTCTTCAAATAATCTATCCATGTCATAAAACTCAGCTATTTCATTTACTCTAGCTTCACGTATATCACCATTAACAATTTTTATTTCACTAGTTATTTCTTTTTTCTTAAGTCCATTTTGTTCTTCATCTAACTTTGTCGTAAGATCAATAAGTTTTAAATTAAGATCATCTTTCTTTTTATCCCAATAATCAACAGTTCCTGATAAGACTTTTGCATAATCAGTATCACTTTGTAAATTAGCTTTAGCAGCATCTCGATCTGTAACTAATACACCTGTATTAGTATTAAGATTTGAAACAGTATTTGCTTTTGATAATTTATCATATAAATGTTTTTCAGCATCATTACTTGCGCTACCTCCTGCTACAAAAGGAGTTCCTTCTGCATAACTTATTTGCGTATTAATTTGATAATCGTCAATCTTTTGTACTTTCTCAAGCGCACCACCTTTTTTTCCTAATCCAGTATCTTTGAAAGTTAACGAATTAGTAGTGTTTCTTAAGTCTACTAAATCTGCTGATGAACCTGCAATATTACCAATTCTATTATTATTTTTTTCTGCTTTAAATAAAGTTTCCCCTAAACTTAATAAATTATTTGTTGCAACAGCCTCAGCATTTTTCTCAATAAAGTCAGTTTCTATTTCATCTAATTTAAGTAAGCTTTCATCAACTTCTTTAAGTTGTTCACCAGTAATAGATGTGCCATCTGGATTAGTCGCACCTTCAACTAAATACTGATTTAAAGTTTTTCTTGCACTATCAATATCTTTATATTGATTATTAATTACATCTTCTACAAAACCAGGTTCATTTCTAGATCGATTGTAAAATTCATACTCAGCATCTTCATTTACCCAATCTTTATAACGCTCAGATTGTTTAAGAAAAGTTTGTACTGATTGTGCAACTTTTTCTTTATCTATATTTTTAACCACTGTTTTTAAAAAAGCATCTTTATCTATACTAGAAAACTCAGTATTTTTTGTAATATAATCATATATTTGTTCAGGTTCCATACTGGCTGTCTTAAGTGACATATCCATAATTTCTTTTTCTTGATTCCTGCCTCTCTGTTGAACATTAATAGAATTATGTGAACCATTATTTCCATCATAACTATATCCACCTTTTTCTGTATATTCATTTAATGTTTTAAAATACCATTCTTTATAATCTTTTTCAGTATAATAAATTCCATCTATACGCTCCTTAGCTTTTTTATCTGCTTCTGCAAATGCAGCTTTTTGAGTTTTAATTCCTACAATTTCTGCTTCACTATTATAAACTTTATTAAGTTTAGAAAGTTTTTTAGCAGCCTCTTTAAAGTTTTTAGTTTTATTTAAATTACCAAGTAATTCATTTTTTTTACCATTAAGGACTTCTGAAATTTCAGAACTTCGTTTATCATCAGGGTTCAATGATCCAATACTAAGGTCAGCATCTTCAATAGCTTTAGTAACTGTATCGTAACGAGCTTGCTTTTGAGCCAATGGTTGAGCAAATGCCTCTAAACCCAATGGCTTATATTCAAATTGTACAGGTTTAGATTGTGGAGTAACCGCTCCTGAACCGAATTGAAACTTTTTCATATTATTAATTTTCTTTTCTTAATGCTTAATGATTACCCTACTTCACCATTATTTCTATTCTTTTTTCTTTTTTCTCTTTCTTCGTTACTAAAATAATTTTCAAAAGGTTTATCATACTTAAAATCAAAATCATCAGAGTACAAACGGTTGTATTTCATTGCTAAATCATCTTGCTGATTTGCTCTAGCAAGAGCAGCAAGTTGTCCGACTCCTGTGTTCAAAGCATCTTTTTTAGCAGTCATTACTTGTTTGTCGTATGATTCCATAGCTGCGCTTCTACCTAAGTTTTCTTGCTCTATTTTAGCATTCGCTAATGCTTCTCGCGAATCAATATTTGCATTTTGATTATTTACAGTTTCGTTAATTTTTGCATCTTGGTTATCTTGATACATTTTAGCAGCTAGTAAATTCCCCATAACTCCAGAACCTTGACCAGTGTTACCTACGATTGAATTTCTAAGACCCGCAGCTGCTTGACCCGATTTACGTAATGCTTGATCAGCATTTATTCTATCAAGTCTTACTTTACTTGCATAGTCAAGATCTAATGAATCTTCTTTACCAAAAACCCCTTGATAAAGATTAGCAGCTATTGGTGCAGCTTGTGCTGCGGCATTTATGAATGATTGTTTACCTCTAACTTCATCTTTTTGAGATAAGTCCATATTGACATTGCTACCAGGTATATATTTACTATTAGCATCATAATCATAGTTACCGAAGTCATAGTTACTATTTAATTTATTTACTTTATTATCCCATGCGTCAATATCAAATTTTACTGGGCTTGCATTTTGTAAACCATTTGATTGAGAATATTGAAATATATTACCTCCATACTTTGACATTTGTGCACCAGGCATTCCTCCTTGTGGAGGCATTGGAGGCATTCCTTGAGGCATTCCTTGAGGTTGTTGAGGTTGTTGCTCACTTAACATTTGATCCATCATTCCAGGATACTTAGCATTTATATTTTCCATTTCAGCATTAAAAGATTCCTCTTTCTTAGCATTCATAATATCACTTAGTTCAGCATGAGCATTAACGAAAGGAATTAAATCTAACCTTTTAGAATTTTCCTCAATAGAATCTCCTTCACGATTAGAATCTTTTCTCAATATTTTATTAGCAACTTCTAATACAGTTTTACCTACATACTTTTTTGGAAGATCATAATTTTCTACAATCGCTTTAGTAAGTTTCATTCCTTTATCTGAAGAAACAATAAATTGATTTTGTCCTGAAGGATCGCGTGGGTCAGGGAATTTAAGTTCTCCTTCTTCTACAAGATTAACTTGCCCTTGAGAATTTACTCCTTGTTTAATTCCACCATTAGGATTTTCAGTATGAGTACCGCCTGCACCAAATTCAGTAACAGGCATTTCATTCATTTCGTTTGCACCAAATCCTCCATTATTCATTGGACCACCATTTGCCAGTTTAATTTTAATAGGGTTATGTTCTGTTCCTTCATATTCATTAGTTTTCTGATCAAGTACAGCATCTAATTCAGAAGAATATAATCCTCTATTGTAATATGGTCTACCAATTGAAGGAGTTACTACTGATGGATAACGAAAATCCCTCATACCAGAACTCCCTGCAGAATATCCTGTAGTATCTACTTTATACCGATCAGTACCGTGGTCTGTTGTGTAGTCTACGTTAAGGGAATAATTCTCATCGGATCTCTTGGCTTGATTATCTAGTACAGAACTTCGTTTTGAGACGTTTCCTTTAGTAAGAGGCACGTAGTTTTCCTCAGATGGGTTTATCATCCCAATCTTTTTAAGCCATTTCCCGTCTACTTTTTTGTACTTAGTACCTTTATAAGTGTAAAAACCGTTTTTTGGATTACCACCATTTAAACTTCCTCCATTTGCTAACTGACCTTCGTTCATTTGAGGAGCACCATTGTAAGGTGGAGTATATGAATCGATATATGCTTTATCTTTTCCAGGCTCTGCTGCATAGTTAACGTCTCCACCGTGGATTATCTCATTAGTTTTTGGGTCAATAATTACCGTGTGACCTTCAGGCATTTTGTAAAAAGTATATCCTTTATCTTTAAAGTTATACTCATTGTAAACCGTATTAATATAAGGTAGGTCTGTTGGAGGGATACCACCATTTAAACTTCCTCCATTTGCTAATTGACCTGTACCATATTGAGCATATGCTGATCCGTTAATTCCCATATTATACATGTCATTACCGTATTTACCAATTTGATCAAATTGATTAATTGGATTACCAACATTATTTAAAATACTATCTGCGCCACCTGCTATTGCAGGCGATACATCTGCACCAGTACTTCCTATATCCATTCCTCCTACTGCAGTTCCTGCAATTCCTCCAACAGTTTCAACAATGTTACCTGCTTGTTGTAAGTCTTCATTTCCTGTAGCATCGAATGTTTTCTTTATTCCTTTAGTACCTTGCTTTACAGCAGCTCCTGCACTAGCAGGATTTATAATAGCTGTAGTTGCAGCACCAAGAGTATTAGTAATACCTCGAATACCGTCATTAGCTCTATTCTCTTCATCAAATAAAGCATTATATCCTTTATCAGTAAGTCCATCAGTAAGTCCCATTGATACAGTATCAAGTACACCTTCTGCAAGCCCATAAACTCCTGCACCTAATCCGTTCAAAAAATTCCCCCCATTTTGGTACATGTTATCACCATACTGATATATTGGACCTCCATATTTATTCTGATTATTTATCGGACCATTATTCTCGTTAGGTATTACGTGACCTAACTGAGGTCTAATAGCACTTGTAGGTACAAAAACTTTCTTACCAGTAAAAGGGTTAGTTAAAGCGGACTGCTTAAATACTGCTTTATCATTTCTTTCAGGACTATACTCACCTGTATAATCTTGTCCTTGTGTCCCATGCTTTGTTCCAAACTGAGTACCTTTAGCGGGCACCCATTTACCTGTATGGGTGTCAAGGAATTTTTGATCATTACTAAAATACAGGGCAGCCATTTTCTCACCACTACGCATTTCTTCCCAGGTACGCCCGTCATACATTTCAGTAAAATCGTCAGGTTTAGGCATATTATAATCTTCAAAAAGTTGTTTTTGATTTAACTTTGTTTTACCGTTTCTTGTCGTATAATACTGATCAAAGTTAATTTCTGTACCATTATCTGTACCATTATCCATACCATCAGAATCACTGTACTGATACATTTTTTTATTTCCTGTACCATATTGATTATACATTGGACCTCCATTAGTTTTAAATAATTGTCCTTGTCCAAATACTGGTGTTTTTTTAGGTGCTCCCATAGTAAGATTTAATTTATCAATATACTCATTTTTAGGTTTAATGACTACATTATGTTCTGGTTCTACTCCAGCAGAATCATTCCTAATATCTTTATTACTTTTATTACTTTTATTACTTTGAAGTAATATATTATTTTTTTTATATAAGTCATCAAGTATGTCAAACTTAATTTCTTTTGATGAGTTTTTAATTTTGTCTTTTGATGCTTCAGGTAATTTTTGATACTCTGCTATATGATTTGAATTTAAATCTTTATTTAAATCTTTCTCTTTAGAATTATTAATTTTTTCAAATTTTTCGTCAAATTTATAATTTTTAGCAAAGTTCAATCTTTTATCAAATGTTTCTTTAGCAGGAAAGTTTCCAAATCCTGCATTAGCACTAGTTAATAAAAAATTAGCATCTTCTAAATTATTAATATTATTAAAATCTAAATATTTAGAAAATCTTTTTTTATATGAATTAGGTTTACTTTTTACTAATCTAGGAAGTTCTTCATTAATTCTTTTAGCTAAAAACATAACTGCTACTTCTGCTTGTAAGTCAGAATCAGTGTCTAATAACTCAGGATTATTTACTAAATCGACACCTAGTTCTTCACCCGCTTCTTTATACGAATAATATCCAGTTAACTGATTTAGTCCCCTTCCTCTATATTTGTAACCATTATTATTATTATTACCTAATCTATTCCCATATATAAAGTTACCTAATTCCTCAGGACTTTTTTCATACTTAGTGGCTAGTGAATTATAATTATATTTACCTTGACCTTTGGCTACTTTCTTACCTGTTTTAGAAAACTTCCCCCATACTTCAGGCAATCTTTCTTTACTATAATACATATCTTCAGGTACACCATCTACTCCACCTTCTGACATAATAATACCCATCATTGCTCTTTGCATGTACGGATTAGTAATGCCATACTCGTTCATATAACCTATTAAGACATTATTTTTATTAGGGGGATCTTCAGAAACCGACATTGCTCCTCCTGTTGCAAACACTGCAGGTGGTATCTCAGTAGTATCTCTATAAATGTCTGCTCCTTGTGAAGGGTAATTCCAAGTAGGTATATTTTTAGGTACTCCTAATCCACCACCGTATTTATTAAATGCAGGTGCTATTTTTTTATAACCTTGATTATTTCCATTAATGTCTTCATAACCTTTAGCAAAATGCTCAGCATCTTGATTGTTATCAAAACGAATAGCCTCATTACTTTGAGGCCCGTAGTTACCTAATTGTAATTGACCATTTTCATTTTGAATTTGAGGTACAGCATAATTGTCCATGCTACTCATAAAATGAGTTCCTGTATTACCATTATCAAAATTATAAGGTTGATCAGTAGGCGCAACCATTCTTTTAGCTGCAGGATTACCAAACTCATTTGCGTATGCAAGTTTAGATTTCATTACGCCATCCATTCGGTCTTGGTCAAAATACTCTTCTTGACGAGGTCCTGAAGGAGCTTGATAAAGATTTGTTGGATCAACAGGAACAGAGGATCTACTATCCATTACACGGTTGTATTCTTTAGCTTCAGCAGCAAGTCTTTGATTTTCTTTATAATCAGCAAGGGCTGTATAATCAGTGTCCCACTTATAATTCTTTGCAGCTTTTAATTTCTTATCGTGTATTTCAGGCATTACTTTTTTACCCCATCCAGCATTAGCTCTGGTTAATAAATAAGAAGCATCTTCAAAACTAGTAATGTTGTCATTATAATTTTGGTACCCATCAAGGTTTCCATAAGTAGTAAAGTTATTTTTTACTAATTTAGGAATTTGAGAAAGTCGTCTTTCTAAAAAATTAACAGCAACAAGTGCTTGTAAATCAGTATCAGTATCTAATAATTCAGGATGTCCTACTAAATCATAGTCGTATCCACGCTTTTTTAAATCCTTTTGCATTCTAAGATAAGAACTTTTAAAAGTTAATTGATTTAATCCTCGTCCTCTATATTTATTACCATCTCCTTTTTCATTGTTACCTGGGTCCCAACCTTGAGTATTCTTATAAAAATCCATTGCCTCAGGGCCATAGATTTTATCAAAGAATTCTGCATCATTTTTCTTTAACTTAGTCAGTTGTGAATCAGTAGTATCAGCTACTCTTGCTCCAAAATATTTTCTTATTCGATCATTAGGAGTATCTCTCCATGAATTTTCAGATTTACCACTTATCCCTCCTTCTGCCATTACTACACCCATTAGAGCTTGTTGCATATAAGGATTAGTGATTCCATACTCATTCATATATTTTAGTAGAGCATCTTCAACTTTTTTCTTTTTCTTATTAACAGGTTTCTTAGGTTCATCAATAGATTCCATAGATCCACCATTTGCAAACGGAACTTCTCTTACTTTAGTAGTCCCCATATCATGTTGTCCTGAGTAAGGTGGAAGAAGTTGCCCATTTGCTAATAAAGGCATTCCTGTTTTTGACATATCAATAAAACCAGTAGGCGTATTAATATCAATGAATGGCTCATTACGATACTGAGAATCATCTCGGTATCCCATAATACTTTTTTTATCTACTTTCTTATTAGCCATTAGTACATTTGAATATCGTAATGATGAATAATTCTATTTAAAATAATTTCTCGATTATAAGTATTGTCAAAATATAAAGTTAATATAAAATGAGTACTTCTCAAACGATCTGTGCTTCCATTATTTTGATCGCGTGGAATCTTTAATCTCCATTTATCAAATTTACGTTTAATTCTACCAGAAGAAAATGTAACCTTTCCAGTATCTTGATATTCAGTCGTTACTTGAAATCCAGTAATAGTCTGAGCTCTATTTATATTATTTTGATCATCTTTAACAATAGAATTAAATTCTATGAACCGAAGAATCTTGTTAACATCAGCATCTTTATTTAAAACTAGTTTAATAAATGCTTCTTCTTTATTATTATAAAATTCACCATAATTTCCTGAATTATGTTTATATACTTCATTTCTTGTATTTGGATTTGTAGATAATAAAATATCTCCATTCTCAATATACAAAGGCGGTGTAGCACTATATCTTGATGAAAATTGACCAGCAAGTTCATCAAATACTAATGTTAATGTAGTAGTAGGTAACGTAGTAGTAAGTATCGCATTAGCATAAAGTTCCTGTAAAAGTAGATTAATATCTTTAGTATCAAGACTAGTATATGTTACTGTAATAATATAATATTTTTTATCATAAAAAACAATTTGACCTTGTGAATATAAAGTATTAGATTCTAAATTAAATGCTTGCCATATTCCATGGAATGTAAATAACACTTCATTATTTACCAAATCTTTTACTATATGTACTCCTTTACCAAGGATTGGATTATCTCCACCATTTTCTTTACGTAAAGAAATATCTCCTTGTAAATCTTTAAGGAAACCATGCATTCCTTTTACTTCAGAAAGAGGACGGTTCCCACCTTGACCGCCAATAAGGAATATTTTTTTATGAAGACCATCCCAATAGTATATACCAGCATCTGTTACTTGCACAGCCCATTGATGAATACATCCATAGCTATTAGTAATATACTTATGATCCTGAAAACCTTTAGATGAACCTAATTCTGTTGGAATACCATCAGCAGTAGTAGTGACTGCTCTAGGGTTAATGGAATACTGACCAACCGCTTTATCTTGGAAGAAGAATATTTCATCTACACTATTTACTATTTTATTAATTGGCCCATAGTCATCAACATCATAGTAATTATTTATTCCAAACTTAGTCCATGAATCAACTGATTCTGAATTAATTTTTAAATTTGAAATATATGCCCTAACATCATTTACGTTACATGTTTCATCAAGTGAACTAGGCTTAGTAAAAAATGCTAAATCGTCAGATTCTATTGAGTACGCTTCATTGTAAGTATCAGTATACATATTGTAGTGATCTGTTCCTACAACTTTTTTACCAAAACTACTTTTAGTATTATCAGTTTCTTGTCTCCAGATAGTACTTTCTACACTTCCACCTACTTCAAATTCTACATCAGTCTTTGTAGTAGCACCATATGATAGAGCTATGTTTACTCGTGACTCTGTAACCATACTAATAGTAGAAGTTCTATTATTATCAAATTCTTGTTCAATAGTACCTGACACAGCATTTTGATAGAATTTATCCCACAAAAATCCTGCGCTTTCTTGAAAAGTAAACATGTTTAAGAAAATATCACCTCCATAAACTTTAGGATTAGTATTTACTTTATCAATTACTGGAGAAGCAGGCATAAAAATATTACTTTCTAATGCATCTTGCGTAAAACCTCCATATACTTCTTGTCTAGGTACAAGTATATCTAAAATTGGAGTACTTGTTAAATCTTCATTAGCTGCTGTACCATTAATTGGTGCAATGTTTGAAACAGATCTTACAGGACCTGTACCTGCACCTACACCTGTACTAAAAAAATGTTTTGCTGATACAGTAGGCAAAGGGTTTGTACTATCTAAAGGATCAGTATCAATTAATTTTATTGAACCTGTAAACCCTGATGCTCCTTTATGGAATGCAGAAGTAAATGTTTGTCCACTATCACTATGATCGTTTAGACCAGGTAAAGTATTTCCTAGGTAAGCATAAAAATTTCTAAAGTAATAACTTCCTACAACACCTGCATCAGTAAATCCACTATACGGTCCTAGATTTCTATCTAAATCGTTTTGCATTTCAGGATCTAATCGTCTATTGTCAGAAAATGTTATTCTATTTACACCCCTCCATTGTTTAATATATTCAATAGCCTTAAGAGAAGTACTCTTATCTACTTGACCTACAGAACGTAACTTACGTCTATGGTCTTCCATATAAGCTCCTAGAGTTTCACTAGTAGCTGGTGCAGCATGTACTATATCAAAAGATTTTCTTTGTGGAGATTCTAAAATAGTATTACTATTAAAGGACCAAGGAGATCCTGCATCTGGAGTATCAATACTAGAATAATATTGCCCATATCTACCTGTCATAAGTAAGCATGATCCTGGAGTAACTGCACTATTAATTCCTTCAAAATCAAAAGATACATCAGGAGAATTAAAAGTCATATAAGACCCGAATGCATCAAACGGAACTCCTGCAATATTATTATTATTCAGAGTAGTAAAGTTACCGTTAACACCAAAGCCTGGCCCACTTTCGTCATCATCAGTATTCCTATTTAGATGATAAGGAAATAAGTGTAAAATATCAGTACTGTCATTAGGCCCTGAAAGATTGTATCCTCCTGAAGGTGCAGGTAAACCCCCACCTCCAGAATCAGAAGTGATATCTATCTTCATCCCTATTTTCATTATTCCAGAACAAACTCTATGTGAATCAGAAACACTACGTTTAAGACGCACTATTTGATAACTATCTATTTCAGTTAAGAAATTAGGACATGTTGAGAAATCAATATTAAATTCTATTCCCATTGCATATGCAGTAGTATCTACTGATGTAGGATAATTATCATTAGTTTCTATACTTAAAGGAAAGTAAGTAGTACTTGAATCATTAGCTACAGAATCATCATCTGAAATATCTGGAAATTTAATATCACCAATATATTCTACAAAAGAAGCTTCGCCTTTTTTACTGTAAAATACAATTCCAAATCTATAAGTTTCACCACGTTTATATCCCCTAAGTAAACCTGAAATAAAAGGAGAGGCATTTGAATCCCAAGTATTATTTGCATAATTTCCATAACCATCGTTTAAATCAACAGCTACATTACTAATGTGATTTAAGTTAGCAAAGTCTGGAGCTGCTTCATTATCTATTAAAAACGGTTCAAGATGAAAGTTATAAGTAATGTTTGGTCCTTGACCACCGAGTCTTAAACCATCAGCTTGAAACTTAAATTGAAAATTATCATGCCATGCTTTATCCCAATGCGCATCTTTATTAAAATTGGAATTAAAAGCTTTGTCTAAATCAGTAGTAAGGGAAGTATCTTCTTGTAATGCAGAATTAAAACGTTTAGTATTTGGATTAAAAGATTCTCCAAGTTCTGTCAACCTTGCCTGAACATCAAAATTAGATCCTTTAATATTTGCCACTATTAATGCATTATCCTTCTGACTTAATGTTTTAGCAGTTTTAAAGGAATATGCTTTAGTAGTATATGTAAATAAATCTATTTCAAAGGTAGTAGTTTCTGTACCAGTATGTATGAATACTATTTCATTAGCACTACCTATATTCTTAGTTTCAACAGAAAATATTTGAGGAGTTCCTGTAAGATCTGGATGAAAAATATGAATAAGGGTAATTGATTCAAAACCCCCATAATTACTTGTATCAATAGTAATTTCTAATGCTTTGCCTACATTATAAGATTCAGTGTTACCATTATATTGACGAGTTTGTAATTCAGATTCTAAATCCTGTACGGTATGAATCATATTACCTGGAGGAGAAATTAAGCTTTCTTTACCGTCAACAGTAGTAAGTAAATACGCATATTGATTATTCCCAGCAAGTAAATTTCCACCAGTTAATACATTCGTTAAAAGAGGTTGTACATATTTTATGTTTGGAAAAATATCGATAAGTCCTAGCTCAATAGTTAATGAATTAGGGTCTACAACATTAAGTGATCTAAAATATTCTTGATAATCAGAAAAATATACACGTTGTATACAATCAGATTCGTATCTTCCAAACGATGCAATTGGACGCTCTTTACTAAATAGTAACTGACTATTTTTATATACAATAGTAGGTTGTGATATAAGATTCTGATTAGTATCATCATATTCTAATGTGAATATCCAACCATTATTCCCATTGTCATCAGCAGTAAAAAGAATTATTGTATTACGTATTGACGTAGCACCAATAATTTCCATAGTACCATTTACTCCAATATCACTATCTGTAGTAGGAAGTGCAAAATAAAACCTATTACCTTTTATATTAGTAATTGCACCTTGAGAATTTCCTGAATCAGTAGTAATTCGTATATCGAGAGCATCGATATATAAACCTTCACCAATGCTATCGTATGCAGCATCAGACGTTAATCCTTTGTATATATTAACACCTTGTTTCATTCTATTTATTTATAGGTCTTGTGGGTCGTTACTGCTTCCTGTATTAGTACGTCCTCTAAAAAAACGTTGTTCTGGTATTTGAAAATTAGCAAAAAATGAAGAATGCGCATTTAAATCTGGAATAGTACGCACATGTGAATTTTTAGCAGACTCTGCTTGATCAACATTTTTGTTAAGCTTAGCAGCATTTACAGCTTGTGATAAATACCAATCTCTATCACGTTGAATTTCAGCATAAAAATTTGGATCTACTGAACCAGTTCTACGTAATTTTCTTGAAGCTTTCCATGCTAAGTCGTGTGCAGCAGCTTCTAACCATGATTGGTCACCTGGAATTAAAGGACCTCCATCATTATCAGTAGGAATAGCTTCTATTGCCATTGCAACAAACCCTTGTGAAAAAGAAGTAAATATGTAATTATTGTTTACAGTATAAGTATTACTTGATTGAGTAGTATAATCTCTATCGTCTTTATGATATCTATCGTGAAAATGATCTGTTGACCATCGCATAGGAGTTAATGTACCTTCACCACATTGAGCTTGTTCTAGATTACTTACACCACCTAGTCTAGCTGTCTGAACAACTTTATATAGATCTGAAGGTAAGTCACCACGACCATCGCAAATATGAATATAACGAGTAGACTTTTCCATGACCATTCCTACTTTTGTAAGAGCCATAAATTCAGCCAACCATTCCATTGCTTGCTCATCATCGATAGCAAAGCCCCAATCACGCATTTGCTTATCTACAATAGCTTTATACGATACTGTATTACCTGTGTAACTCATAATTTAAATATTATTCTTCACCTTCCATGTACTCCTCAAGCTTATCGGCCATTGATTTTTCTTCAAGTGGGTTAGTAAGGGAAACTGATTTTTCACATTTATATTGCCACTCATTATTATCATCCTTAAAACGTTTATCTACAGTTTTAATAAAACCTCCTTCAACTTCTTCAACTCTTGTTTCTATCGAACTACCATCTTCAGCTTGAACACGTTTAGTAGTTACTTTTGATTCTATTCCTGATTTCATTCCTGCAATTGATTTATTGTTATCCATAATAAAATATTTTTCTTTCTGGTTTAGTTACAACCTCTTTAATCATACGTGAGTATTGACGAGAGGGTTTAAATTTATAGAACCTTTTGTACTTTATTATTGCAGTACTATTGTCCCATATGTGACGATAAAATTCTTGATTAGTATGTTCATTATCAAAATATATAACTTTTTTATTTTTAAGTTCTACAATTTCATCACGCGTTAATCCTTTATATAATCCTTCCCAGTATACCCAGGTACTAGCCCAGTTTACTTCTAAGGATTTTGCAAGCTTCCCATTCTTTTTAAAGAAGTTTAGCTTTTTTGCTTGTACTCTAATAAAACCTAGTTTTCCAAACTTAAGCTCTAAATTTTCTTTAACTATCGCTTCACTATAAGTATTCAATAATTCTTTAATAAATCTAGAATATTGAGTTCTCTCTAACTTAGCTAATTTAGCATTCTTTCTATAGTGAGCAAAAAAATCATACTTCTTTATATCACCTATTTTTTTACCTTTACCTCTTTTTAAATAATTATTACTCATTATTTATAGTTTAAGCCTTTGGTTGAGCAGGGGCTGATGCACCCCCATCTGCTAAATCATCTTGAGCATTATTATTATCTTCTTGTGGAATCTGACGCTTTTGTAATAATTGCTGCATTACTTGACCTTTAACATAGGCCCACATCCATTGATTTAATGGATATGGATCATTAGGTGTCCAGCAAATATTATTTTCACTACAATTAAGAAATTCTGCAACTGCAGTAGGATCTTCAAATACTCCTCGTATTGTTATTTTTTTTAACAATGCTAATGAAAAAGAATCTTTACTAATTACATAAATATAATTATCATATAAAAAAGAATATACAGTTTTTTTAGTTGTACGTCCTTCTCCAATATAAGGAACTCTATCGTAATTAATAAAAGAAAATCGCTTAGATGTTATTACTATAGGTCCTACTGACGTAATAGCTTTACTGTGATGAAATTCTATTGTATTTGGAATTCTTCGTTTAGTACGTAAAATTTTACATCCTAATGGAATATTTACGCATGGACAATTATAAGGATCTACTAATTCTAAATCTTCACAAAATGACTGTTGAATATTTGGATCAATTTCCCTTTTCTTATTATATTCATTTCTAATAAATAATGAACGTTGTTCATTAATTAAATCAGTATAATATAATGTAGCAAAAATAGAATCTGAATTATTAATATTCAGACCTTCATCTAACTGGCTATGTAAATCAACTAATGGTAACATTATACAAATATATTAAAAATTTAGCTTATATTATTCCTTATTTTGTATTGTAAATAATCCATATAAGTTTTATTATTTACTTTAAACGGAACTCTACATTCTTTGTTACTACATTTCAAGTAGTGCTGTATTGTTCCTGCTGCAGTTGTATACGTTTTATTCCACCATGGTAATGATGAACATTCTGGACAATGAAATTTTTCTTCTCCACGTAAAACTGCATAATGCATGTTTGGTTTAACGTATGTTTTTATTTTATTAAATACTGCTTCTAAAGAAACAATATCACCATCGCCATAAAAAAGTAAATGGTCTAATGCTTCTTGACTTTTATGAATAACAACATCTACCCACGTATCCATTCCTCCTGCATCTTTCTTACTTACTAAATTGTAATACTTACATACTTCTTTAAGTGAGTTACTTGGAAGATTAAGATATTTTTTACATAGTTTATATGTGTCAATCTCATTGTAAGTATGCCTCATTTCTAGTCCGTGATACAATGCCCTAGTTCTAATCCAGGGTGTATCAAATCGTTTTCCATTGTGCGTAATAATCTCATCCGCTTTATCCATTTGCGCAATAAACTTTTTTATCATTGCTTTATCACATTGCTTTTTAAGCCCCCAATGTAGATGATGAACTTCTTCTTCACCTTCCCATCTCCAGTGTATAGATATAATTTTAGCGTATTCTAGGATTTGGTGTGGCAAAATATTTTGGTTATAACCTGGTCTCCAAAAATGCCCTTTGCAAAAACTTGTTTCAATGTCATAAAATAATCTATTCCTTACCATAATCTTAATTAAGTTTTATAATATCTTGAATTTTACTCTGAGGAGTAATATAAATACCATTCTTTTTAAAGTAAGATATAATCATACTTAAGTATCCATTTCCTGCACGAGCTCCTGTAGAGTATATTTTTACAAACTGATCCAACTGTCCAGTAAATTTAAAGTTATATCCTGGTACATAAGGACTCATTCCATATAACTTTGTATGCTTAGCAATCTCTTTACTAAAGTAAGGCTTTATACATTTACGTCTTCCCATAGGATAAGCTCTATGTGTTCCATTAACAATAGAATTTATATAATCCTGCTGTAAGTCAATACCGTCTAATAATGAAAGCATTGTACTGTTAGCTCCAGAATCAGTATTACCAATATTCCCTGGATTATTATGACGGTATGATCTAGTTCCTTTTCTGAAACCTTCTTTATATGCCATAATAGTAATAAGTAGTCTAAGACCTTTAGGTTCGTCCCTCATTAGACTTTCCATTACAGGAATGTATTCATTAAGCATTTCACTGTTAAATTTTACTCTAACATTCCAACTAATAGGTTTATCTGGAAATACAGATCCTTGAAAAGTGACACCTTTATACTTCTCATCAAATTTTGAAATAGAAGGTTCTATATGAATACCTAAACGACTTAATGTAAGCTTACCTACTTTTCCGTCAACTACAAGACCATTAATTTTTTGAAATTTTCTTATAGCTCTATCAGTTGCTGGACCAAAATTTTGAGAATAAGGTAACCCTATTGACCAAAGACCAATAGCATTTAACCCTTTTTGTATCTCAATTACATGAGGCCCACTATCACCTCTCTTTACAATAGCACCCATATTATTTATTTTAATATATTAAAAATTGATGGAATATATCCTCTAAGAATAAATCCTCCTACTAATCCTATTATTAATATTAGCCACCATATTCTACCCATCATACGGGTAAACCATGAACCTTTCTTTCTTTTTGTTTCTTGCCTTGCTAGTTTTTCTGCATTATCGTTTGCGTCATTTAACCTCCTTGTAACCTCTCTGTTCTCTTTTATTAAGAAATTGATAGAATCCTGCATTCGATTGGTTTGAAGCCTGTACATCTTACGTGTGTGTGTGTGAGAGTCTTTTGAGTTCTTTCTTTCAAATCTTAACTCTCGTCTAGACTTTTCTTTATATCTTACTAAAACGTCCACATCAAAGTCACATGGTAACTGTATAGTGTTAGTTTGAATAATTATAGAATCTTTACCATCGACTCCTGGTATTGTATCGTATTCTATAAGAGTAACAGTATCCT
>TARA_R110000772_G_scaffold30535_1_pt1 | contig 16919 bp, 16 predicted proteins | sample TARA_R110000772 | Tara Oceans TARA_R110000772 (sample SAMEA4397948) | marine metagenome | biome: Polar Biome; feature: [SRF] surface water layer (ENVO:00010504); material: water (ENVO:00002006), including particulate matter (ENVO:01000060) such as... | depth 5 m | reverse complement strand
ACGGGTAATGCAAACCCGGAACTGGCCCAGAAGATTGCCAACCGACTCTATCTTTCCCTGGGCAAAGCCAGCGTGGGCAAGTTCAGCGACGGCGAAATTGCGGTCGAATTGAACGAGAACGTGCGCGGCAAGGATGTGTTTGTCGTCCAGCCTACCTGCGCACCCACCAACGACAACCTGATGGAACTGTTGGTGATGATTGATGCGCTGCGCCGCGCGTCGGCTGCACGCATCACTGCCGTAGTGCCCTACTTCGGCTATGCCCGTCAGGACCGCCGTGTGCGCTCCGCGCGCGTGCCCATCACCGCCAAGGTCGTGGCCGACATGATGGTGTCCGTGGGCGTCGACCGGGTGCTCACCGTTGACCTGCACGCCGAGCAGATTCAGGGTTTCTTTGGCTGCCCGGTGGACAACGTCTACGGCTCGCCCATCCTGAATGCAGATATTCTCGACTGCAATTACGAAAATCTCATTGTCGTATCACCCGATATCGGCGGTGTAGTGCGCGCACGGGCTATCGCCAAGCAGCTTGATGACGCCGACCTCGCCATCATCGACAAGCGCCGCCCGCAGGCCAACGAAGCGCAGGTCATGAACCTGATCGGTGAAGTGGACGGCCGCATCTGCCTGCTGGTCGACGACATGGTCGATACCGCCGGCACGCTGTGCAAGGCCGCCGATGCGCTCAAGGAGCGCGGTGCCAGCAAGGTTGTTGCCTACTGCACCCATGCGGTGTTGTCTGGCCGTGCGCTGGATAATTTACGCAATTCCCAGCTCGACGAACTGGTCGTCACCGACACAATCCCGCTGAGCGCGGACGCCCGGGCCGTCTCGAAAATCCGCCAGCTGACCATTTCGGACCTGCTGGCAGAGTCGATTCGCCGGGTATCCAACGAGGAATCCATCAGCGCGCTGTTTCAGTAGGAACAGCGCTTAACCCACCCACTGTGTAGCCGGTCGCAGGCGAAGCAGTGAGTCATCAAAGGAGTGCAGACAATGTCTGACCAATTTGAGTTATACGCAGAAGTGCGTGAGGACATGGGGAAAGGTGCGAGCCGCCGCCTGCGTCGTCTCGCCGACCAGGTCCCCGCTATCATTTACGGCGGCGACAAAGACCCCCAGCCCCTGTCCATCATCCGCAAGGATCTGGAAAAGTCGCTGGAAAACGAGGCGTTTTTCTCTCACGTGCTGGTAATCAACATCAACGGCAAGAAAGAGAAGGCCATCCTCAAGGACCTGCAACGTCACCCGGCACGCAACAGCGTCACCCACGCTGACTTCATGCGTGTCAGTGAAAAAGTGGCCATCAAGGTGCACGTGCCCATTCACTTCCTGAACGAAAAGACCTGTCATGGTGTCAAGGTTCAGGGCGGCATGATTCAGCATCAGGCGACCGACATCGAAGTACTGTGTCTGCCGAGCGACATTCCCGAGTTTATCGAAGTCGATATGGCCGAGGTGAAGACCGGCGACATCATCCACCTGTCGGATATCGCGTTGCCCGCCGGTGTTACCTCTGTTGCCCTGTCACTGGGTGAAGACCACGACCTGGCGGTCGCTTCTGTTGTTGCCCCCAAAGGTGGCAGCGATGCGGAAGAGGACTCTTCCGAAGACAGCAGCTCGGACAGCAGCAGCGAGGACTGATTTCTCGCAACGGCGAGGCACTGGCGTTGGCAAGCACTATCTCCATGATTGCCGGACTGGGCAACCCGGGCAGCGACTACCGGGGAACCCGTCACAACGCCGGTGCCGACTTTGTCGAGGCGCTCGCGCGTCAGCACGGCGCCACACTGCAAGCGGAATCCCGTTTTTCCGGCCTGACCGCACGCATCCAGTGTGCGGGCCAGGATATCCGGCTCATCATTCCCACCACCTTCATGAACCGCAGCGGACAGTCCGTAGCGGCCATGGCAAATTTCTTCAAAGTTGCGCCAGAAGCCATTCTGGTGGCACACGATGAACTCGATATTCCAGCGGGTACCGCGCGCTTCAAGCGCGGCGGCGGCCACGGCGGCCACAACGGTTTGCGCGATATCGTTTCTCGGCTGGGCAACAACAACGGCTTCGCTCGCCTGCGTATCGGCATCGGTCACCCCGGTCACGCATCCCAGGTCACGGGCTATGTACTGGGCCGGGCCAGCGCGGTTGACCAGGCACGCATCGAGGCCAGCATCGATGCCGCAATCGACGCCCTGCCACAGTTTCTGGCCGGGGAGGACACACGCGCGATGACCCAACTGCACAGCTTCAACGCGCCCTGAACCGCGCGCACTACACAACACTCGCCCCAAGACATTCGTTTAGCAAAAACAGGAATCAGACATGGGTTTCAAATGTGGCATTGTCGGCCTACCCAACGTGGGCAAATCGACCCTTTTCAACGCCCTGACACGGGCCGGCATCGATGCCGAGAACTTCCCTTTCTGCACCATCGAACCCAATGCCGGCGTGGTACCGGTACCCGACCCGCGGCAGAAGCGCATCGCGGAGATCGTCAAGCCCCAGCGCGAAGTGTCCACCACCATGGAGTTCGTGGATATCGCCGGGCTGGTCGCCGGTGCCTCCAAAGGTGAGGGCCTGGGCAACCAGTTCCTGGCCAATATCCGTGAAACCGACGCCATTGCCCATGTGGTGCGCTGCTTCAACGACGAGAATGTCATTCACGTGGCAAACCGTGTCGACCCGCGAGCGGACATTGACGTGATCAACACCGAACTGGCACTGGCCGACCTGGAAAGCTGTGAGAAACAGCTGCAGCGCGTAACGCGCAACGCCAAGGGGGGCGACAAAGAGGCCATTGCCCTGAAAGCGCTGTTGGAGAACAAGCTGCTGCCGCACCTGAACGAGGCACTGCCGGTGCGCTCACTGGACTTTGAAGACAGCGAGCGGGCCCTGGTGAAAACACTGCACCTGCTCACGGTGAAGCCCACCATGTACATCGCCAACGTCGATGAAGAGGGGTTCGACGACAACCCCTACCTCGACACCGTGCGGGAAATTGCCGCCAGCGAGGGCGCCATTGTGGTGGCGATCTGCAACAAGCTGGAGTCCGAAATCGTGGAGTTGGAGGATGCCGAGCGCCAGGAATTCCTGCAGGACCTGGGTATGGACGAGCCGGGGCTGGACCGGGTGATCCGCGCCGGTTACGAGCTGCTGAACCTGCAGACCTACTTCACCGCCGGCGTCAAGGAAGTGCGAGCCTGGACCGTGCGAGTAGGGGCCACGGCGCCAGAGGCTGCCGGGGTGATCCACACGGACTTCCAGAAAGGCTTCATTCGCGCCGAAGTTATCGGCTACGACGACTTCATCGCCCACAAGGGTGAGCAGGGCGCCAAGGATGCCGGGCGCTGGCGCCTTGAGGGCAAGGACTATATCGTTCAGGATGGGGACGTCATCCACTTCCGCTTCAACGTGTAGGAGGCACCCGCATGGCACGCACAGTGACCGTCGCCGCCACCCAAATGGCCTGCAGCTGGGACCGCGAGGCCAATATCGCCAACGCCGAGCGCCTGGTGCGCGAGGCACACCGGGCCGGCGCGCAAGTCATCCTGCTGCAGGAGCTGTTTGAAACGCCCTACTTCTGCCAGAAACCGGATGAAGACCACATGTTGCTGGCCACGACGCTGGCAGAGAACCCCGCTATTCGTCATTTTCAGGCGGTGGCTCGCGAGCTGCAGGTCGTGCTGCCGATCAGCTATTTCGAGCTGGCGGGTCGCGCGCGCTTCAACTCAGTGGCCATTATTGACGCCGACGGCAGCCTGCTCGGCAACTACCGCAAGAGCCACATCCCGGATGGCCCCGGCTACCACGAGAAGTTCTACTTCAACCCCGGCGATACCGGCTTCAAGGTGTGGAACACCCGCTACGCGCGCATCGGCGTGGGCATCTGCTGGGACCAGTGGTTTCCGGAGAGCGCCCGCAGCATGGCGTTGCTCGGCGCCGAGCTGCTATTCTACCCCACCGCTATCGGCAGTGAACCCCACGACCCCGACATCCATTCGCGGGAGCACTGGACGCGGGTACAACAGGGCCACGCCGGCGCCAACCTGATGCCGCTGATTGCGAGCAATCGCATCGGCCGCGAAGTACAGGAAGACAGCGATATCACCTTCTACGGCGGCTCGTTTATCGCCGACCATACCGGTGAGTTGGTTGAACATGCCGACGGCGGGCACGAAAGCGTGCTGGTGCACTCCTTCGACCTCGACGCCATTGAGAAAATGCGCACGGCCTGGGGCGTATTCCGTGATCGCCGCCCTCCCCTGTACGCGCCCATCAATACCCTGGACGGCGAACACGCGTGAGCCTGAAAACCGGTACGCCGCGTGCCGACGGCTATCACATGCCGGCAGAGTGGGCACCGCACACGCGGACGTGGATGCTCTGGCCGGAACGCCCCGACAGCTGGCGGGCCGGCGCTGAACCCGCGCAAACCGCATTCAGGGCCGTGGTAGCCGCCATTGCGCGCTTCGAACCCGTCACAGTAGGCACCTCACAGGCACAGTTCCTGAACGCCTCAGAGCAGCTATCTGACATCCCCGGTGTCACTGTCATTGAGCTTTCCAGCGACGATGTGTGGATGCGCGACTGCGGTCCCACCTTCGTCATGGACGACAAAGGTAGCCTGGCAGCGGTGGACTGGGACTTCAATGCCTGGGGCGGCCACGATGGCGGCCTCTACCCCACCTGGGACATCGACAGCCAGGTCGCCCGCAAGGTCGCACAGCTGGAAGGGGTTGCGCGCTACGCGACGCCCGGCTTCGTACTGGAAGGCGGCTCCATCCACGTGGATGGGGAAGGCACACTGATCACCACGGCCGAATGCCTGCTGCACCGCAACCGCAATCCGCGGCTGTCCCAGGGCGAGATCGAGACCTACCTGCGCGACTACCTGGCAGTGGACACCATCATCTGGCTGCCCGAGGGCATGTTCAACGACGAAACCGACGGCCACGTCGACAATTTCTGCTGTTTCGTGGCGCCCGGCGAGGTCCTGCTGTGCTGGACTGATGACGCCAAGGACCCCAATTACAGCCGCTGCCGCGCCGCGCTGGAGGTGCTTGAGGCCAGCCACGACGCCAAAGGCAGAACCCTGCGCGTCCACACCATCCCCATTCCGGCACCCCTGTATGCCATTCTTGAAAGCGAAGGCGGTGCGGTCGGTCAGGTGCCTGATGAAGACGGCCGACCCGAGCGGCTGGCGGCCTCGTATGTAAATTTCCTCATCGTCAATGGCGGCATCGTGATGCCGGGTTTCGACGACCCAATGGACGCGGTTGCGCGCGATACGCTGGAGAGGCTTTTTCCTGAGCGTGAGGTGGTGATGGTGCCGGGTGGGGAGATCCTGCTCGGGGGGGGCAATATTCACTGCATTACGCAGCAGCAACCACGCCCTCAGGCGCTTGACTTGCCCCGGCAAAATTAGGAAAATGCGCGCCTTCTCGGGACAGCAGTCCCTCACGGAAATTGTGGCTACGTAGCTCAGCTGGTTAGAGCACAGCATTCATAATGCTGGGGTCGGTGGTTCAAGTCCACCCGTAGCTACCACTTTTTCCTTTATATTCAATATGATACCGGCGACTTTGCAAGCTCGACTGGTCGACCTTTGTTTGTATGGCTTTCCGTGGTGCCTCCGTGGTGCCTGGGTGATTCGGCTAAGACTGCGGCCCGAATTTACCAGGTCATTGACCTATCTCTACCTCGCGTACGACCACGGACGGTTGCACATTCAAAACTTGCGCCAAAGCAAATACGGTCGAGAGGGTGGGCTGTCTCAGGCCCCTCTCAAGAAGACTTATATAGGTTCTATCCAGGCCGCATTCTAGCGCCAGTGCTTCCTGCGAAAGGCCGGCCGCCATTCGGTGTTCCCGGAGAACTTTCCCGAATGCCTGCGATAGTTGTATGACGCCCTTTCCCATAGCGTGGGACATTGCGCCTTGATCGACTCAGGGTCGACGGACTATAGTCAGCAGACAGCGTTGCGGAACTTTGTATCGCTGGCGCTTTCATTTGTACATAGGGGGTATGTTGTGAGGTTAAGTTTGGCCGTTTGCACGTTAGCTATCCTGGGCCTCACGGCGTGCGACCAAGTGGCATTGATGGTGAATGAAGGCAAGATAGACAAGGCATGCGAGGAAGTTTTCCTTTCGCACTTCGTTAATCCTAAAGGCATCGACCTTCTTGTCTCTAGCGTTGGTTCTATTGAGTACCCCTTTGAAGAAGTCAAAGCCGAGCAAGAGCAAATAATTGCTGAGATTGATTCCGAGGCTGGCAAAAAAGTCCAACAAATGGGGCTCGACCTGATCAAGAATCAATACGACTCAGGCCAGCCGTATATGAATCACATACTGACTCTTAAATACGGTATTGGAAGCAGACGAAATAAGTTTTTGTGCTCAACCGTAGATGACGGTAAAAGAATCCAGATAAAAGAACTGGTTTTTGAAGGTCGCGCCTATGACTTCATGAACCTCCCCCTTCAAACCCGGCTCGATCTACAGAAAACGTCATTTATTGGCGAGATAGAATAATTGGCAGCATGCCAGACTGGACAGTATCAGATGTCTTCATACTGGCTAACAATCATCCTCCGCCAGCATGGCGGCACGGACCTCGCGCAGCACTGCCGGATCAATGATTGTGCGCGTTATCTCTCGCACTGGTGGCGCTTCTGGATCGCCGGATAACTGAGCCTTCTCCGACCACCCTATACGGTTCTTCAGGCACAGCAAAAACACCGGCGTATTAACCTTGCGGCGGCAAAATGCAGCCTCCACGGCCTCACGCTCCCACCATGCCCTAGCGATAGCCTTACCCTGCTCCGCCGCCTCATTGAACTCAGGATACTTTTCGCACCAGTCATACCACGCCCGGCGCGAAATCTTTAGCATGACACACACCTGCTCAATGCTGGCACCCTGCCGGAACAGCTCAGGGAGGTAGGTACATACTATGGGGTCATATTTTGCCATGGCGGTATTTTACCCCAGCAAGCCGCCGTTACCGAAAGGACCGCCGAAGGGACACGGATAATAGCCGCAAAGCCGCTGCTCAATTTCTTCCATGCTCGATATTGCCTTAGTTCCCCACTCCGCTAAGAAGCCGTCAATTTGAATGTTGCTCACCCCCTCACCAGACAGCCCCCCTGTTCGCGCTGGGTCGAGGCGATACAGCCGGGGCGCGGATTTCTCAAAGTAGGCCGCATCCTCTTCTAGGGGCGGCGGTAGTGTTGAGGTCGTAGCCATCGTTAATTGCTCCTGCGACGTAAAGTTTTGCTCGGTTAACCCCCAATAATCCATTTTAGGCTGCTACGGGCGGGGGTATGGTACGGTGCTCGGGCTGATATGTGGCAGGCGTGGCAGGTAAAACCTTTACCTTATACGTTTTAGGGGCCACATAGTGGGTAAACAAATTGGCTGCCACGCCTGCCACATCACTGTCTAAAGACCCCCTGTGTTACGTTATCCGGCAGCGGCATCAGAAACACCACGCCCACATATACTGTGCCGGTACGGGAGCGCTTACGTTCTGCATGGCGCCCCAGCCATTCGGTAAACCGCTGTTGCGACATAGCGTTTTCGCCCCGGCGCTCCTTCCATATCCGGTAATCCGAATACAACTCGCTCACCTTGGGCCATCCACTATCGGCCCTGCCGTCGTCGCCTATCACCTCGCAACGTTCCGCCAGCCACATATCTGGCGTGGCTTGTGCGCTGAAATATCGTTCGCTCTCAGCATCTACAGCGGCGCATGAACCGACACGTTTCCCCGCGGCCAACCATTGCCTGTGCCCTTCAATAAGCCAGGACAACACAGCGCCGCCTTCAACGCGCAGCTTAGACGGAAGATCGCCATCGGCCCTGTCGCCGGAAAAATCACCTTTGAATGGTACGATCTTGAGCCGGGACCGGATAGCCATATCAACGTTGCTTAATCGCGGGGCGTGGTTGCCGTATATCAAATGCTTATGGGTCCGGGGGAATTCCACCCAATCGCAGCGCATGTAATGACCTTTCAACACTGCATCGCCTGTCAATTCCTTAATCTTGGATTCCGCCCATCGACTGCCTTCTTCGACCTCGCTTGAAATGCACAGCCGGGCGCCCCGTAAATTCATAATCTCGGTAGGGTGTGGTGGCGATTGCTGCGACATCAACGTTGAGGCGGGTATGTGCTTGCTGTAGTCGCCCATTACATCAGCCACCAGATCACCCAAGGTGTTTTTACCGTTCCTGCCCTCGCCTATCCAGAACTGCAGCCAGTGTTCCTCCACAGCGCCACTCAGGCAGGCACCAAGGGATCGCTGCAGAAAGGCCGCCAGCTCTGTGTCACCTACTGTAATTTCTCCCAAGAACTGTCGGAAGCGCGATCCATCGCTACCGCCTAGTGAATAGCCAGTGATCTTGGTGATACAGTCGGCGGGTGTGTGTGGACGCATATCGCCTGAGCGCAGATCAATCGTTCCAGCGGGCGTGTTGATTAGGTAGGGGTCTGCATCGAAGTCGGCAGGATTGCGGGCTAGTGGTGCACTGGTGCGGGCACTGCGCTCAATAGTCTGCACCAGCGAGAACTTGGCCAGTGACGCCTTATCCTGGTGATTAAAGCGCTGCATCATCACACGGATCGCCTCAAACACGGTGCCCGCTGCATCTTCACGCCATCGTGTACCGTCCCACTGGTGCCACCGGCCCAGCCCGTATAAGTACGCATACTGCCCTTGGTGGAGGGCCGAAAAGGCCAGCATCAAGTTGGCCTCGTTGGGATGCCTCAGGGCGACGTCGACTAGCTGATTGGTCAGGGCGTCCGGTTGCGGCAGTGCCGCTCCAGACGCACTGGCGCGAAATGCAGCAGCCGTGTCGACCCACCGCCCCAGCGATACTGTATAGCCGCCGTGGGCCAAACTACGTAGGGTAACTTCTCCATTATCACGAAAGAGGATATGCGCCACAGTGGGGTCGCTGCCGTGATAGTCCGGCTCATAAGGGTCTGGTAGCTTGGCGCCGTTGTACTTCTCCCGGTTAGCCCGTGCTTCGGCCACGGTCACATAACCGTCAGGGAATGGTAAGACATATCCATCAGGTAACATGCCGCCATCTCCCGTCGCTGCTGCCTCTCGGGCCACTGACTCAGGTATACCCCGGCGCTCGGCTTCCTCACTAATCCATACCTCGCGCTGTGCATCGGCGCGGGACTGCATGGCCGCTTTAGCCTTTTCAACTAGCGCTTGGTAGCGGAATTCTTCATCCGCGGTCAGATCAGGCAATGCCTCGCGGGTATCTAGCAACCCGGCTGTACTGCCCAGCCCGAGAGTGTCAGGTCGACGTTGTTCCAGTCCCGGCCCGCAGTCAGCTCCGCCGATATAGTCAACACGCTCGGGCTGCCACACGGCGGCATCTATCGGACAGCGCTCCAGCATACCGCCACGCCTAGATAACTTTATATATCCGTGCCCATTAAGCCATAGCCGTTTAGCCAATACGCCACCGGCGCGAGATATATCACTGGCGTCCGCTACCGCCACCAACACCCTCTGCCCGCGAATGCCGGACAGTTCCGCGCCGCCTGCAGTGTTATAGATACAACTTCCACCGCTGGGCCGCCACCAGTGCGCTGCGACGCCTAGTAACGGGCAGGCCGTGTACAAGGTGGCTAATAGCTGGGCCATTTGTAGCGGCTCACCGTCATCGGGCGGATCGTTGTCCAGCATCAGTAAGCCAGGACCGGCGGGCCAGTCGAATACCGCCCGGGTGCGCGGGGTGCCTGCGCGCCCCAACTTAGCGTCGTCGGCGGTGATGATATTGGCCGGGCTGCCTTCAGGCGCTACGCCATAGACAAGGACATCGCAGGGCGCGAGAGAGTTTAGGTAGTTGGACACTTGGTCAAGCGGTAATTTGACTCTGAACTGCTGCGCCCCGCCGGGCACAATGCCGGGCCGCTTTTGCAAGGTACCGTCCGGACTCCGTTCAATGCGCTTGTTGATTGGCCTATCGGCGGAGATACGTGTAAAGGTTATCATTGCCGCGCCCTGCTGACTGAATGCGGTAACATTCCTTCGTCAAACCTCATTAACCTTCGCTCCCGCTGGGCGCAACGCTCCGCCCTTTCTAGGTCGCCTAAACCCTCCTCTGAAGCGGGAGCATTGGGCAGCGACGGGCCTGCCGCCTCTCGCAGCAATTCAATTATGTGGCTACTGGGGACTGGCGAGAGGCGTTTGTTTGTTTTGCGGTACCACTGGCCGCGATTTGGGGTTTCCCAGATGTAGCAGTATTCCCCGGCATATTTTTCAGCAAAGATCGCGGCCACACGTCGGGTAGGAAAAACAAACCCGCCGGGTTCATGGCCCCTACAATCGCTCAGCCCTCGCGCCCGTTTCTCGATTGCGTCAAGCAAAGCTCTGTTAATAGGCGTCAGTAAGCGCCCAATGTCCGCCTCGTGCCAAGGCTGTGATTGAGCCCACAGGGACTTGAGGTGCTGCTCCTCCACACTGTCATAGATTCGATCAAACAGCGCGGTCACTTTGTACAGCGCCCCATGGCATATCGTGATGATCGTAACCCCGGCTTGGAGTTGGTGGTGGTCATGGTCTTCCCCAACTGCCCCGCGAAATAGGTACTTTACCGGTCGATAATCCAGCCAAAGTTTATAATCAGTAGCCAGCGCATTGCTTGGCCCAGTTTGCAATATCTCCATTGCTCCTAGCTCCTGGTCAGGGCTACTACAGATCAGGGTGGCGTACCGGAATATCGAGAGATACAATGCAAGCGCGACCCCACAGTACCCCCACGATGCGCCGTTACAGACACTTGGCTGTAGCGGCGTTGTTCTATGCGGCGGTTGCTTCTTGGCGGCCAAATGACTTGGCATCGCTGCCCTTTACTCGGACAGACCTGCCAATGCGGTGGATAGGTAACAGCTTCTCGGAAATTATTTTATCAACAGTACGCAGACTGCATTTCCACTCGGCAGCAATTTCCGCTCGGGTATAGAATTCATCGTCTCTCATGGTGTGTGACTCCCCTTACAAGTTGACGCATTTGCAAGGAGAATAATGCCGTGACGGGGATGCGGCCGGGAGAGACAGTTGTAAGGTAAATTTAGGGGCTAATTGTCCCCCCTAGCACGCCTGCGGAAGCGCTGGACCGCCTTACGGGTGCTTTCTTCCTCCGACTTTCCAAGCAGAATACTCAGTAATGGGTAGAACTTGCCACGCTTCATATGGGGGTGTTCGTCTAACGCGCGTAACAGTACCGCCAGGCGAGGGGCATCAATACTCTTGCCATAGGATTTCTCCGACCCATTGGCTAATTCGGAGGCCACACTGGCGATAATGTTAACTGCGTCTTTGGCTTCGTTCCCGTCAACCACAACAGTGCGGCAGTCACACTCCGCATCTGATTTACCGGGCTGCTGTATTCTTTTAAAACGATCATCTATAGCGAGGTGCGAAAGTTCATTTACCCACTTAGCGAGCGGGTCATCCAAGAGGTTGGCCAAGTCGCGGGCAGTGCGTACTATGCGAGCCATGTGTTTAGAACACTCGCTTGGAGACTCAGGGACAGCACTCTCTTGTAGATGCCATTCTAGGTATCGAATAAATCCCTCTACCTTATCAGATGGTACAGGCTGCAAGGTGCGAATAGCTTGCCGCTGCTCTTCCGTCAGCGAGTAGACCACCTCTACGCCTCCCGCACGATCTGCACCACCTTATCGCGGACACCAGCCAGTGCTAGCAGGTGATTCTGGAGGCGGTCTAGCCAATCCCTGCGCGTAGCATCATCAATCTGGATATACCCCTCGGTAACATCACCGCCGGCAGAGTGGTTTACCAGTGTTTTGGATACAGGCAGTGGCATACCAATAGCGGTTGCATAGGTCAGGAAAGTGCGCCGCAGATCGTGGCTGCTGATCCGCAAGCTGCATTGCTTTTCGATCCAATCCACAGCCTTTTTGGGATCATCCAGCGGGAACACGTTGTCCCCTTCCCGGCGGCCTAAGATGGCCTGTACGGCGGGCGTTATGGGCAGTCGCAGTGTCCGATCCTCCCGCGCCCTAGCATGGTTGCTCTTGTTCTCAGTCACCACCAACTCGCGGTTCCGCTTGTCGATACGGTTAGGGGCTCCACGCTTGCGGCTCAGGCTGGTTATCTCCCGCCGGCGCATCCCGGTTAACAGTGCGAATTCCAAGTAGTCGGCCATCAAGTCGCCATCGCCATGATAGGCGGCTATCTCCAGGCCACGTTTTCCCGTGATAGTGCCTCGCAGCGCTTGAACCGCCTGCCACCAGTCGGCCAGCTCGTTCTGGCGGATATAGCGCTGCCTGCGTTTCTCAGAGTGCCATGCCACTTCCTGCCCACCCTCGACGGTAAAGGCGATGGTCGGGCACATGCCCAGCCCCAACCGACGGCGATTGGCTTTCCACAGCGCCCGGAAAAACCGCACCACATTGTTGGCAGCTACCGGCCCGTAACCCCGCCCCTCGCCGGCACTTATCTTGGCGTGCAGCGCTATTACATCGTCGGCCGTCACTTCGACTATGCGCTTGTCGGGCCAATGGGCAGCCAATTGCTTATCGCGAAACCGTTTATAGGCGGCCTGGGTATTCTCAGCGCGGCCCTTCAATTCGATGTAGTAGGTAGCGGCCTGCACTACGGTTGTTTCGGAGGCCTCACTCTCCGCCTCGGCGGTACGGCGGGCCTGTCGCTTTACCGTCGCAGTCTGCCCGGACTCCATTTCCGCTAACAGGGCACGCGCTCGACTATGCACGGTATCGCCTGTCCACCCTCCGGCTCGCTTGAATGGGAGACTGCCCAAGTCGCACACCTTGGAGCGAGCATTACGCCCGTTAATCTTCTTGGCGACATACAGCACCTTGCCGCCGGTAGGCCGCACCCGAACAACCAGATTACGGACCTCGGTATCGCGGACCTCATACTGGTACTGCTCGACCGGCAACCACTCACAAAGGGCCATTGTCAGGGCCACTCTCGGGGCCGCTGGTCCGCGCTGCCGCTGCCTGGCCTTGGCATCGCGTTCGCGCGATTTCGCTGCCAGGTGGTCACCCTGCGCGCCCAGATATGCCTGTACTACCGCCTTGCTGTTCATAGTTAGCCGTGGTGCCCCCGTGGTGCCTTTCATGTGCGACAGCATATCACGGAGTGCATCTCTGCGCATTTAGTTACAGCAACCCGGAAATATCATAACCTACTGTTTTTATTGTCGTTATAGACAATATGGGATGGTTTGTGAATGCAATCAAGATGTTAGGGGTGGGTTGTAGCCAGGCTGTCGCCTGACATTCATAATGCTGGGGTCGGTGGTTCAAGTCCACCCGTAGCTACCATTTTTTACCTTCAAAAACAGCAACTTACAAATCGATCAAACCAATTTTACGTTTTCCCGTCTCCCAACTGCGGGAGATTTGCGGGAGTTTTCATTTTTAATCAAGGTCAGCGTCGGCGCTGAACTACCGGACCAACTCACTTTCTCCACAGCTTCTATCAGTTCCCCGATTTCAGCTGCGGAATAATGGGTCGTGATCTGCCCATTTTTGTGACCCAGGAGCACCTGCCGGGTTTCATGACTGACACCTTTGGCCCGTAACCGGCGACCGAAGGTATGCTTCAAATCATGCACCCGCGCCTGAGGTAATCCAGCTTCCTCCCGCGCCCTGCGCCACGCCTTAGTATTGATGCGATCAACAGGCTGACCCTTCGAGTAGGTAAAAACATATTCCGGGTTCCTCCCGCGCTGGCGATTAATCACCGCCCGCGCTTCGGCATTCATCACTACCAGTCGATCCTCCCCATTCTTAACACCACCACCCGGGACAACAAAGACGCTGATTTTCAGCTCCGGAATTGATACTTCCCAATCCCACCGCAAACAAACCACTTCCTGTTCCCGCGTTCCAGTATTGACCTTGAACAAGGCCATTTCCCTTAAGTGTTCCGGCAAGCGCGCAAACAGCCTCGCCTGCTCGTCCCATGATAGGGGATATGGCTTTCGGGCATCGTCACAGTCGAGCAACTGCAGTAAAGGGGCTGTTTCAAGCCAGGTCAAACCCGAGTCATCCCGCCATAATCGGGCGGCAAGCGTCAGAATTCGCCGCACCACCGCCAGATCACGGTTTATGGTGTTTGCTCGCATACCCTGCTTACGACGATGCCGGATAAACGACTCCAGCGTGCCCTGATGAACCCGTCGCAAAGGCAGATCACCTATATGCGGGTCCAGAATCTTCAGGGATTGTGCATAGCGGCCAATACTGCGCTTATGCTGGTTATCCAGCAGAAACTTGGTGGCCGCTTGCCGAAAAGTACGCTCCACTCGAATGCCGTAAACACTCGCCTTACGCATCTCTTCCAACCGTCGAATCAGGTACCTTTCCGCCTCCTCGAGCTCGCTTGTTCCAGTGCTCTCGTGAAGACGGCCATACCCCCTGACGCATTTATCAATGTGCCAGATGCCCTGGGTGCCTCTCTTGTAGAGGCCCGGGATTCGCTTTGACATAGGAAATCTCCTCTATGCTTTGGCGAACACCCACAGCGGCTCATATATTGCTCCGCCCAGGCGTCCATTTCAAGCCGATCAAAGGCAATGCCCTGCTTACCGATTGGAATCTCCGTGAGGCTTATCCGAACCTCCCGGTTGAATCGGTTCTTGTCCATTCCCAAATAACCGGGTGCATCACGCAAACGAATAAATCTGGGAAGAATCGAAGTCATCTCTCAGCGCCCTAAGTAGACAGCTGTGATCTGCTCTCTGACATGGCCCAGCTCTTTGCTGATGGTCAAGCGGGCCTCGTGATCCCTTCGTCTTTGAGCGTCGCTGAGTTTTGCTTTGGAAGGCCCACCCGCATGGGGTGATGGCCAGCCAGTGAGCTCCAGGTAGCGTTGTTGAGCATAGGCGTGGCGCAAGCCATGCATTTTCGATAACCCGGCATTGGCAGTGTGGCGCTCGTAGATTCTCAGCTGCTCGATGTACTGCCGGCCACCGGGGATCAGAGAACCCAACCCGGCCAGTTGTTTTGCCTGTTCCAGTAAAGCTCGCTGCTCTATGGTGCGAATGGGCACCGTGCGTTCTCGCCCGCCCTTGGTCCAGCTGGCCTTGAGATGCAGGTGCTTGCCCCGGTCCGCCCAGCGGGGCTGAATCTTTAAGGCTTCTTCCCGCCTTAGCCCAAAGGCCTGTTGCAGGCGCAAGCTCATGCGAACGTGTTCATCCTTGACCTGAGCGAGTTGCTCCTGGGCCAGGTCTTTCGCCTTGCTCTGCTCGGACACAAACTGCCGGTCCGGTATGCCATAGAAATCGTTACTGCCGGCTACTACAGCCCGTTTGTTCACCTTCTCTGCCCACCAGCGCAAACAGCTCATCCGGTTCTTGATGGTGCCAGGGGAGAGGTTTTGTTTGAGCCACAGGTCCACCAGGGTCTGGACATGCTTTTGTTTCAAAGAAGTGGCCTTCAATTGTCGGAACCCCAAGTCGTGTAACTGGTTGGCGATAGCGCTCAGCTGGCGCTCTCGGCCCACCCGGGTTTCGAAGCTGCCTTCGTGACTGTGTTTGCATAACAATTTCAGTTGGTAGTTCAGGTCTCTCATAGTGTTGCATCCGTAGGTGAGTGTTTCTGATCACCTGGCAACATTGCTGCGCAGGCCTGCCGAAGCAGTACGATCACGGGACACCAATCCCGATTGACCTGAATGTGTCTGGCCATAAACAGCACGGTGTGTTTTCGCAAGAAAACTGGCCCGTGCAAACCAACGGTTATCCAGTCAAAAGCTGGGGGTGGATTTCTCCTTTTTAAGTTGAGCAGAACGCACTGACCGCCAGTGTGTTTGCGTGATTGAAGAGACTGTTGTTCAAACCGGGCATGAGCGCCCGACTATCAACAGTGGTTTTGGAACAGATTCCCATAACGAGTGGGAGAGGTTTGAATGAGCGCTACCCACATGATGCGGCACCGCGATATTTCGAAGATGGGCCGGGTCTTTTCTGACCGCTGCGTCTAAATAGGCCCTGAGTGACGCGTTCAGCAGATTCCAAAACAACGAGACTCTGCCTACCCCCTTCGCTTGCGCAAGGTGGGGTTATCCTTGCCACTTTTCCGCAGTGGCCGCGTCTAGTGGGTCTACTATACGAACACGTAACACGGGTGTCACAGGGAATTCGATCCGCATCCGCTGTGGTTTTTATAGAACACCTGGTGCTTTGATTGTTAGGACCCGGTCGAAAAATGACACTTCAGCGACATTGAGCGCGGTTTTTGCACACGGGTATTCACAAATTTCGCTACTTAATGCATTGGTTCCAGTGGAACCAAGCCTGAAAACGCATTTAGCAGATGCGGTACTGAGATTATTGCAGTAGAGCGGAGGCGCCCACGTCACTGCCCGCTTTCGCTCTGTAGTGACGTGAGCAGCGAGTGTCTTACGCCTTCTTCCCCTCGGTAAACTACCGCATTGGATGAATCGCGACAGGCTCGGAGGCCACTTCTGATGTGGCATTATCCGGCCTCCCGATACAGGCTGGTTTGTTCGGTCTTCCTGGTCTCCAAGGCGGAACCACCATGTTGGCACAAGGCAGGGAGGGCCTGCCCCCGGTTCATGGGCATGGCCTTGGCAAAACCGCTTACGAACGCCATCTACCCGAGCAGACACTACTCTACCAGCTCGTCGAAACGCACTACCCCGCCCTTGTGGACCAACTGGCCCAGCAGGGCAAATCCCTGCCAGACCATGTCCACCGGGAATTCGAGGCCTACCTGAAGTGCGGTCGCCTCGAGCACGGCTTTCTCCGGGTGCGCTGCGACAACTGCCACTTCGAGCGGCTGGTGGCGTTTTCCTGCAAGAAACGCGGGTTCTGCCCCAGTTGTGGCGCCCGCCGCATGGCCGAGACCGCCGCCCTGCTGGCCGATGAGGTATTTCC
>TARA_R110000772_G_scaffold60328_1_pt1 | contig 16926 bp, 10 predicted proteins | sample TARA_R110000772 | Tara Oceans TARA_R110000772 (sample SAMEA4397948) | marine metagenome | biome: Polar Biome; feature: [SRF] surface water layer (ENVO:00010504); material: water (ENVO:00002006), including particulate matter (ENVO:01000060) such as... | depth 5 m | reverse complement strand
CATAGAGCGGCTCGGCCTGCCCGCCAATCTCCAGTCCCTTGCGCTGTCCGACTGTATAATGGATGAGCCCCTTGTGCCGCCCCATCACGGTGCCGTCGATATGGACAATCTCCCCGTCATCGTCGGCGTCCGGCCGCAATTTCCGGACGACGCTGGCATAATCACCATTGGGAACGAAACAGATATCCTGGCTGTCGGGTTTGAATGCCACCGCCAGCCCCATGTCTTCGGCGATTTCGCGAACCTGTGTCTTGGGCATGTCGCCGAGGGGGAATCGCAGATAGTCCAGCTGATCCTGGGTGGTCGCAAACAGGAAGTAGCTCTGGTCACGCGCAGGATCATGGGCCCGGTGCAATTCTGATCCTTCCGGAGTCGCGACGCGGCGGACATAATGCCCGGTCGCCAGACAGTCGGCACCCAGCTCGCGGGACAATTGCAGCAGGTCGGTGAATTTGACTCCCATATTGCACTGCACGCAGGGGATCGGTGTCCGGCCGGCCATATATTCGTCGGCGAAGACATCCATCACCGAATCCTTGAACCGGCTGGCATGGTCAAAAACATAATGCGCGATGCCAAGCCGGTCGGCCACGGCACGCGCATCGCGGATATCCTGTCCGGCACAGCAGCTTCCGACGCGGCCGACCGCTTCACCATGGTCATATAGCTGCAGGGTGATGCCGATGGTTTCCGCACCGGTTCGCGCCGCGAGAGCTGCGACCACGCTCGAATCGACGCCGCCCGACATGGCAACGACGATGCGCTTTCCCGTCAGATCGTCACCGAGCTGAAAATTTCCGTTGATTCTATCTGTCATAACAATTGCAGTCCCTAGAGAAATCCTGCGGATTGCGCCAGCGCTGCAATCCAATCCCCTTTATTCGCGCCATTTGCTCCATTTTGGCACGAACGGGTCCGCACAAGGGAAGGATTGCTTAACTAGTCCTAAGGTGGTGTGAACAGCCCTTTTACACAAGTTTATACCTTCGCTGCTAGACCGGCGTCTATGGAAATGAACTTCCCCCATCAGGACTTGGAACGGGCCATCTCGGATGACTATGCCGGCGTTGCGACAAAAGTCGCGGACCGGCAGGCTTTGCTGGCCCACGCGATTGCGCGACAGGCTTCCAGCCAGTCAGCGCGCTATTATGACGCTGCCAGCAAGGGCCTGATTGTCCCGCAGTCGGCAACTCCTGCCTCGTTCCTGGACAACCGGATGGCCTATTTTGCCGGACGGATGCGGTCGGACATGGCGAGCCGCAAGAAAGCAAATTTGTTTGGAACGGGCTGCTTCAGACCGGACCTGGCAAATAGGAAGATCGACGACATGAATGAATAATCGAATTTGTAAACGCGGCGTTTACCTTGGCAATTCAGGTAATTGAAAAGCTCTGTTGTTACGAAGACCAGACGGAACAAAAACAGGGCCAAATGCCGAAAGGCAAAAAATTGAGGGTAGTATGATTGAAAACCAAAAAATAAAACCAGCGCAAGTTGTCGGCCCCCTGGGTGAACCGCTCACCATTGGTGATTTGCCGAAACCTGGTACGACTCGCTGGGTGGTCCGTCGCAAGGCGGAAGTGGTCGCGGCGGTCAACGGCGGCCTGCTGACCGTAGACGAAGTATGCGACCGCTATGACCTTTCGCTGGAAGAATTCGCCTCCTGGCAACGGGCAGTTGACCGGTCCGGAATGCCGGGATTGCGGGTCACGCGCATTCAACATTATCGGGACCTGTACGAGCGCCAGCAAAAATATTAACGGCGTTTCATACGCTCAAAGCCTTGCCAGAACCGCCGGAGTAACTCCGGCGGTTCTTTTTATTCCTTCAAGTCACCCTGAAAATCCTCTATGTGGCACTATTCGCGTGGGTAGTTATCCACGCTTGCGTCTAAGCAGGAGGATTATATGGGTTGGATTATTGCATTGATAGTTGGCGGCGTTGCAGGTTGGTTGGCCAGCATGGTGATGGGGCGTGATGCTTCGATGGGCGTTTTCTGGAATATTATCGTCGGCATCATAGGATCCGTGATCGGCAATTTTGTCGGAGGCTATTTCGGGTTTGGCGGTACTATTCAGGAATTTTCGATCACCGGCTTGTTCACGGCTTTTGTTGGCGCGGTGGTCTTGTTGTTGATTCTCAACCTGATTCAACGCGGACGGGTTCGTTAACACCTGTTCTTCCAGAAGAATTTTCGGGAATATCAGGGGCCGGTTCGGGAACGAACCGGCCCTTTGATAAGATAATATCGGTCGTTGGTCGAACCACGGCTTGCAAGCCTGGCAGAAACCTGTTCCGGCTTGCCGCTAGTGCCATATTGATGTAACACAGCTGGTGAAATTCGAATTGACCCCAAAATCAGCGATTCTTTTGTGTATCGCGCTGCAAATATGCGATATGGGCCTGACCGAAGAGTGAAAAAATGAACTATGAATCTGCCATCCCCAGTAGCGAAATTTCAATGATGGACGACCCGGTGCAGCGCGCGGCCAATCGCCGCCCGCTGATCATTGCGGCGGCGGTCGCTGTCGCACTTCTGCTCGCCTATATCGGTTATAATTATTTTTTCGGAGCCAAGGGCGATGAAGAGGTTGCGAGCCAGGCGCCGATGGTCACCGTCATGGCACCCGGGAAACAGCAGATTACCCGTACGATCAACGCAACCGGGACCGTGGCAGCGCGCCGCGAAATACCGGTCAGCATAGTCGGCGAGGGTGGCCGGGTTACCAATGTCTATGTCGACGCCGGCGACTGGGTCAAGCAGGGCCAGATCATGGCCAGTATCGACCGTTCGGTCCAATCCCAGCAAGCAGCGGGACTTGAGGCATCGGTAGGCGTATCACGCGCGGATCTCAATCTGGCACAAGCCAATCTCGATCGCGCAGCACAGCTGGTGGATCGGGGATTCATTTCCAAGGCCGATATCGACCGTTTGACGGCAACGCGGGATTCCGCCGCGGCCCGTCTGCGGGTAGCGCAGGCCCAGTTGAACGAGACCAGAGCGCGCAACAACCGTTTGAACGTCGTGGCGCCCAAGGCGGGCTTTGTATTGGAACGCAATGTCGAACCTGGGCAGACGGTAACTCAAGGCAGTGGCGTTCTCTTCCTGCTGGCACAAAATGGCGAGATGGAACTCCAGGCACAACTTGGCGAAGCTGACTTGGCCAATATTTCCGTAGGCATTTCCACCCAAGTCACTCCGGTCGGAACCGACAAGAACCTGACCGGGCAGGTCTGGCAGATTTCGCCAACCATTGATCCGCAATCCCGTCAGGGGATCGCCAAAATTGCTCTGGGCTATGACCCTGCTTTGCGCCCGGGCGGATTCGCCAGCGCGCGGATCGAGAGCGGTACTTCCGAAGTTGCCGTTCTGCCCGAATCGGCGCTGCAGAATGACAGCAAGGGCAGCTTTGTCTATATTGTCGGGGCGGACAACAAGGCGGTGCGGCGCGATGTGGTGATCGGTGCAACAACTGCGGCGGGGATTTCCGTGACCTCCGGTCTGAACGGAAACGAGAGGGTCGTACTTCGAGCCGGCGGTTTCCTGAGTCCCGGTGAAACCGTTCAACCGAAAGTCCAGAAAAAAGCCGGCGGCGCATGAGTCGCGCAAGATTTTGAGGCCTGATCGATGAACCTTCGCAATATTTCCGCATGGAGCACTCGCAATCCGGTCGCTCCGCTGGTGCTCTTTGCCGCACTTCTGTTTGCGGGATTGCTGAGCTTCAACCGCATGGATGTCGTGAACAACCCGGATGTCGAATTTCCGGCCGTTTCCGTGCGCATTTCACAGCCGGGCGCTGCACCGACCGAGATTGAAAGCCAGATCACCCAGCGGGTGGAGGCGGCGGTTCGCTCGATCAGCGGGGTCAAGAATATCAGCTCGACCGCGAGCGAAGGCAGCAGCAGCACATTTGTCGAATTTGAAATCGGCGCGGACGTAAACAACAGCGTCAACGAAGTGAAAAATGCCGTCGATCAGGTCCGCGGCTCCCTCCCGGAAGGCATTCTGGAACCGCAAGTGTCGAAAGTCGATGCCGTGGGCGGCCCGATTGCATTTTTTGCGGTCAAGGCCGACGACATGACCGTCGAACAGCTCAGCTGGTTCGTTGACGACACGGTCGCCAAGCGCCTGCTGTCCGTTGACGGAATGGCCGAAGTGGACCGCTTTGGCGGCGTGGACCGAGAAATCAGGGTGATCCTGCGACCGGACCGGATGCAGGCGCTCGGCGTGACGGCGAGCCAGATCAACAATGTGTTGCGTCAGGTCAATATCAATGCTGCCGGTGGCCGGGCGGAAGTGGGCGGCACCCGGCAATCGGTCCGCGTTTTGGGTAACGCCGACGATGCCTTTGCCTTGTCCCAGACGCAAATATCCCTCGGCAATGGCCAGACCATCAAGCTGAGCGACGTTGCAGAAGTGACCGACTCCTTTGGCGAACGCAGTTCGATCAGCAAGGTGAGGGGCGTGGAGGTCGTCAATTTCTCGATGACCCGCGCGCGCGGCGCTTCCGACGTTACCGTCTATGACGAAGCGGTTGTCATTATGGACAAGATTTCAGCGGAAGTTCCGGGGATCGAATTCATCCCACTTTTCAACAGCGTGATCTATACCAAATCACAATATAAGAGCTCGATGCTGGCGATGATCGAAGGCGCGATTCTGGCCGTCGTCGTCGTCTTCATCTTCCTCCGCGACTGGCGGGCTACGGTGATTTCGGCGATTGCCATTCCATTGTCCGCGATACCGACATTCTGGTTCATGGACCTGCTCGGGTTCAATCTCAACTTTCTCTCCCTGCTCGCGCTCGGTCTGGTAGCAGGTGTGCTGGTCGACGATGCCATTGTCGAGATCGAGAATATCGTGCGCCATATGCGTATGGGGAAATCCGCCTATCAGGCGTCGATTGACGCCGCGGACGAGATCGGCCTTGCGGTTGTCGCCACGTCCTTCTGTATCGTCGCCGTATTCCTGCCGGTCGGACTGATGCCGGGCATATCCGGTCAGTTTTTCAAGAATTTCGGCATAACCGTTGTTGTCTCGGTGCTGATGAGTCTGGCGGTCGCCCGCATGATAACGCCGATGATAGCTGCCTATTTCCTCAAGTCTCATGGTCAGGCGGAACATGGCGAAGGCGTCTGGATGGACCGCTATATGCGCTTGCTGGAATGGGTGCTCGACCGTTCGCAAGCCGATCGCATCCGGCAGACACTTGTTCCCGCCAAAGCGGCATGGTGGCAATATCTTGTCGGCTTCCTGTTGTTCACTGTGATCGTAGCGGCCTTTGTCGGCATAGCATTCGCTCTCGGCATGTTTGTCTACGGACTGATACCGACTTTGATACCAAGCGACTTTTTGCGGGCCATCTTGGGACTGATCGCCGGAATCGCCGCCGGTTCCGCCGGTGCCATGTTGCTGGCATATATAATCCGGCAGTCGACCGGCATACTGGGCAGCCGCTTTGCCGACTGGTATGCATATCGCGCCGGCCGTTTCCGGGCCCGGGGCCATGATCACCGTATCTGGATGATGGCGACCGGTGTCGTCGCCTTCGGCCTGACGGTCATATTGTTCGCGATCACGCCGAGCGAATTTCAACCGACGACAAATCAGGACAATAGCCGGATCCAGATAGAGGTCGTGCCTGGAACCACGCTCGAGCAGACCGAAAAAATTGCCGACCAGGTGTCGGACCTCATGTATGCTCAGCCCGAGGTTGATCGCGCGCTGACGCGGGTTCGCGAAACCAACGCCACGGTTTTCGTCAGCCTGAAGGAAGATCGCAAGAAAACCTCGATGGAATTTGAGCGCAGCCTGTCGCCTGAGCTTCAGAAAATTCCCGATGCCCGGATTTCGTTCCAGTCGCAAAACGGCGGCGGCGGAACCGGACGCGATATTTCGATCATGCTGACCGGATCAGACCCGAATTTGCTGGATGCCACGGCCGCCCAGCTGGTGGAACAGATGAAAGACCTCAAGCTGGTCCGCGCTCCCCGGATCGCCGCTGACCTCAGCCGCCCGGAAATCATCATCACTCCGCACATGGACCTGGCATCCCAGCTCGGCGTGACGACTGCCGCCCTGAGCCAGACCATCCGGATCGCAACTTTGGGTGAAATCGATCAGAATGCGGCAAAATTCTCGCTGTCGGATCGTCAGATTCCGATCCGTGTCATGTTGCCGCTCGCATCGCGTGCCGATCTGACGACGATCGAAAACCTGCCAATCCCGATTGCGACCGGAGGCACGGTTCCGCTCAGCCGCGTCGCCTCGGTAAGCTTCGGTTCCGGGCCGACGTCGATCCAGCGCTATAACCAGAACCGCCGGACATTTGTCGGTGCCGATCTCGCGCCCGAAGTCATCAAGGGTGAGGCGATGGCCGCGATCTTCGAATTGCCGATCATGAAGAATCTGCCGACCGGTGTGTCCAACGAAGCCTTTGGCGAAGACGAGTGGCAGCAGGAACTGGCGGTCAATTTCATGATCGCCTTGATCGCCGGCATCCTGCTGGTCTTTGCCACGCTGGTCTTGCTGTACAAACGCCTGATGTCGCCGCTGGTCAACATGGGCTCGCTGGCCCTGGCGCCACTGGGTGGCATGTTGCTGGTCTGGGCGACCGGCACGTCCGTGTCGATGCCGGTGCTGATCGGCGTACTGATGCTGCTCGGCATCGTCAGTAAAAACTCTATTCTGCTGATCGATTTTGCGATCGAGGAAATGCAGAAAGGCGTACCGAAGTTCGAGGCAATCATGGATGCCGGGCACAAGCGTGCGCAACCGATCGTCATGACCACGGTAGCGATGACCGCCGGGATGGTACCAACCGCTATCTCGCTGACCGGCGACGGCGCGTGGCGCGCTCCTATGGGGATCGTGGTGATTGGTGGTCTGATTGTTTCAACCTTGCTCACTCTTGTCATTGTCCCTGCAGGTTTCAGCCTGGCAGACGGGTTTGAACGCCGGGCCGGACCGTGGTTGCGCAACCGGATGCTGACCTACAAACCGGGCGATGATCGTCATGATCGCCCCGGTGGAGAGGTCCAGCCCGCCGAGTGAAGCCAATATCCTCTCAAACAGGCGCCCGAGGCGGAACAAACGCTTCAGCGAAAAACCAGAATGCCGGCCGGGACATGAAAATCATTGCCACCGGCATGCTGGTGGTCATGGCGATCATATATTTCACGTCGAAAAACTATGAGGAAGTGCATCCGGCACTGGGCTTTGTCCGCGCCTTCGCAGAGGCGGCGATGGTCGGCGGACTTGCTGACTGGTTCGCCGTAACCGCCCTGTTCCGCCACCCGATGGGCCTGCCGATCCCGCACACCGCGATCATACCGCGCAACAAGGACCGGATCGGCGACACGCTGGCCAATTTTCTCAAGGACAATTTCCTGATTTCGCGTCTCGTTGCGCAGCGTATGCGCACGGTCGACCTTGCCAGCGGCATCGGACGTTTTCTGAAGTCGCCGAGCGGCGGCGAAGGCCGGCTCAAGTTCGGCGCATCGAGACTGCTTGGCGACGCGATCGCTTCCCTCGACAAGGACCGACTCGGCACGATGTTCAAGGGCGCCGTCAAGACCCAGGCCGTCGGCCTCGACATCGCAACCCCGATGGGACAGATTCTCCAGGCGGTCATGGCCGAGAAACGTCATGGCCCGCTTATCGATTCCACCATCCGTTGGGCCTATCGTACGCTCGACACCAATGAACTGGTGATCCGCAATATCGTGACCGACCGCGCCAATGCCGTGATGCGCTGGACCGGGCTGGATGACCGGGTCGCCAACGAGGTTCTCGACGGGCTCTACAAGCTGCTCGCCGACATGGCTGCCGATCCCGGTCATCCGGTCCGCGCCAAGACGGAAGAGAGTCTTGAACAACTCGCCAACGAATTGCAGCATGATCCCGAACTTCGCCAGAAGGTGAACGAGTGGAAGCTCGAGATGATCGACAATCCGGCGATCGCTTCGTGGCTCGATGGTATCTGGGAAAAAGGCCGGGAAGCGCTGCTCCGGGCCGCCCGTGATCCCAATGCCGCGATGGCCGGCCAATTTGGCGACGCGCTGATCCAGCTCGGCAACAGCCTGCAGCAGGACAAGCTGCTCAACCGGCAGATCAACCGCTTCGGCAGACGTGCCGTCATTGGCGTCGTTGACAGCTACGGCGACAATATCGTCAAGCTGGTGTCAGAAACGGTCCGCGGCTGGGATGCGCAGACGATTACGGACCGGGTCGAAAATGCAGTCGGCCGTGACCTGCAATTCATCCGCGTCAACGGCACCCTGGTGGGCGGGCTGGTCGGCGTATCGCTCCATATACTCGGATTCTGGATCTAGCGCGAAAGCAGCAGCCGCGCCTGCCCGGCAATCTGCGCCAGCATGGCGATGGATGGCTTGGTGGTCTGCTGCGCCCGATCCATGATCTTCCGGAACTGAGCAACGCGGTCGATATTGCGTTCTGCCCAGCTTTCGACAAATTGCGGCATGTCCTTGCCGCGGGTCCGGCGCAGGAAGTCGAGACGCATCTGCTGAAAATCGCGCGCCAGGCCCGCAACCAGCAACCGGTCCCAGGGGTCTGACGGATTGATCCGGGTAGCCGTCATCTGCGCCCAGTCCAAGCCTAGCTGACTGCCGACGGTCGTAAAGGCAACGGCCACTTCGAGAGGATCGATTTCCCGGCTGTGGGCGAGATAGGCAATGCCGGCCGCACCGTCATTCTTGTAGATATTGGCAATTTGCGCCGCGATATCGGCCGTCGCCCCTGCCTCTACCAGCGCCTTTACCTGTATCGCAGCCTGCAACCGTCCTTCTGCGGTTATCAGATTTTCGACATTTTCGTTAAGCGCATTGACGCCGGGGGCCAGCATATCGACGGTATCGTCGATACGGTCGTCCGACACCCCTATCCGCATCAGATCCGCCATGTGCGAGCGCAAGACATAGGCGAGGCGGTCGAACAGGACGATCCTGATATCCTCGCCAATCTCGGCGACTTCCAGTGCATGCCAGAGCCTGTCCGCGTGGAACAGGCGTTCCGCCATAACGAAAGCGCGCGCCACTTCACCAAGGGTACAGCCCTCTTCCTCGGCCAATTCAAACGGGTCAATCAGGCCCAGCCGGTTGATCATCCGGTTCGCCAGTTTCGTGGCGATGATTTCGCGGCGCAATTGATGTTCGAGAATGGCCGTCTTGTGCGCCTTTTGCATCGCACTGGGGAAGGCTTCGAGCAACTCGCTGTTCAATCCAGGATCATCACCCAGATCACTATTTTCGATCGCATCCTGCAACGCCAGCTTGGCGGTGGAGATCAGGACAGCCAGCTCCGGCCGGTACAGCCCCTTGCCGTCCTGACCGCGGCGGATCAGGTCTTCATTGCTCGCCAGACCTTCGACCGCGCGGTTCAACTGGCCCTGTTCTTCGAACTGGTCGATCAGCCGGATATAGGATGGCAGGTTTTTCGTACCGCCCATTTCAGCGATCGACAAACCCAGTGCCTGCAAGCGGTTATCTTCCAGCACCAGCGCGCCGACCTCGTCGGTCATCGATTCAAGCAGGCTATTCCTGGCGTCCGGCTTCAATGTACCGCTGACCAGTTCGGGGTTGAGCGCGATCTTGATATTGACCTCGTTATCCGAGCAGTCGACACCGGCGCTATTGTCGATGAAATCGGTGTTGACCCGTCCACCGTTGGCAGCAAACGCGATACGCGCGGCCTGGGTAACTCCCATATTGGCACCTTCGCCAATCGCCTTCACCCGCAATTGCTCGGCATTGACGCGAATCTTGTCATTTGCCGGATCGCCCACTTCGATATGGTTTTCGGCCGCCGCCTTCACATATGTTCCAATGCCGCCAAACCACAGCAGATCGGCGTTGCAGGCAAGAATGGCGCTCATCAGTTTTGACGGCGTTGTTTCGGCCTCATCGGGCAAATCCAGCAGCTTGCCGATCTGCTTGGAGATTTTGATCGTCTTCGAATTGCGTGAAAAAACACCGCCGCCTGCGGATATCAGCGTCTTGTCATAATCATCCCAGCTGGAACGCGGCAAATCGAACAATCTCTGGCGCTCGACCCAGCTTTTTGCCGCATCCGGATCGGGATCAATGAAAATATGCCTGTGGTCAAAGGCGGCCACGATCTTCAGAGTCTTGGACAGCAGCATCCCGTTGCCGAACACGTCGCCCGACATGTCACCGACACCGACGACGGTGACAGGTTCGCTCTGAACATCGACCCCGATTTCCGCAAAATGGCGCTGCACCGAAACCCAGGCGCCGCGCGCGGTAATACCCATCGCCTTGTGATCATAGCCATTGCTGCCGCCGCTGGCAAAAGCATCGCCCAGCCAGAAACCGCGGTCGATCGCGATCTGGTTGGCGATATCCGAGAAGCTGGCCGTACCCTTGTCGGCTGCGACAACGAAATAGGGATCATCTTCGTCGAGACGCTCCACCCTGGACGGGGGAACGACTTCGCCCTCGACGATATTGTCGGTCACCGACAACAAGGCGGTTATGAAAATCTTGTAGGATTCAATGCCTTCAGCGATGAACGCATCACGGTCATCACCCGACGGCAGCTGTTTGGCGAAAAAGCCGCCCTTCGCCCCGGTCGGAACGATCACGGCATTTTTGACCCGCTGGGCCTTCATCAAGCCCAGGATTTCGGTGCGAAAATCATCCCGCCGGTCCGACCAGCGCAGGCCGCCGCGCGCCACTGGACCAGCCCGCAAATGGATGCCTTCGACACGCGGACTATAAACGAATATTTCACGCCACGGAACCGGAGCCGGCAGCTCGGGAATTTTCGCGCTCTCGATTTTGAACGCAAGCGCTTCCCCGGCCTGATAGGCAAAGGCGTTGGTGCGCAAAACGGATTCGATAACGGCCCGGAACAAGCGTAAAATGCGATCGTCATCGATTGCATGAACCCCGACCAGAGCGGCATCGATTTCGCGCGTCGCGAGCTTGGCTGTCTGCGCGCGGTCGCCTTCAAAATCCGGGTCGTGGAGCGCACGGAAAAGCGTGATCATTGCTGCGGTGACATCGGGCGCTTCGGCCAGAGCTTCGACCACGGTGATCAGGCCATAGCTTAGTCCCGTTTGCCGCAGATAGCGGAACCAGGCCCGCATCCACACGGTCGAGCGGGCATCAATGCCCGCAGTCGTGATAAGCTGGTTAAAGCCGTCATTTTCCGCCTCGCCATCCAAGACGCTGGTGATCGCCGCCTCGATTTCATCGGACCGGGCGATCAGGCTGTCACACCGTTCCTCGGATCGCAGTTCGAGCAGGAAATCGTGGATATAGCCCAGGCGGCCATCGTCGAGCGGTGTCGGCACCGACTCGAGCACGGTAAAGCCGAAATTCTCGAGCGTCGGGACGGCGTCGGACAATGGCAAAGCACCGCCGAGATGATAGATTTTCAGCCGCAGCAGATGGTCGGCATCGCTGGCAAGCCGGTAGAGCCGGGTCGAACGCTGACCACCGCGCTCGAGCCTGAACAGGCGCATGATGTCTTTCGCGGCTTCCAGCGCGCCATAGGTCGACTGATAAGTGCCTGGGAAACAATCGGCATAGCGCTGGGCGAGAACCGCCGCCCGGCTGTCCTGCCCTGCTTCCCTGAGGTTCCGCTCGACTTCCGGTTTCCAGCCCCGGACCATATTTTCCAGCTCCTGATCGAGCAGATCGGGGTCGGGGATACGGCCGTCGGCGCCCATGTCGAGCGTGTAGCGCAAGGAGGATACCCCGCCTTCTTCGAGCGTATTCGACCAGCTTAATATTTTGGCGCCGGTCGCGTCGATCAGCATATTCTCGACATTCTGCCTGCGCTCGGTCGAGAGCTGTTCGCGGGGAAGCCACACGAAAGCGAACAGGTGACGGGCCAGCGGCGATATCACGCTGTGCAATTTGGGTCGCGGGCGGTCGATCAGCGACATCGATATCAGCGCAAGCTTCTCCAGATCGTCCTGGGCGAAGGTTATCAGCAGATCATGCGGCAGAGCGGTCAGCGCATGGGTCAGGCTCTTGCCGGCATGACCCGATTCGGAAAATTCGAACTTGTCGAACAATCGGGTGAGCTGGGTGCGCAGGACGGGGATCGTTTCCGGCGCGGCGGCGAGCGCGGCGCTGGTCCACATGCCGGAAATGATCGACAGCGCGGTGACCTTGCCCTTGTCTCTCACCGGCACGATGATCAAGTCCATCAGGACATGGCGGTGGACGGTAGACAGCTGGTTGGACTTGATGATGAGCGGCGCCTTGCCGCCGTTTTCAAACCATTCGAACGCGCGGCGCCGGCTTTCTTCGGACAGGATCGGTTGCGGGCGCATCCGAGCCAGGCCGAGCTCGTTCCGGCGCTCTCCCTCTGGATTGACGATTTCATGGCCCAGCAATGTCAGGTTCCGGTCGAGGAACCAGCGCAGCAAGGTCGCCCCTTCCCCTTCGGGTAGCGCATCGGCATTTTCGCCCAGCACGATCTGCAATTTCAGCCAGTCGGCAACCGCCGCAGCGACGTCTTTGAGATTTGATCGCAACGCCTTGACCAGTTCCCTGCGAACGCGGGCGTCTGTGCGTTCCAGTTCGATATAGATTATCGACTCGCATTTCTCACCGCTCGTTGCCTGTTCGGCAATCTCGACCAGCTGGCCCTTGACATCCCTCCGGACGGCAACCACCGGATGGATCAGCCGCTCGATGGTCAGTCCGAAACCGCCAATCGTCGCGCACACGGAATCGACCAGGAAAGGCATGTCGTCGTTGACGATCGCAAGGCGGAGATGCCTGTGATTCTGCGAAATGCTGACGCTTTCCAGCAACAGGCTGGCTTCGCTTCCCTGACGTTCCTGGGCGCACAACAGGGTATATCTTGCGGCTTCTTCGCAGGCTTTCTTGTCAAAGCCGGTATTTTCACCTGGTAGCGCACTTTCACGAAAGGCTGCGACCAGCGCTTGTTCAAGTTTGTCGGCCGGGTGGCCCGTTCGCGTGGTTTCCGAGTCGCGATTGGCTGACATTTTTCCTCCAAGTATATCCGGACGAGACATTGTCCCGCCAGCTTGGCGAAGCTATGCGCCTATTCGCGCACCCGCTCAAGAGATTAGCCGATCCTTTTGGAGGGCGATTCGGGAATATTGCCCATAGTGATATTTTGGTTACATATGCGACCAATGGTTCCGCCGGCGGCGGTCCTGTCTCACCAGAGATACACTCAGAATTGAGTGTGCTTGAGCGCCTGACTGGTCAGCTTTTCATTTCCAACCACCGGTCCGACAATGGTCAGTTCGCCGCTCTGGTCCTTGCGAGCAACGATCACCACAAATTCGGAATCGCCAGCGTCAATTTCCTGTAGCTGCCGCGACGGTGCCGAGCGCAGCTTCGCCAGCAGGTCCTCGCCAACGGTCCGGGCTTTGGCCAGCAGCCCAGCTGGACGGTTTGCCTGGCGTTCCGCATAGACAATCGCTTTCAGGCCACCGTCATGCCGAACGAGCAGATCACCAAGCGTCCCTTTTTCGATGCCATTGCGCTGCGCATATTTCAGCGCGGTCGCATATTCGGTCAGTCTGGTCTTGTCATACTGGGCACCAAATACCAGTTTCACGATCGGCGTCATCGGCGCGCGTTCCTGAACCACCAGTCCGGAATCTTCGAGCAACATCTGGTAATCGTCCGGATATTGTTCGGACATCAGGTAGAAATCATAGGCCTGGCTTATCGCCGAGTAGAGCGCCACACGGCTGCGTTCGACGCAATCGGCCGCATTGTCGGCGCTGTCGCGGGCGGCGCACAGCCAGTCGGCCAGGCTCGCGTCGTCGTCCAGCGGCTCGGCAACCGGGTCTGGAGCAAAGTCGGGGACGATTTCCAGTTCCTGCGTGAGCTCCAGTTCTTCCAGATTGGCGGAATGCGGTCCGTCTTCCCAGACCGGTCCCGCGGCAATTTTTGCCGGTGCAGACAGCATTGCTTCGGCAACTTCATCCTCGATCTCGTCGCGGATGGCATCGGCGGCCACTTCTTTCCAGTTGATCACGCCATAGATGAAATCGATTGTGTCGTCGTCGGTAGAGAAAGGCAGCAATATGCCGCGATACATGATCGTCACGCCGCGCTGATTGACGAATTCGGCTTCAAAACCGATCGGTGCCTGATTGGCAATGATCTGGAGATAATGGTCGGTAATCCGCGACAGCAGCGAACGTGCGGGCACATCGTCGATCGCCGTGATCGAATCATCAATCTCGCATTCCTCGCGGAGCGTCCGGCCGAGAAACTGGATCGTCGGATTTTCGACGCCGTCGGTAAAGTCGAGCAAAACGCTGTTCGGACCGAAGTCCTCGTCGGTTTCGGGCGCCAGATCCTCGACGCTGGGGAATTGCCGATCTCCCAGCAGCCCCGCCCAGAAATTATAAGCGCGCACATGCATGCGCCGCTCATCCTGACCAATGGCCGGGGGTGCCTCCATAGCGGCGTCGTCATCTTCATAGCCGACGTAATCAGGAGCCGAGGCCATGTCCTGATCGCTAAGTTCACCGTGATTACGTAGGTTTTCCATGCTTCCCCACCGTCATTCCAATAGTTCCACATTTCTATGCATGCCCTATGGTAAACATATGGTAAATTTCCTGATAATGACCTTTGGCCCCGATTGAGGGTCGCAAACCGGCAAAACGGAAGCGGTGGCGCGATTTATCGACTGCGCAGACTTGTCACGGCAAAGCTCTGCTGGTAATGGCCCGCGATCAATGAAGATGCATGGGGCCGGTGCCCCGCCATCTCGCTGATGCCGCTTTAGCTCAGTTGGTAGAGCATCGCATTCGTAATGCGGGGGTCAGAGGTTCGAATCCTCTAAGCGGCACCATCATTCTCAGCTTTGTAAATTAGCGCTTGCTGCTGAACATGCCCACACGGGGCGCGCTTGTGGGTATGGCGTGGGTGGTACTTTGTCCCGGTTACCATCGAATGGTCAGGACAGGGAAGCCATGCGTGAGCGATTGGGAGAGATTGTTGCTGACAAACACCGAACGACAGTTCAGTTTTCTCTCGGGCTCAGGCCGTTTTCCATTGCTTGAATTCAATCGGCAAAATCTGATCGATCCGATCAGCTGACATTTCGTATAAATCAAAATTCATATATAGCTGAGGAGAAACAATAGAGACCAAGCGTCGGAAGCTTCCTTCTCTTTTGACTGATGCACCGACCCCTTTTTTCAAGATTGCGTTGTCCTCATCGTAAAATAGCTCGAGGCACAGATCGATGATATTTGGATTGGACCGGACATCATCTTTTTGTGACTGCTCAACAAAGTCTGAATGAACATGGCATGGTATCGAAAGAAATAAACGGGCCCGATTTTCATATTGACGAAAAATAGTCCAAGCCATTTTTGCTAGGTGACGATAGTACCTCAATCGACTTTTATCGGGAATATATCGATATTCACTTGCCAGCAAGAGAGTTCCGTCCGACCGAGGAGCCAGCAGCTGATCAAGATAAATCATGCTAATCCACGTCCAGAGCCCCTTGTCGTCATCAGCTGTACCTGCCGAGATAGTCTTCGCAAGATATTCTCCCATGGCCAGCCGATTCTCAAAGCGCGTTGCTGTATCAATTTCGCCGAATTCCGGGACGGCCTCGACCAAGTCAGCACGTTTCGCCAGTGCGGAGAGCGCCGAAGCTTCCTCGCGGGAAATCGGGGTCCCCTGACTGCCCTTTTTCGTATGAGCTTCTTTTCTGAGGCTTTCGATGGTCAGGCGAACCTCTGTTATACCTTTATCGGTAAATCTCATGACTGGAATTTCGTTCTTCATGATCCTGACTCCAGCATTTGATCCATAAGGGATTTGCCATTTCTCCATTTCGTTTCTGAAAAGGACACCACGCATTCTTCAATCCATTTGAGCCATTCATCGTCAATTTCAGATTTGCCATGAAAAGGAGTAGAAGGCATGGCAGGATCAAAGCTGACCCGACAAAACTCGATAATACGGCTGCCAAGGGTATCTTCATCAAGATCTTCGAGGCTTTCATGCCGTGCAATGATTCCCGATAGAAGATCACGCACCATTGATGGAAGATAGAGTGCCTGAAGGGCGGGATGATGCCAGCTACCAAAGTGCTCACTTAGCCTGCTGTTTAAAACTAACTTCGGATTGGCGATATCACCTTCCCAAACAATTTGCCAAGGCAGGCCGCCCAAGTCCTCGATTTCAGGAACAATGAAAGGTTTACGTTCGATTTGACCTTCAGCTTCGACTGGCCGAATGTCTGCAGTTGCCGCAATGACTCTTCCTGTATCAATACCGGAGGATACCTGCCGGATTTTGAAACGCAGATTGGCATCAATTGGAAACAAATCAAAATCAAAATCCTGATCGGCCGGATTGCTGATGACTTTGCGCTCATGTTGGCCTCGATCAAAGGCGTCAAGGACCAGTCGATAGCCCTCAACGCTACTCAGTGCCTTGCTGTCCATATGCAATGCAACACGGATAAAATCATCATTCCGCTCTTTGATGGTAACATCAACCAGATTGGATTTGATTTTCCGCCTTTGGGTAAAGTTCAGGTTAGCTGAGGTCATCGCCAGCCTCCCGGACTTTCTTTACGTCGATATGGACGTCCCTGTTCGGATCGAACCCACAGAGTTCGATTTCGAAATCCGGTTCGTTGATTTCAAATGTAAGTTCATTGGCGTTAAGATTGGTTACATTGGCATTATCTGCGTGCACCATTCCATCGATGCGAAAATCAAAATCCGCTTCATGATATGATTTTTTCCAGTTTGATTTACTTTTGCCGAAAATGATGTTGGCGGCCCATATTTTGGCAGAAATTGAATGACCCGGCGCTTTTTGAAGGGCTTCGGAAAGATTGTCGGTTCCAAACACTGTGTGTTCCCCGTCAGCACCTGTGGCACAAATTTGATGTTGTAAGTTAAG
>TARA_R110000772_G_scaffold143235_2_pt1 | contig 16975 bp, 5 predicted proteins | sample TARA_R110000772 | Tara Oceans TARA_R110000772 (sample SAMEA4397948) | marine metagenome | biome: Polar Biome; feature: [SRF] surface water layer (ENVO:00010504); material: water (ENVO:00002006), including particulate matter (ENVO:01000060) such as... | depth 5 m | reverse complement strand
CCAGCACCACCAGCACCACCAGCACCACCAGCACCGCCAGCACCTCCGACACCTCCGACACCAGCCGCTACCCCAACAGCAGGGGTAGGAGTTCCGGTGGGATCTGCCGAAGGGAGAGCACTTGAGAAGACTTTTGAGCCCCGCTCACCAGCATCCAACCCAACTCGGTCTGCCTTTAATTTGACGCCACAGTCTCCCGCGCAAGCGTCAGCCCCATCGGCTCCCACGGGTGCTAATATGCCACCTAAATCACAACCCCTTGCGTCACCGGCTCCGGTATCGCCAGCAGTGACAGGTGGAGCAAACATGCCTCCTAAAACACAACCCCTCGGCCCATCTTACAAGTCTATCGTGACACCAAGAGCAAAGCCTAATTTTGGGGGCAACACATCAAAGGCTCTAGGCTTAAACCCTAACGCAATTGAGCAGGGTGTCGGAATAGTGAAGGCGGGAGTAGACGAAGCGAAGAAGAGGATCAAGCAGACCCAAACAGCTCCACGAGCAGCCGCAGCCTACGTTAGCGGCGGTGTTAAAAACGTGTTTAACAAAGTGGACAAGAAAATTGGCAACGTCACTCGGGCAGTCCGAAAAGACCTTCGTTAATTTTCAATTCTTTAAATCATGCCTCTCGACAATATTTTCAACCGTGGCAGCGGTAGACCGAAAGGTGCCGCCGCCTGGAAACCCTCGCAATTAACCTCACCCGCAGCTCGCGAAGCCGTTGGTGCTGACGCCATCAGGGCAGATGAGCGCAGGATCGCCCAAGACCAATCAGATCAGCAAGATCGACAGGTAAAGAAGAAGGCGCGACGACAGGAACGCAGACAGGATCGCAGAGAGAACAAAGTAGAGGAGCAGAAGCAAGCAGGTATTCTCGCGCAGAAGACCAGCAACGCAGTATTCGAGAAGCACGCTCGCAATATTGGCCGGAGTCACGCCAAGGATGAATTTGGTAATTTTCAATGGGATCAGGACGACGCGACCTATAAAGCGGGTAAAGACGCTGAAAGGGCAGACCGGCAGACCAAACTCCAGACGGAGTGGGAGGCTGAGAAGAAGCAGACGAAAGCACGGGCGGATAATGTCCTCAAGATCAACCACGCTAGGACCAAGCTCCAGTTCGACCGCCTTGAATACGACGAGGACGACATCAACAAGGCCCGTGAGAAGTCTGCCACAAGTCGAGGTGAATTGGTTGATGGTCTATACAGTGATATCGAGGAGCACATCAATAAAGCCTACGCTGACGACGAGGTAGTCAGGGATGAGAAACTTCTAGAATTTAGAAATAACAACGTCGATGAGGACGTTCTCAATTCCTTTAGGGACAAACGACCTGACTTATTTCTGCCTTACGACACCGCGAACCAAGTAGTCACCAAGGGGGATGCGAACAAGCCAAAAGCGGACGAATATCGCCAGCAACTCGAAGCAATCGAGAACGAGCAGCACAATATAGGAGGGGCGTCACCGGAGGCAGTTCTCAGGAAGTCCGAGAACCTAACGGCGCAATATCAGAAACTTGAGGAGAGCAACAAATCCCTCAATGAGCAGGCTGAATCGCTCGACACAGGCTATGAGGCGTCTATCGCAAAACTAGAGGAGCAGGAGCGTGCATTGATCACCAATGGGCTACCTCCCAAAGAATTAAGTGCCGCGAAGCTTTCACTCCTCGACCAGAAATTATCAGTCGAAGGGGAATATCGTCGCAACAAGGAGGATATCTCCGACGCTCAGGCTCGACTCAAATGGGACTCCGCGAATTACACTTCCGAACGCGAGACTTTTCAAAAGCTTGCCGCACCACAAGCGCCCACGACAGACGAGTCTCCTGCCGCCTCTGAGACGGTTCCGGGGAAAGGCTCAGTCACACCAAGCAACTCGCCCGAAGGCCCACCAGCACCCCTGACGCGCCACGGGATGACTCTGAGGGATGAAGCGACGGAGGAATCTCCTATCATCGCCCGATTTGAGCGTGACGAGGAGAGAGGCCGAGTGATCGTGGTTGAGGATTTCAGCCGTATCGACAGCATTGTAGCCGATCCTACGCGCCAAAGAGGGCAGCGGGAGGCAATCTATGTGGAACCTTCCGTTCTTGGCCAATATTTTCAGATAGAGGGGCGACCGCGCAAGAGTGATGCCGAGGTGACTGACGACCTATGGAAGATTGATGAGAAGTTCTTCAACGCTTTGGAGGCGATCAAAGCCGCTCCGGACGCTGAAACGATGGATGCTCTCAGAGAGAACCTGTCAAAATGGGGCGATAGCATCATAGAAGAGGCAGTGAATGATTTTTCTGCTGGCAGCATATCCCTAGATCAACTCAACGCGACCACGAGAGCGGCAGGATCGCCCCAATCGGGTATTGAACACTTCCGGAAAATCCATGAACTCGGAGCGAAGGCGGACGAAGCTACCGAGCTTATGACCGAGAGGATGAAGGAATCCAACGCGAGTGAGGAGAAATTCAGCGGGAAGAAGTTTGCAAAAGGCGTCAAAAAGGTAGTGGTTGACTACAACGTGCCTGGAATGGTAGTCGCCGGAGCGAGGGCGATGAAGGCGGCATTCGACCCTGAATACAAGGAGAGGCTAGGGAAGATTCACAGCGAAGATCAGGCGGCGAAGTTCGCGGTCGAAGAGGCAGAGAGAGACGAAGCTTTCATTGAGGCGAAGGCAGACGTTAAGGAGGATTTTGATTCCATCCTCAGAGAGCTTGAAATACCTGACGAACTTGCTGATGAGATCAGAGTTCGGTCGGCTATAGCCGGATTCAGTAATCGCGAGCAGGGTGCTTTTGAAACGATGAACAAGTTCGCCAACAACCCGGCGGCAATCATCCCTTTCATCGCGAGCGCACATGAGATTGAAGGAATGATGCCGATGATGGCGCTTAGTGCCAGAGCAGGCAGAGCAGAGGCCGAAGGTAGAGAATTTACCCTCACTGACACTGAGGAGAAAATGGTCAAGGCTTATCTCAACATGGGCCAAAGAGAAATGACTCGATGGTCAAAGGTTGCCGACCTAACTGCCCACTCCTTACCATTTATGGGGGAGATTGCAGCCACAGCGGGAGTAGGCGCAGCGGCTAAAAAAGCGACGATGGCAACGATGAAGGCCGGACTCGAAAAGCTTTTAAGTGGCAGCACAAGAGCACTTCTAGCCAAAAAAGTGGCGAGTGACGCCGCCGAGTCAACCGCTCTCAAGTGGACGGCAGTAACCGCTCAAAAAGCCATCGCCGGAACCATAGGTGCAGCAGCGCAAGCGCCCATTGGTGGTGCCGGACGCATTGCCGAGAGGACGATGCGGGAGATGTATATGCCAGCACTGGATGGTCTAGCGGAGGCTGAATCCATCGAGAAGTGGCTTGCAACACCCGGTAAAGACTTTGGACACGCCCTTTCTATTGCTGGTTTTGATAATCTTGCCGAATACGTCTCTGAGTTCTCCGGTGGTGGATTCAATAGGCTTGGAAGTCTATTGAAACTATCTCCAAATGTCGTGAACAAACTGGCTAAGGCGTCATGGGTGAAGGCAGCGCGACGAATCAATAAAGGGATCACGGGATCGCAGATGGGCAAGTTCTTGAATCGAGCGGCCTACAGCAACCCATTCTCCGAGATGCTTGAGGAGCGACTTGGTGAGGGCTTGCGCGCGGCGGGTCACGTAGCCTCAGACGGTTACGTAGGCGAGGAATACAAGATGCCGACAATGGATCAGATGCTCACTGAGATGATTGCATTCTCAATTCCGGGCGGTGCTGCATTCGCGCTAAATGAGACAAATATGCTCGTTCAGCACCGGTCGATCACCAAAGGGTGGGACAAGGTTGACAAATTCACATCCGAGTTGCTTACCGGCGACAGTGTCGCACTTGCAGACAAGATCAATTCGCTGGCACCTAATAGCCCCGTGACCGCAGAATCAATTGATAGGGCGACCGAGCTGTTTGGTGAAGCCGCATCACAGACGAGTAATGAACTCGACCAAGAGCGCGAAATCTACGAAAAACTCTACAATAAAGCCAGGTCAGAGGGCGACTCTCAGACAATGCGGGAGTTAGGCGCATTGATCCAGAGTATTGAAGGATCAAGAGGGCCGAGGGTTCTTAAGGAGATTGGTGACACCGCGCAACTCGCAGACGATGTTGACGAAGCTATGGCAGGGGTCGAAGGGCGACTTCAGACCGCTCGCGAGTTCAGCGATGTTGAAGCTGAGAACATGGAACTCCTAGAACAGCAGGAGATCCAACGCGCCATCGTGGCGATCAAGGTAGGCCGAGGTGAGGCAGTTCTCACCGAGGCCGAGCAAGCGCAATTGAACGCGCCACTCCCAGATGGATCACCGGCAGTCGAAATGGTTGGCGACGTCCCAATCATCACGGAGGCAGCTCGCACCGCAATAATCGCCAGATTCCCAGCAGCAGAGGCAGCACTTAAGATGACTGCCGCAGAAGCAAAGAAGAAATTTTCCGTTCCAAATGAATCCGAATCGGGAACCGATGGTTCCACCACGCCCACCGATTCCACCAAAGGCGATAAAGCGCCACAAAATGAACAAGGGTCAGAAGATGCACCCGGATCTTCCGATTCGGATTCACCTGGCACGGAAAACGCAGCAGGAGGTTTCTGGAGCGCCCAGACGCAAAAGGGGAATATTATCCAAATTCCAGCGACGGAAGCTAAGGATGCGGTAGAGGCGGTTGAGAAGATGAAGGGCCAACTAGAGGAGGGCGACACAATTGATGAAGGCACTCTGAAGGTTCCGAGAGCGCAACCTGAAGCGACAGAGGAAGAGGCGGCACCACCTCAGAGCAGCGAAGGGAGGCGTCAGGAACTCGTAAACAACGTGCTGACAGTCGTTAGCGGGTTTGGCCCAAAGGTATTTCCAGGTGGAATTAAGTATGGACCTATCGATGGGGGTTCCGGGTTGCAATATGATCCTGCTACAAAATCCCTCACAATCGATAGAGAGAGGCTGGAGAGGAATTATGAAGGAGCGGGGATTAGATTGGTTACAGCGGGAGTCACTGAAGAGGTAGTCCATCAAGTGACCACAACCATCGTCGGATCTAAGCGATCCCGTGAACTTTGGGCAAAAATCCCTGAAAAATTACAACTTCGCGTAAGGACGAGCTATTTCAATGCGCTGGCGAACGAGGGCAAGGAGATACCTGAAGGTGATTCCTACGCAATGTTTCATGAGTTCCTAAGAATGTTAATTCAGGACTCGACTTTTGCTAAAGAGGTCACCGAGTCAGTTGAAAACAACCCTTCAATGAAGGAGTGGTTGGTTGAGTTTCTACGTGACATTGGGGCTGCTTTGCGCGGCATCATGAACGAAAAAGACTTCAACCCCGAATTGAGGGCCGAGATTCTAGCACTGGAAGAGAGGAGCATTCAGACTCTCAGAGACCTCACCGATGTGGACGGGAACGTGCCGATGGAAGCGTCATTTAAAGGGACTGATCCCGTGATACCTGATATCGTAACGCCCCCTGAAGGAGGGGATTACAAATCCGAATGGAAGAAGCGTTCCGAGGTTCTTGAAGGTAAGACTGTAACCTTCGTGGTAAGAGATCCCCTTTACCCCCCCCTCGGAACTACGGCAGTGATCACACACGTGAGCATTGATGATTTCACTGGAGATGTGAGCGTTGAAATCGAGACCGCTGAAGGTTTTGAATCATTTCCCGGTCACGTGTTTGAGGTTGATGGGAAAAGGCTTTCAAACCCTATAACGACCAGGAAGGGCATGTCCCTCAAGAGGGCTGAGATAGCGAATCAGAGGGATCGAGGTGACTACCTACTTTCAATCCATGCTAACAGTCGCGATAAAGCCAGTGGAAACGCTAATCTAGTCTTCAGCGGAACTGCCAAATTGAAGGAGCAGGAAAAGAAAAAAACCAAGAAGGAGATTAATGAACTTCGCGAGGAAAAGGAGGGCGAACTGCTCCAGGCTAAGTTGGAAACGCTTACTCCCGCGACTATAGGGGCACTTGAGTCAGGTGCTTCTTTGGATGATGTGGCTCAACGTCCTATTCTAACGGAATTACTTACACGCAAGACCTATACTCGCAAGGATGGTAGGGTGGTCAGTTATTGGGGTGGGTCTCTCATGTCTAAAGGTCGAGCCGAGAAGCAAGGCAAGAACGTCAACGAATTTAATGACATGCCTGAAGGTCTTCCTTGGAATATCTGGGGCGGGGAGACAATGCCAGATCAGGCAGCGCAAGCGGCGGGATTTGATTCGGTCTCTGAATTTTGGCAAGCGTTAGACCGGGAGATCCAATCCTTTCGGGAAATCTCGGCAGCAACGGAGGAGGCAGAGCAAACGATTAGAGAGATGGAAAGAGAAGCTAAGGCCGAGGCTAAAGCTTGGGCCGAAGGTTTGGTAGGGGACTCCTTGAACCAATCCGAGAGGGTTGCCGATGTTGACGCCGATTACCTGGCAGCAGTCGAGAGCGGCGATATGGAAGCGGCTCAGGCGATGGTTGATCAGGCTGCGAAGGCTGCGGGGTATGGTGCTCGATTGTTCCACGGTAGCGCCTCAAAATTCAGCGAAGCAAAGGTTCCTATGTTTCTCGGGCATACGCGAGTTGTAGCAGAGGCTTACGCCACTGACAGGGCGGCAGGAGTAGGGACGGGACACAAAGGTCTAATCTATGATTTTTATGCGAAGCTTAAGCGAACGGCTTCTGAGAATGATGTGATCGATATAGCTAGGGAAGAGTTGGGATATTACGCCGAGAACGATCTGGCATTCTCTTTACTCGACCCCCTAATAAGTAGTGAGTTAGTTAGTGGCAATACGATCAAGGCGCTTGAGGCAAGAGGTTTTGATTCGGCTGAAATTGATGACTTTACCCCATTGAGTGACTTTGACACGATCAAGTCAATCGTGGTATTCGACCCCAACCAGATCAAATCAGCCGACCCCGTAACCTACGACAGCAACGGCGCGGTAATCCCCCTTTCCAAACGGTTCGACGAGTCCAGCGATTCCATCCTCAATCAATCCGAACGGATCGCCCCCCAGCAATCGGAGGCCACCCCGGAAGAACTCCGCAAGGCCAATAGCCAGATCAAGACACTCACGCGGAAAAGGGAAGTAAATACCCTCACCCCACGGGAAGAGAAGATGCTTGCCGAGGCCGAGAAGGTAGTAGGCCAGCAATTCCTCCCTTTAGATGACCCACAACTGCCTCTGAGCGATCTGGAGCAAGGATCGGAGTCAGACGACCTGACCGCGAGACAAAGTGCCCCACTCATCGGCACGGATCAAGGTGAGCAGGAAGATTTATTCGGGCAGGGCTTGTTGCTGCAATCGGAGAGGGTTGCAGCTGGAAAAAAGCTTCAAGCGATCCATAACCTTTCACCAGAAAACCTAAAGTTTGCCGATGAAATGGGGGGAATCCCAAGTCCCTCAATCGCCATAGTTAGAGAAGGGCAGGCTTTAGATGGATTCGGAGACATATCATTATTAGCTCCAAGGGAGATGATAGACAAGGGACGCGCTCAGATATTCGATTCAGATGCTTGGACGCCTCGCTTTCCTGAAATGCTATGGAAACCAGTGAAGACATCCGACGCCGACGCTCTTTACAAACAATTGATAGACGTTGCTAACAAGTTCGGGGAACGTCCCTACGAACTGTTTGATTGGCTAGTCAATAGCCCTGATAAGTCAAAAGTGGAGCAGGACTTCAATTATAAGAACTACGCGAAAGCACTCTTCCTGCAAGAGACCACGGGCGAAGTAGTTAACCCCGTTCATATTCCATTTGGCGAATATATTGGAAATCACTCAGGCGGCGAATGGGTGATGGATAAGCAGTTCCGTGAAGATATCAAAGGGATTGACTGGAATAATGTTCGGGATGGTAACGAACACCAACAGAATGCAACCAAGGCTCTCAGGGCGGCAATAGCCCGACGAGTTGAGAATACGCCGAAGGACATCCGCGATTACATGGCGGAAACTTACGAGAATAACTGGTTTGGTGAAGACGGGTTGATTAGCTTTAGGAGCGCAAACTCGATTCAGAACACCCTGCGTAAATTTAAGACATCCAAAAAAGATAAACCCGTCGATTCTCGCAAATCAAGAGAGCGGATCGAAAGAAAGATGAAGGGCAAAGAAGACGCCTTTCAGGAATGGATGGAGAAAAAGCTGGAGATATTCCCCGACCCTCACATGAAGCTTCGAGGGCGGAACGTTTCTTACACGCTTGAGAATATTCACGACTCAATGATCTCGCAGAAGCAAGCGGGGAGTGAGAAATCACTAACATTCGGAGCTGGCAAGGCTCGTGCTGTTTCAGCTAAGAAATACCGGAGCGTTGACGCAGCGAGGGAGGATATTGAAAAACTGGTAGGCAAGGGCGAGATGGAGGACTTCGTCAAAAACAAGCAAGAACCAATCCTTGAGGAGTATCGTCAAAATATTACAAAATATTACAAATGGAACAGTTCATGGGAAGCTCTTGACGATTCAATGCGAGTTCTCGCTGATATAGCTAAGGGCATGTCACCAAGAAGTGCTGCTATCCGTCATGATTTCAAGGATGTCCCAGATCAGGTATTGGCCGAGGCTTCCGACGCGGCAAGGGTAATCAAGGGTGCGCCATCAGAATACTTTGAGGCGAAAGTTCAAGATATTGTTAAATTAGGTGAGTTTGATGCCGCTGTAGTGCCTCGCAAGGCAAAATCCGCAATTGCTCCCTACGCTGACAAATACGGGTGGACGGTCAGGTATTATAATCCAAGCAAGGGAGGCGACCAGCAGAGGGCTATCAAATCAGCAAGCAAGGCAGAATCAGACGTTCTCTTTCAATCCGAACGGATAGCCGAACCCGAGAACACGCCCCTACTTGAGGCCGCTCGCGTCGCCGATGCCGCAATTAACAAACTGCCGCCCAAACCAAAGGCGATCATCAATTCGTTTGCCGAGGGTAAGTCCTTCGCCCAGATCGGGAAGGAGCAGGGAATCACCGCAGCCAAGGCCGAGCAGGTCTACAAGAACGCAACCACCATAGTAAGGAAGAAGGTCGAGCGGGATGGACCGGAGGTTGGGGATGATGATGTCACCGATTCTACCCTGAATCAGTCGGAGAGAATCGCCCCCGATGTAGAGCCTTTCTACAGTCAACTTGAGAGATTGATCGAGACCAAAATGGGAGGCTCAGGAAGTCCAGCCCAGATCATGGGAATGATCGACCCTTCCAAGGGGAGCGGCGTAAAAGCCGAGGAGATTAAATGGACAGGGATTGAGGAGGCACTGACGAGTATCGCCGATGAGAACAATGGCAAGGTTCCGAAGGAGGCTCTGCTCACATACTTGCGCGACTCGGGCAGGGTGAAGTTTGAGGATGACTCCCAGACCGAAACCAAATACGCGGAATACACCCTCCCCGGCGGCGAGAACTATCGCGAGGTGGTTCTGACTATGCCCGAGGTAGAGAATATAGGAACTGGGGAGAAAGTAAGGATATCAAGGGTTGGTAGGGCCGGATTGGAAGATGAAATGTTTGGCGTTTTCGGCCAAAATGGCGAAACCTTGGGAGTCGGCAACACTGAGCAGGAAGCGATGTCTGACGCTGAGAGAAGCCTACTTCTGGAGCGGGAATCAACCATTAAACAAAATTACCGGTCAAGCCACTTCGACAATGTCCCCAACTACGTCGCCCACATGCGAACCAACGAGCGCGAGGATTCCGAAGGGAAAACCGGCTTGTTCATCGAGGAGATCCAGAGCGACCGGCACCAGGAGGGACGGAAGAAGGGGTATGCACCCAACCCAGAAAGAATCGACGAACTAAGGATCCGAAAGCAGGAAATAGAAGATAAAGGGAAAGGCGCAACCCCATCCGAAAAGCAGGAATGGGCTGACGTAATGAACGAACTCACAGGTGATGTAGCTGACGCACCATTCCGCAAGGATTGGCACATGCAGATGTTCAAACGCGCCCTTCGAGATGCCGTGGAAAGCGGCAAGGATTGGATCGGCTGGACATCAGGCGAGACGCAGAATGACCGGTTTGATCTGAGTAAGAAGGTTGATCAACTTAACTACGCGGGTAGCATTAAGGAGGGGTGGACTCTTCAGCTAATTAAGGGAGGAGAGATAGTGGGCGAGACAGAGATTGGAGACGCAAAATTGGAGGACAATGCGGGTAAAGAAGTGGCGGATCGCATTAGGAAAGGGGTTGGGCGTATTGGAAACGGAATGGGTGAACTTAGGGGTCTCGACCTCAAAGTAGGCGGCGAAGGCATGAAGGGTTTCTACGACAAGATGCTCCCCTCCGCTGTCCAGAAATACGTCAATAAGTGGGGCGCGAAGGTTGAGAATACCGGGCTTTATGGCGCGAAGACCTACCGGCTACGACGAGTCGAGGACGGGGCTTTCTATGAGAATGCTGATGAGACAGTTGTGAACACATCGCTGGAGGATGCTAAAAACCTGCAATCTAATAGCGATGAGGCGTGGGAGATTGTCCCGAACGATGGAGATCAGAACGCATCGACCCCAATCTGGCGCGTGAACATCACCCCTGAGATGAAGGAGTCCGTAATCGGAAGAGGGCAACCCCTCTTTCAATCGGAACGGATCAGCGAGAGCGAAGAGGAGCGGCAGACAATCGAAGACCTACAAGTGGAAATCCAAAAGAAGATGCCCTCGCAGGACGCTATCGCCGCTGCCAGAGAGCAGGCACTCAGCGATAAGCCCGGAGAACGAACCGGACACGCATACCTTGCGAGCCTCGGAGAGGAAGACAGGCACCGAAGGGAGCATGACGCGGTAAGGATCGCTCAACGCGAAGCCCAATTTAAGGAAACTTTTGAAGATTGGGACAGGCAGGCAATGGAGCTGGTTGAGAACGACAGGCAAGGTCTGATCAGGCACCTGCTTGAACTCAACGAGGCAGGGCAGGCAATCGGCGACCCCGTTCACGTAAGGGCTTTCATGATCCTTTTGCCGGATATGTATGCCGACGCTATTGCATCACGCGATCCTAAGCGTCTCAGGGAGGTTCAATCTCTCTCATACGCCTTTGATACTGGAGGCACAGTAGAAGCACGGGCGCTCACCGCTCGACGCAACCTCTTCCACACCAGAAAGGATCGCCACCTAGATTTCCTCTCAAAGTCATTCAACCGACCGAATGCAAGCGTAAGGGAAGCGATGGAGAAGGCACCGTCTCCGGCTGAGAAAAGCCGACAGATCGACAAGCTTAATCGGATGATCAAAGAGAAGTCCTCAAGGGTGGGCGCTCAATCAGTCGAGGTTAAATATCTGACGGAGGAACTGGCTAATGTCAAGAAGAAGCAGGACAAAGACGAGATCCTTTACAAAGGCATGGAGGCAAAGATGGAGAAGGTCGAGTATGAACTTGAATCTATGGGGATCAGTCTCGTTGAGATATTCAACCACGACGGAGTCCAAAGGCTTAGGAGTAGCAATATTATAAAGAAAGAGCTGAAAAAGTTCAATAAAAAGGAAAGGGAAGTCATCCTCCTGATCATGGGCGGGTTCACCGACAGGCAAATAGCGAGGCAGACAGGCGTGACTCGCGGATCTGTCGCCGGTATTGAGGATCGGTTTGACGTAGGTCTGAATAAGCGTTTCAGAGAACTCGCAAATCTAGGCTACACAATCAAGGATTTCAAAGACGACGGCACCGCTAATGAGGCACTGAACTCACCGGAAAGACTCCCTCTCAGTGCTAAAAAGCTCGACGCAATTCTTGAAGGATTCGGCAGAGGCACAAAGCCGACTCCTGAGATGCGAAACTCGGGCCGTATGAAGCGTATCAAGACCGAGAGCGGAGAGCAGCGGTTTGATCCTGATAATAGAATCCACGTCGCACAGGCAGCGAGAGCGATGGCAGCAGCGGATAGTAATATCATCGACATGGTCTTTGAATACTGGATCACCGGCATTCTAAGTGGTCCGCAGACTCACGTTGTCAATGTCGGCGGCAGTGTTCTGAATATGGCTTTTGAATATGGCGCTCAACGATGGATGGAGGCAGCGGTCAATGCGATTCCGGGCATGCGTTCGCCTGGAGGAGCAACATTAGGGGAATTTAAGTGGATGCGAAAAGCAATGCCCAACGCAATGGCTAAGGCACTTGAGCATGCGAGAGAGACATGGAACACCGAGGAATCGATGTTTGAGGCTAACTTTCTGAATCAGTCAATCGGGGGCGGCCTGACGAAAGAGGAGACTGGTCGTCACGCCATCGGTGAGAACCCTTTCACTCAAGTGCTAGGCAGAAAGGTCGGAGCGCCAATCGATAAGGCAGCAGGCAAACTTGGGAAATTCAACCCTTTCCGAGGACGAGTCACGCGGATGTCAACACGCGCACTGAATTTTACTGATGTATTCTTCAAGAACCTGATCGGGCATATCGAAGCGGCAGCTCAAGCTTATCGTCTCGCGAAGTCCGAAGGATACAAAGGTGCTGACATGGAGTGGCGCATGACGGGTCTGCTTGAGAACATGGGGAGCGCGGCATACATCGCAGCAGCCCCTAAAGCCCAGCAACTCACCTACACCGAGCCACTTAGAAGCTCAAAAGAGGGAGGTGGTGCTATTGAGGTGACAGTCAAGAAGGTGCAGGAGAGTCGTAGCCGGAGGGATGACAAGCTTTCCTCAGTAATCAGCACCTTCATGATCGGTCTGAATTTCCCATTCATCAGAACCCCATTCAACATATTCCGTCAAGGATTGAAGCGGACTCCTGTATTTGGAACTGCTCCCGTAGCTATGAGGATGCTGAAGGCTGGCCTGTTTACCTTGAGGGACGGCAAGCCTTTCTTCGATAGCGACGGATATACAAAGGAGGCATTTGCAAGCGACGTAGTTAACCAGACGGTAGCCTTCGTAGGGACGGCGATCATCTGGGGGTTGGCAGAGGGTGACGACGACGACGACGAAAAATGGCTTTTAATCACTGGGTCACGCCCTTGGGGAATTGAGACGGATGGTCAACGCACTCTTCTCGACAGAACCCGTGGAGGCTCATTCCAGGTCCTACTTAATGGGAAACCAATCCTTGACTACGGGAGATTAGAGCCTTTCGCCACCACCATCGGAACGGTCGTGGATGCCATTGCTGGGATCAAGCGGGTCCAACACGGGAAGGGTGCCATCGATGAGATGAGCAACATCTTCAGCTACATGCTCAACCAGGCGAAGGAGAAGACATTCCTGCAAGGGTTTGCTAGTCTCACCGAATGGCTTGAGAATCCCGAATACAAAGCGAAGAGGGTACCCAAATCAATTCTTCAGGGATTGGTTCCAAACTTCTTCCGCCAACCTCTCCGCAACATGGATGACTACGTGAGGGACACCCGTAATGCATCTTTCGCATACAACGCCCTGCCTATCGGGGCGCTGGCACCGAGAAAGATCGACGCTAACGGGAATCCAATCATGAAAGGGTCTTTCCTTGGCATTGACTCCCCTTATGTCCGAATCATTGCTGATGTAGGGCTGAAACCTTACGCGGTGAAGACTCTCGGTGACGATGCTCTCCTAAACTTCAATCGGGAAAACCCGACCGACCAGTATGCCCCATCAAAAAACACGATGGACACATGGAAGGATAAGAGGGGCAACACTCACAAGATGACGGGAGCGGAGATCGAGGAGCTGAACATTCGTGGCGGGAAGCTTTATGCTCGCGACGTGAGGAGAGAAGTCTCCCTTTACGAGGCCGAACATCCAACCGATAAGACGCGGGACAAGATTCAATCAATCAGACGCAGATCCTTCGCCAACGCCCGTAAAGACATGATTAAAAAAGGAATACTCCGAGTGAGAAACCTGTGATACTTTTCCGACACTGATACCAATTTATGAACACCCCCGGCTCAGACCACCAGATCAATCGCTTTGTTGATGCAAACAAACAACCTACGCAGGCTGATTACAACGATCCTGAAGTAGTATTCCCCTCCGCACTGGAACTCACCAAAGAGGAGGAAGACACTCTCGTTAATACCGCCCTTCAACGGATGGCAGAACTTGAGGATGAACTAGGACTAGACGACTCCATTCAGCTTCAGAATTACGGGGTCACAGACTCGCATGAGGATGTCTCAGGCAACATGGAGTCATGGTTGGGCCGGAGGCACCTCTACGAGCAAGTCTATCGGATGGAGATGGATTGGCGCGAATCAATCCAGGGACCAGACGGTAGCGGCACCATTTTCAGCGAGCATAATATCCACATCCCGCAGGTCAGACGGATCGTCCAGCAGCAGATCAGTCGAGCCGTGAACTATTTCATGGCGACAGACCCTTGGTTCTCACTCGATCCACAGGGAAGTCAGGACAACGATGGAGCCGATAAGCTGGATCAATACGCCAAGTTCAAAGCGAAGCAGGCCAATCTCAAGGCGACTCTCGCGAAAGCCATCGAACTCGCTTTCATCAGGGGCGAATGCGTGGTCAAGAGCGGATTCCGCCGCGAGGTAGATTACTACGAGACTTTTGCCAATGTCGCCATTGATGCGGAAACGGATGAGCCTTTGGTCGCAGAAGATCAAGACTACATTTTTGAGGATGATGTATGGATCGGGGCGATAGACGAGGAAACAGGAGAGCTGCTAGACAACGGAGCCGGTGAACCCATCATGGTCCTGAAGCGAGACCCTACAACAACGATGCCGGAGGGAGAGATGATCTTCGAGCGGCGGAAGGTTCGTAGACTCGTCAAGCAGTTCACCGGGGCGGAACTTGAGTCAGTCTACTACACTGACATCCTCGTTCCCAAGTCCGCGCGAGACATCCAGAGTGCTGATTGCGTAGTTCACACATTCGAGGTTCCCGCTATCGAACTGGCTCAGACCTATATGAAGCGGGGGCTGAACCCAGAGGATCACCCCAAGTTTATCGACTTACTCGGAGAGATCACAGGTGATTCGGCACAGTTGCGCACCGGAAAGGATAGCGCACGGGCGGAAGAGGGCGACGACACAGGCGGATCACTTGCTATCAGCGGCGAACCCTCAATTCGAATAGGTGAGTTCTACATGAAGATCGATGTCAACGGAGATGGCATTCAGGAGAATATCATGCTGGTTCTCGACCTCGACAACAAAAAGCCCATCTTCTTCGATTACCTCAGTAACATCACGCCGGACGGGAAGAGACCTCTCCATGTCGTTCGCGTCAACCCTGTTGATGGTCGATGGCACGGCACTAGCCAGGTGAAACTATTCTACGATCTGCAAACCTTCACCGATACGCTGGTCGCACGATGGGACTTCTCGGAGTCTCAGAGTGGATTCATTGATATCGTGAACAAATCGGCGGTCGAGGAAGGTGCTGATGTTCAGGGGACGCTAGAGATCAATGGGGGTGAGACCTTTACACTGAAGCCGAACAAGACTCCAGACGACTTCTTCAAGCGGATATACCTGACCAATACCAAGAGCGATGAGCTGCGGTCCCAGATCGAATACATCGGTCAGGTCATGACCACTCTCAGCGGAGTCACCAACGCCAACGATGCGGCTATGAGCGGACTCGACACCACTCAGCTTGCTACCGGAGTTAAGAATATTGAGAAGAGTGGGCAGGAGTTATTCGCTCCGCTGCTCGACCACCTTGACCCTGGACTTGCTGACTCGGTGAACGGATTCCTCAAGCAGACGGTTCACAACATGGACGAGGCCGAGGCTTTTGAGTTCTTCGAGGGAGCGGTCAGGCATATCGATGAGATCAAGCCGGATGATGCGCGAGACATTGACTTCATGGTTTCGATGGAACTCACCCGCTACAAGGGCGAACAGGAACTTGTTCAAGGGATGCAATCAATCGAGCTAATTGAGCGATTCTATGCTATCCTCGATCCCAACGTGCAAGCGATTGCTGTGCCTGTGTTCATCAACATCGGGAAACTCTACGGAATGAAGGACGCGGACAAAGTATTTGTTGCCGGAGCCGCAAACCCTATGGCACCGGGACAACCCTTAGACCAGAACGCAGCAATGCCAGCGATAGGCGACACTCAACCCGCTCAATCTCCAAATAACCTGTAATGTTCAGCCGAAGTAAAATTAAGAAAGCGCCCCCTGTAAACCCTGATGAGAAGCGGAAGATGGATGAGGCTCGACTGGCGTTGAGCAAGAATATCGCCTATCACAAGTTCGTGATTGGAGGCATTAAGGAAAGGATCGCTGAACTTGAGGAAACCATCCTAGATGCTGACGGTCTCGATTTCGCGGAGAGGGAGGTTGTCAGACAAAACCGCATACACCTAAAGGAATTTCTTGCTGCAATTGAGCGATTAGTGCGCTAGGGTGCGCGATGGGCGAGAATAAAGTCAGAAAAGCAGGATCTTCTTTGATCGGAATTGTTGATGCTGTCAACAGAGTAGAAGACACCGCCGCATTAATCTCACAAGACCCGCCCATCCATAAGTTCAACGGGGGCGAAGGGGCAACGCTCTGTAAGCACTGCCGGGTTATCATCACAACGGGCTTGTCTGATGATCGCTTGTGCGCCACATGTGAGCAGAACGAAGAGAGGGAGCCTTGCTCCAGTCCGCTAAAACCTCTGGTTTACATCGGCAAGCCGCGATTGGGAGAGTCGAGCGATGATGAGATTTAACAGAGAACAACAAAACACTACCGCCGAACAAATGATTGAACAAAACACTACCATCGACGCCATCCAAGCGGATGACTATTTGCGAGATTGCCGAGCAGCAATGGAACGCGTGACTGAAACCGTGGTTACATCTGAATACTGGATTGCTAATGAGTGGAATCTCCTCAATCTTACCAACTGCGAGGAGGAAGTCGCGTTTGCGCTGGTATCTTATGACAATAAACGTGCCGACTTAGTTTTGCCGGATAGGGTGATTGAAGCTTTTCCGTTCAAAAAACTGCCTAATTCTTAACGCGAACAGTCCTGATAAGGCATCCTAAAACCCCTCTAATAGGGCAAGATAAAGCTTAAG
>TARA_R110000772_G_scaffold70446_4_pt1 | contig 17039 bp, 14 predicted proteins | sample TARA_R110000772 | Tara Oceans TARA_R110000772 (sample SAMEA4397948) | marine metagenome | biome: Polar Biome; feature: [SRF] surface water layer (ENVO:00010504); material: water (ENVO:00002006), including particulate matter (ENVO:01000060) such as... | depth 5 m | reverse complement strand
ATACAAACATAGCTTTGTCACAAGTAGGAAATAGCGTATGGCAAGGGTCACCAGCATCCATAAACTTCTTTTGCACTGGTAATGCTTTTCTTTCTTTATTTAAGCATAACGGAACGGGAGCTTACCCTGCTATTGGAGACCAAATTTTTATGAGAAACGGTGCACCTCTTCCTTTATTGGGTCAAAGGAGAGTTCAAGGAGGTCCTGTTATATATGTTGACAATACTACAGGCATTGTAACACAAGTAGTAAACTGTTAAAGAAAAACAAATGGCAAATACAGGAAAGAAAATAGTAACTAGATTAAGACTTTTTAAAGAAGGTCTAGCTACTAGCAAAACAAAGCCAAATGTAGACGGAGACAAATATTATGTTTCTCCTTTTGACGATGTTGTAGATTGTCCAGAATTTGGAGCACCTACACCTACACCTTCTCCTACACCTGCACCTGCTCCAGCAGCATTTGCAGTGCCTTCTCCAGCGGTAGCGCCTGTTTTTGTTCCTACGCCTACACCAACGCCTACACCTACGCCTAGCCCTATTCCTACGCCTAGTCCTAGCCCAACACCTAGCCCTACGCCTAGTCCTATCCCTACGCCTAGTCCAACGCCTGCGCCAGCACCGACTCCGAGTCCGACTCCATCACCAATACCAACGCCTGCACCTGCAATAGCACCAGTGCCTGCTCCTATAATGCCAACACCTAGTCCTGTGCCAACGCCTCCAATACCAACGCCTGCACCTGCAATAGCACCAGTACCTGCGGTTGTACCAGTGGCAGCGCCAGCGGTAACGGTGTTTAATTGGAAGTTATCAGCAGGTCCACAAGGCGGAAGCGGTTCTTTCCCAGGAAGTTGTGCATACACCTGTACGGACGTTTATACTACAGTAGATACTTGGGCTAATTATCAATTCACAGGAAAATCAGGAACAATTTTTTACACTGACTCAGCTTTAACTACTATATTTAATGGAAACGCTTTATATTATACAGCTCAAGAGCCAGGTCAATGTAACATTGGAACAAGAATAATAAAACTATCAAGTGATGGAGTTGCCATGGAATTATACGTATGTCCTGGACAGCCAACGCCTAACCCTACGCCAGCGCCTATTCCTATCCCTGCTCCTGCAATAGTACCAGTGCCTGCAACAGCACCAGTGCCTGCGGTTGCACCTATTCCTACGCCAGCACCTATTCCTACGCCAGCACCTAGTCCTGTGCCAGTACCAAGTCCAGTGCCAGTGCCTTCTCCTGTATCAAGCACAACTACCAGATATAGAGTAAATTCACATACTGCGTCTAACAGAATCTATAAAGTGTTTGGTCAAAACGATGAAGAGTTTTTCTTTGGAGGTAGAAACTTTGATGTAATGTATTCTTATGCTCAACCAGAAATTGTTAGAAAACAAAGCGGTGATACGGGTACAGTTACATGGCAACAGTATACTGATTCTAGTCAAAGACTTGGACCTAGTAACGACTGGACTTCTAACGTATCTCAAATAACTGGTTATCCTACTTTAAAGGATTTAGATGCAGACACAAACTCATGGACCTTTACCAACTTTAAACATTGGGGTATTAATCCTGGATTCGCTAGTGGACATGGACCTGAGAACTTAGGTGCATTCTGGTCTCGTGGAGATGGAATTCCTTACACAAATACAGAAACAGCCATAAGATTAAGTAAATTAGATGGAATCGCAAATACAAATTATTTGCCAGATGGTTATTATGATGGCACAAGTGGTAATTATGAGTTTGTAGATGGTTATGTATACTTATTAGTAAGTGGACAAGTTCAATCTGTATTCTTAAGAAGCTCTGTTACAAATGTTGAAGCATGCTTAATAGACAACCAAAGTGTTGATGTTACTATAACAGGCTCAGGTCCTCGTTACTGGAACTTTGATGGCAATGCATTTGGCAATCCAACGACTAACATTACTTTCGGAATGAAAGAAGATGCGTCTGTTACATTTAAGAATGTACCATCTAGCCATCCGTTAGCATTCCACACAAAAACATCTGGAGGAACTTCTTTCGCAACTGTTACAGGAACAGTTCTTGAGGGAACTAAAACAGGACTTGACGGCAATAGCTACAGCTTCTATTCTGGAGACGTTACGTTAGAAATAACATCTAGCTCTATTTGGAATGCATCTAGTGGTCAAACAATAAGTGCAGAATGTTACTACCACGGATACATGGGAGGTCAAGATGCAATAGTATACGAAAATGCTTGTGATTCTTATGACTGGGGAAGTAGCGTAACAACTCCTGCACCTGCTCCTGCATCACAACCAATTGCTTCGCCTACGCCAAACCCAGCTCCAACACCAATACCGACTGTACCAGTAGCACCTAACCCTGCTCCATACGGAGGGTTTTAATATATAATCATGAGATAAAAACACAACGCTAAATTAATTATCTTTGTGTAACTTATTATGGCGAATACAGGAAGAAAGGTATATACAACTATACGTCAATATTTAAATGGCGTTTATACAGGAGCTGAAGCACTTAATGATGCTTCTGCACCAGAGTACGTTATGCCAGAATATGACTCAGAAGAGTGTCCTTTATCTCCTCCTCCATCGCCAATACCTAACCCTACGCCAGCGCCTATTCCTAATCCAACACCTGCACCAGCTTATGTGCCAGTGTTTATACCAACACCTAATCCAACACCTGCGCCAGGTCCTAACCCAGCGCCCATACCGAATCCAACACCAGCGCCAGCGGTTAATCCAAATCCTGCACCTGTACCAACGCCTAGTCCTATACCAAATCCTAGTCCTAGTCCTGTGCCTGCTGTGGAACCTGCGCCAACACCTAGTCCAACACCTGCGCCAGTGTTTAATCCTACTCCAAGTCCAACACCTAGTCCAACACCTTCACCTTCGCCTACGCCTAGTCCTACTCCTAGCCCAGCGCCTGTTGTTAGTTGTACTGGTACAAACACGTTCTACCTTAGTGCTGGTCAAAGAAATTCTGACAGTTTCTGCGGTTCATCTTGGTCGGTAACTACTATGGTAGCATCCTCGGTTTCAACAATGGAATTGCTTTTAGGTCAATATGTTTGTAAAGACGGAGACACCTTTAAGGGAAGAGGGTTTACATATATTGTTAGCGAAAGCCCATACGCATATCAAGGTGGCGGATATGCTAGATATGTTAAGATAGATGATAATGGATTAGTTACAACTAACTTCTATTCGCAATGTGATGGTAGTGGAGACCAAATTTTATAATTATAATGGCAAACACAGGAAGTAAAATATACAGAACACTAAGACTCTATAAGGATGGGGTTAGGACTGAACACGTTAAACCTAACGATTCAAGAGACCCTAATCATATTCCTCCTTTTACAGATATTGTGTCTTGTTTTACAGATGCACCTACACCTACACCTGCGCCTGTACCTACACCTACTCCTGTTCCAGTAGTAGCGCCAACACCTACTCCAGCGCCTATAACACCAACACCTACTCCAACACCTGTCCCAGGAGTTATTGTGCTGCCACCAGCGGTAGTAGTTAAGCCTCCAGTATCACCAGCACCAGTTGGAGGAACAGGTATATTCTTGAGTAGTCCCGATAAAAATTACATTAGACTGTGTCAAAACAATTACATAATGTCTTCTCCTGCATCTATTGCTGGTACCCTTTCAGTAGGATTAGATAAAATGGTTTCTAAAGATGGACAACCATTTGACGGAGGAGGTTTCTGGTACGCAGCGACTACAGAATCCAATAGACCTACAACTCAAACTGATAATGGTTGGTACGCTATACAAATTATGCAAGATGGAACTATAGGCAATATTACTTTAGGTAAATTGGCATGTAGAGGCGGAATGATGGATGACGATTGGGGAACTGATGATGAAGGAGGAGGAGATGACGATGGAGACGGAAGATTCCTTGGATTACTATAAAATATAAAGAAAATGGCATATACAGGATTAAGATATTATACTAAATTAAGAAGGTTTGTTAATGGCAAAGCTACTAAAACCGTAAAAGAAAACATCATATCTGATAATGACTACATTAAGCCATTTAAAGATGAAAATTCATGCCCTAAAGGAGCGTAATGAACGAGAAGTATACACAAATAAGAAAATATGTTAATGGTTTTCCCACTAGGGAAGAATCATCTAACTCTACGTCTGACCCAAACTACATCCCTCCTGTATTTGATGCAGGACCTTGTGTTAATTGCGAGCCAGACAACTCTGGAGATATAATAGAGTGGAGAGGACATAAATTTTATTGTGAACAAGAAGATGCAATTGTACCTAACCCTACACCATCTCCTTCTCCAACACCAAGTCCGAGCCCGTCTCCGACTCCAGTACCTACGCCTAGTCCAGTGCCTAGCCCTACGCCAACGCCTAGCCCTAGCCCGTCCCCTAGCCCTAGTCCTGTACCAAATCCAACACCTAGTCCTGCTCCAGTAGTAGGTTATATATACTACAATTCTGTAAATTGCGACAACAATGTTAATATTGTTTTAAGAAGCAGTTCTGCATTAAGCAGTGGAACTATTGTTAGTGTTTCAGGATACTCAGATTGTTTTTCAGTTGGCACTGCTACCGTTGCTAGTGGAACAAATGACGTTACTAGCATTTATGCAAATTGCACGGAATGCGGAGATACGCCTCCGACACCAAGTCCGAGCCCTACTCCTAGCCCTATACCTGCACCTGTGCCAGCGCCAAATCCTACTCCTAGCCCAGCACCAAATCCTGCACCTATACCAACACCTGCTCCTGTAGGTTCACCTGTACCACCTGTCCCTAGTCCTAGTCCAGTGCCTAGTCCTACGCCTGCGCCTACAACTGTTCCTGTAGTCGCACCCACGCCTAGCCCTATACCTGCACCTATACCAGCGCCTAGCCCTATTCCTACTCCAGTAGCGGCTGCTGCCTATTCTTGTGGCGATGGAACAAGACAAGAGTTGACGTCTGACTATAACTACGGAAGTTATACAGCGGTTACTATTTCTGGCTCAGACGGAGCTGACAATATTCTTAACTGGTCAGTTCTTGATAGACCAAATAGAATAAACGTAAACCAAGGAGGAAATATAATATATACTACAGGATGGGTAGGAACTGCTAATTATTCAGGTCCTTGGGGAGCTAGTTTAAGCACTGCTTCTTCAGGTAGCCAAAACTTTTCTTGGACACAAACTAATAATAGAGAAATTAGAGTTGAATATGGACCTGCTGACTATCAAAATCAAATTGGAGATGCAGTAGAGTGGAGCATATCATGTAACACGGTTGTACCAACACCTAGCCCTGTACCTGTAGCACCTACACCTAACCCAACGCCTAGCCCTACACCTGCACCTTCTTCTGTTTACATGGGAGATGGCACATGTTATCAGTATAGAGCGCTTCCTGGTGCTGGAGGAGCTGCCGTTACTTACACGTTGAGTAGATGTTCTGATGGTGTTCTTTTTGACACTGTGGTTCAGTCTCCTATAGTTCAATCATATATATGTGGAAGAGAAATGAGCGCATCCGAAATTACTTTCACGGCTGGAGGTTATATAGAACTTAGCGACTGGGGTAATTCAAATAATGATTATGGATGTGGCAGTGGTTATAGTACTTCTCCAGCAGTTTCTCCAACAGCACCTGCGGTTGCACCAACAGCACCATCGGTTTCTCCAACAGCGCCAGCAGTTTCTCCAACAGCGCCATCGGTTTCTCCGACAGCGCCAGCGGTTGCACCAACAGCGCCAGCGGTTGCACCAACAGCGCCATCGCCAATACCAACGCCTAGTCCTACGCCCGTGGTTCCTAGTTATAATTACTACGCCATGAGAAGTTGTCCAGGAGGAACTCAGTTTGATAGAATAGTAAGAACTACAGGAACCTATACTACGGCTTACAATTCTGAGTCTACAGTTAGCATTAGCGGAACCTGTTTCTATACGTACAATACTTCTTCTGAATTTAATTACAATAACCCTCTAAGTGGCGATTTAAGTTCTATAGACACTTCTTCACTTACAGTAAGTGCAGGATGTACGGCTTGCCAACCAACACCTAATCCAACGCCTAGTCCTAGTCCTACGCCTACTCCAGCAGTGGCTGCTTGTTATGAGTATGACTTAACATCAGACGGAGGAGAAAGTGTTCAGTTTTCTTATACTAGATGTGATGGAAATTCAATGAGTAATTTTGTTCCTAACGGAGATTCAATAACTGTTTGTGCTCAAAACAATACCGTTACAATGACGCCTAATTCAGGAACGATAACTGCAAACTCTTCATGTACAGCTACACCTGTAGCACCTAGCCCTGTACCTACAGCGCCTAGCCCTGTACCTGTAGCACCTAGTCCAGTACCTGTAGCGCCTACGCCTAATCCAACGCCTACAGCGCCTAGTCCAGTACCAACAGCACCTAGCCCTGTGTACACCCCTGTAGCGCCTAGTCCTGTGTATACCCCTGTAGCGCCTACGCCTAATCCAACGCCTACAGCTCCGAGCCCTGCGCCTGTAGCACCAACACCTAATCCAACACCTGTAGCACCTAGTCCTGTGCCAACAGCACCTTCTCCTGTATATACTCCAGAGCCTGTGCCTGCTTCGCCAGTACCTACGCCTACTGCAAGTACGGCTGGATACAATTGTGTTGGAGGTAGCTCAAGCGGATGTATTTATGTTACTTCTGGCGCTAGTTATGTAGGTTTAAAAGAGTGTAACCTAAATTGTGGAGGACAAGTTTAATAATTTATGATAGTGATATGGGATACTTAAGCAACACAGAAAATATAGTAAATTCAAATGGAAGAAACTGGTCTATTGAAAAGATAGATGGTGACATTAAGTTTACATGCTGGAGAGAAGAGGGCGTTCCTAGTAGCTACAAAGATAGCAACTACATAGACTTCATGACTAGAAGCCTCACAAAAACCGAGTACCCAAAAGTGCTTATGTCTGGACTAGGAATTGGAGTCGTGCCACAATGGCTTTGCGAAACTAAAAACTCCTTAGTAGATGTGGTAGAGATAGATACAGAGTTAATTAATTCTGTAAATTCCATGAATTATCTGCACGAGAACATAAACATTATAAACGCAAGCATCTATAGTTATACTACACAATTAAATTATGACTTAATCTACTTTGACCATTGGTTTTTTATTAATGAAAATAACTTTGAATCTGAAAAAAACTCATTAGTTGATAGGTTTGCTGGTAATAAAAACGAAGAATCTGTTATTGTTTTTCCTGTACATAACGAAATTTTTTAATAACTTTATGGTGAAATTTTAATTTAAATCAAATACAATGCTTAATGAAATTCCAAACTTCTTATCACACCAAGAGTGTGACATGCTTGTTCAATTAATCGAAAGCAACAATCAACGCTCTCAAGTTGCAGGTGCTGGTGCAGAAAATGCAAAAGTAGAAGACAGTAGAACTTCCTCTACTTGCAACTTTGGAGAAGACATGTTATTCGGTAATGCCCTTAAAGATAAAGCGGCAAAAGAGCTTAACTTAAACTTCAATAGAGGAGAGACCCTTCAGGGTCAAAAGTACGAGCCAGGTCAATACTTTAGACCTCACTTAGACTGGTTTCAAGGAGACTCGTTTTACAACCATTGCTTACATTCAGGAAACAGAACTCATACTCTTATGATTTATCTAAACGATGAATTTGAAGGAGGAGGAACTGATTTTCCAAACTTAGGAATTACTGTAAAACCAGAAAAAGGAAAAGCCGTTTGGTGGAGAAACCTAGATGATAATATGCAAGGCATACAAGACGTTATGCATGAGGGTCAAGATGTTACATCGGGAACTAAATACATTGTAACAAGTTGGTGGAGGGAAAATGAATTTAACGGAGCAGAAAACCAAAGACTAGGTACTGAGCACTGGAAAAATAAAGAAATTTTAGAGTCTGAAATTAAAACAGAACCTTTAGATAGCAACATAAAAACTTTTAAAACCGTAGATGAAATTCCTAGATTTACAGAGAATGGATTTATGAAGATGAAAGTTCCGCCAGATATTTGGGGACTAATACAAGACTCTTACTTCTTGCTACAAGACAAGGAAACTGTCGAAGAGTTTGAGGGAAAGGCTGGAATTATTGAGACCAACCAAGAAGGAGCTGCAAGTAGCACGATACTAAGCTTTGAACATATTCCAAACATAAGAACAAAAATACACGAAATGTTGCTGCCTTATCATGAAGAGTGGGCTAAAACTAGGCTAACCCCTTCGTTTGTTTATGGCATACGTTCTTATCAAAGAGGAGCTACATTAGCTTCACACGTAGACAGAATTGCAACACACCACATATCGACTATTATTATTGTAGATAAAGACCTAAAGTGCGGATGTGTTAACAGAGAATTTGGAGACGATTGGGCTCTTGAAATTAAAGGTCACGATGGAGAACAGTATGAAGTTTTTGCAGAGCCAGGAGAAATGATTCTTTATGAGTCTGCTGTTTGTGAACACGGAAGAAGTAAACCTTTTCAAGGAACAAATTTTAAAAACTTTTATACTCACTACCAACTTGTAGACTGGAAATATGACGGAAACTAAATACATATCATTTGACCCGTGGTGGGGAGGTTTCTCCAACATTAGAATGACGTATGAATTAATAGGAGCACTATCTGTAATTACAGGTAGAAAGATTATTTTGCCTCATAGGATATATTGTTTATTTTTATCAGAGTGGCAAAATAAAGAGTCATGGTTTGACATGTTTGATGCTTTAGACAAATCTAAGTTTAAAGAGCATTTTGATTGCGTAGAATATTTTGATATACCCGATTATGAAAATCTTGAAAATGATAAACAATATTTCGAAAACATATCGTCTATTGCGAAAAGTATTACTTTTGGCGACCAAGACACCCACCTAGGTCCACAGAATGGTCCAGGAAACGATTATGTACTTCATTGTGGCATAGAAGACCAAGAAGAGTTTGAGGCTTTTAGAGACGACAGAAAGCCTATTGATTTAAATGTAGAAGATAAGTACATACATTTCCCTAGAAATCTTTTTGGACATTTTTATTATCACGTGTATGGGAAAACTCCAATACTAAGGAATAAAATAAAAGAAAAAGTTAACAAAGGAATACAATACAGAAATGAATTTTTTGATGCTTCTCAAGTAATAGCAGATAAATTGGGTCCTTTTAATGCTATACATGTAAGAAGAGGAGACTTCTTGTCTGTAAGAAAAGATGTTGCTGAGGCTCAGACAGAAAATTTGTTTCAAGATATATCTGAAAGAATACCAAACGACAAACCTTTATTTATAGCGACAGATGAGCAAGATAAATCTGTGTTCTTGCCCTTAAAAAATCGTTATAATATTTTTTATTTAACGGATTTTCAACACGACACAAGGGACCACGCTGAGTTGCTTATTGACCAAATAATATGTGCTAAAGCAGATATATTTTTAGGAAGCTTTTTGTCTACTTTTTCTGATTACTCAAACATAATTAGAGGTCAGGAAGGTAAAGAAGATTTTCATAGAGAAGGAACAAACTTTAAAAGAGAGCCTCTTGTATACGACAGGTTTCCTTGGGAAGTTGAAGAATACTCTTGGGATAAGACATGGGATTTTCAGTGGAAGTACGAAAAGTCTTTTTTCAATATAGGCGTATATGGCTCTCACAACTCTAGTGTTGCGTTATCACACAAGGGGGATATAGTTGAGGTCGTAGAGCTTGAAAGATGGGTAGGAAAAAAGAATGCTGCTTTTTATTTTCATTTTCCAGAAAGCAATCCAGACGAACTTTTAGTTGAAATACACGAATACTTTAAAGACAAGTATGGAGTTTATGTTTATGACAATTGTATGTACAATAGCTGTCTTACTAATATAAATAAAATTCCTGCATTAAACTACGAATGGGTTTCTCATCATTTAGCTCATGTAACAAACACTATATACCAATCTCCAGCAACTAAGAGTCTAAACATTTCATTTGATGGCGGTTCTGATGAGGGGCACTTTAATATTTACGTTACAGAAGATAGAATACCTACAAAAATATATAGCACAAAACAAGATGTTTGTGTTCCTTACGCATCAGTAGGGCATTACTTGTCTCCAATAAAGCAAGAAGAAAATTGGTGGTGGGGCAACTTAACTTATGCTGGTAAACTTATGGGACTATCTGCTTATGGCAAGGTAAATCCTGACGACTACAGCAAGATGACGGAATACTTTAAGCTTCAACAAACAGACGATGTTAATATTGCTCATGAAAACTTTCAAAGAATATTTCAGGTTACGCCTGGAGATAGGTTCGATGAAGAGCGCTCTTATGATATAGCCGCTTGTACACAAAAGGTATTTGAAGATATATTTAGTGAAATAATAACTCCTTATGTTGAGCAGCACAAAGGTTATCAACTTCAATTTAGTGGTGGAGGAGCCTTAAACGTTATTAATAATGCAAAATGGAATGCTTTTGTAAGCCCTAATCCAGACGACAGAGGTTTATCTTTAGGGATGATACTCCATAAAATAAAGCCAGGAGGTGTAATTAATTCTAAATTTATTGGACCTGAAATGTGGGATACTTATGAGAATTACCAGCCTTATCCACTAGACGATTTAATTTATGATTTAACAACTGAAAAAATAATTGGTCTTTGTCAGGGTCGTTCAGAGTATGGAGCTAGAGCTCTGTGTAACAGAACTTTACTTTGTTCCCCTAAAAAAGGAATGAAAGACAAGCTGAATAAAGACGTAAAAAAAAGAGAGTCTTTTAGACCCTTTGCTCCTGTGTGCAGAAAAGAAGACGCACACATTTGGTTTGAACACGGAGAATATACTGACTACATGAGTCACAATGCAACCGTACATAATGTTGTGGATGATATAGCTTCTGTAATACATGAAGACTACACAGCAAGACTACAAACAGTAACTTCTGAGTCTAATCCTTTCATGTATTTGCTACTTACCAGAATGAAAGAGCTAGGACACCCTCCTGTACTTATAAACACTTCGTTTAATTTAATGGGAAAACCAATTTTAAATAGTTGGAAAGAAGCATTTGAGCTAAGGGATGGTGGTGGAATTCATTCTATAACCGATGGAATAAATAGAATATTATCATGAAAAGAATATTTATAAGCATATCCTCCTACAGGGATTCAGACCTTATCAATACAATAGACGATGCACTAATGAAAGCAGCCATTCCCGAAAGAATTGGCTTTGGAGTTGTTTTTCAGGGAACTAGAAACGAGTTCTTAGAGTTCCTGCCAAAAACTAGTAACAAATTAGTATATATAAAACACGTTGAGATTGAAGATTCAAAAGGAACAGGATGGGCTAGAAACCTTATAACTAAAACTATGTTGGATGATGAAGACTATTTTCTTCAAATAGATTCCCACACTAGATTTAAAGAAAACTGGGACGTTGAACTAATATCTTTTTATGAATCAATTGGAGAAGAGTGTATGGTTTCTGCGTACCCTCCTCACTTTGGAAGAAATGAAACGTATGAAGTTTACTCAAAAAGAAACTTAAATAATCATGCTATAGTTGTAGGCTTTACAGAAATGTACTCATTTAAAGACACTAAGGGTCGTATTCCAGAAGAAGACTATGAAGATTCTATAACTGCTGCTGGAGCTTTTCAGTTTTGCTCAAACGTGGTGGCTAAGTCATTGACCTTTGAAGAATACTTTAATCCATGGATGGACCAAGAGATTTCTTCTTGCCTTGCATATATGGGTGGTTACAACATATATGCTCCTAAAGACGCTTTTATTTGGCATTGTTATGCAGATAATCATATAGGTTCAGACGAAAAATGGAGACCTCTTATTGCTGATGACAGAATTATATCAGATTTTGACAGGTATCCTTTTGAAACAATAAAGACTTGGAAAAGAAATAGGTCTTTTGAAGATTGGAAAAATAGAGTTCAAGAAGATATTAATTTAATTAAAGATTGGTAATGATAAAAACAGCTTTAGTATTAGGAGGAGGAGGATTTATAGGTTCTCATTTAGTTAAAAGATTAAAAGAAGAAGGCTACTTTGTTAGGGCAGTAGATTTAAAAAAACCCGAATTTTGGAAAAGTTATGCTGACGAATTTATTGTAGGAGATTTAAGAAATCCTCAAATAACTAATTCAGCGTTTTCTCATTTAGAGGAAAAAACTTATTTTGATGAAGTTTACCAACTTGCTGCTGACATGGGAGGAGCTGGATATTTATTTACAGGAGACAGTGATGCAGATATAATGCACAACTCTGGTTTGATAAATCTAAACGTTCTTCATGCTGCTAATGAAAAAGGATGTGGAAAGCTTTTTTACGCAAGTAGTGCTTGTGTATATCCCGAGTACAATCAAATAGACCCCGAAAGCCCCAAGTGTACAGAAGACAGTGTTTATCCAGCAGAACCAGATTCTGAGTATGGATGGGAGAAACTGTTTAGTGAAAGAATGTACATGGCTTTTGCAAGAAACAAAAAAATAAACGTAAGAATAGCTAGATTTCACGGCATATTTGGTCCTTACGGAACTTGGAATGACGGAAAAGAAAAAGCTCCTGCTGCAATATGCAGAAAAGTTGCAGAATCAAAAGACAGTATTGAAATATGGGGAGACGGAGAACAGACTCGTTCTTTTATGTATATAGATGATGCTGTAGAAACGATTAGAAGATTTATGATGAACGATGACTTTCAAGGTCCAATGAACATAGGCTCTGAAGAAATGGTTACTATCAATCAATATGCGGACATGGTAATGTCTGTAGCTGATAAATATTTAGATATAGTTCACATAGAAGGACCCCAAGGAGTTAGAGGAAGAAACTCAGATAATACCTTAATGGAAGAGAAACTTGGATGGACTCCAGACGGTTCTTTAATAGACGGAATACATAAAACTTATCAGTGGATTGAGAAGCAAGTGCAAAAAACGTCCTAAATAATATTGTAAATTTGCTGTATGGCACAAAATAGCAATGAAACATTAGGGTTCAGTGAACTAAATAAAGGCTGGACATCATTTTATTCTTTTATTCCTGAAGAAATGGTTAATATTAAATCAGACTTCTTTACATTTAAGAACGGTAATGTGTATAAACACAACATAAAAGGCGCCAGCAGAAACACTTTTTATGGGCAAGTGTACCCTAGCATAATCGAAACTTTAATAAATCAAGACCCAGAAACCGTAAAAAACTTTAGAACACTCAACTTAGAGGGTTCTTCTGGATTTTGGAGGGTAGAAATGACTACTGATTTAGATAAGGGTGGAGCAACTCACGCAGATTTTGAGGAAAGAGAAAGGTTATTTAAAGCTCACATAAGAACAGATAGAGACGATATTCTAAATACAGATAGACTTACAGTTCAAGGATTAGGTACTTTAATATCTAGACAGGATACTAGTTTGTTTTTTAGGTTTATAGATAATGCTATTGAACAAGGGGATTTAGTTTACCAAATATATGCAGATAAATACGAGTTTCTTGGAGAGATAAAAGCGGTTTTTGATAACTACATTTTACTTGATGGAATAAGAAAAGACGTGAAGCTAGGTCAATTTTGCTTTGTTAGCAAAGACCCTGTTATTGAAAGTTATGGATTAAAAGGATATTTTAGTAGTGTTGTATTAACTAGCTATGAGTCTACAGATATGGAGTTGTTTGCTGTTAGTGCGGAAGTAACCCAAAGTAGTATTTAATAAAATTAAATGAAATTAAAATTAAGAAGATTAGAGGAGTCTGATTACGACACCTTAGTTACTTGGTGGAAAGATTGGAAGTGGGAAGCCCCACCTAGAGACTTTTTACCAGAAAACGGAACTGGAGGCTTTATGGTCTCTAACAATGATAGTGATATTTGTGCAGGTTTTATATATCTTACAAATTCAAAAATTGCTTGGATTGAGTTTATAATTTCTGATAAGCAATACAAAGAAGAGGATAGGAATGAAGCTATTCAATTCTTAATAAACAGTTTATCTGGTGTAGCCGAAGAAACGGGTGCTAAATATGGATACGCTATTTTAAAAAATAAAAGTCTCATGAAGTATTATGAGGAAGCTAATTTTACAGTAACAAGTGATAAGAACACTGAAATGATAACAATATGGCAGCAGCAACAACAGTAGCTTTAGTAGGCGCAGGAGTAGGGATTTTAGCAGGAGGAGCACAAGCAGTCTCTGGTGCAGTTCGTGCTAAAAGAGCAAAAAGAGATTTAGAGAATTACGAAAGACAAGAGGTTACCGACTTGGCAGACAACTTGCGTGTATCTACCCTAGGGGCAGAGCAGCAACAAGAAGGTCTTGCTCAAAGCGAGTCTACAGCAGTAGAAGCCTTACAAGCTTCTGGAGCTCGTGGAGTTATAGGAGGTGTTTCTGGAGTTCAGAAGAACAGAGCTCAAGCTGAACAAGGAATTGCAGCAGGATTAGACCAGCAAATGGCTAATATAGAGCAAGTGAAATATCAAGATAAGGTAAGACAGTTTGAGACTACCGAAAGCCGACAAAACCAAGACATAGCTGGAATGGCTGCTGAGATGCAGGCAGGAAGAGCTGCTGTACAAAACGGGCTAGGAACAATGGCTGGTGCTGTTACTTCTGGAGCTTCGGCTTATGCTTCAGCAGCAGGAGTTGCAGGAGCAGCCAAGCCGTTTACGGGAGGTAAAACGAAATTTACATAAACAATAATTATGGCAAAAGGAGCATACTATGCAGGAATGGCTACAGCGCCTCAAGTAAAGCCAGCGGATTTTTTAACTCCACTGACAAACATGTTTGAGAGGCTTACCCAGCAAAGCATAAACAGGAGAAAAGAACAACAGGCTGCTGAAAAGGAAAACGCTAAGTTTTCTTTAAGTCAGCAAGAACGATTAGAGGATGTAGTTAATTCTACTAGCTTTAAAGGTTTTGGTATAGACCAGCTTGATATGGCTTCAAAGTCATACACTGGATATGTAGACGAGAATTTTAAAAAAGCAAACGCTGATTTTAATGCAGGACTTATAAGTAAAAGCCAGTTAAGCTCTATTACTGCTAACCTAATGAACTCATCAAGGTCAGTTCAGAATTTAGGAAACAGTATCAATGGGTTTATGCAAACAAACTCAAAGCTTGAAATGGAGGGAAAGGATTCTCACTATAACGATTTAGTTATGAGTTTTATAGGAGACCTAGGAAACAATGTAAGGTTTGACACAAATTCTTCTGGAGGCATTTCTTTAATTACAGTTGGAGAAGATGGCGTAGAAAAAAAACTCCCAGCAAATCAAATAAAAAACTTTTTACAACCTAGAGCAGCTACAGATATAAATGGAGTCTTGGAGGACATTGTATCAACATCAAAGCCAAATGAGTATAGGGATAAAAATAATATTTATTACAGATACTTAGATAACGGGCAGCTTACTCAAACCCAGTCCAATCAACTTACTAAGAGACTTTTAAATTTATCTCCCGAAGAAATATACGATGCATCTGTAAGAGCAGGAATAGTGGGAGACGATGAAGGTCAACTCAATGTGTTAACTGATTTTGCAAACGAAGGAGAAATAACAGAAGCAAATCTCGATACTATGAGACAGAGGCTTGCAATTTATGCTGCCGAAAGTTTAACTGAAAAATACGAATCATTAAGTAAGAACGTTGCTATTCCTGCAACAAAAAAAGGTGCTCCAAAAATAAACTCTGTTTATGATGAAAACACTGGAATGTATTCTTTCTTAAAAGGAACTCAAACCTCTGTAGTAATAAGACAGCCTTTTACTGGTAGAGACGTTGATAACGGAAAACCTTATGGAGATACTAAAAAAGTTCAAACTGGTTCTTATGTTTCTGATGTAAAAATGACTCCTTCTGGATTAGAAGTTTGGGGCGTGAATTATATTGATACAGAAACAAACCTACCTTTATCTAATGATACATTGGACTTTAGCAAAATAGGTTTGCTTAGTTCTCAAGAATTAAAAAACAAAAGAATTAAAAGAGAAGCTTTTCATAAAATATTAGACCCCGACAAAAGCAACTCAATTGCAATATCTCAGTTGCAAAGAGTTTTTGGTTTTGATATAGATGAGTACAACAATCAGTTAGAGGTCATAGACGAAGAAGATAAGCCCGAGCTTGAGACAGGCTGGGCAGACCCAAAAGAATAAAAGACAACATCAATGGATAAATACGAAGAGCTTTATAATAAATTGACTGAGCAAGGTGGGATTAAACAAATATCTCTTGAAGACTTTAGAGTAAAGCTCTCTAGTGACGATAAGTACAGGGAGCAACTTTTTGCTGGTTTGACTGAGAATGAAGAAAATTTCAACAAAAGCTACGAAGAGTTTAGCAACACTTATGAAGCTGTAAGTCAAGAAATTGAAGAGCCAATTACTTTAGATTTTCCAGAAAGTGACTTTGAATTAACTGAGGACCTTTTTGATAATGAAAAGATTACTGGTTTTAGAATGAGCTATGGTCCTATGGGTATTTCTTCTGTAGAACAAGATAATGACGGCATAGCTATCCCAGGAGTTGTTGGCGAATTTATAAATAAACTTCCCTTTGGAGAGTTTGTAGATGACCAGTTTAGAGCTGTAATGGATGGTCGAGAAGACGTAGATGTTCAGAAAGCGGCTCACGAAATGATATCAGCAAACAAGCCTACAATAAAACAGGCTCAAAAACTTTTAAGAGAATTACAAGAAAGCAGAAACACATTAAAATCTGACGAAGAAAAAGCGTTCTACGAAGACATTGAAAAGAATGGTAACACTTTTTTTGGAACAGTTAAAGCCATGGGTCAAAATCCACAAGGAGCTGTGGCAGGGTTTACTCGCTCTATGTCCTCAATGGTGACTTCAGAAAATTTAGGAGTAATGGTTGGGAGTATTGTTGCTGGGGGTTCTATAGGAGCTGCTACAGGAGGACCTCTTGGTATTATTCCTGGGCTTGCTTCAGGACTTACAGCAGGAATGATTGCATCTGGAGCTAACACAGATTTAGCAATGTCT
>TARA_R110000772_G_scaffold15072_7_pt1 | contig 17046 bp, 18 predicted proteins | sample TARA_R110000772 | Tara Oceans TARA_R110000772 (sample SAMEA4397948) | marine metagenome | biome: Polar Biome; feature: [SRF] surface water layer (ENVO:00010504); material: water (ENVO:00002006), including particulate matter (ENVO:01000060) such as... | depth 5 m | reverse complement strand
CCGCAAGATGAGCCGCCAGCGCCGCCAGCACGGCCAGCTGGCAGGAAAAGGCCTTGGTCGATGCAACCCCGATTTCGGGACCGGCATGGGTGGGGAGAAGCAAATCGGCCTCCCGCGCCATACTGCTGGTTGGAACATTGACGACCACAGCGATCTTCTGGCCATTTTCCTTGGAGTGGCGCAACGCAGCCAGCGTATCCGCCGTCTCGCCCGACTGCGATATGAAAAGGGCCAGACCGCCTGCTTCCAGCACCGGATCGCGATAACGGAATTCCGAAGCAAAATCGAGATCCACCGGTACGCGGGCAAAAGTCTCGAACCAATATTTGGCGACCATGCCGGCATAATAGCTGGTCCCGCAGGCCACGATCGTAATCCGCTTGATATCGCCCAGATCGAAATCCATTTGCGGCAACGCGACCTGCTGCTCGAGCGGACGGATGTAGCTTTGCAGCGTTTGCGCGACCACGGTGGGTTGCTCGAATATCTCCTTCTGCATGAAATGGCGATAGTTGCCCTTTTCAATCGAGGCAGCGGAAACGCCGGAAGTCGTGATTTCGCGTTCTACCGGCTGGTTGTCCTTGTCATAAATCTCAGCACCGTCGCGGGTTATGACCACCCAGTCGCCTTCTTCAAGATAGGCAATTTTCTGGGTCAGAGGAGCCAGCGCCAAGGCGTCGGACCCCAGATAAGTTTCACCATCGCCATAGCCGACCACCAGAGGCGAACCTAGACGCGCGCCGATCAATAGGTCCGGTTGGGAACGGAAGGCTATCGCCAGCGCAAAAGCGCCGCGCAACAACGGCAATATCGCCTGGACCGCTTCTTGCGGAGATTTGCCCGCTTCTACCTGCTCGCTAACCAGATGCGCGACCACTTCGGTATCGGTCTCGCTTTCAAACGACCGCCCGCGTGCGCTCAACTCTTCGCGCAAACTCTTGAAATTTTCGATAATGCCGTTGTGAACCAGCGCCAGTTCGCTCGTAGCTTGGGGATGGGCGTTGCTGGTCGTCGGCGCACCGTGCGTCGCCCACCGGGTGTGTGCGATCCCGACATTGCCCGCGGCGTCGTCGGCTTTCAGAACGGTCACCAGATTGGCAAGCTTGCCCTCGGCGCGGCGACGGATCAGCTGGCCGTCATGAACGGTGCAGACACCGGCGCTGTCATATCCGCGATATTCCATGCGCTTCAGCCCATCGACCAGACGATCCGAGACAGGTTCCTTGCCTACAATTCCAATGATTCCGCACATGCTTTTCGGACTTTCTTCTTAGAGGGTATAAGGTATTCGGATGCCCGGCATAGCCGCTGGAAAATCCTTTGTATTACGTGTAATTAGAATGCGACCGGATAATTGCGCGGACGCGAGAATTATCGCGTCAACCGTCTTTAAGCGCTTTCGATCAGATCTCAACAACGCTGCCCGCCGCCCGATTTCTTCATTCACCTCGATTATGGTAAAATAGGATAGAAATCCTTCGGCACGATCGCCATCATCCGGCAGCGCACCCGTAACGACTTCAACCCAGGTCAAGCGACTGATATAGCGACGATCGTAACGTTTCAATTCAGCATGAGCCGAGCCAACATCATTTAGTGCGTCGATCAATATATTGGAATCAAAGACCGCTTCGCTCACTTGAGATATCGCTCTGCTTCGCGGTCATCATTTTCGTCGAACAGGTCGGGGAATTCTTTCCGAACTTCCCAATAGTCGGAATCCCAAGGCCGCGTCCAGGACGCCCGCTCCCTGCGCTGCCAATCAACAGCGTCACCGATATCCGTGCGGTCTTTCCAGATACCGAAATATTTTTCGATGCCTTGCTTGGATTCCTCCGCACGATAACCGGCCACCGCCTCGCGCAGCAACTGCGCACGCGACTTGCCCTGCTCCGCCGCCTGCGCGTCGAGCCATTTCACATCGTCTTCGGGAAGATCAGCAAGGATTCGGGTCATGATGATATATTGATATCATATCGTGATATCATGTCAAGTCGCCAACATCCATCGGGATGCAGCGAGACTCCCGATCATAACCGAATATACCATCGTCAAAAGCGGAGGAAGTTCGCCGTTCGGCCGCTCGCATGCCGGCTATTTTCCCGCCTTTTTCTTCAGCATAGCGCTACGGAATTTTGTCGCCCAACCCGCCTTGGCCGTCTGCTCTGCACGAACCAGCGCCAGATCACCCGCAGCAACATCCTTGGTCAGTGTCGCCCCTGCCCCGACAATCGCACCATCGCCGATCGTAACCGGCGCCACCAGCGCGCTATTTGATCCGATGAACGCGCCTTTGCCGATCACCGTCTTATATTTGAAATAGCCGTCATAATTGCAGGTGATGGTGCCGGCTCCGATATTGGCGCCCTCGCCCACGTCGGCATCACCGAGATAGCTCAGGTGATTGGCCTTGGCGCCTTTGCCCAGCGTGGCTTTCTTCATCTCGACAAAATTCCCGACTTTCGAGCCTTCCTCCATCACCGCGCCGGGTCGCAGGCGGGCGAAGGGGCCGACATTGGCGTTCGGACCGATGGTCGCGCCTTCGATATGGCTGTGACCGTAAATTTTTGTTCCGCTGGCGATGGAAACACCCGGACCGAATATCACATTGGGCTCGATGACCACGTCGGCAGATATCTGCGTGTCATGGGAAAACCACACACTTTCCGGTGCGATCAGGCTGACGCCGTCCGCCATCGCCCGCTCGCGGCGACGGGCCTGCCAGTCGCCTTCGACCGCCGCCAGTTCGGCGCGGCTGTTCACGCCGGCGACTTCGGCTGGATCATCGACCTCGATCACCGCGCTTTTCTGGCCCGGCAGCATGACGATATCGGGCAGATAATATTCGCCCGCGGCGTTGTCGTTGCTGATCTGGTCGAGCAGGATGAACAGATCGGTCGAGCGCGCCGCCATCAGGCCGCTGTTGCACAGGTTTACACCGCGCTCCGCATCACTGGCGTCCTTATACTCGACCATCTTCTCGATTTCGCCCTGTTCATCGGCGATGATCCGGCCATAAGCACCAGCATCATCGGGACGAAAGCCGAGCACGACCGCGCGCGGTTCAGAGCCGTTGTTGAGGCGATAGATCATGTCCCGCATCGTGTCGGCGCTGACCATGGGAACATCGCCGTAAAGGATCAGCACATCGCCGGCGAAACCCTTGAGCGCGTCGTGCGCCTGGGCAACGGCATGGCCGGTGCCGAGCTGGTTTTCCTGCACCGCAATCGCGACATTGCACCCCTCGACGCTGGCTTCGATCTGCTCCCGGCGCGCACCGACCACGACAACGGTGCGCTCGACGCCAATGGAATCGACCGTATCGAGCAGATGGTGGAGCATCGGCTTGCCGGCGATCGGATGCAGCACCTTATGCTTGTCCGATTTCATCCGCGTGCCTTGTCCGGCGGCTAATATGATTGCGGCTAGCGGGCGATCGGTCATAAGGATACTCCGGAGAACTTGATTGGTCGGGGCTCTTTACCGCCCATTTGCAGCGGCTAATGCCATGCGGGGCACGCTTAATCCAGCCCGTTTATCGCCCTCGAGACCGGTTCAATTCGATGGTTTTCCGCCTTTGCGCCATTTGGTCCACAAATGGCGGGCGAGCATCAGCGGCGGCATCCGCAGCCAGTGCGAGCGGACATAAAAGGCAAAGCGGGTAAACTTGCGGGTTTCGCGACCATATCCGTCGCGAGCGAGCAAGCGGCGGACATAGAAACTATCGGAGACAATTGTTTCGTCCGGGCGAGATTCATCCAGCGGCGTCCCATATAGGCGATTGGACAGGCGCAATGCCCTGGCCAGTTCAGCGCACAATCCGTGAATCTGGGCGCGGCGATGCAGTTCAGCCCAGAAATTTTTGTTCTCGGCGGAAAAATGCCCGAGCAAAAGGTTGATATCCCACAGGTTCCGGAGCCCGCCCGCCAGATCGCCGTCTGCAAATAAATGGGCAATCGAATGGAGGACCATGTCGGCAGGTGCCATGACATAAAGACCGTTCTCCAACCGGACAGCATCGTTCAATATGGCATCCGCATCCGGTCTGGGACCGGCGGTCAGCGGCAAGATCGTGTGGTGGACGTCGATCATCCGGTCGCGCTCGCGATGGATCAGCGGCGGCAGTTCGTGCATATGTTCGCGATAATATTGATCATCATAGGGGTCAGGCTTCACCCATTCCCACCCCGCATCGAGCAATGCGGCCTCAACGACCGGAAGATCTTCGCGCGGCACCATTATATCCAGGTCGCCGATACTCCGGCCGACGCCGGCGGCGAGATTGGCCGCGACATAAGCGGTTCCCTTCATCAGCACGATCTTGCCGGAACAATCCGCCAAGGCCCGCCGGGCGCAATCGGCCTCCCATAAGGCCTGCTGGCGCGCCAGATCATGCGCCTCGATCGCATCCTGCAGAACGGCGCGTGCACGATCCGGCACCGTCATATCCCGCACCCGATGCGCGAGCGAACCTATCAGCGATTCGGCGCGGGCGATGCTGATCAATTCGGTCCACTGCCCGCTGTCGAGCGTCTCGACGCTCGACGGATCGCGCAGGGCCTTTATCAAAAGCCGGGCGTCGCGCATCATGGCAATCGGCTCCACAATTCGCCGATCATCTGTTCGGCCTGATCGGTCGATTGATAGTCCATGGCCTTGACCGGGACCTGATCGACGAAACGGGTCAGCGCGTGAAAGCCCGCCTCGCCCAGCGCCACATAATTTGTCGACGCCTGGGTCAGCCTGACGAAGACCTCCGATTTGCCCATTTCCCGCAATTCCGGCGCATGGCCGAATCTGGGAAAGAGCAGTAATGCCGGTCTGGCAGGCGCGTCCATCCGTTCTACCGCGGCTTTGGGCGGAACCAGATGGCGAATATCGCCTTTCGGCGTCGTCTTCATCTCCGGACCGAAACGGGTTTCGGCAGCAACCTTCTGCATCGCACCGATTGCCTCGTTTTTCAGACTGATCAGGCGTGGAAAGGGAGAGATTTGACCAGAATCGAGACTTAAAAGCGCAAATTCGTCACCCATGAAGCGCCAGCCTCGCTCGGCCAGCATTGCCGACAAGGTCGACTTGCCTGACCCGGAAAGACCGGTCATGACCAGCGCCTTGCCGTCTTTCTCGACGCTGCTGGCATGGAGCAGCAAATGCCGCCGCCAGCCCAGCGCCATTTGCAGGTTCATCCCCATTTCGGCGGCCAGCAGTCCCTGTTTGAGCGGCAAGGGCGCGGCATCCGGCAGCCAGAAATCGCCCCCGATATGCACGGACGGCCGGATGAAGCGGCGCCACGGTTTTTCCGGCTCGAGACGGACGGTAAAATCAACGCTTTGATCGGCTGGTGCCGGATAGGCGTTATACAGCGCAGCCAGTTGATCCAGCGGCTCCCGCCAGGTCGAGGCGATCCGGAAAGCAGCGGGACCGATTTTCAGCAGGATCTGGTGCATCTCCCCCATCAGCCCGCAACCCGCGCCACAAGGCCCAGTCCGGAAAGCTCTTCCAGACGGGCAAGAACAATATCTTCGGAATCGATATCGGCTTCGATTTCATATGTCACGGTCAGCCGCGCCGCTATTTGCGCAGCGGTCAGCGAAAGTCCTGCCATGACTTCCAATATTGCCGGTGCGGGATCGGCCAGCATATGGGTGATCCCGGACGTTCGATGATAGAGCAAAGTCATGCTGTCCAGCTCGTGCCAGATTAGATCATCTTGCGCCGCAGCCCGATATTTCTGGGTCATGATATTCTACCTGCGGTTCCGGGACGACATGACAGTCCCCTAGCAGGCAAATGTTAAAATTGGGAATATCAGCGCGGCATTTGCAGCGAGGCGTAGCAGGTAAACCCGCTTTGTCCGGATTGCAGCCTGCGGATATAATTCACATAAGCTTCCGACTGGTCGCGGGACGTGCCCGGCAGCGAGCGCCCGTTCATCGCCCGACGGACTTCTTCACCGGTAAAGTTGCGCCCCGCTGGCGGGTAGGCGCCAGGCGTATCGGAAGGAACAACCTTGCCGTCTGCAGCAATATAGCCGCCCGAAGCATGATTACCCGGCACTGGAATCTCGCAATTGAGAACTGACCCGGCGGTTTGCGCCAGGGCCGGCTTGATACTGACCACCGCAGAAGCGGTGACGGCGCCCATCATCAAGGCGCGCCGACGGTTTACGATGCCCTTGTTCAGATCGCTTTCAGCCGTTGGTCCGGATGGAAGGTCATCAGTCATCGAATTTCTATCCATATTGTCTCTTGCTCCAGAAAGAGGGCATTATCAGAAATAGCGTAAAAAGCGAGTAAACAGTCCTTGCCGCGACGACGCGTCTATAATCGGGACATTGCCGCTTGAATCGTTAACATCGCCCGATGTTGCAGCCCGACCTGGTCGGTCGTGAAAATTCTCATTGCCGATATCACGCTGCACAGCCTAAATGACTAACATGACCAACCCTGATCTTGCCCGATGACCTCAATCTCTCCCGTTCGCCTGTTTGTGGCTTTGTCGTTCATCGTCGGTGGCGCGATATTGGCCAGTCTGCTGTCGCAATCCGGACAACAGTTGATGATAGTCATCGCCACCGGCGCATTGGCATTGTTTACGGTATCCCAGGCGCCGCCAGTCGCACCATTGCCGGACCCGGCGACACTCGATCGGCAACGCGATCAAATTCTCAATCAAGGCCGGTGGGAAGCCTATCGCGAAATGATAGATCCAATCACGGATCCGATATTGCTTGTCCAAAACGCCCGGGTTGCTGCGGCCAATCCGGCAGCGACGAAGATTCTCGGCAATCATATCCTCGGGGAAGATGTGCGAATTGCCATTCGCCATCCTGCTGCGGCCGATCGCCTCGCCAACCCCGATGCAAAACATAGCGGAGAACCGATATTGCTGGTTGGTGTAGGAAGTGCGGACCAACGCTGGGAATTGCGGATTCATGCGTTGCGGCAAGGCCTGAAGCTGGTCCAGATGTCTGATCGCAGCAGCCGTCATGCAGCCGAGCGGATGCGCACCGATTTTGTCGCCAACGCCAGCCACGAATTGCGCACCCCGCTTGCAGCGATAAAGGGATTTCTCGAGACGCTGGAAGATCCCAAGGCAGGCAAGGACGACGCGACCCGCGCACGGTTTCTCAAGATAATGTATGATGAAGCCGACCGTATGCAGCGTCTGATCGAGGATCTGATGTCGCTTTCCCGGATCGAGGCCGAAAAATTCGAACTGCCTTCCGATAAAATCGACATCAGCCATCTGGTCAGCGAAGCGCGGGATTTTTTCATCAACAATCGAGGAAAGAAAGATAAGGATATAAAGGTCACTCTTCCAACCGACATTCCCAGGATTTACGGAGATCACGCGCAACTGGCCCAGGTATTGAACAATTTGCTCAGCAATGCCTTCAAATATGGAAGAAAGGGAGCTCCGGTGCGGATCGATGTTGCACCCAATCGAGCCGGAACCATGTTATGCCTTTCGGTCAGTGACGAAGGCGACGGTATTGCGCCGGAACATATCCCCCGACTCACCGAACGATTCTATCGCGTCGACAAGGGACGCAGCAAATCCATCGGCGGGACGGGTCTCGGGCTTGCTATCGTCAAACATATTTCCGAACGGCACGGCGGGCGGATGGAAATAACCAGCGAAGTCGGAAAAGGCACGACGGTATCCGTATTGTTGCCGATCGCGACCAAAGCCCCAACGCGCACCGATACCGCAAGCTGAGCAAAACAAAACCTGGGTCCGACCGAAACCGTTGCGGGACAAAGCACAATTGTTCGCTGTCACATATCCGTAATATATCTGTCATACCCAAGACATTGCTGCCGCTTAGAGGCCTCCACAACACGCCTGTTAATCCGATGCTTGGCAAGGCCAGCCATCGTTAGGAAATTAATGATTTTGGAGATTTGTCAATGTTAAGAAAACTCACTTTTCTGACCATCGCTTCGCTTGCAGCAACCGGTTGTCAGGATCAGGCTTCCGGTGGTCAAGGCGGTACCCGCAGCGAAATTCGGATCGTCGGTTCTTCCACCGTATTCCCTTTTGCAAAAGCGGTTGCCGAACAATTCAGCATCAACGGGGCAAATCCTTCTCCCATTCTTGAATCCACCGGTACCGGCGGCGGCATGAGCCTTTTCTGCGCCGGTGTTGGCGCGGGCACGCCCGATATCGAAAATGCGTCTCGCCGGATCAAACCAACCGAGCTGGAATTGTGCCAGACCAATGGCGTGACCGACGTTGTCGAAATTCAAATTGGCATCGACGGCATCGCTGTTGCTCAGGCGAATGAGGGTACCGCATTTTCATTGACCCCGGTTCAGATATACAAGGCTATTGCAGACCGTCCGTTCGGCGAGAAAAATACAGCGAAAAAATGGTCTGACATTGATCCAAGCCTGCCAAATTTCGCAATCAGCGTTTACGGCCCGCCATCCACCTCGGGAACGCGCGATGCACTCACAGAGCTGATTATGGAAGTCGGTTGCGTAACGGATTCGGCAACAAAGGCACTCAAGGACAGCGACAAGGACGAATTTGAATCGATCTGCCATGACGTCCGAGCCGATGGCGCCTATATCGATGCCGGCGAGAATGACAATCTCATCGTACAGAAACTGAAAGCCAATCCGAATAGCGTCGGTATTTTCGGCTACAGCTTCCTCGAAGCCAATCTCGACAGCGTTCGCGGCATTCCGGTATCCGGCGTGAACCCAACGTATGAAGCCATTGCTTCGGGAGAATATCCGGGTGCTCGTCCGCTTTATATCTACGTGAAAAAGCAGCATGTCGGCGTGATACCTGGCCTGAGCGAATATGTTCAGGAATTCGTCAATGCCGGAACCCGTGACGGCTATCTGGTAAAGGCCGGACTTATCGCGTCTCCCGATTCGGTAAGAGCGAAGATGAGCGAAGTTGTCCGTGACATGACGCCGCTCAAGCCTAGCGAACTCAAATAAGCGTTAGACCGCGCTTATAATTACCAGATGAATTTGAATCAGGGGCGGAACCAGATATTGTGACAAGTACTACGCTCCTTTTTCTCGTGATCGGCCTGGGCCTTGTCGCGTGGTTTTTTGGCCGGCTGAAAGCAGCCGGCCTACACACCCGCGGCAAGGGCTCACGGTCCGTTTTGCATTCCCTGCCCAACTATCATGGCTGGTATGTCGCCTTATGGGCGATAGTGCCGGCGACGATTTTCATGATGGTCTGGAGTTTCGTCAGTCCCTCCCTGATTACCGATGCAGCGCTAAACAGTCCTGCTGCAGCGCAATTGCCCCAGGGCGGCTTTGCACGCGGTGCGATATTGTCCGAAGCCCGCGCGATAGCTTACGGGCATCAGGTCAACGCGTTCAACCCTTTGTCCCAGTCGATGGTCACACCCTATCGGGAGGCCATTTCCTACTATCAGATGATCGGCGCTGTCGCAGCGCTGCTCATGGTCTTTGCTTGCGGCGTCTATGCCTGGCTGAGAATCAAGCCGGACCTCAGAGCGCGCACGAAAATCGAGCGGGTGACAATGATGGTCCTGCTGCTGGCATCGCTGATCGCTATCGTCACAACCGTCGGAATTTTCCTTTCGCTGGTTTTTGAAACCGCCCGCTTTTTCTCCATGGTCTCGCCGATTGATTTTCTTTTCGGCACCGAATGGAATCCCAAGGCGGTTGCCGGACCTAGAGGCGAAACCGGTTTCGGTGCCATCCCGCTATTCTGGGGCACCGTGTTTATCGGCGCCATTATCGCAATGATCGTGGCCATTCCACTCGGCCTGATGAGCGCCATCTATCTCACCCAATATGCGCCGGCCAAATTCCGGAGCTGGATGAAACCGATCCTCGAGGTACTCGCAGGGGTTCCCACCGTGGTCTACGGCTATTTCGCAGCGCTAACCGTCGCCCCCGCACTCCGCGATTTCGCGGTCTCGATCGGCATTACAAGCGCTTCTTCGGAGTCCGCACTGGCTGCCGGCGTGGTCATGGGTATCATGATCATTCCGTTCGTCTCTTCGATGGCCGACGATAGCATCGCCGCCGTTCCCAGTTCGATGCGCGACGGATCGCTGGCAATGGGCGCTACCCATAGCGAAACGATCAAGAAAGTTTTGATCCCTGCCGCTTTGCCGGGCGTCGTTGGTGGCGTATTGCTGGCTGTCAGTCGCGCGATCGGTGAAACGATGATCGTTGTGATGGCTGCCGGGCTTGCCGCCAATATGACCGCCAATCCCTTCTCCAGCGTGACCACAGTCACCACCCAGATCGTCCAATTGTTAACCGGCGACCAGGAGTTTGACAGTCCCAAGACGCTGGCTGCCTTCGCTCTGGGACTGGTTCTGTTCATCGTGACCTTGCTGCTCAATCTCATCGCCTTGCGGGTGGTCAAAAAATACCGGGAAGCTTATGAATAGTCTCACCGATACCAAGCGTCGCCCTACCGACTGGCAGGGCGCTGCGATGCAGAAGCGGATTGCAAAACGCTATGCCGCCGAGCGCCGGTTCAAGGCGATCGGCATGGCGGCGATCATGCTGTCTGCCGGTTTCCTCGCGTTCCTTCTGGTAATCATGGTCGGAAACGGGTTCCGGGGGTTCACGCAGACGGAATTGCCGGTCGAGATCGATTTTCCTGCGGTTACCGGCGGTGTATCGCCAAGTCAGTTTGAAGGCGCAAACGGCAACGCTAATATCCAGTCCATGGGGCTCCCCGATATTGTCAACAGCAGCATTGAGCTCCAATATGGCAAAGATGGCACCGACCTGTTCTCGACCAGCGGCTGGACATCGGTCAGCGCAATGATCCTCGCCGATCCAAAAATCGTCGAACAGAAAACGACTGTCTATCTACCGGTTACCTCGGAAATAGATGTCGCCTACAAGGACTCCGGCACCCCGGAGTCGGAACGGATTGTCAGCAAATATTCTGATCAACTATCGACCGGATTTAACTGGAATTTTCTTAGCAATTCGGATGCGACAGATCCGATGCAAGTGGGCATCTGGGGGGCGTTTAAAGGCTCGCTGATCACCATGTTGGTGACCTTGCTGCTGGCTTTCCCGGTTGGCGTCCTGGCCGCGCTTTACCTCGAGGAATATGCCCCCAAGAACCGCTTGACCGACCTCATCGAGGTTTCGATAAACAATCTTGCCGCCGTTCCGTCGATAATCTTCGGCTTGCTTGGTCTCGCCGTATTCCTCAACTTTTTCGGCATGCCGAGGTCCGGCGCGCTGGTTGGCGGCCTGACGCTGGCCCTGATGACCATGCCGGTCATCGTCATCTCGGGCCGCAACGCGGTCAAGGCAGTCCCACCCTCGATCCGCGAAGCAGCGCTGGGTATCGGAGCAAGCCCCTTGCAGGTGGTGTTCCACCATGTTCTGCCGCTCGCCCTGCCCGGCATCCTGACCGGAACCATCATCGGGATGGCCCGCGCGCTGGGTGAAACCGCTCCTTTGCTGATGATCGGTATGCGCGCCTTCATCGCCACCCCTCCCAGCGGGATCACCGACCCGGCGACCGTATTGCCGGTCCAGATATTCCTCTGGTCGGACGAAGTCGACCGCGGCTTTGTCGAGAAGACATCCGCCGCGATCATCATTTTGCTATTGTTCCTCCTGACGATGAACGCGCTTGCCATCTATCTGCGCAATCGCTTTGAAACCCGTTGGTAGAAGTCCCGATGAACGACGACAAGAAAATGCAAGAATCGAGTGAAAGCATAAATATGACAGATCCGGCTACCACAGGCGCGACTAGCGAAAGCGGCACACCGAAAATGACCGCTCGCAATGTCAATGTTTTCTACGGCGACAAGCAAGCCATCAATGACGTGTCGATCGATGTGAACATGGACAGTGTCACCGCGTTTATCGGACCATCGGGTTGCGGAAAATCCACCTTTTTGCGCTGCATGAACCGGATGAACGACACTATTCCGATCGCCCGGATCACCGGCGACATCCGGCTCGAGGGCGACGATATTTATGCGCCGCAAATGGATGTTGTTCAGCTGCGCGCGCGGGTCGGCATGGTGTTCCAGAAACCCAATCCCTTCCCGAAATCCATCTATGACAATATCGCCTACGGCCCCAGGATTCACGGACTGGCAACCGGGAAGGAAGAACTGGACCATATCGTCGAATCGTCCCTGCAGCGTGCCGGTCTGTGGAGCGAAGTGAAAGACCGGTTGCAGGACAGCGGCACCGCATTGTCGGGTGGTCAGCAACAGCGTCTGTGTATCGCCCGCGCGATTGCGGTCGACCCCGAAGTAATCCTGATGGACGAGCCCTGCTCTGCCCTCGATCCGATTGCCACCGCAAAGATCGAAGAACTTATTCATGAATTGCGCGGACAATATGCTATTGTCATAGTAACGCACAATATGCAGCAAGCCGCGCGGGTCTCGCAAAAAACGGCCTTTTTCCACCTCGGGACATTGGTCGAATATGGAGAGACGACGGATATTTTCACCAATCCGCGCGAGGAAAAGACGCGGGATTATATCACCGGTCGTTACGGCTAAGCCGCAGTTAATTAGGAACAGACAATGGTCAATAGTGGCACAGAACATACCGTCAAAGCCTTCGATTCCGACATCAACCAGTTGCGAGGGATGGTCGCAGAAATCGGTGGTCGCAGCGAGCAGGCGATCGACAAGGCGATGCGTGCGCTGGAAAACAGCGACCTCGAACTGGCAGCCGAAGTCGTCCGGGAAGACAAGCTTATCGACGATCTGGAGAAGCGGATCGACGAACTGACCTTCCAGACAATCGCTCTTCGAGCACCAATGGCCGATGATCTGAGGGAATTGATTGCCACATTCAAGATTTCCGGCGTGGTCGAACGGATCGGCGACTACGCAAAGAATATTGCCAAACGGGTACCGCTCGTAACCCGGAATCGTAGGCTGACACCGGTTTCGCTGCTGCCTTCGATGTCGAAAATTGCCAGTGAGCTGGTCCGGGACTCACTCGATGCATTTGCCCGGCGCGACGCAGAACTGGCAATGGAAGTGAACCGGCGCGACCAGATCGTAGATGATTTTTACAATAGTATCTTCCGCGCGGTCATCACCCACATGATCGAAAACCCCAAGGATATTGGCGAGGCTGCACATCTCCTGTTCATCGCCAAGAACCTCGAGCGGATCGGTGACCATGCAACCAATGTCGCAGAGATGGTCTATTTCGCAGCAACCGGCGAGCCGATGCCGGAGCGCACCCGAGGGGAAGACCCGACGGATCCGGTTGATGTTGATGATACCCTCAGCGATGACGCCGACTGATGCCCAACGCAAAGCTGCTACTGGTCGAAGATGATGCCGCACTGGCGGAACTCCTGTCCTGGAATTTCAAGAAGGAAGAATATGACGTCATCCACACCAGCGATGGCGAAGAAGCGCTTTTACTGGTGCAGGAACATCGTCCCGACGTGATTTTGCTCGACTGGATGCTGGAGAGCCTGTCCGGAATCGAGGTCTGCCGCCAATTGCGCCGTTCGACCGAAACCGCCAATATTCCGATCATCATGCTGACGGCACGCGGCGAGGAAGAGGACAAGATTCGGGGCCTTGAAACCGGCGCCGACGACTATATCACCAAGCCGTTCAGTCCCCGCGAACTGATCGCGCGGGTCAAGGCGGTATTGCGCCGCGTCCGCCCGGCACTGGCCGGCGAGAAACTGGCTTTCGGCGACCTGGAAATGGACACTGTCGGCCACAAGGTCAAACGCGGTGGCGATACAATTGCTTTGGGCCCGACCGAGTTTCGCCTGCTCCGCCATTTTCTGGAACATCCCAACTGGGTCTTCTCGCGCGAACGGCTGCTCGACAGCGTCTGGGGTCAGGATAGCGATATCGAGCTGCGGACCGTTGACGTCCATATCCGCCGACTCCGCAAGGCGCTCAATGCCAATGGCAGAGCTGACATCATCCGCACCGTCCGCTCGGCGGGCTATGCGCTTGATACCGATGCAGTAGAGCCCTGAATCTGCGCAAAATCCTGTATTGCTCTGGGTTTTAGGCCCTAGTCTCCGACCAGTTTCACAAGCTTGCGTTCGACCGGCGCCAATATACCAGCGAGGTCGTGCCCGCGTTTCAGCACCTGTCCCTGCTCGCCGTGCAAAGACCACATGCCCTGGCGGTTGCGGTCGGCGGGGCGTTTCTCGATTCTTATCTGAGGTCGCTCCGATGCCCGGCGGAAGGCCGCAAAGATCGCGACATCTGGCCGCATGTCCATGGCATAGTCTTTCCAGTGGCCGGCGGCCACCATCCGGCCATAGAGACCGAGTATCCGCTCGATTTCCCTACGTTCAAACCCGACCTGAGAAGGGCCGCCCCGTTGCGGAAAAGCCGAGATATTGGATCCGCTGGAACCCATCAAGCGCGATCACGTCCCTTTGTCGCGGTCTTTTCGCTCTTGCCGCTCCGCTCTTCGGCGAAGGCAGCGATACGTTTCTGCAATTGCTCCATTTCGCACTGCAGGATTTCGAGCTTTTGCGTCGAAGGATCAAAAATTTCGCTGCACGGTGTTCCGTATGGAACAAAGTCCTTCTGATATTCTTTTGCCTCGATCAGCGTCGGCCGGGCGCGAACACCGACCATCGTCGCGCCTTCCGGAACATCTTGGGTAACTACAGCATTTGCGCCGACCCGTGCTCGTTTTCCGACGGTTATCGGCCCGAGCACCTGAGCGCCCGACCCCAATATCACATCGTCCTCGATGGACGGGTGACGCTTGCCGCCGACCCCGTTGGTCGGATTGGTGCCGCCCAGGGTCACGCATTGATAAATAGTCACATTGTCACCGATGTCGGCCGTCTCGCCGATCACGGTAAAGCCGTGATCGATAAAGAGATGTCGACCGATTTTTGCACCGGGATGGATATCGATGGCGGTCAAGAATCTCGAAATATGGTTGATCAGCCGCGCAAAGAAAAAAAGCTCGCCCTTGAACAGCCAATGGGCCAAGCGGTGCAAACCAATGGCCAGCACACCCGGATATAACAGCACTTCCCAGCGCGACCGCGGCGCCGGATCGCGCGCCTTTATGGAATCTAGATAGGCGCCCAGTGCCCGAAACATATATATTCTCCGGATGTTGCGAAGGCTTTCAAAATAGGGATGACAAATCACTATTTCCAGTCTTTTCTTGAAACCCAAATTCGGAGAGGCTTTGCAAAAGGCCAGTAATCACTATATTGGATTAAAGATAAAACACTGATCGAAAGCTTCGATAATGTCCACATATCTACCCACGCTCAAGCAATTGCAATATCTGGTAGCGCTGAAAGAGCATGGGCATTTCGGCAAGGCGGCAGAATCCTGCTTCGTCACCCAGTCGACGCTTTCGGCGGGCATCAAGGAACTGGAGACGTTGCTCGACATAGTCCTGGTGGAACGGACCCGGCGGGTTGTTCGCTTCACCGAGCTCGGCAATCAGATGGTGGAAAAATCCTATCGCATTCTCCGGGAGGCCGAAGAGCTTTCCGAGATGGCTCGGTCCGCCGGACAACCGCTGGCCGGCAACGTCCGGATGAGCGTCATTCCGACGATCGCGCCCTTCCTGTTGCCTCGCTTGCTACCACAATTGCGCAAGGAACGGCCGGAACTCAAGCTTTACCTGAAAGAGGAGACCAGCCAGGCGGCATGCGATTCCCTGCATCACGGCCATGCGGATTGCGTATTGCTGGCCCTGCCCTTTCCGTGCGGAGATGTGGAATCCGAAGTTCTGTTCAGCGACGAGATATTCGTCGCTTTCCCGAAAGATGATCCCCGCGATCCGCCTGCGATGGTTGATCCTGCCGCACTCGACGAGACACAATTATTGTTGCTCGAGGACGGGCACTGCCTGAAGGACCATGCTTTGGCGGCCTGCAACCGACCGGAACTGAGGGCTTCGGCCCGGATGATGGGAACCTCGCTCCACACGTTGGTCCAGATGGTAGACAATGGCCTTGGCCTCACTCTGCTTCCCAAAATGGCAATCGATAGCGGCATATTGGATCATACGAATATTGTCGCAAGGCCGCTGATGTCGAACAATGCAACGCGCGATATTGCTCTGGTCTGGCGGACAAACAGCCCCAGGCGCAGCGAGTTTCAGCTATTGGCGGAAATCATGAAGGGCGCGCAAAACTGGGTTTCTGCGTCCGGCAAATAGGACACTCTACTCGTCCCATTGCTTTGAAGCGTCGATATCGGATTGTCGCTCCTCGACCCACTGGTCCGTCCCGTCAAGCCGGACCTCTTTCTTCCAGAACGGGGCCACGGTCTTCAACCGGTCCATGATGAAGGAACAGGCTTCGATTGCTGCCTTGCGATGATCGGACCCGGTAACCACCAGCACAATATTCTCGCCTACCGCCAGCTTGCCCACCCGATGGATGATCGTGACGGCGTGGAGGGCCCAATCGGCCTTGGCAATTTCGGCAATCCCGTAAAGCGCCTTTTGCGTCATCGCGGGATAATGTTCCAGCTCGAGACTCTGCAGATTGCCATCATCCCGCACCAGGCCGACAAAGCTCGCGATCGCTCCACCTCCGTGACGCGCAACGTCCTGCGTCTCCGAACCGATATCAAAGTCGGCCAGGCCTGTTTCGACCTTGATCATCCGCCGGTTACTGGCGGGAAAATGGCCAGTTCCTTTGCAGAACCGATCACCGACGCTGGTGTTCCATAATCCTGATCGAGAGCGAAACGCAATTTCGAGACATCCGACAGGATATCTGCATGGGCAGCACCGCGATCAGCGAGCAAGTTCAGGATATCGGCGATTGTCCGGACTTCGTCCCCCAGCACAAACTGCTCTTCATCCACGCCAAGCCGTTCGCGGACCCAGGAAAAATAAACGATGTTGATCGAACGGCTCATCAGTCCATATGCTTCAAACCGACCCGCAGATAGTCCCATCCGGTGATCAGGGTCAAAATCGCTGCGGCCCAAAGCGTCCACAAGCCTATGGTCTCGACAATCGGAAACTGCGGCAATCCGCCGGCCAATATCAGGGCGCCGAGCGAAATCATCTGAAAGCCGGTCTTCCATTTCGCCAGTTGCGAGACAGG
>TARA_R110000772_G_scaffold18400_46_pt1 | contig 17087 bp, 15 predicted proteins | sample TARA_R110000772 | Tara Oceans TARA_R110000772 (sample SAMEA4397948) | marine metagenome | biome: Polar Biome; feature: [SRF] surface water layer (ENVO:00010504); material: water (ENVO:00002006), including particulate matter (ENVO:01000060) such as... | depth 5 m | reverse complement strand
GAACAGGAACCCCGCCCCGGCATAACGCAGCAGCTCGAATATCAACGGCGAAGCATGGGCCAGCTGCGCCAGTCCCAGCGCCGAGGCCGCCGCCACAATCGCCAGCCCCAAGGCAATCCCCGCCGTCGCCGCAAAACCCGCGCGCCGCCCTTCCCCGGCACTAAGCAAGGCCAGCCAGCCCATGTTCGGACCGGGAGTCAGTTCGACCAGCAGGACGACAAGCAGGAAGGAAGGGAGCATCGGCGCGAGCATGACGTTGCTTCTATCGGGATTGGCAAGTGCCGGAAAGGGATTGAAAGCTTTTGGAACAAATATTTAACAGTTCCAGCCCATCATGCTAGCTCAGGCTGGCATCCAAACCAATCTCACTTTACCCCCAGACTGGTGAAACGTGCGTATGTCTACATCATGACCAACAGACCCTTCGGTACGCTGTACATTGGCATGACCACCAGTCTTCCGGCGCGCATATTCCAGCACAAGAACGGGACTGGTTCGGATTACTGTCGGAAAAATGGCCTAGATCAGCTTGTCTATATCGAAGAATATTCTTCTCCTTACGAAGCCATCACTCGCGAGAAGGCGATGAAAGCGTGGAAGCGGCGCTGGAAAACCGATCTGATAATCAAGGCCAATCCCGAATGGCGCGATTTGTGGGATGACCTGAATGCGTAATCTCTCGCTCATGTTCCTTAACCGTCATGCCAGCGAAGGCTGGCACCCAAACCAATGGTGCAATGAGGAAACAGCCGTCCCTCATTCAAAACCGGTTTAGGCCCCGGCCTGCGCTGGGGCGACAGAGAGAAAACATCGAGGCAAACCCGTCGTGCCAGCGAAGGCTGGCATCCAACCCAATGGTGCGGTGAGGAAACAGTCGTCCCTCATTCAAGACCGGGTTAGGCCCCAGCCTGCGCTGGGGCGACAGAGCGGTAACATGGAGGTCAGCTCGTCGTGCCAGCGAAGGCTGGCACCCAATCCAATGGTGCGGTGAGGAAACAGTCGTCCCCCATTCAAAACCGGTTTGGGCCCCAGCCTGCGCTGGGGCGACATAGAGGAAACATCGAGGCAAGCTCGTCATGCCAGCGAAGGCTGGCATCCAAACCAATGGTGCAATGAGGAAACAGCCGTCCCTCATTCAAAACCGGGTTAGGCCCCAGCCTGCGCTGGGGCGACCAAGTGGAAAACATCGAGGCAAGCTCGTCAGGCCAGCGAAGGCTGGCACCCAAACCAATGGTGCGGTGAGGAAACAGCCGTCCCCCATTCACATCTGGTTTAGGCCCCAGCCTCCGCTGGGGCGACGGTTAACGGTGGAGACACTTCAAACGTCGCCGGAACCTAATAAACCCGCTTCTTCGGCTTCACATAGGTCGCTTCGTCGGTCAGCGTATAATCATGCACGGGGCGATAGCTGATTTCGCTCTTGCCGCCCTTGCCGCCCCAGCCTTCGAAGGTGATGACAGTGTGCTTCATCCATTCCGTGTCATTCCGGTCTTCATAATCCTCGTGCATGTGCGCGCCGCGGCTTTCCTTACGGTTGGCGGCAGCCTTGATCGTCACCATCGCCTGGCTCATCAGATTGTCGAGCTCGAGCGTCTCGACCAGATCGGTGTTCCAGATCAGCGAGCGGTCGGACACGCCGACATCGGCGAGCTTGGCATTGACCTTGTCCATCGCCGCGACGCCCTCTTCGAGCAGCTTGTTGTCGCGGAATACGGCGGCGTGCGCCTGCATCGTCTTCTGCATTTCGAGGCGCAGGTCGGCGGTCGGGATAGAACCCTTGGCGTTGCGGAAATGGTCAAGCCGCTGCAGTGCCAGATCGGCGCTGTCCTTCGGCAGCGGCTTGTGCGACGCGTTCGGCACCAGCTTTTCCTTGAGCCGCAGACCGGTCGCGCGGCCAAAGACCACCAGATCGATCAGCGAGTTGGAGCCGAGACGGTTTGCGCCGTGGACGGAAACACAGGCCGCTTCGCCAACCGAATAGAGACCCGGGACAATCGCGTCCGGATCATCCTTGGTCGGATTGATCACTTCGCCATGATAGTTACAGGGTATGCCGCCCATGTTGTAATGGACCGTCGGCACCACCGGCAAAGCTTCGCGGGTCAGGTCGACGCCGGCGAAAATCTTGCCGGTTTCGGTGATACCCGGCAGCCGTTCGGCCAGCACTTCCGGCGCGATATGGTCGAGATGGAGATAGATATGATCCTTCTCCGGTCCGACGCCACGGCCTTCGCGGATTTCGGTCGCCATGCAGCGCGAAACCACGTCGCGGCTGGCCAGATCCTTGGCGCTCGGCGCATAGCGTTCCATGAACCGCTCGCCTTCGCTGTTGGTCAGATAGCCGCCCTCGCCGCGCGCGCCTTCGGTGATCAGCACGCCCGCGCCGTAAATACCGGTCGGGTGGAACTGGACAAATTCCATGTCCTGCAGGGGCAGACCCGCGCGCAGCACCATGCCGCCGCCGTCACCGGTGCAGGTATGGGCGGATGTGGCGCTGAAATAGCAGCGGCCGGAACCGCCGGTGGCCAGCACCACGGCGTGGCTGCGGAAGCGATGGATCGAACCGTCCTCGAGGCACAGGGCGATCACGCCCCGGCACTCGCCGTCTTCCATGATCAGGTCGATGGCGAAATATTCGATGAAGAAATCCGCGTCATATTTCAGGCTCTGCTGATAAAGCGCGTGCAGCATCGCGTGGCCGGTCCGGTCGGCAGCGGCGCAGGTGCGCTGTACCGGAGGTCCCTCGCCCATATTCTGCATATGGCCACCAAACGGACGCTGGTAGATGGTGCCGTCCTCGTTGCGCGAGAATGGCACGCCGGCATGCTCCAGCTCGTAAACCGCCTGCGGTGCTTCGCGCACCAGATATTCGATCGCGTCCTGGTCACCGAGCCAGTCGGAGCCTTTGACCGTGTCATACATATGCCACTGCCAGTGGTCGGGTGTGTTATTGCCCAGCGAAGCGGCGATACCGCCCTGCGCCGCGACCGTGTGCGAGCGGGTCGGGAATACCTTGGTGATGCAGGCTGTTTTCAGGCCCGATTCCGCAGACCCCATGGTGGCGCGCAGGCCGGAGCCTCCGGCACCGACAACCACGGTGTCATAGGTATGATCGATGATCTTGTAAGCAGACTGGGTGGATGTGTCGTTCATTATGCTACCACTCCGGTAAAGGCTATTTTCGCGACCGAGAAAATTCCCAGAGCCGCGCCGCCAATGGCGAAAAAGTTGAGCAGGAGAATCAGGCCGAACCTGACGCCGTGGTCGGGAACATAATCCTCGATCAACACCTGCAACCCGATCCGCAGATGCCAGAAGATGCTGACCAGCATCAGCATCATCGGGACCGCAACCAGCGGCGATGACAGCCATTCGATCATCAGCTCATGTTCAAAATTCGGCAAACGGATAAGAGAGAAGACCAGCCACAGCACCAGCAACAGATTGCCCACCGCGGTGACCCGCTGCATCACCCAGTGATGCGCGCCTTCTTGCGCCGATCCGAGACCGCGTACCCGGCCGATATTGGTTCCTGAACCCATGTTCCGATTCCTGTTCTATAAAATATTCTTGGAAGCGATGTAGAGCCACATCGCGCCAGTGGTGATGATCGCGGCCAGAGGCACGGCGATCGACCACATCTTGTTGGTCTGCAATTCATAGCCCGCGCCGGCATCCAGCACGAAGTGGCGCAATCCGCTATACATATGCTCGAAAAAGGCAAAGCTCATGCCGACCAGAACAATATAACCCAGATAGCCCCAGTTGAACCAGCTGAGGAAATATTCGTAGCTCTCCGGACCGGCGGAAATGGCGTAAAGCCACCATACCAGCAAGGGTACGCCGACCAAAGCCATGCCGTCGCCGGTTGCCCGATGGAGAATGGAGACCAGCATATGCGGCCCCCATTTATAAACCTGCAGATGCGGTGAAAGTGGTCTGTTTGATTCTGAGCCTGATGCGCCGGCCATGGTATTCCCCTGAACAATCTCTCCGGGTCATGCCGGAGTCTTTGAAATCAAACCAAGGCTTTAGCGAAAAGCGCGTATCATGCAAACCTGATGCTGGCTTATTTGGCACTTTTTTCGTTGCGCTATGTCAAGCCGGAGGCCAGATCACGAAATCTGCATCTCCCATGGACGCGGGCGCATTGTCGTTCTAGTCCGTCGACGATGAGCAAGACAAACACACATATATTGGTAACCGGTGCCAGCCGCGGCATTGGCAAGGCTATCGTCGACTCGCTCGATCCGGACAGGGTCACGGTCGTTGGCCAGAGCACCACGGGCGGCGATGGCCGGATTGCCGCCGATTTCTCCGAAGATGGCGCAGCGTCGCATCTCTGGCAGCAAGCGCTCGACCGGCTGGACGGCCGCATCGATGTGCTGATAAACAACGCAGGCCTGTTCGAACCCAATCCGGTCACAAGCGATGACTGGCTCGAAAGCTGGAACCGCACCATGACCATCAACCTGACGGCTTCGGCGGAACTGTGCCGCCTTGCGGTTCTCCATTACCAGCAGCGAGAAACCTCGGGCCGGATCATCAATATCGCCAGCCGCGCCGCCTATCGCGGCGACAGTCCCGACCATTGGCATTATGCCGCGTCGAAGGCTGGCATGGTCGCGATGACCAAGACCATCGCCCGAGCCTATGCCAAGGACGAGATACTGGCCTTCGCAATTTGCCCCGGCTTCACCATGACCGGCATGGCGGAAGAATATCTGGAAAGCCGCGGCGGTGACAAATTGCTCGCCGACATCCCGCTCGGCCGGGTCGCCCAGCCGGAAGAAATTGCCGAAATCGCGCGATGGTGCGCATTGGATGCTCCGCCCAGCATGACCGGTGCGGTGCTCGACGCCAATGGCGCGAGCTTTGTAAGATGATCCAGCGCGAACTACTCGACACGGCGGCCATTCCGGGCGGCGGCGAACTCCGCCTGTTCCGCCGCGAACTAAAAGGTGCCGACGAATATTCGATCATGCTCGGTCGGATCGAACTGATGAACAGCCGGCTCAGCGGATCGGAAGAAGCGCTGGCCACCCTCGCCTGCAATCGCCTCGGGGTGAAAAACCCACGGATATTGATCGGCGGCTACGGCATGGGCTTTACCTTGCGCGCCGCTTTGTCGGTCCTGCCGCCGCAGGCGCATGTCGAAGTGGTCGAACTGATCCCCGCCATCGTCAAATGGGCGCGCGGGCCGATGGCCGACCTGTCTCAGAAATGTCTCGACGACAGCCGCGTGACCATCACGAACGGTGATGTCTGCGATGTCATCAGCAAGGCAGACCGGGAATATGATGCCATATTGCTGGATGTCGACAACGGCCCCGATGGCCTCACCCACGAAGCCAATGACCGGCTCTACAGCATCGCCGGCCTCGCCAGCGCCAAGAAGGCACTGCGCTCCAACGGTATATTGGCAATCTGGTCGAGCGAAGGCGATAGCAGATTCACCGCGCGCCTTCACAAGTCCGGCTTTGCAGTCGATGTGAATAGCGTCCCCGCCCGCAGCAATGGCAAAGGCGCCAAACATACGATCTGGCTGGCGTCGAACCGCTAGCCGAAATGCCAGCCCTCAAAAGTGGATATCTAATGCCACAAAACTTACCAGACCGGCGATCGCCAGAACAATGCTGCTCGCAACCAGCGCGGCTACCGCCGACCGTCCGTTCTTCCAGCCAGCGGTAAAACCGGCCACACCGGCCTTGAACAGCATATTGGCCAATACCGTCATCGCCAGCACGAAGCCGGCAAGATTGGATAATATCGTCTCGGGCGGCAGCGCCCCGAGCGTTATGATTGCGGCATCAACATCGAACGACCCCATGATCAGAACCAGATAGGCAATCCCGCTGGTCCCGAATTCAGCCTCCGCCCAGCGCGCGGCCAGCGACATTGCCGCAACCGTCAGCGCAAAGAAGAAAGCCGGCAGCAACCGCACGGGATTGCGCGTCTCGACGCTCTTGTCAGTTTTCGCAGCCCCGCTACGGCGCAGCTGCAACAACCCGATGACAGCGGCCACCAGCGCAGCCGGTGTCAGGATCATCGCCAGCGGCACAAAGGCAAAACGCGCGAGTATGAAGGTCAGCAGCAACACCCGGACATACATCACCGCCGAAGCCAGAGCGATACCCGCCGACAAAGTGCGCCTATTGCTGTCTTCACCGCGCAATCTCTGGGCCAGCGATGCGGTGACCGCGGTGGAACTATAGGCGCCACCGATAACCGCGGTCACGACTGTCCCGTGGGACTCGCCAAACAGCCGGTTGGCGACATAACCGGCAAAGGAAAGGCCGGTAACCAATATGACGACGAACCATAATTGTTGGAGATTGAACGCATCATATGGCCCGAAATCACGGTTCGGGAGAAATGGCAAAACTGCGAGCGCGATCAAGGCAAAGCGGATCATCACATTGATATCGGTCGATCCGAGCTTACCCAGAAATCCATGGAGTTCCGACCGCATCGACAGCAGTCCTGTCGTAATCGCCGCTCCGGCCATGGCCAGCGCCGGATAACCGCTGCCCGCCAGAAGCCCGAGGCAGAGCGTCAGAAGCGAGACCACAAAATTGGTGATGCTGCGGCCGTCCGGTTCGTGGATCGTCTTGGCGTGACTGAAGCCCAACATGATCACTATGCCGGCAAGCAGGATCGCTGCCATTATCAGATTGAGGCTTTGCGCAATCAGCGCGACCAGACCGCCCAGGCCGGCAATCAGGCCAAAAGTCCGAATGCCGGCGACCCGGGCGCCCTTGCGCTCGCCCCGCATCGTCCATCCGCGCTCGACACCGATCAGCAACCCGGTCGCCAACGCAATTGCAAGGTCGCGGTAGATCAACCACTCGCCAGAGAAATCTGTCAGCATTGCCAATATAATGTCCCGTCGTGGATATCGGTTTCGGCAAAGCTCATGTGTCGTTCGTTAGGTTAGTGACAGCAATCGCCTATACGTAATGTCCCATAATCTGCCCCGGAACGGAGCAAGATACCCGCCTATCGCCGCGCTTCTGCGCTCGCATCGCGCAACTCCTTGAACTCGGATCCGGCTTTCCATTCGGGCCAGTCGTCTGAATAAGCAAGGCTGTTGCCGATGTCGAACATCACATCGATATCCTGCACCGCGCCGGTCAGATCCCAGTCCGGCGACCAGGCATCGCAGGCCGCATGATAGCATTTTCCGGTATAGTCATCGATCCACTTCTGGCCCGCTTTCCTGCCGCCCTCGACCAGATCGGATGCGCCAGCAAGGCTCATCATCAGGAGGACCGGCACGCCGCGCTTTGCCAAGGAGAAATGATCCGCACGAAAAAACAATCCGCGTTCGGGCAGGCTCTCTTCGGTAACCACGCGTCCCTGCAATTTTGCAAATTTGGCCAGATCGTCTTCCAGCGTCCCTTGCCCCTTGCCCACCAGGATAACGTCCTTGGCCTTGCCCGCTGTTTGCAGGACATCGATTGCCAGATTGGCAACGGTAGTTTCAACCGGATAGATCGGATTCTGGGCATAGACTTCGGACCCCAGCAAACCACGCTCTTCGGCGGTCCATGCCGCGATCACGATGGTACGGTCGGGCTGCGGCATGGACTTGAACTTGCGGGCAATCTCCATGATGCCGGCCATGCCCAATGCATCGTCATTGGCTCCGGCCCGATATATTTTCCCGTCCTCGTCCGGTGGCCCTTCGCCATAAGCATCCCAATGGGCGCCATATATGATCGTTTCGTCAGGCCGCGTTCTGCCGGCGATCTTGCCGAATACATTCTGGCTTTTCACGATTTCCTGTTTCACTGGATAAGACGCCGCCAATGTCGCGCCGAGCGGCACCGGACTGAAATCCTTTCTGCGCGCCGCAACCCGCAATTTTGCCAGATCCAGCCCCGCATCTTCGAACAGGCGATCGGCGGCATCACCGCTTATCCATCCCTGCAATGCCAGACTCGTCATCTGGCCATCCGGCTTGACCGTGCCGTAATTTTCGCCTTGCGGACTTTCGACCACGCTCCAGCCATAGCCCGCCGCTTCGGTTTCGTGAACGATCAGCGCAGCTACCGCACCACGCCGCGATGCTTCTTCGAACTTGTAGGTCCACCGGCCGTAATAGGTCATCGCCCGGCCACCAAATTTGCCAGCCACCGGCTCGTTCGCCGCAGCGGCAAAATCGGGGTCATTGACCAGAAAGACAGCGACTTTTCCTGTCAGATCGACATTTTTATAATCGTCCCAGCCGCGTTCCGGCGCGGTTACGCCATAGCCGACGAACACCATTTCAGCGTCGGCAACAACCGCCTGATCCTTCGGCTGCAGCGTTGACACATAGATATCCTTGCCCGCCTGCAACTCTTTGGTCGAACCATCATTTGATATCGCCAATGTCTCAGGCTTGCCCAACGTCGTGTGCAACAGCGGCACCGGCTGTGTCCACGACCCGTCGACACCGCCGGGCTCGAGCCCCAAAGCCTCGAACCGTCCGATCAGATATCCGATTGTCCTTTCTTCGCCCGCTGTACCCGGAGCGCGCCCTTCAAACTGGTCCAGCGTCATGGTCCTGACCGTCCGGGCAATTTCCTCCGCGCTTATCTCGATCGGCTGGTCCGAAGACTGGGCCTGGACCGGAGATAAAATCAACATGGCGGTAGCGGAAAATAATGCAGCTTTGCGGCCTGGGGACAATGAAAAACTCCTGAAAAATCGCTAAGGTGGCCAATATTAGCTTATCAGCCTGCTTTTGCACGTGAAGTTTTTTACGCTATCTTTTGCACTAACGCGCTTGCTCCGCTAACGGCTGCCGATGCTTAATTTCAGTAATATAACCGTGCGCCTCGGCGGCACCGTGATCCTTGATGGCGCGACCGCTGCGCTACCCCCTGGCGCGCGCGTCGGGATGATCGGCCGCAATGGCGCCGGCAAATCGACCCTGATGAAGGTGATCGCCGGCATGCTGGAGCCCGATGACGGCAGCGTCGACATGCCCAAGGACGCCCGGATGGGCTATATTGCGCAGGAAGCGCCAGCCGGACAGGACAGTCCTCTGGACACCGTACTCGCCGCCGATGTCGAGCGCGCGTCGCTGCTGGCCGAAGCCGAAACCGCGAGCGACCCGCACCGGATTGGCGAAATTCACGAACGGCTGAACATGATCGAGGCACATAGCGCTCCGGCGCGCGCGGCGAAGATCCTGATCGGCCTTGGCTTCGACGAAGCCGCGCAACAGCAGCCGATGGACAGTTTTTCCGGCGGCTGGCGGATGCGCGTCGCGCTCGCCGCGCTGCTATTCTCGCAGCCCGAAATGCTGCTGCTCGACGAGCCGTCCAACCACCTCGACCTCGAAGCGACCTTGTGGCTGGAAAATTTCCTGACCAGCTATCAGGCAACCATTCTGGTGATCAGCCACGAGCGCGACCTGCTCAACAATGTCGTCGACCACATTCTCCATCTGCAACACGGTACCACCACCCTCTATCCCGGCGGCTATGACGCGTTCGAGAAGCAGCGGGCCGAGCGACAGGCGCAGCAGGCTTCGGCGCGCGAAAAGCAGATCGCCCAGCGCGAGAAGCTGGAATCCTACGTATCCCGCTGGGGTGCTAAGGCGCATAGCGCCAAACAGGCGCAGAGCCGGGTCAAGGCCCTCGCCCGCATGGAGCCCATAGCCGCCGCGATTGACGATCCCTCGCTAACTTTCCATTTCCCCAGCCCGGCGGAACTGAAGCCGCCGCTGATCACGCTCGACGACGCTGCCGTCGGCTATGGCGACAATATCATCCTGTCCGGCCTCAACATGCGGCTGGATCCCGATGACCGCACCGCTTTGCTCGGTCGCAACGGGAACGGGAAGACCACCCTTGCCCGGCTACTCGCCAGCCAGCTCGAACCCAAGAAAGGCGCGATCAATAAATCGGCCAAGCTGACCGTCGGCTATTTTACCCAATATCAGGTCGAGGAACTGGATACAAACGACACGCCGCTGGAACATATGACGCGGCTGATGAAGGGCGCCAAACCGGGCGCTGTGCGCGCGCAACTGGGGCGTTTCGGCTTTTCCGGCGACAAGGCGACAATCCTGGTCGGCAAGCTTTCCGGCGGCGAACGCGCCCGCCTCGCGCTGGCGATGATCACCCGCGATGCACCGCATCTGCTGATCCTCGATGAGCCAACGAACCATCTCGACGTCGACGCCCGCGAAGCGCTGGTCCACGCGCTCAATGAATATAGCGGCGCCGTCATCCTCGTCAGCCATGACCGCCATATGCTCGAACTGACCGCCGATCGCCTGATGATGGTCGACAGCGGCAAGGCAGAGGAATTTGCCGGCTCGCTCAAGGACTATACCGACTTCGTCCTCGGCAAGAACCAGCCCGGATCCGCCTCGGGCAAGGCCAGCGGCGGCAACCGCAAGGAAGAACGCCGCGCCGCCGCCGAACGGCGCAAACAGCAGGGCGAATTGCGCAAGACCGTTGCTGCTTCAGAAAAGCAGATGAAACTGCTCGGCGAGGAAGTCTCCGCCATTGACCGCGCGATGTTCGATCCGGCCTCCGCCGAACCGAAACACGCCAGCCTGTCGATGACCGAGCTGATGAAGCTGCGCGCCGAAACCCAGGACAAGCTCGACGCAGCCGAAGCCAGATGGATGGAAGCCAGCGACCAGCTCGAACAGGATAATGGCAATGGCTGATCGGGCGCTGCTTTGACCACGACCTGGAAAGTCTCGCTCCCCTGCACCCGCGCCGAAGCGGACCTGCTCGCGGAGGACCAGCTGTTCATTGCGGGCAGTGATTCCACCCCGACGATCGTCGCCAGCGAGAGCGATAGCAAGCGCCCCGATGAGTGGATGATCGACGTTTATTGCCAGGTCGAGCCGGACGCCGCGCTGATCGGCAATCTCCTCAAATTGTCGCCGTCCGCCGAGGCAGCCGCTTTCCAGCCGCTAGTCGAGATGCTCGATGACGAGGACTGGGTTACGCTGAGCCAGCAAGGCCTCGAGCCGCTGCGCGCAGGCCGTTTCCACGTTCATACGTCGAGCGATCAGCCGTCTGACGATCCCCGGCTGACCAATCTCTGCATCGACGCCGGACAGGCCTTTGGCACCGGCCATCATGAAACGACGATGGGATGCCTGCACAGCCTCGACCGGCTCAAGCGCACCAGCCACCGCTTCCGCAACATCGCCGATGTCGGCACCGGCACCGGCCTGCTCGCTTTTGCCGCGCACCATCTCTGGCCCGACGCAAAGATCATCGCCAGCGATATCGACCCGATCGCGGTCGCGATAACCGAAGAAAATTGCGAGCTCAACGCGATCGTGCCGGGCAATGGCCGCGGCCAGATCCGCATCCTGCAAAGCAACGGCCTGGATCACCCTGCCCTCGAACAACGCGCGCCCTATGATCTGATCATCGCCAACATCCTCGCCGGTCCCCTGGTCGCCCTCGCCCCGCAAATCGCTGCAGCCGCCAGCGCTGGAACCGTGCTCATTCTAGCCGGCCTGCTCGCCCGTCAGAAAACCGAAGTCGTCCGCGCCTATCTTTCCCAGGGTTTCCGCCTGAGACAGACAAGACTGGAGAATGAATGGCCCTGCCTGACTCTGGTCAAGGCCAGGAAATATGGCCACGCCCGCACGCCGATGCGCAAGAAATCCCCGCTGGCACCGGATTATTTCGGGGAGATTTAGGACTCTCCTGCGAAAGGCAAGGCGAGACACGTGACCCGCGACGCGGTCCATCTACCAGATTTGCGGTCGGAGGTGGTTCGGGTATAGTTCACCGATAGCCGGATTATTTTGAACCAGAAAAACGCCTCCCAGCTCCCGTCATGCCAGCGAAGGCTGGCATCCAAACCAATGGCGGCCAGAGTGGAACACTCTCCCTCAGTCACAATCGGGCTGGGCCCCAGCCTGCGCTGGGGTGACAGAGATAAAAATGATCATGCCCCCGGCTGCCGTCCAGCAAAGGCAGGAAATCTGCGGCTCCAGGGCAAAGGTCACAGAAAATAAAACCGGCCCTTGCTGTAAAGTTTCGGCGTGACGCGATATGGTTAGCGCTCGCACGAAGACACGAAGCCACAAAGGTTGGAACTATGCGCGTGACCGCTCTGCATTTTGGCACCGCTTAGCGTCTTCGTGGCTTTGTGTGAGTCCTAATGGCGTAGGAGGCGCTAACCGGCGCAACAATCCCAAACCTGTTCCCCTGCGAATGCAGGGGGCCATCCAGGACCAGTCCGTCTAAACATCATTCCGGGAGTTGGATACCTGCCTGCGCAGGTACACACACAATCAAACAACCACAGCTTCACCCGATTGCGACCGCGCATAGTCCTGCGTTCCCTCGGTCAACACCACATCGCCCTCCACAATCTCGGCAATCTTGATGTCCGGCAGGCTGGCGATCCGATCATAAACCGGCTTGAAGTCCGTTTCCACCGTCACTCGCAGCAATTCATCCAGGCTGGGAATGACGAAATAATTCTGCTGATAATCGTCGATCCGATATTCGGTGCGCAGCACCCGTTCGAGGTCGAACATGATCCGGTTGGGGCTGGGATCATCAAGCGCAAACACGCTCTCGCCATAGCTGGAAACAATGCCCGCGCCATAGATGCGCAGACCTTCCGCTTCCTGGATCAGACCGAATTCCACGGTATACCAGTAAAGCCGGGCGAGCTGCTTGAGCGTGCCATATTCCAGCGCCCGCAATCCCCCGCGTCCGTAAGCGGCCATATAGTCCCCGAACCGCTGGTCGGCGAGCATCGGCACATGGCCGAAGACATCGTGGAAAATATCAGGTTCCTGCAGATAGTCGAGCTGGTCGCGCCGCCGGATGAAATTGCCCGAGACAAAACGCCGGTTGGCGAGATGGTCGAAAAAAACGTCATCGGGTACCAGTCCGGGAACCGCGACAACCTCCCATCCCGTGGCATCCATCAAGATCCGGTTGAGCTCCTCGAAATCGGGAATGCCGGGCCGCGACAGATTCAATATATCGATGCCGTCGAGAAATGCCTGCGCCGCCCGGCCCGGCAGCATCTTCTGCTGCCGCGCGAACAATATGTCCCAGGTTTCATGGTCTTCCGCCGAATAGCTCTGCCAGTCCTGATCGATCGTCCAGTCGGCATTTGCGTGCGGTGGCGGCTTGTCATAGACATGGGTTTCGGTTTCGGGGGTGCTTAGCATGACCGCATCTTACAGCAAAAAAGGTTTCCATGGCAACTAGCTCGCTCAAATGGCTGAAACGGACGGTCGTTGCGCTGGGCGTGGTCGTCGCCCTCTATCTGCTGGCGGCGCTGGGCGGCAGCCTGCTGCCCGCCAACCAGGACTGGCAAAGCCCCGATGATGGTGTCGAATTATTCATCGAAACCAATGGCTTGCACACCGGAATCATCATGCCCTTGTGGAGCGATGTTCACGACTGGACCAATCTGGTCCGCCCCGAACATCTTTCCGACCCGTCTTATTATGGCAGCCACATTCTGGTCGGCTGGGGCCATGAGGGCGTCTATCGCCACACCCGCGAATGGACCGACCTGCGGCCCGGCGACGCCCTGAGCGCGGTTGTCGGCAGCAGCGACGTGCTTATCCACGTCTATCACCTGAGATATCCACAGGCTTATCCCTATTATCGCCGGCCCCTGACGGTCAGCGCAGCCGAATATCGCAAGATCGCGACCGCCATCGAGGAGCAATTCGCGCTCGACGACCAGCATCGCCCTCAGCCAACGCCCGGCTATGGCAAGGATGACCTGTTCTACGAAGCCCATGGCTATTACAGCGCCTTCAACAGCTGCAACAACTGGACCAGCGACATCCTTCAGCAGGCCGGCATCCGAACCGGACGCTGGACCCCGTTCCAGGGCGGCGTGATGCGCTGGTTTCCTGAAGACATGGATTGAAGGTGCAGCGCCGCCCCCGTTGAACGACCGCCATCGCCACAAACGGTCCTTCGACAAGCTCAGGACGAACGGGTGGGGCGAGACGTTGCGATGGGTGGTACGACGGAGGCCGTTCGTGGTGAGCCTGTCGAACCACGGCTCGCGTCTGATCGACACTGCGGAATGAAAGGCAGGCCCTAGCGTCCACCCATATCCTGCAAGCCCGCCCGGTCCCTGATCATCACCCAAGCATAGCCCGGCTCTATCATCCCCGCCTGTTCCAGTTTCGCCACGGCCTTGCCCAGTGATACCCGCGACACGCCGACCAGATCGGCCAGCTCCTGCTGAGTGACGCTGATCCGCGCGCCGTCCTCCTGGTCGCCGCACAGCTGCAACAGCGCCAGCGCCAGCCTTTGCGGCACCGACAGGCTGCGGCTATATTCGATCAGATTGAACGACTCCTGCACGGTCAGCGCCATCGTCTTGAGCAGCAGCCCGATCACCGCCGGATCGGAGTCCATCAGGCTCTGCAGCTCGCTCTGCCCGATCCGGATCAGCCGGCAATCACTGCCGGCAATCGCATCCACCGTCCGCGGAAATTCGCCCATGAAGGCCAGTTCACCAAAGGTATCGCCCGCGCCAATCAGCGCAAACAAAGTCAACCGGCCATCAATGCCATAGCGCCCGACCTGCACCGATCCCGTTTCGATGAACCAGAATTCCTTTGCCTCGTCGCCGCGCTGCTGGATGATCTGGCCCTTTGCAAATTTCCGCACCTGCCCCCGCGCGAGGAAATCGCTGCGGATCGCCTCGGGAAGCGCTTTCACAAAACCGGTTCCGGCGATTGGAGCGGGCGCGTTCATCGGCAATATCGTAAATGATAAGTAGTTTGCATTTCTGGACAACTACATCGGCTAATGAAAATCCGCAAGCAATCCTCTGGGAGAGACATTATGCGACCCGAACTTCTGGCGATTACCGGAATTTTCATCATCTTCGGACTTCTGGAATTTTTCCGCACCCGTCTGTTCAGCAAACCGGAACAGACCCGCGACGATGCGATGGTCGAGATAATCGGGTCGTTCGTGCTGCTGGTCATCACCCAGCCCGGCATCATTCTCGCCGCCCAGTTCATCCTCGGCAATGTAGCGCCACAATGGCAAGGCGCGCTGGCCGGCATTCCGCTGATCGCCGCCATTGCCCTGTTTCTGGTGTTTGACGACATGATGCAATATTTCTGGCACCGGCTGTCGCACAGCGTACCCTTCCTCTACAATCTCCACCGCTCGCACCATAATGCGCGCTACATGAGCGTCCGTCTCGTATACCGGAACAATATCTTCTATTATCTGACCATGCCGAGTATCTGGTTCTCCGGCGCGCTGATCTATCTCGGCCTCGGCTGGGTCTATGTCGGCTATATCATCGTCAAGATGGCGGTAATCGTCGGCGCGCACAGCGATGTCGCCTGGGACGCAAAGCTCTACCGGATCAAATGGCTGTCGCCGCTGATGTGGGTCGTGGAACGCACCATCTCGACCCCGGCCACCCACCACGCCCATCACGGCCGCCACAAAAGCGACGGCGTCACCCATTACAAGGGCAATTTCGGAAACCTGCTGTTCTTCTGGGACGTGCTGTTCGGCACCGCCCATATCACGCGCCGCTATCCCGATAGCTATGGCGTGGAAAATCTTGCACCAGCGACTTTGGGTCAGCAACTCGCCTGGCCGATCTTTCCGGAAAACAAGGAAGACGGCCATGGGGTGAAGGAACTGGCGGCGATCGAAGCGGCGGCCAGAACATAAACACTTGAAGAATGACGGTCGCCGCCGTCGCATAACCGCGATCCATCTAATTTGACTCAACTGGCATTTTACTGTATTTTTCAAATATGCGGTATTTAATTAAATCCCGATATATTAAACTGACGATGCTTTTTACAGCATCTGTTGTTGCAACGACAAGCCCTGCAAAAGCCACGCAGGAAGCGCCACGATCCGCGTCTCAGGACGAGGAAATTGTGGTCACCGGTCAGAAAAAGAAACTCGCCGAATTTCAGAATTTGATAGCCAATCATTTCCGGGTTTCCGGAGGTGGCAGGAACAACGGGCAATATGCCCGTTTCGCGCAAGCCGTTTGTCCTTCCGTGGCCGGTCTGGCCGAACGGCAAAGCAAGGCTATAGAAGAGCGGATCCGCCAGGTCGCCGAATTGGCTGAAATAGAGGTCGCAAAAGAAAATTGCAGACCCAATATTTTCGTGGCGATCGTGGAAGATGGCGGTTCTGAGATCAAGCTGTTGCGGAGCAAGAAAGCCCGCTTGTTCGGATCGCTGACAGGCCGTGAAAAAGACCGGATCGAGCAAAGTGGCGGACCTGTTTATAGCTGGAAGGCAACCCAGACACTCGGTAGCGATTCCCGGCATAGCGCTAATGCTGGCAGTTTTGCCTTCCAGGCTGGCTCAAACGGGCCCGGAGGAGGAGTGGCGCTCGGCGGATCATCGGTCAATGGCCAAACGACGCAGGTTAAGTCCAAAATTTCACGATCGACGGTCGAAGGGATTGGTTATTCCTATCTGTTGATTGATAGCAAGGCTCTGGACGGCATATCCGCTGCACAGCTGGCTGACTATGCTGCCATGGTTACGCTGATCGATATCGATGTGGGGAACGATACACAGGTGCCAAACGGCTCCATTTTATCGCTATTCTCGGAAACCGAAGACAAATCGCTGAACCCCGCCTCACTGAGCGGCGGAGATTTGTTGCTTCTCCGGGGCCTGTACAAGGTGCCGGCCAATGTAAAAGCATCGCTGCAACGTTCCGCGATGATCCACACGATGAGCGAAGGATTGAAAAACGCCGAACGCGTCGATCGATGACTTGCTGTGACTAAGCGGCGTTAACTTGCCGCTGCCACAATCTCGGCCCATGCCGTCTCGTCAATCACCTCGATACCCAGCTCAGCCGCCTTCTTGGCCTTCGACCCCGCCCCCGGTCCGGCGACCACCAGATCGGTCTTCGCGCTCACCGAGCCCGACGCCTTGGCCCCCAGCGCCTCGGCCTGCGCCTTGGCTTCGTCGCGGCTCATGGTTTCCAGCTTGCCGGTGAAGACGACGGTCTTGCCAGCCACCGCGCTGTCGCGGGTTTCGACGATATAGTCGGGCGGCGAGACCTCGCTCAGCAGATCATCCCAGACAGAGCAATTATGCGGTTCGTGGAAGA
>TARA_R110000772_G_scaffold17147_1_pt1 | contig 17120 bp, 11 predicted proteins | sample TARA_R110000772 | Tara Oceans TARA_R110000772 (sample SAMEA4397948) | marine metagenome | biome: Polar Biome; feature: [SRF] surface water layer (ENVO:00010504); material: water (ENVO:00002006), including particulate matter (ENVO:01000060) such as... | depth 5 m | reverse complement strand
CTTGAGGCGGTGCGTTCAGGCAAGCGCGAGGCCAAGGCTGCTTTCGGTCGCGACGAGGTTTATCTCGAAAAGCTGATTCGCCGGGCGCGCCATGTTGAGGTGCAACTTCTGGGTGACAGATACGGCAACCTGTTCCATCTGTTCGAGCGCGATTGCTCGATCCAGCGGCGCAACCAAAAGGTGATCGAGCGCGCGCCGGCGCCCTATCTCGACGAAGCGACGCGCCAGACCCTTTGCGATTCTGCACTCAGGATCGGACGGGCGACCGGCTACGTCGGGGCCGGCACCGTCGAGTTCCTGATGGATGAGGATACAGGTGCGTTCTATTTCATCGAAGTCAATCCGCGCATCCAGGTCGAGCACACCGTAACAGAGATGGTCACCAACATCGATATCGTGAAGGCGCAGATCGGGATCGCGATGGGTGGGCGTCTGGGGATTTGCGAAGAGACAGGCGTGCCGCCGCAGAACCGGATCGCGCTGTCGGGCCACGCCATGCAATGTCGCATCACTACCGAGGATCCAGAAAACAGCTTCATCCCGGACTATGGTCGGATCACGGCTTATCGTGGCGCCTTTGGCTATGGTGTGCGAATCGATGGCGGTACGGCCTATTCTGGCGCTGTTGTCACCCGCTATTACGACCCGCTGCTCGAAAAGATTACCTGCTGGGCGCCGACGCCGGTTGAAGTGGTCGCACGCATGACGAGGGCACTTGGCGAGTATCGCATCCGCGGCGTTGCAACGAATGTTGCCTTCCTTGAAAACGTGCTGAAACACCCCGACTTCGTCGCCAACCGTTATACGACGAAGTTCATTGACGAGACGCCCGGCCTGCTCAAACTGGTCAAGCGGCGCGACCGGGCGACGCGGCTACTCACATATATTGCAGATGTCACTGTCAACGGTCATCCCGACGTCAGGGGGAGGGCCAAGCCTACCGCACATACACGCGCGCCACGCGCGCCGGAAGCGGGAGGGCCCGTTCCCGACGGCACTCGCCAAATCCTCGAGCGTGAAGGAGCAAGAGGGCTTGCATCCTGGATTAGGGCGCAGAACCGGCCATTGCTTACCGACACGACTATGCGCGATGCGCACCAGTCGCTGCTCGCCACGCGTATGCGCAGCGCGGACATAATCGCGGTGGCAGGCAGCTATGCGCGTATGGTGCCGCAACTCCTCAGCCTCGAATGCTGGGGTGGGGCGACCTTCGATGTTGCCATGCGCTTCCTTCAGGAAGACCCGTGGGAACGGCTTGCTGCGATCCGCGAAAAGGCGCCGAACCTGCTCACGCAGATGCTCTTGCGCGGGGCCAATGGCGTCGGATACACGAACTATCCCGACAATGTCGTGCGCCACTTCATCGCGCAGGCAGCCAAGGGCATCGACGTGTTCCGCATCTTCGATTGCCTTAACTGGGTAGAAAACATGCGAGTCGCCATCGATGCGGTAGTGGAAAACGGCAAGGTGGCGCAGGGCTCTCTCTGTTATACTGGCGATATCCTTGATCCAGCCCGCGACAAATATAGTCTTGCCTATTACGTCGATCTCGCCCGACAGCTCGAGGTCGCGGGGTGCCATATGCTCGCGGTGAAAGACATGGCTGGGCTGCTCAAGCCCGCAGCCGCGAGCGTGCTGTTCAAAGCACTAAGGGAAGCGACCGATCTTCCGATAGCGCTGCACAGCCATGACACGTCAGGTTCTGCGGCTGCGACGCTGCTAGCGGCGATCGATGCGGGTGCCGACAGTGTCGATGCCGCGATGGATGCGATGTCGGGCACGACTTCGCAGCCTTGCCTCGGGGCCATCGTCGAAGCCCTGCGCAATACATCAAAGGACACCAGAATCGATCCGCGCGCGATTCGAGAGATCAGCTTCTACTGGGAGGCGGTGCGAGCTCAATATGCCGCCTTCGAAAGCAACCTGCGCTCTGGCGCATCGGAAGTGTACCTGCACGAAATGCCCGGGGGCCAGTTCACTAATTTGAAGGAACAGGCGCGCAGCCTGGGCATCGAGACGCGTTGGCACGAGGTGGCGAGCGCCTATCACGATGCAAACATCCTTTTCGGTGACATCGTCAAGGTCACGCCCTCGTCCAAGGTGGTGGGCGACATGGCGTTGATGATGGTGGTGCAGGACCTAGCGCCTCAAGACGTATTCGACACCAGCCGCGATATAGCCTTCCCATCTTCGGTCGTGGAAATGCTGCGCGGTGACTTGGGGCAGCCTCCGGGCGGCTGGCCCGAAGCCATCCAAAAGCGCGTGCTCGGCGACGAGACGCCCATCACGGTCCGTCCGGCCAGTCTGCTTGGCGAACAGAATCTCGATGCAACGCGCGCAGAGGCAGAAAGGCGATGTGACCGCGCCCTCAACGAGAATGAGTTCGCTAGCTATCTGATGTATCCCAAAGTGTTCACCGGCTATGCCGACGCGCGCCGCCGCTACGGTCCGGTTGCGGCATTGCCAACGCCGATCTATTTCTACGGCATGCGGCCGGGCGATGAAGCGAACATAGAAATTGAGCAGGGCAAAACGCTGGTCATCACTCTCACCGCCATCGGCGAAACCGAAGATGACGGCAAGGTACGAGTCTTCTTCGAGCTCAATGGTCAACCGCGCATCATCACCGTTGCAGATCGCAAGGTCAGTACGATCCATGCCGGGCGCCGATTGGCTGACCCGGCAAATGATAGCCACGTCGGAGCCCCCATGCCCGGCTTGGTTGTCACACTCGGTGTTTTGCAGGGGCAGGCAGTCAAGGCCGGTGACCTGCTCCTCACACTGGAAGCCATGAAAATGGAGACCAGCATTATGGCGCCGCGGGATGGCACGATCGCAGAACTCGCTGTGAAAACTGGACAAGTCGTCGATGCAAAGGAGTTGTTGGTCGTGCTCGGATTAGGACAGGCCTAGAATCAGTTGGAATAATGAGACCCCGAAAAGCGGGGCCTTCAACCGATTTCGTGCGCCTAATTCTATAGATGCAGGGGGCGGCCTTGATTTCGGTCCCTGCCGCGGGGCATGGCGTGACTGCGGCGTGACGCGAGATATTTCCCCGGCAGCTGGCCGAGCACCTTCTTGAACATCGTGATGAATGCGCTGGCGCTTTCGTATCCCAGGTCGAAGGCAACCGCCTGCACCGGCTCACCGCCGGCGAGACGTTCCAGCGCAAGCATGATCTGGAATTGCTGGCGCCAGCGACCGAAGCTCATACCCGTCTCGCGCAGGATCAGGCGGAACAGGGTCCGCTCGCTCATCGCTACATACGCTGCCCATTCGCCGATCGTCGTCCGATTGGACGGATCGGCGGTGAGCACATCGGTGATCTTACGCAAGCGAGTATCCGTGGGCAGTGGCAGATGGAGATGCTCGACCGGAGCGGTCGCCAGTTCGTCGAGCATGGTCTGGATCAGCCGGCCGGGTGGGCCATCGCGATCGTAGAGCTGTGGCAGGCGGGCCACGCCGATTACCAATTCTCGGAGCAGCGGATCAATCGCGACAGTGCAACATTGGTTGGGAAGCTCCGGTAAGATCGTATCCTTCCGAGGAGGACCGCCTTGTATGATTAGGACGGTTGGGTGAGAGATTTGGCAAGTGCAAATAATGGTATTTGCACCGTGATTGATGAAGTTGGGATGAGTCTGTAGATTTCCGCTGAGAGTTGACCCGGGATTTTCATCGAGAAGTGACCCGGGTTGCTGGGTTGGTATTGGCCTTAGTTTTCGGTTTTGGTCAAGGTTTTGACGATCTCCTTTTTGGTTGTGCCGTTGGCGGATGAGGCCTTGAAGCGGAAGCTGTCGTTTCCGGTTTCGAGGATGTGGCAATGGTGTGTCAGCCGGTCGAGCAGAGCGGTTGTCATCTTGGCATCGCCGAACACGCTGGCCCATTCGGAAAAGCTCAGGTTAGAGGTGATGACAACGCTGGTGCGCTCGTAGAGTTTGGACAGCAGGTGGAACAGCAGTGCCCCGCCTGACGGGCTGAACGGCAGATAGCCCAACTCGTCGAGGATGACGAGATCGAGGCGCAACAGCCGCTCAGCGAGCAGGCCCGCCTTGTTCAGTACCTTTTCCTGTTCCAGCGCGTTGACCAGATCGACCGTGGAGAAGAAGCGTACCTTCTTGCGGTGGTGCTCGACGGCCTGAACACCCAGGGCCGTGGCGATATGAGTCTTGCCGGTTCCGGGACCGCCGATGAGGACGACATTGTGGGCGCCATCAATGAACGCACCACGATGGAGCTGGCGGATCATGGCCTCGTTTGCTTCGCTGGATGCAAAGTCGAAGGTCGCCAGATCCTTGTAGGCGGGGAAGCGGGCCGCCTTCATCTGGTAGGCGATCGAGCGAACCTCGCGTTCGGCCATCTCGGCCTTCAATAGCTGCGAGAGGATCGGAACGGCAGTGCCGAACGCTGGGGCGCCCTGTTCGATCAGATCGTCGGCAGCCTGCGCCATACCGTACATCTTGAGGCCGCGCAGCATCACTGTCACGGCAGCGCTGGCAGGATCATGGCGCATGCCGCACCTCCTTGCCGCGCAGGGTATCATAGCGGGCGACATTGGCCTTGGGTTCATGGCGTAACGCCAGCGCCTGTGGGGCGTCGATTCTGGGGGGATTGCCGTCCTTGTCGTCGATCAACCGGTGCAGCAGGTTGAGGATATGGGTTTTGGTCGGCACGCCTGATTCCAGCGCTAACTCCACCGCACAGAGCACCGCCTGTTCGTCATGGTGCAAGACCAGTGAGAGGATATCGACCATCTCCCTGTCGCCGCCAGGGTGCCTGAGCAGATGGGCCTGCAATCGCCGGAAGGCTCCGGGCATCTCGGTAAAAGGCGCGCCGTTACGCAGGGCTCCGGGCTTGCGCTGGATGACGGCCAGATAGTGCCGCCAGTCATAGACCGTCTGTCCGCGCAGATGATGCGCACGGGTGATGATCCGCCGATGTTCGCATAGCACCTGCCCCTCGGCGGCAATGACGATCCGATCGGGATATATCCGCAAGGATACTGGCCGGTTGGCGAAGGATGCCGGCACGCTGTAGCGATGCCGCTCGAAGTGAACCAGGCAGGTCGGCGAGACCCGTTTGGTATGCTCGACAAAGCCGTCGAAGGGACGGCCCATCTCCATCAGGCTGGCGATCTCACCGGCATGGACATCGGCAATGGTGCCCGGCAAGTTGCCATGCGGGATATCGTGCCACTGCGCGATGCACTGCTCTTCCAACCATGCATTGAGCGCCGCAAGATCGGGGAAGGCAGGCATCTTCTGCCACAGCCTGCGCCGTGCATCCTGGACGTTCTTCTCCACTTGCCCTTTCTCCCACCCGGAGGCCGGGTTGCAGAACTCCGGCTCGAACAGATAATGGCTCGCCAGTGCCGCAAAGCGGGCGTTGACCTGCCGCACCTTGCCCGGACCGATCCGGTCAACGGCCGTCTTCATATTGTCGAAGATCCCGCGCCGGGGCACACCGCCCAGTACCCGGAACGCCTGTGTCAACGCGTCGAACAGCATCTCGTGCGTCTGCAGCAGATAGGCGCGCACGATAAACGCCTTGCCGTGCGACAGCTTGGTATGCGCCGCCTGCAGCTTGACCCGCTCGCCTGCAATGATTGCCCAGTCCTCACTCCAGTCGAACTGGAACGCCTCGCCCGGTGCAAATACCAGCGGAACAAATGTCCCGCGTCCGCTGGTCTGCTGCTCATATTGCAACCGTTCCTTCCATTTGCGGGCAAACGCCGCAACCCGACCGTACGAGCCGTCAAAGCCCAGTTCCACCAGGTCAGCGTGCATCTGCTTGACCGTACGCCGCTGCTTGCGCGATTTGCTCGCCTCGATCCGCAACCAGTCTGACAACTTCTCCGCATACGGGTCCAGCTTGCTCGGACGATCGGGAACCTGGAACTTTGGTTCCACCACATCGCTGCGCAGATATTTGCGGATCGTATTGCGCGACAGGCCTGTCCGCCGCTCTATCTCCCGGATCGACAGCTTGTCACGCTTGCGCCAGCGCCTGATCACACTCAGTAAATCCATCTCGATCACTCCATGTCGCCTCCAATCCATCAATCGGGAGGCCGTTCAAACATGGGTCAAATCTCGATGGAAATTATCACTCCTCCCGGGTCAACTCTCAGCGGAAATCTACAGTTTCGGTGCCTGGAAGTGTGAAGGTTGCCGAACTTTTTGCGATCGAAACCTATCCAACTCTGCACCAGATGACGTCAACGATATTGGCGCAGTTGCAACCTGGGCTGGACGCCATTGATATTATCAAATGCCTGTTTCCCTGCGGGTCGATCACTGGGGCTCCCAAGATCCGGGCAATGGAAATCATCGCTTCGACCGAGCGCCGCAAGCGCGGAACCTACACGGGATCGATGGGATTTGTTGCGCCGAACGGTCAGTCGGCATTCAATGTCATGATTCGCACCTTGGAATTTGAGTCTTTCAACGACAGCCCGCGATTTGGTGTGGGTTCGGGAATCGTCGCTGACTCCCTACCTGATCTGGAATGGCTCGAATGCCAGTCCAATGCCCGGTTCCTGGCTGCGCGAATTGGCCATTGAGTGGTTTTATACCAAGCTATAGCGCGACGATCTGGGTGAGAGTGCGTGCGCGAGATTGTCGCTGGAGGGCCGCGCGGCGTCGATAGCTTTCGACGTTCATTTCGAAGATCGTGGCGTGATGGACGAGCCGGTCGACCGCGGCGAGCGTCATGGCGGGATCGGGGAAGACGCGGTTCCATTCCCCGAAGGGCTGGTTGGCGGTGATGAGCGTGGATCGCCTCTCATATCGTGCACTGATCAGCTCGAACAGGACAGAAGTTTCGGCCTGGTCCTTGGTGACGTAGGCAAGGTCATCGAGTAATGTTGCGCGCAACATTACTCGATGAGCTGGGCTATGTCCCGTTCACCGCGGTTGGCAGCGAACTGTTGTTCGAGGTGCTCAGCCAGCGCTATGAACGTGGCAGTACGCTCATCACCAGCAATCTGCCGTTCGACGAATGGACATCGGTGTTCGGGTCCGAGCGTCTCACCGGCGCGCTCCTCGACCGGCTGACCCACCATGTTCATATCCTCGAGATGAACGGGGACAGCTATCGCCTCGCCAGCAGCCGGAAACGGCAACAACACACGACAGGAGGTGCCCCCGCCATGACCTGATCAAAATCCCTCATCTGCTGTGCTGAACGGCCTTCCGCTACGCTCCAGACCGTTCAGCACAGCAGATGAAAAGCACCGCCTCGATCAGAGGCTTTTTGTTCAATCCAACTGGTACAGTTTTACACCGGAATCTTGCACAATTTTACCCCGACGTTGACATTCGTGCCCTGGCCATGCCGGTCGGGCGCGATGGCAACGCCCTGCCCCTCAGCAGTGGCGAGGAGCATGCGGACGTCGCCGGCGGTCAACAGCGGTAGGTCGCCGCTGATGACCAGCAGCGGCGCACGAGCTCGCTCCGCCCGCACCCGATCCAACGCCGCGTTCAGCCCCGCTCCCTGGTCCGGTTCCCAGGGAAAATCCGCCCACGGGAGCGGCGACAATACCCGCGCTGGAATGCCTGCCGCATCCAATGCGGCGAGGACCCGGGCTGCCAGGCGGTCGCTGAGCGTTTGGCGCTCCTGCGGTGACAGGCAGGGAGCAAGACGCGACTTTCTCTGTGCGCGCAGTTTCAGCGGAACGATCGCGGTCCAAATCATCGCGATGCGATCGACCTCGCCAGCATCAGCGCCATCTCTGCGACGCGGACCTTGTCTTGTTCATCGCGCATCATCGTGTCCGTATGCGCGAGTTCGACACTCTCAGGGGCGTCGTCGCCGCTATGGATGACTAGGCCATCGATCAGGCCGTGATAATGAGCGGCAATGCTGGCATTGCTCACCTCCAGGCCCAGCTCGCGCATGAGTTTTGCGGTCGGCCCCTTGACCGCCGCGCCACCGATGATCGGCGAGACCGCCACGACCGGCGCGTGCGCTTCGCCCAATGCCGCGCGAAGGGCGGGCACCGCCAGCAGCGGATCGATGCTCAGGAACGGATTGGACGGGGCGATCAGGATAGCATCGGCCGCATGGATTGCCTCGATCACACCGGACGCCGGACGCGCGGTCCCCGCCCCCTCGAACCGGATTGACTGCACCGCGGGCTCGCAGCGGCGCTCAACGAAGTAGCGCTGGAAGGCGAGCGGGCCGTCCCCGGTCTCGACGACAGTCGCCACCGGATCGTCGCTCATCGGCAGGATTGCGACGCCTATCCCCCAGGCCCGCGCAAAATCCGCTATGATCGCCGACAATGGCTCGCCCGCTGCGCGCCGCGCAGTCCGAAGGACATGTAGCGCAAGGTCGCCGTCGCCGAGCGCGAACCAGTCTTCGCCGCCGAGCGAGCGCAGCGCTGCCAGGAAGCTCCATGTCTCGCCCTCGCGGCCCCAGCCCTGCGCGGCATTGGCCTTGTCGGCCAGGGTGTAGAGCAATGTGTCGATATCGGGGGATATGGCGAGGCCGAGATGGGTGAAGTCGTCGCCGGTATTGACGATCGCCGTCACCTCGCCGGCGGGTAGGATGTGAACCAGGCCGAGCACCAGCTTGGCGCCGCCGACGCCGCCGGTCAGCACCACTATGCTCACTGGAACAGGTCCTCGGAGAGCGGACGGACGAGCGCCGTTGCGGGCGCATCTGCCACGCCGATTCCCGGCACGCCGCGCACGATCACGGCGGGAATGCTCTCCGCACCTTCGCCCGTCGCGAGGCCAGCGGCGCTCGCGATCATGTCGGCGAGCGCGACTTGGGTAACTTCCAACCTTCGCCCGTCGCGATCGAGTTCGCCGCGCCGGTCGATCAGCGCGGGCAGCCCGCTCGCCCCGATCGCCACGTTGATGACGCCGTAGCGCCAGGGACGGCCGAAACTGTCCGAGATGAGAACACCCGGCACCTGCGGCCAGAACGCCGCAAGCGCGCCGCGCAGCCGCTCGGCCGAGGCATCGGCGTCGAGGGGCAACAGCAGGACGGCATCGTCGCGTCCCGGCCCCAGATTGGATCGATCAATCCCCGCATTGGCCATCACGAGCCCCGAGCGGTGGCGCGTGATCAGCACATTGGGAGCGGCGCGAACCACAGCGACGCTCTCCGCCAGCACCAGCTCGACCAGGCGGGCATCCTTGCGGGTAATTTCCGCCAGCTCCAGCGCCCGCGCGCGGGGCGTTACGTCTGCCAGATCGACAAAGCGCCCCTCCGCCTTCGAGACGATCTTCTGTGTGACAACCAGGATGTCGGCCACGCCCGGGACAATCCCGGCCGCCCGCGTCGTCGCCGCAAGGACGCCGGCAAGATCGGCGCTCGGCTCGATCTCACCGACGCCGTCCAAGGGGAATATCTGGATCATAGTGCGGGGATGGCCCTCAATCTGTCGGATCGATCAGCGTGCCGGTGATCCGGATCCCCGCGCCGTCGACCTGATAGGCTTTGTTGAGGAAGATGAGGACCGAGGTCAGCGCCTCGGCAGCGGCGGCATTGACGAGCGCGCCGCCGTGCAGCCCGCGCAGGCCCATCTGTAGCGCCAGACCGATCACCTCGGCGCGCGCGGCCTTGTCGTCGCCGAACACCAGCACGTCGCAATCGACATCCTCATCGGTGATGAGTTTGTGCGCGGCGACGTTGTGAAAAGCGGAGACCAGCGTCACAGTCTCGCCCAGCAGCGCCTGCGCGTGCACGGCGGCGCTGCCCTCGGCCGGAAGCTGGACGCGCATCACCCTGGGCGGAACGAGCGGCACGGTGGTGTCCACGACGATCTTGCCCGCGACATGCGGCGCGATCCCGGCCAGCGTCGCTCCTTGCGCCGCGAACGGCACGGTGACGATGATGATGTCGCAGGCGGCGGCCGCGTCGGCATTGGCAGCTCCCATCAGCCCGAACCCCAGCTCGGCCGCCGCCTTCGTCGCGCTCTCCGACGAACGCGAACCGATGACGACCCGGCGCCCCGCCTTCGCCAGCCGCCGCGCGATCGCAGCGCCGAGATTGCCGGTGCCGCCGACAACGGCAACGCTCTTGGGATCGGTCATTCTATTCTCCTGCAGGGATCAGTGTATCGGCCCGGGTGGTCGCGTAGAGGGTCGTGCGCTGCCGGGCGTGGCGTCCGGCCAGCGCAGCCAGCGCGGCCATCCGCGCGGGATCGCAGAGCTGCCCGTTCTGTCCTCCCGCCGCCCGCGTGATCGATTCGTCCATCAGCGTACCGCCCAGATCGTTGGCGCCCGCGCGCAACGCCGCGGCCGCACCGTCGCCCCCCAGCTTGACCCAGCTCGCCTGGATGTTGGGGATCAGCGGGTTGAGCACCAGCCGCGCGACCGCGTGCATCAGCAGCGTCTCGCGCGCGCTGGGGCCTGAGCGGGACATTCCCCTACGCCAGATTGGCGCCTCCATGTGGACGAAGGGCAGCGGCACGAACTCGGTGAAGCCGCCCGTCTCCTCCTGCAGATCGCGGACGAGCAGCAGGTGGCGTGCCCAATGCTCGTAGCCCTCGACATGGCCGAACATGATCGTCGCGGTCGTGCGCAGGCCGACGCGGTGGGCGGTGCGCATCACCTCCAGCCACTCATTCGTATTGACCTTGTCCGGGCAGATAAGCGCCCGAACCGCGTCGTCGAGTATTTCGGCGGCGGTGCCGGGCAGGGTGGACAGTCCGGCCTGCTTCAGCCGCGTCAGATAATCCTCCAGTGGCAGGCCGAGCGTCGCGGCGCCATGCGTCACCTCCAGCGGGGAGAAGGCGTGGATGTGGATCGACGGTGCCGCCGCGCGCACGGCGCGGAGCACGTCGAGATAGGTATTGCCGTCATAATCCGGGTGGATGCCGCCCTGCAGGCACACCTCGGTCGCGTCGCGCTCCACAGCCTCGGCCGCGCGCCGCCCCACTTCGTCCAGGTCCAGGCGATAGGCCGGTCCGCGCTCGGCCCTGGTGCTGCCCTTGGAGAAGGCGCAGAAGCCGCATTTATAGAGACAGATGTTGGTGTAGTTGATGTTGCGGTTGACGACGAAGCTCACCGCCTCCCCTATCGCCTCGCGGCGCAGCGCGTCGGCGGTGTCGGCGACCAGTGCGACATCCGGCCCGTCGGCCTCGAACAGGCGCACGATGTCGCTGGAGGCGAGGCGATCGCCTGCCGTCGCGCGGTCCAGGATAGCGCGCAGGCTGTCTGAGCGCACGGTTGTACCCGAGACGCGCTCCACTGGCATCGGCTCGCCCGTGCCGGGATGCCAGCCGTCGATGACCGGCAGCCCGCGCGCATCGACCGAACGGCGCACCACCCTGGCCAGCGCCGGATCGAGCCAGCGATCGGGGTCGCGCGCGAAGGCGGGGCCGATCGCCAGTCGTTCGCGCAGCACCCGCCCGGCGGCGGCGGTCGCCGCCTCCAGCGCATTCAGATGCGGCCACGGCGCCTCGGGGTTCACATGGTCGGGGGTCACCGGCGATACGCCGCCCCAATCGTTCACGCCCGCGCGCAACAGCGCCGCCAGCTCCTCGGGCCGGTGGAGGTTGGGCGGCGCCTGGATGGTCATCTGCGGCCCCAGGGTCAGCCGGGCAACCGCGATCGTCCAGAGATGCTCCTCAAGCGACGGCTCAGGATGATCGGCCATCCGCGTGCCCGGCTTGGCGCGGAAGTTCTGGATGATCACTTCCTGGATGTGGCCATGCGCGCGGTGCAGGTCGCGGATCGCGACCAATGCCTCGACCCGCTCAGCGCGGGTCTCGCCGATGCCGATCAGCAGCCCGGTGGTGAACGGTACGCCTGCCCGTCCTGCCGCGGCAATCGCCGCCAGCCGGCGTGTCGGCAGCTTGTCCGGCGAGCCATAGTGGGCCCCGCCCTTGGCCGACAAGCGATCCGAGGTCGTCTCCAGCATCAGCCCCATCGAAGCAGAAACCGGACGGAGCGCGGCATAGTCTGCATCGTCCATCAACCCGGGGTTGAGGTGCGGGAGCAGGCCGGTCTCGGCCAGCACGGCTTCGGCCATCTCGCGCAGATAGGACAAGGTCGTCGGGTGGCCCAGACCGGCAAGCGCCTCACGCGCCGCGCCGTAGCGCGCCTCCGGACGATCTCCCAGTGTGAACAGCGCCTCCCGGCATCCCGCCGCCACACCCGCGCGCGCGATCGCCAGCACCTCGTCGCGCGATAGATAGGCTTGGCCGATCTTCCGCGGCGTCGCAGCGAAGGTGCAATAATGGCAAACGTCCCGGCACAAATGCGTCAGCGGGATGAACACCTTGCGCGAATAGGTGACGATAGCGCCCGGCCCGGCCAGGGTCATCGACTCGGCTTGGGCAATCAAGCGCGGCAGAGCCAGATTACCCAATGACTTGGACAATGACTCGAATGTGTGGACGTCTTCGTTCTCGCCGACATGAGCGTGCATCGACGGCACCATGCAGACGTTTTCCGAGACATGCTGTGGGTCGAAAGTGAGCGGCTCAAACGGTATGTCGGTGGACATCGAAAGGCGCTCCAGAATTGTTTGAACCGTTTACGACCTTTGGTCGGCAAGTATCGCCCACCCTATGGTCGAACATAGGGCACCAATGGAAAGAATTCGCTTGCCGATCAAACGACGCTTCTCGCCGAATTCCTCCAGACGCACCGACCTGAAAAACAGTATTTGTGATCGAAAGCCTACTCATATAGCCACTTGAGCAGGGCAGGATGCCAGCACGCCCAGCCCCGTCGCTCCTGTAACGCCGCAAGTGTCCGAGCTCGCTTGGCGCCTCCAAGAAATGCGCTCATCAATGCAGGAATTTCCCACCTGATGAACATATTTCGGTCGTCTCGCAAGTCCTTTGCCAAATGGGGGGTTGGTAAGAGTGTTCGTTGACGAATCGCATTCCGCGCACTTTCACCATTAATCCCGATCCATCATTCCGGTCGCTCCGTGCGACAGGGCAATCCAGTCAGCTCGCCGCCTTCAGGTGGGCAACGACATAGCGACATAAATCTTCCAGTTGATCGGGTGAGTCGATAAACTGGTCGGGCTTGAACAGGAATGTCGTTGAACCGTGCTCGACTTGGTTAGGGATGGCTTTCAATGCCTGATCGATATCGGCCGGACCTGTCGCGGATTTGAATTCGCCGTGAATAAAGCCGATAAAATCCAGCGTTTTGGGATCGCGGCCTGCTTCCGCCATTGCTTCGTTGATCCGTGCCATATCTTCATGTGGCAGCAGGCTGAGCGGTGCGAAGGCATCGCCATATTTAGCAATCCGGCGCAGCGCCGCCGGGTGCAGTTTGTCACCGGCGATCCAAATTTCCGGCCCTTCAGGCCGCCAAGGCTTCGGTTCGAAATAAACCTCGTCGAAGCTGTAATGCTCGCCCGCATGGGACGCTGGCGTTTCCGCCCAGACCTTGTGCCAGATTTCCAGATGTTCATCGAGCATTTTACCGCGCTTGTCGAACGGAACACCCAGCGCGCGATATTCTTCTTCCTGCCAGCCGACGGTTGGAGTGACGGCAAAACGGCCCTGAGAAAACAGATCAAGTGTTGCCAGTTGTTTGGCCATGGACAGGGGGTGATGGAGCGGCGGGATCACGGCAAAGGCCATCACTTTTATGCGGGTTGTGATCGCTGCCATTGCTGCCAGCAGCATCAGCGAACTGGGATGGGGCGTTAGCGGGCTCTGGTTCCCGGGCATATGAAATTCGCGGGGATTGAATTTCAGACCCCCCATTCCGCATGATGGTCCCATAACAATATGTTCGCTTAATGCGACATAATCGATGCCCGCATCTTCGGCGATTTTTGCAGCATTGACGATTTTTGGGAGTTCGCGACCAGAATAGATTTCCCAATTCTCGTCCATCAGCAAAATTGACTTTAAGGCCATTCAGTATACTCCTCGTCATATTGTTTTTAATTAACATATACTGTGTGATTAGGTAATTTATGTATTATCTTATCTGGGCTATCAATCCTGTTCTTTAATAGCATATATTAAAGAACAGGATTTTCAACCAGTCAATTATTCAAACCTGAAACCCAATGTGACACCATAAGTCGCCGGGCGACCAGCAAGCCGTGCGGAAGAATCGTTCGATGGAATGACTGCGGTCCAGTAATATTTGTCGAAAATATTTTTGCCCCAGATCATTACTTTCCACTGGCCGTCGGGGGCTTCATACCCCAATCGTGCATCGACTGTCGCATAGCCGTCGATCGTATAGGGGTTTGGTCCGATGCCGGGTGCGATGCGGAAACGGTTGCCCGGCATCACGGGCAGGGTGGCGCTGCCCCCGCCGATGGCCGCGTCCTGACCCGATTTTGCATTGACGGAGAACCCGGCAAATGGGGCGCCGCCATTACTCAGTTCGTGCCGGTAATCGACACTGACCGCACCCGACCATTTTGGGGTGTAAGGCAGGACATTGCCGCTGAGATCCTCGGTGTTGATACCAGCAGGATCGAAGTCAGGATTGTCGACACCGCCGAAAATGTCGAAGCTGACAAAATCCTGGACCTTGCTGTTGAGATAGATCGCCGCACCGCTGATCGTCAGGCCATCGACGGGGCGGATTGTGATATCGCCTTCAATGCCCCAGATCCGCGATTTGGGCACGTTGGCCAGCGTATCAAGTGTTCCGAAAACAAAGTCGAACAGCTTTCCGCGAACCTGCTTGTTGCGATAATCCATATAGAAGCCGGTGGCGTTGAACTGAACTTTGCGGTCCAGCAAAGTTGCTTTCAGGCCTGCCTCATAGTTGGTCACACGTTCCTGCGTAACGGGTAGGCCCGAAGCATAGGATGCGGCCGCCAGTGTGGGAAAGCTGCCCGCCTTGTAACCGCGCGACACATTGGCAAAGAGCAAGACATCATCCGTTGCCCGGTAATCGAAACCAAACCGCCACGACACGTTGTCTTCCTTGAGCGTCGCGTCGAGCGGGACACCAGGAATTCCCAGATTGAGGAAACCGTCTGGCGTAACCGGGCTGTTGATGGTCAATCCGCCGGGCACGGTCGTGACATTGGCCGGATCGCCGTTCAACGTATAGCTTTCGTCCGGCCCGATGGGGGTAAAAGTGTTTCCGCCCAGAAACGGACCGCTCAGGAAATTGAACAGCTTGTTCACATTGCCGTTGGCAAGCGTATAGGCTGAATTGACCGCATCGATCGTCGAATTTGTATAGCGCCCTGCTGCTTTAAAAGTGAGCTGTTCAGTTATATCAAACTCGGTGCTCGCAAAAAATGCGTAATTTTCAATATCCTGCGACAATGCATCACCGCTGGCATTGATATAGCCCTTGGCAGCCGAGAATTGTGGATTGGCGAAGTAGCGAAGCAGCTGATCTTCAAAAGTCTTGCTGTCTTCGTAATTCGCCCCGACCACCCAGCGTAATCTGTTGACCGGATCATTGGCCAGGCGCAGTTCCTGATTAAATGATTTGATCCGGCCTATGCTGGACTGAAGATCGAAACCGACAATGGCCATACCGTCACCGTCGGTTGCCTGCTTGTGCCTGTAATCAGCATAGGAAGAAAGCGATGTCAGCACGAAGCCTCCGCCCAGTTCGATATCTGCGCGCATCGCTGCCTGCCAGAATTTGCGGTCGCTGAACGGATCAAAATCCGTCATGCTGGCCAATGCCGGATCGGAAGAGCCGAGCACTCCATCGGGCGGGGCAAAGGGGGCTGCCGCCGGTGCGGCAGGCGAAGTGTTGGGATCCAGCGCCCGGCTGGTCCAGTCCGCAACCCGCGCAGTGTAGCTGGTTGGGAACGGATAGGTGATTTCAGCCGATGCCCCCCCACCAAAGGGAGGTGAATAGCTGTTGCGCAACGGGTCATTAAGGGCGGGCGCATCCAGCGCCTTGCTGCCCCCCGCGCCATCCTGTTCATGAACCGCGATCAATTGCTGGGCCTGCGGCTGGGACTTGTCGCGCCAGCCATTGACGTTGAAAGAGAGATCAATCGTCTCACTCGGCCTGAAATCCAGCGTCAGGCGTCCTGCGATATAGGATTGCCCGCCATTTGTATCTTTGCGCGTATAGCTCTTCTGCCAGTCGTCGGAGTTGAGACCGGTCATCGCCAGACGGATGCCGGCATTCTCCGAAATCGGGCCGCTAATATAGGCATTGCCGTCAATCTGGTTGAACCGTCCATAGCTGATATCGCCGCCCACCTGCCAGCTATCAGTCGGTCTGGCGGCGATATAGTTGATCGCGCCGCCAGTGGAATTCTGGCCAAACAGGGTTCCCTGCGGGCCTTTCAGAACCTCGACCCGCTCCAGATCGAAGGCTGCATGGCTGGCCATGGCCGGAAAGGGAAGCGGGATCTGATCGACATAGACGCTGACGGCCGGATAGACACCAAGCGAGCTTTCGTTAAAGCCAACACCGCGCAGGGTGAAGATCGGCGTGTTGTTGGTTGAAGGGGTATAGACAAGGCCCGGCGCAATCGAGGCGATATCCTCAAGTGAAGTCACGCGGCGCTGGGCCAGCGTGTCAGCTGAAACGGCGGTAATCGACAAGCCAACCTTGTTGATATTCTCCGCACGTTTATTTGCTGTGACGACAATCTCGTTCGCACCGCCACCATCCGTCTGCGCCCAAGCCGGCGCGCAAGATATAGCTATTACCGTGCTTGCTACGGCGGCAAGCAAAATCGAGCTGTTTCTCATTGATACCCCTCCCATTTAATCACATCTTTTTTTTGCTGAAAGCAATCGTTTCATTGGCGGCGAGGTGCGTTTTCGTCCTCGTCAGCAAATTCGCGATCATAGTGCGGCCAGCACAACCAATGTGGGCCAAGCAATAAATATGCCAATCAGAGGGAGGCCGGTTTTAGCGCCTACCATTCTGCTGGTATGGACAATTTTGGTCACACACCGCAAAAACCGGACAAAATTGCACGTCCCAACCGGGTGGAGGCTTGGCGATATGGAGGTTTTGGCACGATTTCGAGATCATTCGACAAGATTTCGTGATCCATCGCGCTGACGACCGGGTTACCTTGCTGGCCGAAATCTTGTTATCAGTCCGGGTTCAGAAAAGCGGGCGATGCGGACCTGCCCCAGGCAAATGGGGTTGGGGAATGTGGAGAGGCAATGCATTATTTGATAATCCCGTGCGGCTATGTGCGTCCGGTGTGTGTCAGGGACCGGCTGGAGC
>TARA_R110000772_G_scaffold212454_2_pt1 | contig 17305 bp, 38 predicted proteins | sample TARA_R110000772 | Tara Oceans TARA_R110000772 (sample SAMEA4397948) | marine metagenome | biome: Polar Biome; feature: [SRF] surface water layer (ENVO:00010504); material: water (ENVO:00002006), including particulate matter (ENVO:01000060) such as... | depth 5 m | reverse complement strand
CCAAGCCACACCTGCTCTAGTCATTTTCAATACCTTACTAGTATCTTTAAATGAATTTGCATTTTGTAGTCTATTTTTTTCTTCTATTATACAATTATCTAATGTAATAAGTCCATTCTGCACAATCTTTAAAGATACTTTACCTTCTATCTTCTCTACTGAAAACCCTATATTATCTTTTTCCACAATAAACCCCTTTACCTGGTTATCATTAATGTCTCTAGCCCATATAATAGTGATGTCAGAAAAGGTAGAATTACCAATCCACTTCTTTTGACCATTTAAAACCCACTTATCACCCTTCTTTTCACAGGTTGTAGTTAAACCACCAGCAACTCCAGAACCTACTAAAGGTTCGGTTAATCCGAATGCACCTAAGACTTCCATGTTTCTCATTTTGGGTAACCAGTAATCTTTCTGTTCTTCCGAACCACATAAATATATTGAACCCATAGATAAACCTGAATGAACACCTATAAATGTAGATAGTGAAGGGTCTATCCTTGACAACTCAGCAGCTACTACACCATCTAGTAAGTTAGATTTGTTTTGACAACCATAACCCTTATAAGATAAGCCACATATATCTAATTCTTTTAATTTAGGTATTAGTTCATGAGGGAATTCATCTCTATACCAATAGTCATTAATGATAGGTTTAACATTTTTTTCCATAAATTCCCTAACTTTTAACCTTAATTTATTGTCTTTTTCAGGTAATTTGTCGAAAATGTTATAAAAGTCTGAATCATAATTAGCTTCAATATGTTTTTGTTTACCTAAACTCTTTAATAATCTAGGATTCTTTTCTACAAATGAAATAATGTCTTTTATGTTGACATCTTTAAACAGTTTGTATGTTTTTCTTAAATCTTTAAAATTCATCATTTTTTTTTATTTTAATTAATTATTGTTTTAAATATCTTTTCTAAGTTTTATCAGACTTTCTTTGTAAAGCATAACTCTTAAGTGATGTGAACATAATATAACAATACTAGAAATTTCACCTAAGATTATACTATACGGGTATAACACCATAGAGAGTATAAATAAAAGTCTATATAGTATAAATCTTTTATTTTGATATAGACTATGGAGACATGCGAAATAGAAAGAAACCGCAAATATATTATGTAATATATTGAACTGGTAGTGGTTAAAAGATGTTACTAGTAATAGACATAAACTAGGTGTTTTCCAATTCTTTAAATAAAAGAAAAAATAAGAACATATAACGTTTGACATTATAAACAAAGGTTGATATTGTGTGCCCCAATATTGTGATATTGAACCTAGAATGTCCCCACTTGTTATCATTATAAAGGGGGTTGTAAGTGCGAAAAAAACTGCGAATATCTTTACATGAAACTCATTTAATGAGTCGAACTTTATTAAAAAACTTTTAATCATTTGTCACTTACCTTTTTTTCTTATAAGTTCTATCGTCACTTCAACAATAACCCATGTTATAAATACTAACCCTATAATCTCCATTTTATTATTTTAATTATCTTTGTGTGTTATTTGATATTTCTTTAAGCCCGTTCTTAAGGTTTGATATAAATTCCTGATAATCATTTTCTTTTTCTTGAAATAATTCATAATCAAAAGGCATGATTGTTTTAATCATATCTATCGTGTCGTCACTTATCTTACCTCTTTCTGTAAAATATTCATCTGTTTTAACTAGTTTTTTTATTATATCTCCTATTGTCATAACTTATATTTATTTTGGGGTTTTAAACCCAGTTGTTTTATTTGATATTTTTGTGATATTTTCTATTACTGAATCATAGTTTTCTTGGTTACCTCTATTGAATATTTCCACGTATAATTCATCACCTGATTTGGGTATATGAAATATTGAGAAGTGGTCAAGCTTTATTTTATCATAGTTCCTGTGTACAACCTCGTAGTCTATTTCAATGGTGTCACCAACTTCAAAAAAATTTAAAAAGCCATCATGAAATCTTTCAGTAACTAAGTAAGAACCATGTTTAGAATAGTCAGTTTTTACATCACTAATTCTATTTTTAGGTTTGAATGATATAGCCACTTCTAAATTAAGCCAACCTATAATAAGTTCATATTTACCATTTAGAATGGTATCATGTGTTATCTTAATAAATGGTAATATATATAATTGGTATTCTATTTTATATATTTTCATCTGTACCTTGTTTTATACTGTTGAAAGATTTATCTCCCATTCCTGGGTTGTAATCAAGGTTTGTCATTATGTGAGGATACAACGCTACGAATGAGAACATAGGATTAATCATATCTATAAGGACTGGCTTACGGTAATCATTTATATTCTGTTGACAGAACAGGGATATTTGTTGTATCTCTTTGGAGTCAGATACTGAATGTATTTTACCGTTATATTTTTCAATTAGCGTATCCATGTCTAAATGAATACCATCTAAGTTTATTTTTTCCATAACACTAATATATTAACTTAATATTTAATATGCAACTTAATTGCTGTTTATTTTCTACAGTCCTTAAGTTCTAGTTTAGGTTTTATATCTAGTAATCTTTTTATACTCTTTGTTGATAGTTGGCTGTATATTTCTTTAAGGTCCAGGTAGTAGTGTGTTGGTTCATGTAAAAAACCTTGACCTTTCAGTACACCTATTCTTCTATAGGTCCCTACATCACTTAGTATTAGGTCACTTAATAGTTTTTCTCTTTGTGATTCAAGTATTTCTTCTTCCATAATATTTTTTTAACTTAAAATTACTAATATAGCCATTACAAAAATAAATGATAACAAAAATGTAACAGAAAATTTATCTATTTCTTCTTCTCTTCTACTCATGTGATATTATTTACAGTTTTATGTTTGGTTTATCTGGTAACGGCATCCAGAATGTTTCATCCTTGTTAAAGTGCTTCAATAGTGACGCTTCCATAACAGAGACTGCTGTAGTTTTTTGAGATTTAGTTGGTGTTCTATATGTTATCACTTTTTTATGGTTATCTAGGTTTGGTAGTTTATCAGCACAACTAACCCATTCAGTACTTTTATCGTTAATACCAGCTTCATACCCATGAAAGAACCCTTGATTATGTAGTGCGTAACATGGAATATCCAATGCGTTAATACCTATAATATCATCTTCCTCTTCTTCGTACACACCATTAAGCATCTCATCATTAACCCTAGCTAAGTTCTTGAACCCGTTCAGATATTTCTGGTGGTAACCCTTAGTAGATACCTTAGCTAGTGCTGATTGTGCTGGTGTTAAATTTAACTTGTCCATATATTATTTATTATTTTATAACCGTATCAACTTTATTTTGTGTTTCTATCCAAACCCTAGCACCGCAGGATAGGGTCTTATTAGGTGAATATACAACCCTGGCAGCCTCCAAACCATCCTGACCATAGATTACAACTTCGTTGGTGTAAGTGTTAGTCTTATACGTCTTACAGGTGAGTACTGGCTCTTCAGTATTGTTCTTAGTGTTAGACTTAACCTTGTGTTGGTTTACGTGAATAATAGTTTTCATACATTAATATGTTTATTTAATTCATTCTCGTGAAACGATAATGTAATTCTCAAGTGTTCACCAGTTTCATGTACTTCGTACACACCACCAACGTTATATGTGTAGTCAATATCAGTTTTACTAACCTTATACTCGTTACCACTTATAAAACTTAAGAAACCATCTATAGTTGATTGTCTTATAAGTCCACTAAACTTTTTATTACTGAGCATCTAAAATAACCTTTTTAAGTTTCTTTAAATCAGAATCTCTATTAACTTTATTATCATAGTAAACGTATGATTGATTATTCTCTAACACCTCGATAGAGTTGCCACTAACACCACCCGATTTAATGGTATAACCTTTTTCAATAATAGTATTAATTTCTTTAATTATTTGACCGTTGTTGAATTTTAAATCTATCATGATATATCCGTTTTTAATTATTACATAACTAAGGTAGTAAAACTATACCTTAGTTACAACTATTTTACAATAAATTTTAAAAATAATTTATATTGACTTAACTATCAACTACTTGAGAATCTAATAATTTTTTCAATACAGCTGCATATTCGTACTGTTCAGTACTTACAGCACTGTTTAATAAGTATTTATTTATATTTAATGGGTATTGTTCATCAATAAGTTCTAATTCTAATATTACTTGTAATAATACATTTAAGTATTTATCCATACCACTAATACTCGATTTTACTTCTTTATCTGATAAGTCGTATATCATCTCTCTTATATGGTAGTCGTCATTTATAATATTGTGTGCCATTATAAATGAGTCTCTAGTAATCATTGTATCTAATGTATCAGATAGTGGTATATCAGTAGCTATTGTTTCTCCGTTTAAGAGTGTATACTCACCCACGTTGTAACCAATGTCTTCGTCGGCATATCGTACTTTAAATTCAATCTTAGGGTACTTGGTTGACATCTTTACCATTGCTGTGTGTGGTGTAGCGTTTGTTGTGTAGAAAGAAAACTCATAATCAGAGATTAATTCTGTGTCGTATGGTCCGAATTTAGTTCCCCAATTATTCATTGACCAGTCAAACCAGTTGTCGTATCCATAATTTAATATAAGTTTCTTTTGAATACTATGTGATATAGGAACACTTTCCCAGTCTTCTAACTCACCAGAATCCATTTTTGATTTAAAGTTAGTTAGTATGTCTTCGTAGTCTTTATCTGGAACTACCTTTTGACTTGGGTCTGTACCAAGTAGTTCATCTGGTAATGGTGAAAATGATTCAAATACAAACCTAGTATCCTCAACGATTAGTTCACTCATCGCTTTATTAATTGACTTAGGTGTTCCAGTCAATTTAACTATATTTTTAACACTGTTATCTAGTTGCATAATTATTAGTTTAATGATGTTGGTTCCATTCCGAAAGATAACGATTCTAAAGAATCACCTTCTTTAGAGGTCATAGCTATCTTAACTTTATCAATGTTTGCCTGCATTCTAATTGTACGAACCTCAACTTGTGCAGCCATTTGTATTTTACCACTAACTCTAAAAGATTCTTTTAGCTCATTCATCACTTTAACTGTAGAGGTTAGGCTTTGTTCCATCACTTCTAGTTTAGCGTAACTTTTCTCTGTTAAAACACTTAATTCAAATTCCATCATTACTCTCATAGTTGTAAATTTTAAGTTTATAATATTAATCCCCCACTAATATATGTATTTTATATCTAACTACCAAGTAAAATCCAAAAAAAAAGGCCATATATTCCTATATAGCCTTAATTAAGTAGTATTTATTACCTTTTTATTTATCTGTTTTAATTGAAGTAGTAACCTTACTAACCTTTGCTTTTTCCTTTTCACTAAACCCTTGGCCATCCTTTTGTTTTAATTTTTTAGTAAACTTAGACCTATCGCTTGCATTTTTCGGGTTACCGAGACCAGCAGCTTGCATGATATGAGACATAGGTGGTGCTAATGTTGAATCAGCGGCATTTTGTATAGAGGCTTGGTCTCTATCGTCTAAATTCAATTCCACACTCTTATTATCATCTTTTTTATCTCCTTTCTTAGGTGGTGTCTTGCTTTTCTCTTTAATAAGACCACCTAATGATTCTTTAACTAGTGCTTTTATATACTCTTTCATGTTATTATTTATATATAAATATAAGAAAATTAATAAAAAACCCTATATTTTAAAATGATAAATCATTAAGACCTAGCTTATCTGAGTTCAATCTAAGTTTTAATAAAGCCTTTTCTTTTATTTGTCTAACTCTTTCTCTACTAACACCTATTTCAACACCCACCTCACTTAGATTCATTGTTTTATTATCATCACAAATTCCAAAGTATTTTCTAATAACAAACTCTTGAGTATCAGTTAAGTTAGTAAATAAATTATTTATAATATATTGTTTATCATCGTTCATTAATAAATGGTCAGTTTCATCACAATCAGACTCAATCATATCAACCATAGAATTACCTTCACCTTCATCACTAGTCATCTTCTTGTCATAAGACGTGGCTTTTAATTTATCAATCTCAAGCATATTATCAATCTCATCGTTAGTAAAGCCATCTAGTTTATCATACATATCATATGCTGTAATAGTTCTACCTTCTTTTTGAGTCAACTTGCTCGTCTCGTCATTGAATCTACTAATGTGCGCAACCCTAGTCATTGGCATTCTAATAAGCCTACTACTATTATTTAAGTAGTCCATTATTTCTTTTCTAATCCACCATACGGCATATGAAATAAATTTATTACCTCTAGTGTGGTCGAATTTATTTACCGCTTGGATAAGACCTACGTTACCTTGGTTGATTAAGTCTGGAAGTGGTGCGTTAGCATTCTCGTATTTCTTAGCAACGCTAACGACAAACCTTAGATTCCTACTAACCAACTCGTGCATGGATTTATGGTCACCGTTCTTAGCTCTAATTGCACATTCTACTTCATCTTTAGGTGTTTCAAAAATACTAATTTGTGAGATATCATTTAGGTAATTCTTAAATGATTTAGTCGTCACATTGGTGTACTTTTCGCTGATAAAAATTCCTCTTTTCATGTATTAGTCGTTTTATTTATTATTATTTATATATTTAATTTCAATGTAAACACTATATAATACCATCATTAATATAATAAATGGTAACCATTCAAAACCTACCCTACTAAAGTAACATATTATACCACTTATGGTAATACCTTGTGCGAATATTTGAATCATTTTAATCCTCATAACTCTAGTCTTAATATTTTTTACTTTCTCTATCAATGTCAATCTTAGTATCTCTTGCTTTAACTGTCTCTCTCTTGTCGTAAAGCTTCTTACCTTTTCCGAGTCCTATCTTTACCTTAATTAAACCCGTGTCTGTTGTGTGAATATTAAGTGGTATGAGTGTCATACCTTTTTGTGTAATCTTCTTTTGTATTTGTGTAATCTCTTTTCTATTTAATAGTAATTTCCTAATCCTTGTTGGTTCGTGAGTGTCGTACTTCCCTGCTAATTGATATTCTGATATGTGCATACCCTTAATGAAAACTTCACCATCTTGAACGAAACAATACGCTTCACTAATTGAAACCTTACCATTTCTAATAGGTTTCATCTCAGAACCGAACAGTACTATACCAGTTACAAACTCGTCAATGATTTTGTATTCCCAAGTACTTTTCTTATTTTTAGCTATAACCATGATTGCAAGTATAAGATAAATTATCTGAAAAATCAAATAAAAATGTAATTATTTAAAAAAAAAATTAACTATTTAGTATTTTATCGCTGATTTCAATGATTTGTTTATGTTTCCAATCTTCATATACGGCGATAACAGTATCCTTATCACGCTCACCTTTATGTTTATCAATGAGCCAATTTATATTAAACCTAGTGTTGTCTTTCTTCATAAGTACTTCCCAGCTTCTTCTTCCGAATATTACCTTCACCATATTTAACGAATCAAGTACATCGTTAAACGAATTGTCTAAGTTAGTGTTAAACCAATCAATAACTATTTCACTTACTGTCTTATTAGTGGAAGTAACTTTAATCCCATATATAGAGCTAATCTCCATAGCTAAATTTATTGAGGTAATGAATTCACCATTATTCATGAACTTTGCACCCGTTAAGCTATCAAAAACATTATCACGATTTGGCCTTATTGATGGTGTAAAATATCTATCTAAGTGATTTAATATAATTTCTTCATCACTCGTCACCATACATCTCGGTTATTATAGCTTTAATTTCCTCACAATATTCGTAGTTTTCCACTTCTTCAAAATAATACAAACCTAAGTATAATGATTGGCGCCAGTCTTCGTTACCTATAGATATGTCAACGGTAGTTCCAGTTTCAGTAATATGGAATTTAGCAATATCAACAATACTATACCCATCTTCCCATGCCGTTTGAATTGCTATTATCAGGTTAGTAAAGAATAATTCTTTTTCATCCCTTAGGAAGGTGTTTATTTCTTCATGGTCTTTTACATTTCTTTCAATCATGTTAATTAGGGTTAAATTTTATCCCGCTATCTTCTTCTGGTGTGTTGTCACAATCCGTAGAGTCTGATATATAAATACCTTCTATTTCTTCTTGTAATTCATCCAGAACTATAACATCTAACCCACCTTTTCCATCATACTCAATTCGGATTGTATATTCTTCTAAGTTAATAATTTTATTTACTGGTAGCCTCATGTCTTTAATTATTATTATTATTATTATTATTATAGTAATGCGTACCCATAGTGTTTAATAGCGATATCCCTTAAATAATCAATAGTTTCATCAGATAAGTTTCTGAATTCATATTTTTCTTCACATAGATTTTCCACGTCCTTAGCTTCTGAGGTGTCAACTTTACCTTCAAATACACCTCGTTTATAAACATCAAACATACCTCTAAGTTTACGATTATTTTCGTTTATCATACCTATAAATAATACCCATTGAACTTCCGTTGCTTGTGTAAAGTCTTCACTTTCTGTTATAACTAACCCAAGAACCCTACCATAAGCAACGTCCTTGAAGTAATCTAACTCTATATAGAACTTAGGTAGTATCTCAAGTATCTCCTTGTCGGAACATCCAACATCATTTAAGTATTGAATCATCGCCCAGACATTCTTAAACCCCTTTAGTTTAATTATTTCTAATAATTCATTATCTAACATTTAACACATAACTATTTAACATATTATCCCAATCATTCTCAGTCTTAATTGAATCTCTAATATTTCTATACATAACCCTAGTTCTATCAGAAAATGATTCACTAAGTATTTCTATATCACGAGGTGCAACCATGGTGATACCGTAGATTTTCTTAACCATATCAATTCCCCATTTATCAGCTATTCGTTCCTCTAGTATCGTGTCCTTTACGTAAGTTTCTTCATCTGACCATAATACGTAATTTAAGTACCACTTCTTACCCTTCTTTTTTATCCTCTTATAATGAGCTAACTCATGTAAGATTACAAAAGCTAAACCATACATACCTAAACTTCTTATAGTTTCTTCTAAGTTTATGTATATTAACTTAGGTGTAGTTATACCACCAATCCCACGCCTTAATGATGCATTAATTATATTGATACCTTCTAAATATGGACTTAACTTATCCACAAATTCTTGGTCCGTGTTTTCAAGTAAGTGGTCCTTAAAAGATTGATTCAACATCTTCATTTTTTTTTATTATAACCTTTTAATATAAATACTATCTTAACAACACCATTAGTTATCTTACTAATGACCACATACCGTAAAATACTAATAAAAAATACGCAACCACTAGCTATAATTGCTTAGTAGTTGTTTAGTGTCTCAATTAAATCTATCAATTAGAACACATTACAAGATTTAATATATCAACTACTAATTTAAAATCATTAGCTAAGTCGTCTTTGTCGTTATATGGGTATGAAATAGTAGATACTTCATCCATAATGAAAACCATCTGATGAGTATTGTTAATCGTAATAATACTGATATCATCTGGACTAATTCCAGCGTTAATCTTAGCACCTAACCCTTGTGATAATGCGTCACTTCTAATCTTATTTTTCATTATTTATGTTTTTAATTAAACCACTAGCTTGTAGGTATATATTTATTTGACCTAACGCTGAGGTTTGTTCTTTTTTTCCGTTAACATATTCTAATAATATATCTTCACAGTAGATAGCTTGCTCCAGGCTAATACCTGGAGCAGCAATCTTCCATTTATTGTGTGTTAATTTCTTGTAGTGCTCACTATCTTTATCTGCTAATATCATTATTTAAATGTTGTAAAATACTTACTATTAATTATGTGTATTTGTTGCGCCTTACCAGACTTATGAACTATACAGTTACTCTGCATCCATGATGACGGTGAACCCGCACAATAATCTTGTTTTAATAGAAGGTGGCCCACACAAATAGAGTTTCCATACCTAGATGGTGTGTGAGTGTGTGCTGTTATAACACCTCTCTCCCTATGTCCGTCAGTACCACTAGCAAACTTACTCCAGTTCTTAGCACCACCACCTCTTGAGCCATTTGAACCCTTTTCTCCGTGATTGAATACGGCAAAGTGTTTAATGTAGTATGGTTCGTCATATCCAAGTGCATTAAATTCTGGGTAGTTCTCCTCAACAAGCATTGGCACTACACCCTTGAAGGGTTTACCTTCCTTATGACATCTAAGGATTTTAGCTGATAATTCCATATATGTTAATGAATTCTTCATTGTTGGTAGCTTTCTCCAATCTCTCATTAAAAATCGTTCTAAGAATATGTCGTGGTTACTCTTTACTATCACAACGTTTTCAAATTTCTTAAAGTCCTTAAGACCCTCAATCATTTCTTCAATCTCATCACCTAGGTTATTATCACCTTGAAACTCTAGCTTTGCTTGATAGAATGGGTCGTCTAGGTTATGTGGGTTAATTGACCTACCATCAAGAAGGTCTTCAAGAATTACATGTTTAGGCTTTAACTTTTTCATAAGTTTAAATGTTGTTTCTAACGCTACCTTATCAACAGTTGCGTAGTGAAGGTCTCCAAGTACAATGCCCTCAATTTCTTTATTTTTGGTTACCTCACCATTTTCTACGTGGAAGTATAAATCATCAAACGACCCGTCGTTACATACTTCAACTTGTCTCATATGAAATATCTCATCATCCTGAACTTCTACTACAACAAATCCGTATTGATGGTAATGTTTTCCATGTTGGCCTGCCTTACTGTCTGAGTAATTAGCCTTACTTAATGAACCAGTTGTTACTAGTATCTTAGCGTCATCACCTTGTAATACAGCATGTGATTCTAAGTGAATCTTAGGTGAGCCGTATATTTGTGAATTCATACCACCTAATCCACCTAGTGTTGCTAACGGGTACTTACCCGTTGGTAGTATCTTGACGTCACCACAATACGTAAGTGTCTTGCAAATATCATGTCTGTTCGCATTCAAATATTTAATAGTTCTTGAGTGCCATGTATGACCCTCTTCTTTAATCTCAAACACATTGTGCGAATACTTACCAGGGATGATATTTATTTCTGCATTATGTTTCTTAGCGTATACTATCATATGGTCAAGCATAGCGTGATTAATATCCGTATTTGACTGACACCAAGTAATTAAATGAACCTTCTTTTTATTATTAATCCTTCTATTCTTAGCTTCTTCATACTGTGGTGAAATAGCCTCGGTTGGTTTAGTATAACCTAATTGTGAGCACCAATCTCTGGCCCTTCTTGCACTAACACCAGTGTACTTAGCTAACACCTTTTCTTTGTCATCCCAAGAAATATCTTTACTAAGATAAATCTCTTTTAATTTAAGTTTCTGTTTATTCGTTAAACTTTTAAATTTCATATGATATTATTTTTAGTTTATTATTATGTTTCCCATATTGTGTGATTATATTCTAGTTTAATTTGTGTTGTATTGTAGTGTCGAATATTTCCTTCTTTGTTTGAGCAAACCCATATAGTGTTCTCGTGGATACCGTAGTCCATTATAAATAAAACTTGACATCTACCATGTTTAGTCTCTACAAACATTACTTGTTGTACCTCATGTATAACCATATTTTAAAATTATAAACATATACGTATACACCTTAGCAATTTGAATTAGTTAGGTGTTATATTATTACCCTTAAATAAATAAACTAAATTAATAATAATAACTAGCGAATTTAGTAATATAATAGGATTGTCTTTTCTGATAACACTATATATAACAAACATAATACAAGCTAGAGTGTTGACTACTCTGAACTTAGTCATATCTTTCATTAACATAGATATTAACACAGCAAGTGAAGCTCCGTAACCTAAATAGTCTATCATTATATATCTTTTAGTTTTAACCAGTTATTGTCATGTGTTAATACCTCTATACTGTTATGTTTATAATCGCTAACGCTATCTATTATAGAGTTTAATACTGAACCAGTATACGAGCTAGTGCCGTAAGAAGATTTGTTCTTACTGCAAATATATTTACTACCAGAATACCCATTAAATATATATGAGGTTTCGTTGTCCTCTATAGAACGTACACCACTATTTAATTTCCAACTATCGGAACCTGTGTAACCACCGTACCAAGTTCCAAAAACTTTATATATTGGAGAGGTTTTATCTTTATCTAGTAGTTTTATTACTACCCATTTATCTGGTGTTTTATCCATTAAGTTATTATTTTTTTTGATTTCTTCCATTCTCTAATATGATATCTACATTTATAATTACCAACTTCAAATGAACCAGTTGACAGTACCACCTCAATAGCTAAAGGTAGTTCTACTATTAGCTTATCCATATCTTCCTTCTGTTCTTTTGTCCAGTTGAATGGGTCACCTTCTAATGGGTCAAAGTCGTCAGGTTTTCCGAATACCATAATACCAATATCTTCGTAGTAGTCAAGCCCTCCGAATGGTGAGTTGGTACCTGAAGTACTTATTTGTTTGTTTTCTGTAAGTTCGTTCCAAGATAAGTGCTTAAGCAATTTTAAATGGTTTTCTGTTAATTCGAATTTTATTACGCTCATGGTACAAATATAGTATTTTTATTCTTTAATAGCAACCTTAATTTAAATTATATATTATTAACAACACATCTTCGTAAACTAATAAAGAATAGTCTTCTAAAATTTATCATATTAATATCCGTTTGTAAGTTCTAACATTTCTTCATTATAAAACTCTTCAATCCAGAAACATGGTGTGGATGACGACATATCTTCAGCCATAGATGATAACACATCATAACCAAAATAAATAGATAATGCAAATATAATGAATATCAACACCGCTGGTAATTCACCACCATCTGAGTTGTATAAGTATAACCTAACTATGTTAATTAAGACAAAAACAATTTGTAATGCGCCAAAGAAGTAAAGTGCCCCTTCGTTTTGTGTTGTATGAAATACAGTCCATAATAACCCACCAAACCATAAATCTAAAAAGAATAATAAGGAAACAGTTAAACCGAAATACGTGTTTTCATGATTCTCTTTAACGTAAGACAATGGCGCGATTAACCAAAATATCATTGGTAGTATTAAAGATATAAATAAAATTAATGGTAATGCTAATATCATTGGTAGTATCTTGACGAGGATATCGTCACCAATTGTCCATTTTTCAAATAAGTTGTAACCGCCGTTACCATCTGGTTTAATTTTAGTAAAACTCATAATAAAATTGTTTTAAATGTTAGTATTTAATTAATGCTCTCATCAAATATAAGTAAAAAATTCCAATCTACCAAATAATATCATCTATATTTATATTTCTAAAATAAATTCCTAAATCCATATCATTAGGGATACGTTTAGATATACTTATAGGTATTAATGGTCTTATTCGTTTAGCAAAATCCATGTCATTAGGTAATTTTTTTTTCAACACTTGTAATTCTTTGTAGTCTACCATGATATTTGTTTTAAATTGTTATTTAACTAATTTACATAAAAAAACCCTAACTAAAAAATAATTAAGGTCTTTTTTTAAAAATACTTTCAAATTCTACCCTTCCCATTGAGTAAAACATATCTCCAGCCTGGAAAAATACCGCTGTTCCTGTATAAGTTATATTCTTAGGTTCCCAGTCTGAAATATCTTCAAGACTCATCATTGTACTACTTTGGTTGGCCACACCAATTTTTATCATTTTACTCATTACTATCTTTGTTTGTCCAAATAATATTCACATTACACTCTCTTAACATTGTTACTGATTCAACCCATGTTTCACCCCATTTATGATGATTAAAGTCTGGTTTAGGTGAGTATAGTGTTTTAATTCCTGATTGAATGATTGCTCTAGCGCAATCAGAGCATGGGAAATATGTACAATACATCTTAGCACCTACTAGCGATATACCAGACCTAGATGCTTTGTATATTGCGTTTCTTTCGGAATGAAGCATCCAGAAGTCCTTACCTGGTTTAGTGCGTCTTTCATTAGTTTTTTCAGCACCATAAGGTAATTCATTAACACCATGACTTATTATGTTATCATCTTTTACTATTAGAGTTGATACACCTTTTTTTAAATCATCAGATAAGTCACAAAGTAATTTACCTATTTCAATATACTTTAAATCTTTTTTATTCATAAGGCTTATTTTAATTTAATATAATAATGATAACCTACATCCCCTTCCTCGGTTGTGTAGTAAGCCCATTTCAACTCACCTCTTTGTACTCTTTGACCCATAACGTGAAATAAGTTGCCCTTAGCGTTGGTGGCGATTTTTTCATATTCGTACATCCTTCTTTTAACTTTTATCTTAGGTGGTTCCTTAGTTATTAAATTCTTAACCAACCTATTTTTAGTTGCAGTTTTTTTACCTATTACCTTTTTTATTGCAGTGGGTTTCTTAGCTGTTGGTTTCTTAGCTGGTGGTTTCTTAGCAGTGGGTTTCTTAGCAGTGGGTTTCTTAGCAGTGGGTTTCTTAGCTGGTGGTTTCTTAGCTGGTGGTTTCTTTTTTGGTCTTCTAGTTGACATACATTAATAAATATACGCTTTAACTCCAAAAAAATAAACGTTTATTATTCACTATCTTTAGATTCAGTATCTTTAGACTTAGCTACTTTTATAAAATTATCATTTAAGAAGTCAATACACATTTTAGATGAGGTTTCCGAGTCCATATATTTATTAGTATGCGCTAGATGTATTAATGTACCTAGTGCGTTACATACTGTTGTTAAGTCATCTAAGACCATTAGTCTAGCTGTTTCAGAATTATCTACTTCTTCAGCAATTGATTCTGGTTTTGATAGTCTGATAGCATCTTTTCTATCAGTATCCATGTCTATTATAAGTGTATTTTTCATAATATATATTATAGTATTTTATTATTAATAATAAATAGTTATTAATGGTAGTCTAAAGATATTTAAAACCATCAGTAATAAAAACTTTTAATGTTTTTCCATTATCTTGTAAACTAATTTCTGTCTTATTAGTTGACTTACTGTTTACATAACTTCTTTCCCCTCGCTCAATTATTTCTACTCGATTAACTTTATTCAACAGTGTTATGGGTGGTAACATACTCATAACATCATTTACAGTCAAAGGTTTGCCGTCTTTATCAAATAATTCTGTTTTTTCGTTCATAATTTATTAATTAAAGTATCTAAAATCGTGATTGTTATTAATGTTCATAAGTGTCTCAAGTATTAAACCGATTACATTTTCAACATCCTTCTTGTTTACTGTCTCAACTGTCGTATGCATATACTTTAATGGTAATGATATTAACGCTGAAGATACTCCACCATTACTATAAGCAAACGCATCAGTATCTGTACCTGTACCACCAGAAGCAGATAGTCTTTGGTATGGAATGTTATTATCATCAGCGGTCTTCATAATTAACTTAAGTAAGTTATTCTGAACTGCAGGTCCGATACTTAATACTGGTCCCTCTCCGCACTTTGTAAGTCCCTCTATAGCTTTGTTGATACCTGGTGTTGTTGTGTCGTGACAAACATCAGTTATTATTGCAACATCTGGTTTAATACTATCAGCCATCATTTGTCCGCCTCTTAATCCAATTTCTTCTTGTACTGCGTTTACAATATATAAACCAAACGGAAGTGTAATATTTTTTTCTTTAAGTAATCTAGCAACTTCCATAATCATAAACCCACCAACTCTATTGTCAAGTGCTCTACCTACGAAACTATTCTTATTAAGAATCTCAAAACCATCAACGTAAGTAATCATATGACCAACCTTAATACCCATCTTACCTACTTCTTCAAAGTCTTTTGCCCCAACATCAACTGTAATGGAGCTAACTTCTATCTTAGTGTCCTTACCTCTTCTGGTGTGTATTGCTGGGTGACCGAACACACCTTTTACAACACCCTTGTCGCCAAACAAGTTAACTCTCATAGATGGTGCTATTTGGTGGTCTGTGCCTCCGTTTCTAGTTACGTGTATGTATCCATCAGGTGTGATGTATTTAACTGACCAACTAATTTCATCAGCATGTGCTTCAATTACTACTTTAAATTTAGCTTTAGGATTAATGATTGCCACTACACTACCGTAGTTGTCAACTCTAAAGTCATCAACAAATGGTTTAATCCTATCTAACCATAGCTTCTGACCTTCAGCTTCATCACCAGTTGGTGATGCGTTATTAATATATTTTTCTAGAAACTTAATTGATTCCTTTGGTAGCTTATTTCTTTTGTTTTTACTCATAATTAAAATGTATATATTATTTACGTAGTTCTACTAAGTAGTTACCCGACTAGGACTCGAACCTAGACTGTCAGTACCAAAAACTGAAGTGCTACCATTACACCATCGGGCAATTAAAAAAAAATAACCCAATATTTAGACTGGGTTATTTTTTTTATAGTTTTGGATATTTAAGATTGTTTGGTGTGAAATTATAAAGTAATACTGCGTAAAATCCTAATAATCTTTCGTTAAGTTGGTCTGCTCTACCAATTGCTGACATTAAATCGTTATTAACAAAAGCTTTAACGAAATCACCACCTAAATAAATACCTATCTCTGGGTACTTAGTTTCAAGAATTGATACACCTGTATCAATTACATGTTCAAAATTCTCTTCACTTAAATTAATAGGGTCAAATTTATCTAATAGAAATCTTGTTAAATGCTCTCTAACATATGTTTCTGTTAACTTTCTTGCCTCTGTGTAATTATCTCTTGTTATTTCCATAAATCAAATATAGTGTTTAATGTTGACATACACAAATTAATTATAGTTTTATTTTAAATCTTTTATTTGAGTTTTGGTATTTACAGTTTGAATATTGGTGGCATTGTTATTAACCCACCAACTACCATCTTTGTATTGTTCATCACAATGACCAGCATCGAATCCATCATCAAATGCCATCATACATAATTCTTTAACCTCTTCTAGTGTATATAATTTACTCATAGTTAATTTTGTTTAAATTAAAAACTCTCCACGTTCTTTTAACAGTTGTTAGATAGGTAACCTATTAAAGCAGCTAAAGTGAAAATAAAAATCGGGTATGCAATAAAAAGCACTATAAACATTTTCATAATAATAATTTTTTAAACAAATTTATTTTAAATGTGAGAGAAGTAGGAATCGAACCTACGCCTATGGAATCAGTGCACTTCACCATCGCTCTACCACTGAGCTATTTTCTCATAAAAACTCTCCAAGTCCTCCAAGTGGAATATCATGTTGTATGACCATGCTTTATTATACAGTTTCAGGTCAGTTTAAAGCCTTTTCATCTACCTTCTTTCAAAG
>TARA_R110000772_G_scaffold268362_2_pt1 | contig 17413 bp, 20 predicted proteins | sample TARA_R110000772 | Tara Oceans TARA_R110000772 (sample SAMEA4397948) | marine metagenome | biome: Polar Biome; feature: [SRF] surface water layer (ENVO:00010504); material: water (ENVO:00002006), including particulate matter (ENVO:01000060) such as... | depth 5 m | reverse complement strand
AGACAAGAAGCAAGAGCAGCAGCAATAGAAAAAGCAAACGAAATATACAATGAAGCAAACAAATAATTAAACTCTAATGTAATATATTAGGGTTTTTTTGTATATTAGCGTAATAAATAAAAAACCAATGAAAACAAATAACGACCAAGAAGACGCACCTCAAGAATTTAGTAAGTGCATTTGCATACTAGATATGGGTGACTGTAACTGCGTAAAGGAATAAAAGATGACCGATAAGACTTATAAAAAATATTGCTTAGTAATAGACGAATATCTCGTTAATGGTGGTAATGGTGCTCAAGCCTATATGAAGTTTTATCCTAAAGCTATCCACACAACGGCAAGAGTAAAGTTTTCTGAATTGGTATCAATAGGTAACATTTCGCAATATATGAAAGAGAAACAACTAAACGCATCAAATAAGCTACAAATAACGCTAGAGAAACAACTTTTAGAGCTTGATAGGTTCAAAGATATATCAGAGAAATTAAAACGCCCTAGCGACGCTATAAATGCGATTAAGGAACAAAACAAATTATTAGGTCTTTACGAAGCGGACAATAAACAAAAGACCGATACCAAACCAGCACGAATAGTATTTACAAAACGAGATGGAGATAAGTGAAAAACTACAACCTCTATTTGAATTACTAGACGGACTACATCCAACAGTTGACACAGTTGTTATTACTGGGGGAAGATTAGCGTCTAAATCTTATGGAGTGTCTACGTTTGTTACTGAATCATTAGTTCAACATGATTGGTCAAGTCTTTATACTAGGTTTACCAACGTATCAGGGCAAGACTCAACAGTACCTGAAGTACAAGAAAAGATAGACTTACTAAACTATTCTAATTACGTTCATGTAAAAGGTAATAGGATAGAAACCCCAGCGGGCGCAAAGATCGTTTTCAAAGGACTTAAAGCGGGATCAGGTACTCAAAGTGCAAACCTCAAGTCATTAAAGGACTTTAACCTATGGGTAAATGATGAAAGCGAAGAGATACCCGATTACGACACCTTCAGAAAAATATTCTTATCTATAAGACACCCCGAAAAGAGAAATTTAACAATACTTATCTTAAACCCTACTGTTAAAGACTTTTGGATTTATGAGAAGTTTTTTGAGCCTTATGATATACCAGACTTTTACAACGGTATAAGAGATAACGTAATGCACATACATACTTGTTACCTAGATGTGCCGCGTGAAGTAATACCTGACAACATATTTGCTGACTACGAGCGAATGAAACTAACACACCCCGACGAATACGAGGAAGTAATTTTAGGTACATGGATAACCGCAAAAGAAGGAGCGTTATATAATAGGCGTGAGGTTCAATACTTCGACGCTAAGACGCTTAATATAGACAATTCAGTAACTAGATTCGCATTTGTAGACGTAGCAGATGAAGGTGAAGACAGTCTTTGTATGGTTGTAGCGTATTTAATAGATCAGCATCTTTATATAGTTGACGTTATCCATACTAAAGAGAATAGTGATTATACCATCCCTCTAGTGGCTGCAAAGATCAAAGAGCATAAACTCGACTATTGCGGAATAGAAACCAATGGCATGGGTGCTATGTTCTTTAAAGGAGTACAAGAGCGCACAAGCAACACCACTAAACTATTACCTATCATAGCGAAAGCAAATAAACATGGTAGAATTATTGGTAATGCTCATGTTACTAGACAATTTGTAAAGTTTAGCGATAACTACGAGCATGGCAGCGACTACGACAAGTTTATGCGTGAGCTATTCGCTTATACTAAAGACGGCAAGGTTAAACACGATGACGCGCCAGACGCGGTAACTGGATTGGTTGTGTTGGGTCGTGAGTTGTACGGATAGTAAAATAATTTAAATTAATTTCGTTTTATAGTTGCACAAGTGCAAAAGAGTTGTATATTCGTACCAGAAATAAAAACAAAATATTATGACAACTCTATCAAACACAACTGGAACTAAAAAAGTAAACATTACAACTGATAACGGATATGATACACCAACTTTTAGAGCTATTTACGTTCAAGTTTACAACGGACAAGAACAAGTTTTAGATAGTAAATCTTACAAATCTTTTAAAATGGCTGAAAAATGGGCAAAGAACAAATTAAACTAAAAGAAAATATAACCCAATACTACTCTAAATGGCGTAAGTGTTGGGTTTATTTTATGGACTCATACGGTAATAAGTATAGACCCAATAAATCAGAGTTAGAAGAATTTAAAAAATATAAATACCTATTGAGATGAATTGGATAAAAAAAGTATTAGGAGTAACTGAATTAATAGAAGAACAAAAACAAACAAATAAACTATTAAAAGAAGTTATTCATTGGCAAAAGCATAATATAGATAATGACTGTGAGCCACACAGTAGAAAAATAAAATCTTACTATCTAAGGTAATTATATAAGCAACAATGGACAAGCAAAAAGAAGATTCACTAAGGCAATGTATAGCATACTGCATAGAGAACAACGATGTTAAAACATCTACTGAAAAGATATTGAACTATATCAAAAGCGAGTTAGAAAGGTCAACTCATAATACGACTACATAAAACAAAACAAAATTTAAAACTTAAATACTAACCCTTTACTTAAAAGTAAGGGGTTTTTTCATAGGGTATAAATAACAACTAATTAAAACAAATCAATAGACGTAAATTGCTAGGGTATGAATTGGAACAGTTTTTTGGACTCATTTAAGTTCAGTGCTACTAGGAACACAGACGGGTCTATTTGGTACGACGTAGGCAAGCAATGTGCTACTTTCGACGGTCACACTTCATTTAGTGTTGCTATGAATAACCCCGTTATCTTTGGTTTAATTGATCGCATAGGTTCTTTAGCTAGTCAAGTGGAGTTCTATCAAGGGGATAACCCTGAGAATAACGAAACGGATTTAATTGAGCTTATGGAAATGCCCAACGCTTTCCAATCAAAGCAAGACTTCATCAAGGAATTAACATGGCACAGGTTTAGTAGGGGTTTTGTATATACAATGCCTATACACCCTGAAGGATTCAAAGACGTTAAATCATTAGACAGTCTTTACAACCTATCCAGTCAACACATAAAATACAATAAAGAATTTCAGACAAAACTACTTCTTAGGTCGGAGTTTGAAGATGTAAAGAACAAACAATTTAACTACTCTATTGATGGCAAAGATAGAACCTTTAATGTAGGTGAAGTTATTGCAATGTATGACGTTGCTAATGGTTTGTGTGATGACTTTCTACTCACAAGCCCTAGCAGGATAGACGCTTGTATAAAGCCAGCGGTTAACCTTATTAAAGCTTTAGAAGCTCAAAACGTTATTATCAATAGTAACGGGCGTGAGTTGTTCAGCTCAGCACAAAAGAGCGGTAAAACTGGTGAAATGGCTTTTGCTGGTGGCTTGCCAATGGATAGTGAAGATAAGAAAGCTATTGATAGAGTAACTAAGGGTTACGGCTTAACGGCTGGAAAGACTAGAGCAATACACACCAATCAACAAGTGGCATGGCAATCACTACACATACCACTTAAAGACTTAGGACTTAAGGAAACGATAGATTTATGTGCTTCATTAGTTGCTACTACATTTAATGTTCCTAAAGAAGTGATTCCTTTGTTTGGGGATAGCAAATATGAGAATAAAAAGTGGGCTGAAGTTTTCCTTATTCAAACACCTATTAAGCAATTGATGGATGACTTTGTAACGTCATTTAACAACCGTTATGATCTTAAAGGTGAAGAACGTTTGAACTATTCTTTTGATCACTTAGAAGCTATGCAAATGATTGAGGACATGAAAGCAAACAAAGCATTTAAAATATCACAAGCATTAAAGAACTTAAAAGATTACGGAATGGATAACACCGAAAGCTTGGAGTTCTTAGAAAGTTTAGGAATTAAAATATAAACGCATGAGCGATAAGAAACTAACCATAAAAGAACTTCAAGAGCTTAAAGCAAAGAAAGCTAATAAGGTTAACAGTAACGAAATAATCAACAAAGATGACAATTAGGGAACTAGTAGAACAGAAAGCGGAGTTAGTAAAGCTTAAAAAGGCTGCTACTAAATTTACTGACGGTTGGTGCACTCCTTCAGTTGGTGAGGTTGTTTCTAAAGGCGTTATTTCTAAAGCTTCAGATAGCGATGTAATCAATAAGACGATAGTAGGTAATACTTATTATTGGATGGATAGCCACGAGGACGTTCATGTAAAAGGCTGCTTTAAAAAGTCTATTCAAGAAACTAAAAAGATATTTCATTTACACGACCACGAGTTTAAGATCAGTAGTCAAGTAGGCGACATCTCAAAGGCTTATGAAAAAGAGTTGTTATGGTCTACGTTTGGAGTAAACAAGGAAGGAAGTACCACCGCTTTATTAGCTGATAGTGATATTAAAAAGGAATATAACAAACTTATTTTTGAACACTACAATACTAACAAAATAGACCAACATAGTGTAGGGATGCAATATGTAAATATTGAGTTAGCAGTTAACGATGAGGATTATTCAGACGAATACAAGGCATGGGCTGAGATATTCCCAATGCTAGGAAATCCACAAGCAGCCTTAGACAAGGGGTATTTTTGGATTGTAAGAGAATGTAAATTAGTAGAAATAAGTGCGGTTTTAATGGGTTCAAACTCATTAACTCCTACACTAGAAGATAAACAAGAGCCGTTTAATGACACTCTTGCGAGTAAAGAAGTAGCCGAGCAATCACTACGAGTAAATCAAATGTTTAATAATTTAAAATTTTAGTAATGGCAGAAGAAATGACCCCAGAACAAATTGCAGAGAACGTCAATAAGAATATTGAAACGTTCAAAGCGCAAGTAGAGAAATCGGCTACTAAAGAAGAAATTGAAGCCGTAAAAGATGCTTTTGAAGCATTTAAAACAGAGCAAGGTGCTAAGCTCGATGGATTAGCATCACAAGAAAAACTTACCTCTTTAGAATCTATTTTAAAGACACAAGGCGAAACGTTAACAAAAATGAAGAACAAAGGCGGTAGTGAAATCTTTAAAACACTTTCTGAAGAAATCAAAGAAAGAAAAGATGACATTAAAAAAGCAGTAAAGCAAAACATAGGAGAGGTTGAGTTGAAAGCTCTTACTAGTCGTGCAAGTGTTGCAAATAGTCCAGCTGGATTTGTATTGCCAGAAATCGGACAACTAGGTGTTAAAGAAAGAAGCCTTTACAACATCTTACCAAAAGTTAGCATGAATGACGCTAATGATGCTGGAGTTGTTAGATATAGAGATTGGGACGAAGCAACAACCGTAAGAGCTGCCGCAATGGTCGCTGAAGGTGCTGCATTTCCTGAGTCTACTGCTACTTTTGAGTGGTTTTCTAAGCCATTAAGAAAAGTGGGTGATTCTTTGCCAGTAACTGAAGAGTTCTTCGAAGATGAAGCTCAAGCGGCTGCTGAATTAGAAATGTTCTTAGACGTGAATGTATCTACCGAGGTAGACACTCAACTAGTAAACGGTGACAATACGGGTCAAAACCTTGAAGGAATGTTTACAAGCTCCCCAGCTTATACTGCGGTTGCAAGTGGTATAGCAGCTCCAAACTTGAAAGACCTAGTTATTAAGATGCGTAATGATATTACACGCGCAAGAGGTAGCAAATATCGTCCAGATATGGCACTTGTTTCTAGTTCTACTATGGAAGACCTTGTTCTTGCTAAAGACGCTAACAACAACTATATATTTGATGAGAACACTGGAACATTGGGAGGTCTTACGGTTGTAGTTGATGAGAACACACCAGATAACTCAATATTAGTAGGTGATAGACGTTACGCTCGTATTTATGAGAAGTCAGGTCTAGTTATTTCCAGAGGTATGGTAGGTCAACAATTCTTAGAGGATGAAATTAGCCTTAAAGCTCGTAAAAGACTTTTATTGTTAGTTCGTAACGTTGATAAAACAGGATTCAGAAAGGTAGCTGATGTAGACGCAGCCCTTGTTCTTTTAGCAACAACTCCAGTATAATAGCATGGCAACTATAACATTTACAAAGGACTATGCAAATCGCACAAAAGGGGATGTTTGGACAAATTGTCCGAATGACCTTGCGGCTAGACTTATTGGAAAACATAAGGTTGCAAAGTTAGGAGAAGTTAAAAAGGAAAAAGCAAAAGGTAAAAAGTAAATTATGACAATCATCAATCCTACATATTTTGAAAGCGGCTTGTTTTACATTCCGCAACCAAAAGCCCAATATAGCGCTAATGAGTCAAACAACGATTTGGACAAAGCTATAACATTGTGGGAAGGTGATTTGATTAATAACGCTTTAAACCCACCGCTTTATAATCTTATTTTAGATCAAATTGATCCAATAACGGGGCTTGTATTAGATGCAGCCCCTGATTGGATTAAAAACATAGTTAACGGGGAAACTTACGTGTATCTAACGAAAACTAAATACTTTAAGGGGCTAAAGGAAATAATTCCCGCTTATGTATTTTCTAGGAACATGGCAGATACTTATATTGATAATGGTATAACTGGAGCAAGACGCCTTAAAACGTCAAGTGCTGAGCCAGTAAGTGCCACACCTTTATTTGTTAGGTCATGGAACGCTTTTGTAAGAGCATATCAATCGGAGTTAATGCAGTTTAATGACTTGCCAGTGTATAAAACATACGCTTACGGGGTTTTATTAGACTATTACAACAACGATAATCAAGACGTTTTTACTTCTTTACTGGAGTACTTATGTGATATGAGCGAGTTAATGCCTGAAATATATGTTGATCTTAACATGAAAACCTATAAATTAAAGAATGAGTTTGATTTCTAACATACCTGAACAAGTATTAGGCTATATTATCAAGCAGATGCCAAATGTAAACGGTCGCAAAGTATCGTATCATTTCGGTTCTTATGATGAATTAGTAAGGTATTTAGGCGAGTTCAAAGAGCGTAATTATCCATTAGTTTGGTTGTTACCTTCATCTGATAACGTTTCATTAGATAAGATAGAAAAAAGTTGTGAGTTAATTATTTGTGTAGATTTTGACAAAGAGGAAGAAGATGTACTTAATCCTACTCGTTATGATTTTACATTTGCTCAAACACTTTATCCTATAGCTGACTATTTACTTGAGGGTATAACATTAACACAAGCGACCTCATATAATAATGATAGCTTTGTAGTTGATAAGTTTCCTAACTATCAAGAAACGGAAAGCCGTACACCGCACCTCTGGGATGCTCTTAAGATCACCTTAGATGTTCAGTTTTTAAATAACAAATGCTTAAAACCTATAAGAAAATGGCAAAGCTAGATAAAAAACCCACTAAAGAAGTGGTATCACCTAAACAAGTGCCTTACACATCACACAAACTTATCCGTAATTATGGAGATAAGAAAGTTGGTGAAGTTGTAAAGGCTGGCTTTAAAGGTGTTCAATTTTTGAAATTAAATAAATACATTAAATAATGGCATTAAATAGCATAGTAAACACGATTTTTTGCGGCAAAAACGGGTATCTGGGTACTGGTTTGGCAAACTGCAAATTTGACTTTGACAACATGAGCGGTGGCGGTGTTGGTCTTTTAAAAGTAGGCACAGACATTAGTCTTGCTGCTTCAATGGCTGACTTCAGGGCATTGCAAGTTGCTGGGTCTTTCTTACCAATACAAGGAATCTTTAACGTTGAAGATCAAGGGTCAGAAGATCAATTTGAAACTTCTGAGTCAGGTCTTGAAGCATTATCAACAAAAGGACTTTTTAAATACAAAGTTGACTTCACTAACGGTCATATGTATCATAAAGTACTTGCAAGCCTAGAGGGTAACAACCGCTGGGAAGTTGTCATGTGGGATGCTGCTGGTAACTTAGATTTAAGAGAAACTGCAACTGGTGAGCTAAGAGGTTATTCTACTTCACACGTAACAGTAGGAAAGCCAACTAACAAGAGTGGTGGAACAACTGCAAAGCAAAGTTTGATCTTTCAACTATCTAACAGAGCGCAAAAAGATAACCAATTATCTTACATAAACGCTGATCAATTAGAAACTCAAGGAATCTCTTTATTGGAGTTAGAAGGTGTTAATGAGTTGGAAATAAGCCTTAACCCAGTAGTGGTAGGTGCAACTGAAATCACTGGTACAATAGTAAGTCCATTTGATAGCAACTTAACCGAACCTACATTAGTAGAAGGTGATTTCACTTTCACTGGTATAGTTCCAACGGCTGCAACTGTGAGCGATTTAGGAGTGTTTACTATAACCGTTCCAGCGGTAACACTTGACACTGTATTTACTGCAAGTATCAACGGTGTATTTGAAAATGCGACTAATCAACTTTTCAAGTCTAACATTGGAAAAGTGATAGTAACTGCATAAGTAAGTTTAACTTAAATTTTTAGAGCCTATCTACTTAATTGGTAGGTAGGCTTTTTTATTATGGGAACAATAAAATCAGTATATGATAAAGTGCATTTTGCTTATCGGTATTTACCCGATGAGATAGATAGTATAGTGATGCGATTATCAAAACAAATACTTGATTTAAACAGAGAAGATCAACTATTTGAAGGTATGCTTAATGATGGTAGGTCATTGCCTAAATATGGTAGAGCGACTGAAGAAATAAGCAGAGGAACAACGGGTAAAGGTTACCCAAAAAGACAAGGGAATGTGTTTAATATGTATGCAACGGGCGCACTATTTAAAAGCATAGACGCTATTTATACACAAGAGAAATTAATATTTAAAACTACTGACCCTAACCATCCATTTATAAAACAAAGACCTCAATTAGCTAAGAAGTTGTTTGGACTTACTAAAGAAAACCAACAAAAACTGAATTACGAATTAATTTTACCAATGATAAGGAAATGGGTACAAAGCACGATGAAGTAATATTAGACAATTGTAGTAAATTAAACGTTGACCGTTTTGATAAGATAAGCACTACAGGCGATATGTTTTGGCTTTTAGAACGTTATAAGGGCGATATAATAGAAACAAGTATTGACTTAAAGGAAGTATGGCAAAGTGTATTAGATGAGTTTAGCGAGATTATAGGCAATGATAGTGGTAAGGTAATAGCCAACAAGCAATTAAAGCTTACCGAAATGATAGCACGCAGTTATCGCGTCGCTAACGGCTTAAAACACTATTATAGTAATGCAATGAAAGACCAACTTAAAGAGGGCTTAAAAGAGCTTTTAATTAAAGATGGTTTTGACGTTGAGAATATAAAAGAAGATAAGTTACTTTTAAAACTTAAATCTTTAAAGAACAAAATTAAGTGGAGCAAATCAGATTTAAAATCTATGATTCCTGAAGCAACACAAGGTAAAAACATTGATGTAATAGAGCAATTACTTTCATTAGAGCGAGTACTAGACTTAAAATATCAATTAGATAGTGAAAGTTTATCAGTTAAAAAATATGCTTTTTTAATAAAGGCAGCAAATAAAAAAGCGGAAAAAGATGGCAAATGATATTATAGACATTGTAGTTAGTAAAAAGGCAGTAGATGAAGTCTATAAGTTAGATAATGCCTTACAAGAAGCCTACAAGTCATTTTTACAATTCTACGAGTTAAGCGTTAAGGCTGGAAGTGTTCCAACTGCGGGAAATGCAACACCTAAAGCAAGAAAGAACCTTAACGAAATGGAAAAGGCGATGTTATCGCTTGAAGCCACTGAAAAAAAGCTAGCAATCGCACAAAGCGACGTTAACAAAAAACTAATAGAAAAAAGGGAACTTCTTAGGGTTTCAAATCTAAAAGTAAAACAAGCAGCTCAAGAGAATAACAAGTTGTTAGGTGCTTATGCCAATCTAGGGGCAAAATTAGCACGTTTAAGACGAGAATACAAAGACGTGGCAGCATCCGAAGGTGTGGCAAGTAAGAACGCGGTAAGATTAGCAAAAGACGTTGTTAACTTAGACAACAAAATGAAAAAGATTGATGGCAGCGTTGGTCAGTTTGGGCGTAATGTAGGAAATTATTCTAGTGCCTTTGGTGGTTTATCTAGAAACTTAAGACAAGTAGCGGGTGCGTTTGGTTTTGTAGGTGGTATTTATCTATTTGCTAATGCGATTAGGGATTCATTCCAAAGAGTAAGGGAGTTTGACAAAGCAATGCAAAATATTGCGGGTGTGATGCGTTCTAGTAGGGGCGAAATTGCAGACGTTGAAAGAGAAATTATAGCAGTAGCTGGTTCGAGTGTTAAAACGTCGAGAGAGGTCGCAGCATTGGCGGAATCATTAGTGACATTAGGTAAGACTAAAAACGAAGTTAAGGACTTATTAAAGCCAGTAGTTGATTTGTCAATTGGTTTAAATGCTAGTGCTGATGAAGCGGGTGAGTTCTTAGTACAAATGCTTAACACGTTTGGAGCGTCAACAGATGAAGCGGCTAAATACGCTGATACTATTGCAACCATTAGAACGTCTACAACATTAGACTTTCAAAAAATGCGAGATTCATTCCAATACTTAGCTCCAATTTCTAGGGCTTTAAACAAGGATATTGCGTACACTGGTAGTCTTATTGGTATTCTAGCCGATAACGGTATAAAAGCGGAAAGAGCTGGTAGATTGTTGGGTACTGCTCAACAAAAACTGGCAGCTTCAGGAATGACCCTTGATGACGCCTTAGAACAAATTAATCAAAAAGTGGCTAGTGGTGCTACTGAAATAGAGGTTTTAGCTTTAGCAAGTGAATTGCTAGGTAAGCAATCGGCTTCATTGGGTCTTGTGTTGGCTAATAATGCTGAAAACATAGAGAAACAAGCGGAAGCTATAAGAAATAATTCAGGAGCTTTAGAGGATTTAGTAGGTCAACAATTAGAGTCTTTGGATGCTAAACTTAAAATATTAGATTCAACATGGGAAAAGTTTATTTTAAGCATATCAAACGGTGAGGGTGCTTTAGGTAACTTTTTTAAAAACGCGATTGATTTTGCTACTGACTTTTTAGGAATGTTAGAACAATTTAATGAAACTCCTGAAGATAAAAGAGCAAACGCAGAAAATAAAGGACTTAAATCGGGAAAACAATTTATTGATATTACTCAAAAATCTGGAATGAGTGATGAAAATAAACAGATAGCCATTGATGAATATAGACTAGAAAAACAAAAAGAGTTTAACGATGTTTATTCTAAAAGAAGAAAGTTAGCAAATGACGTTGCAATTGCTGAAAGGAAACTTGGTGAAACAGGTAATAGTGCGGGTCTTTTGGGTGGTGATTCATTAGAACAAACTAAGTTTAAAAAAAGCGTTGAGGATTCAAACACTGCTTTAAGTGACAACGCTATTAAATTAAATGAGATAAGAGCTGAGTTAGTTGCTATATCTGAATTTCAGCTAAGAGGTACGGAAACAGAAGCGGGAGTTACTGAAGCCGAAGCAATTAAACTAACTGAAAAACAAGGTAAGAAAGCAGCCAAAGAAAACGACCAAAGATTAAAAGATTCCTTTGCTCTTAAAAAGTACTTACTAGAACAAGAGATTGAGTTAAATGATGAGATAGCAGAAGATGAAAAGGTGCAATACTTTGACAGGGTTCAGGCATTAAATAACTTTCAAGATAAGAGCGAAGACCTTTTAGAACTTGAAAGAGATCAAAATCTTATAGGACTTCAAAAAAACAGCGATGCGTCTAAGTTGGTTTGGGCGAAGTATCATGATGACGTTAGCAAATTACATAAAGAATTTTATGGAAGACTAGATGAAATTTCTGTTATTGAAGACCCTCAAAGCAATGACGTAATAGAAAGCCCATCATTAGATGATACTATGAACTCATTTGCTTCATTCTTTGGGTTTGATCCTGAAGATATGCTTAAGCTTTGGGAAGAGTACGTTGCTAGGATGGAAAAGATAGGCAAAGACGCCACATTAAATGATTTCTTTGATGAATTAACCGTATCTAGTAAGGAAGCTGGGGAGCAATTAAAAGACGTAGCAAAAGAAATCGCTGGCGAGTTAGTAAACACAACAAATGCAGTCTTTGACAATAGAATACAACGCATTGATGATGATGTTAACAGAACAAATGACTATTACACAAACATACTTGATAATGAACAATTAACAGAACAACAAAGAAGCGCGTTAGAAGCTGAAAGAGATGCTAAAGTTGCAGTATTAGAAAAGAAAAAACGAGATGAACAACGTAAGCAAGCCATCTTTAATAAGACGGTTGCACTTGCAGAAATCGCGATAAATACCGCAATAGCAGTGTCTAAGGTAGCGGCTCAAACAGGAGTATTATCACCGCTATTAATCCCAGCAATTATAGCACTGGGAGCAGTACAAGCAGCCACCGTATTAGCTACACCAATACCACAATATAAGCAAGGTAAGAAGAAAGGCGACAATTACGAAGGTATGGCATTACTTAACGATGGGGGACGCGATGAAGTAAGGCTTAAATCTGATGGAACTGCTGAACGTATAAAAGGGCGTAACGTTGTGGATTTTGTAGGTAAAGACGATATAATATACCCTAGTGTAAGCGCTTTTAATTCTGAAATGGGTCAAGTGTTAAATGACAATGCAATAAGTTCTAGTAGAGTGGTTAACGTGAATAACAAAGGGTTTGATTTAACTATGTTAAACGGTATTAAGACAGAAATAAGCAGCGGAATAAAGCAAGGGTTTAAAAGTGCTAAAATAACTAATGTGCAAAACTTTAAAGGCAATGATTTAGATTCTTATATAAGATCAAAGATGCACTAAAGGGTAAAGATTAACTAATAAATACTACACAAAAACATTAAGTTTACCTTATGCGTAAAGTCAGATATATTTTAACAACTAAATCAAGTGGGGTGGTAACATTAGCCACCGACCCCGACGGATGGAAAGATGACGAGCGTCAAATAGTCAGAGATTCAAAGTACTATGGTCTTATTTATGAGTTTGCTGGCGAGCTTAGTTTTTCGCAAGACGGTTATGAAATAATCACACAAGAGCTTTCGACTTACGGACATAATGCAAACATCTTATTAAGGCGTGATAGGTTAAACTATAATGATGAGTGGGAACTTGACTATATAGGAGCGTTAGACGTTACTACTAAGAAAGAAAGTGATACTACTATATCTTTTAAATTGTCAGACGCTGGACTTACCAAAACGATTAAAGCACAGTTCAATGAAAAGTTTGAACTTGATAGATTAGATTCTGTTAACGGTACAACTATACCCGCTTTAAGTTATGATACAATTACTTTAACTGGTAGAAATTTATTGATAGACAGTAAGTTACAAGATGACGAGCTTAAAACTATAACAGCAGTTGGTGACGGGATTAATGGTTTTGAAAATTATTATATTCCAGCACTTACAAAAACATTCTCAGGTGATAGAAATATAAATTCTGTTTTCCCTTTTCCTTTAAAGCCAATAGATACGGGTTCAGACTTTAGACCATCTTTAAACAGTAGCCATTTTATTTTATTACAAAATGATATTGAAAAAACTATTGAGGTAAAAACCACTTTAGACTTAGATATTGAGTGTAATTTTTCAGGCTATGATGCTTTTATATATTTAGCCGTTTATGATTTTGACGGAACAAACTACAACTTTAAAAGTTCAATCAACTTAGTTGCTGAAAATGAAGTGCCTACAACCGTTTTAAACATTAATCAAGTTGACTTAAACAATATTAATATTGATGTAGATGATAGCCTTGCGCTTATTGTTTACGTTAAGGACATACAACAAACTGGCGGCTCAACTTTTCAATATAGTGTAACACAAAGAAATGTATTAGTAGAAACGAGCGAGGACTCAAACTACGAACAAACAATATGCGAGGGGCTTTCTGTATATAATGCAATCAATAGACTTACAGAGATTATCACAGACAACCCCCTTGCTAATTCATTAGGGTTAACCGACGAATGGAAAAACCTATATATTACAAATGGCTTTAAAATAAGAGGTTTTAATGAAACCATAACAATATCTCTTAAAGAGGTGATGGAATCAATTAAATCGGTCTTAGGCTATCACTACGGAATAGAAAGCAACCTTTTTAGAGTTGATTCCTTCAGCACGTTTTTTAACCTTGATCCTTTAATGACCTTACAAATAAGTGATATTGAAGAAACTTATAACGATTCTTTAATATTTAACTCTATTCAAGCGGGTTACAAAGAGGGCGGCGATTATGAAGAGCGTCAAGGTCTAGACGAATACAACGTCAGAACGGTTTACAATCATGGATTTCAATCAACTGATAAAAAACTTGATTTAATTAGCGACATTAGGGCTGACAGTTACGCGATGGAATTTGCAAGACGTCAACAGTTTGAGGACTTTCCAACTGAAGACACGCCCTACGACAAAGATAATTTCTTTATTGACTGTAAAGTAGATGGATTTTTGCAGCCTAGATTATGGCAAGATGACTATTCAGTGTTGCCTACTGGTGTATTTAGCCCTGAAACCGCTCAAAACTTACGTTTAAGCCCTTCATCTAATCTTTACCGACTAAGCAACACATTTGCACAAATAGCCGATTATAGAAGCGGAGTCACAAAGTTTGCTTCAACTGAGGGAAACAGCGAATTAGCCACTACTTTAATAGGTGGTTTTGATATAAAAGAGAATGAAGATATACAAAACAATACCTTAGAATATCCTATAATTCAGCCTATTGAGGTAAGTGGGGTTGTAAAACTTACTGAAGCGCAATTTGATTTTTTAAAAGGAACGACTAACGGACAAATGAACGCTTATAGGTCAATAAGATATTTTTACAAAGGGCAAGAGCAATTAGGGTTTTTACAGTCATATAATAACGAGGGCGAAGGTTCAATTAAATTAATAAAAGCAAATCTTAGAAGATAATGAGATCAGTCATACAAATAGACTTTACGGGAGCAATTCCAGCAATTAACGACTTTATAAATCTTTTTAGCCCTCAATTATTTGGATTAAATGGATTGACTACGTTTAATTTTCAAAGGTTAAGACCAACGGAAAGCACAAGAGTTAGCGGTGATGCTATTCAAACCGCTGCGAATTACGCACTTGCTTTTAACTTAGATTATAACGCTAGCGGGGTGTTTTTGGTAACGGTAGACGGTGCAATAGTAACAATAAAAGTAGATCAATCAAACGCTTTCGATGGGTTTACAAAGTCGGCTGCATGGACTCCTACGGTAACTATAACCACTGAAAACATAGATACTGATTTAGAATTAACAGATGTTCAGTATTTTGAGGACACTGGAAGCCCTTGTGATAATGTAAAGGTTGTATTAACTTTTAACAAAACAAACGTAGACTTAACGCTTCCAGTAGTTGATTCTGATCCAAATGGTGTTATAGAATTTGTTTACCCTAGAGGTATTAACTACCCTATTGAAGCTAATGTAGGCGCTGATGTGTTTACATCTAGCCAAAACCTAAACAAGACACCCGCTAAACTATTAGCAGCGAATATAAGCACAAGAACAACGGCAACACCAAGCGGGGCAACTTTAGTAGTTAGTTATTTAGGTAGTGATTTTTTACTCGCTTTAGAGTATTCTTTAGATGGTATAACTTATCAAACTTCTAACGTTTTTGGAGGTTTGCCAGATGCTGACTATGATGTTTACATAAGGGATCAATACGGCTGCTCAGTAAGTAAAACAATAACTATAGGTGACCTAGTAATTGGTGAAAGTCAAGTTCCTGACTACTTTTACTTAAGTGAAGCAAACCCATTTATATTTGCTAATGATAACGGAACGGGGTTAAATTCAAAGTTAAGCTTTAACGAGAGAACAGATGTTAACTATTCAGCATTGCATATTGCAACCGATACCGATTCACCAACCGTACAATTTAAAACCAATTTAAATAATGTAACGGTTGATATATTGAATTGCGATGGTGATTCTGTAAACTCATTAACAGTAGTTAAAAAGACCGCTAATATAAACTACTTTGATAAAAGAGATGCCGTTAAATATACGGTTGAAGATAGAGGTTTAAAATACATTAATATCTACTTTGAAGGTGGTAATACATATGACGTCTTAAATGCTATTACGGGAACTTATACAGATACAAAGAGCATACCCGTTGGATATGACGAAGGGCAATTTGTAGTTTTTGATGGTGGCACTGAAGTAATACTTAAACAAGTTTACAACCAAACATTTAACCGTTTTGAGATTAGGACTAGTTTAGTTTCTGGTGTTGATGTTTTGCCTACTCCAATACAAATAAGCACATATTATAACATTCAAGACTATGACGTTTACGAAGCGACAACAGATTTCACCGCTTTAGATGGTTATTATCAGATTAAAATAGACGCCAAAAAAGAAGATTTAACACAATTTGCAACCTATTTAAGTGAAAGTATTTTAATAGCACATCAAGAGGATTTACCTAGTCACCATTTAGTTGAGTATTCAGGTACAAGGAACAGCGATTTGCTATTTTCTAGGGGTTTAAGGAACATTATAAGAGTGCCTTACGATATTACACCAACAATAGAAATGAGTGGTGAAATTGAAACATATCAAACAGATACAAAACTAGTATCTATTGAAACTAGAAACTATGACAATAGAGTTTTTAATTTTGGAGCGGGTGAAAACCCTTTAACAACTCAACAAATTAAATGGCTTAGCTTGATACTATCGCATGACGTTATATTCATCGACAATGATAACTACCTTAAAAAAGAACAAGGGGAAAGCTCTAGGATAGGAAGTTCAAACGCATATAGGTTTATTCAACTAATGCAAAGGGAGTTTATCTTTTCCAGTATTGAAGGACTTTACAACACTGAAAACGCTATTGATACTATCAACATCAATACTCCTACTTATGCCTATGTTATCACTGGTAACAGTTTGATTGATAGTAATGGATTGGTTGTAAATGGTAACTGATGGCTCTTTTAAGGGCTTGTCTTTAGGCGTGAATAAGTCAAATATTGACATGAATAAAAACCTACCGATAAGCCCTGAAAGAATAAATAGTAAAATTAAAATAATAAATACCGTCATAGGGTATAAAGATAACTAAAAAAAGCGTATAAATTAATTATATATTTATAAGATATGAGTGTTGAACAAAGATTAATAAATTTAGAAAACGCGATAGGTAACACAGTTGCACCAAATGACTTACCTAGTAGTGCGGCAGTTCCACTAAATAAAGAATCGGTATTTATAGACCCATCATTGAATGAGTTTATAAAGGTATCTTCTGACGTTGTTATTAAGGAGTATTTTGAAAGCAGAAACGAAGCGGGAACTCTTCCAATTGATGGAAAGTTACTTGTTCAAGATGGTAATTCTGAACCTCAAAAGATAGATGTTAGCTTGTTTGCTGATGCAGATCAAGGAGTTCTAGCAGACACCGCAATTCAAAAAACAGAACTACAATTATCACAAAAA
>TARA_R110000772_G_scaffold17456_2_pt1 | contig 17434 bp, 33 predicted proteins | sample TARA_R110000772 | Tara Oceans TARA_R110000772 (sample SAMEA4397948) | marine metagenome | biome: Polar Biome; feature: [SRF] surface water layer (ENVO:00010504); material: water (ENVO:00002006), including particulate matter (ENVO:01000060) such as... | depth 5 m | reverse complement strand
ACAGTATATCTGTAATAACTCCTTTTATTTTGTCTTCTTTACTCATCATCTTTGTTTTGGTTTAATATCAACACCTATCTTTATTGGTTTTTTATCATTGTTAGGGCAACTTAATTTATGATACCCTTTACCTTTACAAACTTTACATTCACTTTTCATCTTTGTTTTGGTTTAGTACGTTGGAGGATTTGACCTATTGATAAAGTGGTACACTATCTCATTACCTCCTCCACTTATAGGAATCATTATGGTGAATGACTTATGTGGCTCTGGGCTAGAGGTCACTCCTGATAGCTCATCCCATTTTGTACTATTAGCATCAATGAACTCGATGTTAGGACTATAGCAGATAGTGCCATGACTATTCCAGAAGTCTTTATAGATAGTATCTAAACCTATTTCGTAGTTAGAACCCCAAGCAGCTAAATACTTGTTAAGTTGAACCTGTGTTAGAGTATCTCTAAAGCTGTCAGTAAAGCTAGTAGTGTCTTGTCCGTAGTGAATCAGTAGACTATTTAAAACTGCAGTGTTACTGAAGTATTGACTATTAACAACCTCGTAGCCTTGAACGCTATCTATTCTGTGGATGGTGTAGTTGGTACCCCATAGATCAGCTAAACTCTCTTGCACCTGTATTCTTTGGTTTGGTTCTAGATTAATTTTAGTACAGCTAATTACTACTATTATAACTATAACAGATAATATGATTCTTTTTCTCATGATCGATTCCTTATTTATTTAATTCTTATCTTTTATTCTACACTACATTACTTCTGTTAATAGAAAAGCTAGCTTGTATCCACCAAAGGCACCTAATGCGGTTGGTACTGGAAACACTATAAACTTTCCTAAGCTTGTTACGTATTTAGGCCTACTAACCACTCTTCCTAAAAAGAAGTAGTAAATCATATAACCCAATAAGACTAAAATGTCCACTCGTTCTGCTATAAAGACTACTAAGATTGCTCCGAGTAATCCGAATATAAAGTTATCTGCAATTGCTGAAGATAGTTCCCTTCTATCAGTTTGTCTAAACTCTTCTTGTATTTTCTTGAGGCTCATTATTAATCGTCTTTATCAGTTAGCCATGTAAGCGATCGTAACATTTGTGTTGGTATCTCTATGATCTGTCCAGCACTATCATTGTACTTTCCCCAATTCAATCCTTTTCTCTTACTATGGTTCTTTGTTACCTCAAAGTATCCCCACTTGTAATCATATCCAAGCAAGCGAGCTCTGAAGGTAGGTGATAAGTTTGTACTGACTCTCTCACCAATCATCGTATCAATGTCTTGAATTGTATCTACTCTAGGTGTTATTCCTCTACTCATAATCCACTTGTCTTAAACTCTTTGCCCACAATATTCTTGCTATTCTAAAGTCAGACAAGCATGAGAGCTTTAAGTTATATTCCTTTGCTATCTGCTTCAAACCAGGAGCTGCTTCTGATAGCATAGTAGCTCTCTCATATGCAGCTGGTGAAGGTAGTCCACTGTAATGGCATTGATCTCCATTTAGTTCCTCCATTGCGTTACTGAACGCTTCATCAAATGCGTGATCGTCTAGGTCTTCTCTTTCTTCATCTGTCATGCTTTATCTCTTTTTCTGCTAAATATGATCCAAGTACTTGGTTGTCCTCTACAAGAAAGTCAATCTCCTTGCTTAGTTGTAGTTCTACTTTCAGAAGCTTACTCACATCGTCTAACAACTCCAGATTTTCATCTTGCAGCTCTATTATGTATTCACTCTGCTTCTTAATGCAACACAACATGTAGCCAAGTCCAACCATAATCATAATAAATCCAATAAGGATTAATCCATAACCACGCAAGAAGTCTTTAGTGTCTTCCCAGTACACTCTAACCCAATTTATCTTATTCATAGTAAGCCTCGTTCATAAAATGCATACATACACAATGCTCCTGCAATCGCTCCAAGAACCACTCCTACAAAAATTCCTCGTGAAAAAAATATTTGTGACTCATCGTTTAACAGATCTTGCTCCTCGTCATGTTTTTCCATTGCTATTTCTACTAGACGTACGAGTGTCTCCTTTCGTAGTCTTCTGTCTAACTCTACTCCATACTTTCTAGCGAGTAGTTCTAATTCTCTTTTACTCAATTTTGAGTAGTCTTCAATTACTGGTGCTTTCATATTGTTTATTTAAAATAGGAGGACTTATTACCACTATGGTTTGCCTCCTTACTGTTTACTTATTCATTAACTCTTTATTCATATGAGTAGCAATCGCAGTTGCATTACTAGCATCTGGAAGAGCTTTACTCTCTTTCGATCCATACATCTCTTTGAATTGATTGAATCCATGTCTAGTAGGATCTCCAAAGAAGAAACCTATATGCTTAATTCCTAACTCATTGTTAAGTCTCTTCACTTGCTTTCTAGTATGCAAACGAGCTGAGTGTCCTCCATAACTACCACACCCTGGAGCTCCATCACAAATATTAATCAAGTAACTATCACAATCCTCACTACTAGGTATTAGTATGTTCTTCTTCAACATTGCTTCTAAACATAATCCTTCTGGAGTCATTGAGTTACAATCGTAGATGTTAAGTAGATTAGTTAAGTGATTCAATCTATTAGCTCTGCTATCGTATACGATAGAGACAACTGGATTATCACTATGAGTAGTTTCTCTCATACTCACCTGCAGCTCTAATCCGTCAATCATGCTAACCGCTTTTCCAATCGCAGCAGCCATCTTGATTGAGTTTTTCCATCTATCACCTCCCATAGATCCAGAAGCATCTATCGTTAAGTGAATGTTAGCTTTCTTGTACTTCTCGATATGAATCTGACTGAAGATGTTCTCGATACCATAACCAGCGTGAGCAAGTCTCTTGTTATCAATTCGTCCACTTCTTAGTCTACTAGTCTCTAACGATCTTGACTCTCTACGAGTAAGAAGCTTTCTTCCTAACATCGCTCCTAACTGAAGACCTTCATTTACTTGCGTCTCGTTAACACGTCCGCCTTGTCCATATCCTAATCTATTCAATCCAGCTGGACCTTCATAGCTTCTAAGCTGAGCCTGTGCATCTATCTCCTCTTGAGTTCGAGCACTAGATAACCGATCAGAACTTCTATACTCCGTAAGGCAGTCGTTAGCTTTTGTAATACTAGCCATCTTAGATACCTCTTTATCTAATCGATAGATCAAACAATCAGTCGTCCCACGACCTTCTCCAACAGCAGTATAATCAAGCTCTGTATCTTGAAGCATTACAATCTTTTTAGAAATAGTATTGGCAAGTCTCTTTTTCTCAGTACTACCAGCTACTTGCTTCTTAGACTCCTCAAGAGCTTGGCGTACTTTATTCTCTTCAGAAGGAGTTAAGTCTCTCATCTCTGGACCTTCACCCTCCTCATCTCCTTCTTCACCAGATCCATTCTCAACCTCATCTCCCTCTTCTTCTTCCTGATCTTCATCAGACGACTGAGGACTTTGACTATCTTGAACCTCTTGAACCTCTTGATCTTCTTCTCCTCCATTATCTGGACTTTCGCTTTCTGTTTCAGGAGTTGCTTCCTCTTCAATGATCTCGTTAATCTTAGCAATAACTTCCTCAGCAAGCGCTAAAGCAGCTGTGGTATCTTGCAAACGACTAATGTTATTAACATCAATCAATTTTGTTACCTCTGCAAGACCTTTGATTCTTCTCGAATCAAAAGCTGGACTCATCATGCTGATGATATGAGCAAAGAAGTTCTCCATAGTAGGAGTAGAGTACTTAGGACTCTTTAACATCTTAGCGATGTCTTTGTTTCTAAAGTAGTGATCGTACATCTTATGGTAGTAAGCTTTATAGCCTGGACAGTTCTTAAAGACGATAGTATCAATCCTACGATCTTCAATCCAATTCAACATATCTTTGATCTCTCTTCTATACTCACCTTCATAGTTATTCACGAAGTCTGTAAGCACATTCTTCTGAGTATGTTTAAGGTGACTAGCTTCGTGAAGAGCTAATCCAGCAGTCACATCGAAGTTCTTCTCATTAATGTTACCTGCAATAACTACATGGTTAAAGTCTGTGTAAGACTCAGTACCTTTAAAGTAAACTGGAACGTCTTTTTGAGATAGAATCTTGACGAAGTTTCCAATAGCTTTCTGATAGTTACGAAGCTTAATAGCTTTTACTACACTACTAGCTTGGCTTCTGCCACCGTAAGACACATCCGCAGCTCCTCGGTCTAGCCAGAAACCTGCATAGCTATGATCTCTCTGGACCTTTGCTTTCTTCTTCTTGTTGTTAAATATAATTGCCATATTGTGATTATTTGTTAGTATTAACTCTCTCTCTTTATATAATAAAGAACACCCTTTTTATTCGTCTTTGCAACAGTTTGGCTATTTATTTTCTCTAAATTTATCAATTATTTGACAGATTCCAATGAACACAAACGCTGACAATACTAATAAACCAGCTGCTCGACCGGGTTGACAGAATATAACATACATTGTTTTTACAGCTAACTCTATAAAAAACTCTACAACAGATACTGCTACAAATAGAATAGTAGCCCACATGCAACAATTTTTAAAAAACTCTATATAATCCTTCATCTTTTGTATTTTATCAACATTACTAAAAAAACTATTCCTAACACCAACATAAAGAAACATGCTGGGAGCCATAGTGGTGAAGTAACCCACCACCATGACCAATTAATGTTACCGGTTAACTTCAGTATTAGGAATATTAAAAACACTGTTCCGGTCATCGAAAACCCTCTGATATTGCTCTTGTTGTCCATTAGTTAAGTCCAATAAATTCTTGTTCTAACTCCAACTGCATGTCTTCTGCCATCTCTTTCAATCGATAGCTAGCAGCATTTTCAAGCTCATCTCTAACCTCTTCGTCAACGTCTTCCATGCTGAATCCCATTCCGTATCCATAACAAGTAACATCTTTTTGAAGGTTTCTCAACTCTTCCGTTTGGACATCTGTGTATTCTCTTTCTAAGAAAGGCTCAATCTCATAGCCATTCTCTTCAGCTTCGATCTCACAAGTATTCTCATCATATTCGAGCTTGGCTTGTTCCATTGCCTCATTCCACTTCTTGAGTATCTGAGTCTTTATATCTTCACCAACCTTTTCATTGTGAGCATACATCTCTTTGCTCCATGGCTTTGTGATTTCAATTCCGTACTTAACTTCTTTTGCTTTTTTCATAATTGTGATTATTTGTTAGTATTAATTATCTTTCTCTTTACGTAGTAAAGATCAGGAATATATTCCATGTTTGCAACAGTTTAATGAGTTATTTTGTTTCTCATATGTATTTAATTGTTGATCATCTCCCCTTCTTTGTACCTATGAAGATCAGGACAATATTCCATTCTAGCAACAGATATCACAAAAAAGTTATGCACTTCTCTGGAATTTAGCATTCCTTGGCTTTCTATTATTCTGTGGTCTTTTCTCATCCTTGGTTTTAATACCTAAAGATCTTCTCCAGTCCAGGAGGCTTCGTAATCTTGCTTTAGCGCTCATTTTGCTCATTGTTTATCTGTTTTTGTTTATTAAGTCTTTTGTATTTGTATAGCATTAGTCCGTGAAACAGTACTAAGCATCCCATAGCTAGTATCTCAGCAAGCAGCAGATCATAGAACACAATTACGATACATACTAAGTAAGGCCATAGGATCCACTTGAAGTGGTTAGTTAACCATAAAGGAACAACGCACGCCAAAAAGAATGACACAGCCATCAAATTGTGAATGCTCAAGTAATCCTCCACAGAAAACCCTACCAACAATGTTAAGAATACTGCAGGGATCTTCCATCTCTCTGAGTCAAATAGATAGTAAGCTGTAATGATGTTTGATAGTATGAATAGTGGTTGGAGTGGTGTATTCCAGTATTGCGAGTAGGAATATTCCCAGCCATAAGTAGCTATGCATGCAAACGGTGCAATGATTGTTAATATTAGAGTTGCTGTACGAATAGACAGTTCAATCTTACTCATAGTTAAAATGGAAGTTTAGTCTGTGCTTCATCTTCCTTCTCAATGTCTAATAAGTGTTGATATGTGTCTGTTGATATTTGTACTTCTACTTGTCTGTGAGCAAAGTATCCTGATCTGTCTGGATCTGATTCTCCTAATGTCCATACGAGGTCTTGATAATCTCCTCTCATAAATGAATCAAATTGGAAGTCTCTGACTTTGATTGTAATTGATTTTATCTCTGGCTTCATAACTTAAATTTATATAACTATACTCTTTCTAATCCAGAAAATCAACAAGTTCGTCGTATTTTCCTACTTCAACATATATTGGTGTTTGATCACCTACATGCGCTCCCCACACATTGTACTCAAGATACTCAATAGCATCTTCATGAGTCATATCCATATCATATACTGAAATGGTTATCATTTTCTGTCTGTCATAAACAAACCTCTGTGAGTAAGGCTCTAAGCCAATAATCGCTGCATCGTAACCATCTGCTTTCATCATATCATTTCGTTTTGTACTCTATTCCAATAACCCTTAGTGGAAGCGTAAGTCATTCCTTTAGGTCCTCCATTCCAGCACCTAGCTACATCTTCAAAACTGTTAAGCTTATAAAATCTAGCAAAAATTTTTAGCATTTGTATTGACTCTGGACGTGACCATCTATCTTGAAGTGTGTAGGTCTTTTTGATTCCTAACCTCTTACAAATACGATTAACCTCCTTAACCATGATTGGTCGGATCTGTAAGCAGCCTACAGCATCCTCTGATGCACAGTAAGCTGAGTCGTCACCTCTACTTTCAACCTGAATCATTGCATAAATCAAACTATCCATAGGTGGTGGAGTTATTACTAAAGGTGCTTCCACTACCAAAGGTACTTCCACTATAGGTTTAGTTGTCTGTGTAACGTAAGTAGTGTCTGGTTGTATTTCTGTTTCAATCCTATGTGGGCTTGAGTGGTTGTGATTACAATCTTCATGTTTAATATATCCATACCCTGCTGCAGCAAGATAAGCTGTGATTGTTAGTAATCCTATTGATCCAATGTGTGATTTTTTCATATTTTTGTTTTTTATTTCCAAAAGACTTGCACTGCCATTAGAGCACAAGCAAGTGTTAAACTAACTATGGTTTTTACATTAATACCTTCATTATTAAATATATACACAAGTACTGCAAATATTATTACTCCTGTGCCAAAGCTGAAAATCCTACTAGGCCATAGAGCACCGTCAAATGCTACGTATAAGTATTTGGTAGCATATAAGTAAAAGAACGAAATAGGAATTGATGGTACGATGATCATAAACCATTCATACTTCTTACACCATTCCCAAAAGAATTGACTATTGAGTTGAAACCATGCTGAGGCTTGTGCTGCTGCCATAAATAGCAGTCCGATTATTAGTGATCTAATATCCATTAGCAACCTTCTAAATATTCCTCCAACTCCTCTTTCATCTCAAGGAATATTTCCTTGACATCTCTTTGTGGATTCTCAAACCACACCTGACAGTATTTTGAAATTGCATCTAAAGCTAGTGTCGAAGAGGTTTGCCAAAACATTTCAGCATCCTTACCGCTCTGAAGCATAGTATCTAGGAACATAAACGCCTTTGTGTATGGTGATATGAATTCGTCTGCAATACCATCCGTACTATAAGGACCAAATTTGTCAAGTTGATCTTCGCTCTCTTCGGGTGAGTAGATCATCTGCCACACATACTCTGCATAAGGTATATCATTTACGAAGTGTTCAACAGTCCACTGTTCCATACCTCCAAAGGTATCTACATTTTTAAAAGCTTCTGGTGATACTCTGTCTGGGTATCTTAAGTATTCAGTTATGTTTGTTGCCATTACTTATTGTATTTATGAAATTTGAATGTTGGATTATTTTGTTCTAGTTGCACGTGTCGATCTCTCAACTCAGTTCCTAAGATTTTATCGTTTGGTATATTCTTGATTGTACTACTAATAGATCCTGCTTTAATAGGTAATGTGATACCAAATGCTGCTTTAATGTCTTTATCATCTAAAACATCTGCACTCACCACATTTCCTTTTTCCAATGAATCGTGAGGTGATTCTTCAATCACATAAAAGAGACGGCTTACCCCATCTGTAAACCCAGTTGGAATAAATCTCGTAACTTCTTCACCTGCTTCATTGATCAGATTATAAGTTGTTGTTGTTACTATCTCTAACTTGTCCATATGCTCTGTTTATTTGATTAAATATACGGACTTTATATCGATTTTGCAACTTATGCCTTGACTGTTTTTAGTATGATATCGGGGTATTTGTCTTGTAGCTTTGCGACTGCATCTACATTCTTCTGTGAATCATCTATAAAGAATATCTTATTGTATCCTTTCTTGATTTCATTTTCAATGTATTGAGCTTTCTTTTGTGGATTAGCATCGCCTACTGGTATTATGTATGGGTCGATGTTGTGTTGTGTCTTGAAAAAGTGTTTCATTGGATACCCTTGAGCACGTGCTGTGAGTATGGTTACCTTGTTTTGTGCATTAGCCATAGCTTTCTTCAACATCTTCATGTTACGATCAATAGTCTGTGGATTTTTCAGCATACTATTGAAGTCTTTGAAATCAAACTTATCTCCAGGCTCCTCTTCATAGGTAGCGTACTCAGCTGGATCTAATTCTAGTTTGGTGCCGTCAGACTTTGTTACATATATGAATGCTTCTGATGTAGCTAATGTGTCATCAAAGTCAAATATGACAAGTCGTTTGCCAAGTTGCTTTTCGTTTAGTATTTCTTGTAGCTTAATCATACTTTTTGAGTTTGTCTTTATTTGCCTTAGCCCAATCCATCCATATCTTCTTCACCCTACTCCAGTCGGTATTCTCAGCATCAAAGATACGTTTGTAGTCATTGTAGTAGTCCTCCATAGCAGCATCAAGCGATAGCTTTTTTACTTTGGCTCTTTTTATCAATCCTTTGACGTAAGCAGGCACCTCGATATTACTTGTTAGATATAGGAAGTGTGTTGGAGCGACTGCACCCTTTGGTGGATATCTTAAAGGCTCGTCGTAACGGTTAGATACTATGAATGCTTTATAAAATATTCCTTGCTGTATGTGTTCAGACTCATGTTCCAATGTCTCCTTGACTTCAGCAACAAGGTTGTTATATGCTCCAGGAAACTGTTTAGGATCGTATGTGATCTCTATATCCATATCTTCACCATTGGCACCGGCTGATATAGAGTATGCATAATCTAGTGGGGATTGTTTTATGAATGTAACAACTAGTTCAACATTTGCATCATCTTCTCCGGTTATTTTAGGACCTGATAGATCAAAGCTTTGTGTGTATTGTGTATCTCCTCTTTTGAATGCAAAAAGAATCTGACGAGAGATGTCCAATACCAACTCATCTCGAGTTGCCTCTAACAATATATCTTTAAGTTTAATCATATTCTATTTATTTTCATATAGTAGGTGCCGTCCTTCTCTCCTAGGACTTCTCCACCTAACTTCTTCCAGAAGCCTATTGCTCCGTCTGGGCCAGCTGTTGTGTATAGTGTTATGTGTTGTGTGTTTGGACTGTCTTTGAAGATCTTCTGTATCACTTGTTTTCCTATACCTTGTCTGTATGCCATTATTGCCATTCCACCATACATGAATATTGAGTTGGGTGATGATGGTCCCTTGCCTTTCTGCTTGATTCGGTCCATCGGATCAAACGGTATAGTTCCTATATCTTCTATATGAAATACTCCGACCTTTTGACGTCCTGAGAATACGAAATGAGCTCCAGTACCTAACTCTTTCTTTTTAGTGGTATCGTTCTTGTAGCTGATTGTAGCTTCAAGTAATATGTCTTTCAGTTTAATCATGATAAGTGTATTACATAAGCATCACCTTGAGCTCCAGACGGCTGTCTTTCCACTCTTGCTCCAGGCACTTGTTTTTGTATGTATGCTTTGTAGAGGTTTGATCTTCTACTATCCTCTTTTTCTGATCTTCCTTCCTCTTTTGTTGTATTAAACGATATCTTTTTAGGCTCTAATTCACCATATAAATCCTTATCGTTTATGTGCATATCGAATGTTGAGTCTAAAAAGTCTTTGACAATCTCTACAACCGTAGCCATTACTCTAAATGCTCCAATTCCTGTCACTACTCCATAGTTTGCTGATTGTGATATATTGTATGATGAGCTGCTTCCTAACGGTCCAAATGCTAGATCCCACTCATTGTCTCCCGCATGCACGAAGCTTACATAGTAGTCTCCTTTATCTGTTTTGAATGTATATCCAAAGTCCTGACTATCTGCAGCTGGATGCTCTTCGTGGTACTGCCATGGGAATGCTTTTGAAGATCCATCACCTATCTCATTAAGCTTGAGTTTTGATAAGATTTTTTGAAAGAAGGTTTTAATTTCTTCTCGTGGTACTGGGTCACCATTCCCATCTATAGTGTTGATTTTAATATTCCTCTCTTTGCACAACTTTATACAGTCTTTCATGTCTAAGTAGTAGAGCTTATCATTGTTCCACTTCTTTTGATCCTTGTATTCTATGATGATATCAAAGCTTGTTACATATTTGCTAAGTAGCACATCAAACTTCTTTTTAGACACAATACGCTCTTCTGCTTCAAAGTTCTGCTTTCCTGCCTTTGTAAGGCTTCCCTTCTCAAATCCTTTTTGAGCATATGGTTTAATAGAAAATTCACTACTCATCTTATTCCCATCAAAAGTAAACCTACATGGAATATTTGAACCAACCTGTGTTAAGAATCTCGACTCTTTGTGAAAGTTTTTATCACGAGTGAATGATATTGCATAAAAAGGATCATCTAACTTACCTAGAGGTCCACCTTCATCACTTTTAAGTTTCCCTGACTTGATAATGTCTATGGCCCTAGAGTAGCTGGTATAGTGATATATAATCCCTACCTGCTTAGCTTCTAACAATATATCTTTAAGCTTAATCAATCCCACTTCTTGTTATATTTGTCACGTTGATCTTTCAATACGTGTTCGATGTAATCTCGTTTCCCACAATGAGGACAGTTTAGATGCTCCATATCTCCAGATTCATTAATCTTCCACTCCCCTTTGCAGGAGCTGCATTTGTAAATGTAAGTGTGTCGGATAAATACTTTATGGCTCATATTGCTGCATCGGGATACCAATCATCCCACTCGTCTGGTTGTTTCATTTATTTTATAGGACCTCCTCCGACCCAAGCATCGCATGTTCTAGCTCCTGCACATTTGAACCAAAAGAATTCACAGAAACCTATATTAGCATTCTTAACTACTGTCTTGCCATCTGATCCTATGGCTTTTTCAATCTTACTGAGTGTAGCTTTCTTTTGATCGAATGCTCCACAGTTACCACACCTTGCTTTCTTAGCAGCTTCAACTGTAGTATTCCACAGCTCAGCCTTATCTTCCCAGAAAGGTTTAGATCCTTTCTCATCATCTGGATTGAGTGGTCCATAACTATACTCTTTAATAGTACGATTTCTGTTTAGAGTGTTGAGATCTAAATCAGTAATTGAATCTTCCGGCTTACCATCTTTGTTACCCATCTCCTTCTCTTTGTGAAGAGCAGCAGGGGTATTGTATTCTTTGGCCTCAAGAACAATATCTTTTATGATTTTTTTTAGCTTCATTTGAATTTACCTATCATAGTTTTTGTAACAGCTTTTCCTCCAATTTGTCTTGTGTACCAACCATTACCTGACTTCTTTCCATCCGGATGCTTTCCGTGCCAAGTAGTTTCTTTAGATCTTCTATCACCCAACACTTTACGCACCTGAGTTTCGTCATCTATTGTTGGTACTCCACCCTTTCCTACAAATGAGTCAAATGCAGCACCTGACACCTCTACGTAGTTCCCGTTGTTTTTTAGTTCAGCTGACTTCTTCTTGAGGAGATTCTTGATATTCTCTCGTTCACCATCATGTCCCATTCCAGTATGTTTAACTCCGAAAGGTGTTTCTTTTCCGAAGTAAACCACATCAATCTCAGGATCTGCATCTATGTCAGCAACTCTCCAAAATTTGAGATTTGGATCTTTCATTGAATCTGCAGTATTATACTTGAGATGTCCACCAATACTCTTATATGCGTTTGCAACAAGTTTATAGAGATCTTGTTTGAGATCGTCTATGTCTGCTGTTGAAGGAGTTACGTATTCACCTTTGGGTAAATCTAATTCCTTCAGAATGTCTTTTAACTTCATACTTATAAATAGTCTTCGAAAATCTTTAGAGGAGTTCTGTGACCGTGATCTTTTAAGTGGTAACGAAGCTGACCTTTTTTGATACTTGTTCTAAGTAACTTAGCTGTCTCAGTAGGATCAATCACATCATCCTCACTTCCATTGATCATCACACCGACCACTTCATTAGGTCCTTCGTAGACTCCCTCAGGCTCAAACTTTCGACTATGGAGAGCAGGGTTAAGAAGTACAACTGGTATCTTTGTATGAGTAGCAAGCATGTAAGCAAAATAGCCTCCCATACTACTACCAATAATAAGATCAGGCTCGAACCCTCGAACCAAATCCAACATCTGTTGAAATAACTCAGGATTGTGGTAGTCCATTTCTGGAGCAACCACCTCGTACTTGCTAGTAAGGAAATCAACCTTTGGCCCTCCTTGCCCACTCTCTAAACCGTGAAAATAAATGACTTTTTGTTTCATATCTTTCTCTCTCTCTTTACATAGTAAAGATCACCTTTTTATATCAATTTTGCAACAATATAACCGGTTTATTATTAACTACTGTGAATACTTCTTTTTTAAAGCTTCTCATTCCTTTTGGAGTGAAATACTCATGTCCTCTAAAATGCTTTCTTTGAAGATTGAGATCTGTAACATCTACTTTGATCTGTGCTCCATAAGGATTATCTTCACAAAACAACTCTTGATCCTCGTTGGTTGGATCAATAGTAACATTAACCCATGCTATGCCTCTCTCTTCCTTATATTCGGGATCCTGATCATAACCTTTGAAATTACTAACTGCGGTAACTTCTAAGTTCCCTTGATAGATCTCAGTGAAGACTGATTTGATACGATTAGCTTTCACTGTCGTAAGTCTTCCGTTCTCATCAAGAAGATAGTTCGTATCAACCTCACACAACCTCTTAGTAGCCACTTCACAATCATCTTGTTGTGCATACCATGACAAGTAATCTGCATCGGTAGATTCAGTAATCTTTTCACCAATATACTTTCCGAATTTAAACTCGTCATCAAGATATACTTGAAAACCTTGTGATGTTGTAGTACTCCAACTACGTGTATGACCTCTCAAATCTTCATGTGGAGAAGGTGCACTCAGTCCAGTCAACTCAGTAAATCTAGCTTGAGCTTTATCTAAGTCTGTCGACAAGTTCTGATAGTATGTACGATTATGTTTCTCACCAGATTGTCTGTGTTGACCATTTACCTCTGTATATAATGGCTCTACGCTCAAATCCCATAATGTGTAAAACTTATTTGCGAATCCTATTGCTTTCATATTGTGATTATTTGTTAGTATTAACTATCTCTCTTTCTTTATACCTAAAGATCAGGACAAATATTCAATTATGCAACAGTTAAGTGGATTATTTTACCACCACTTGCTTCCTTCAGCTTTTTTATTTCTTCTTCTAGGTTCTGGAGGTGGGTCTGCACTTGGTGGGGATGGTTCTGGAGTCGGGGCTTTAACCCTCTCGGCTTTACTCTCCTCCTGATTACCATCACCCGCTAGTGCTTTATTGGCTGAGATTAGTAGCATGATAGCCAATGGATCGAATACTATAATGAATAATAAGATAAACCAATTCACCACCTTGTCTGTGGGTTGATTGGTGATGCTAGCGACATACTTCAATGGTCCTATCTCAGCTGCTACGTCTGAGTTAGTCTCTAAGTCTAATACTCGTAAATCGATTGCTGTCACACTGTCGTTGAGCATGTCTTGCTTTATTGCTAGGTCATCACGTCTTGTCTGCTGTGATTCGAGTTGTTGTTTAATAATCTTTCTCGTAGAAGATGATTGTGTTGTTATTAACTGTCCTTCTGAGTTAGTGTATTGCACAACATTGTTTCCTAAACCTTCACTTAACTGTATGATTTGCGCATTAATATCCTGTTGCTCTTTAGTAATATCTGTTACTTGTTGTTTGTATCTGTCACGCTTTTTGACTTGCATTTCAACCTGCTTATCTACAGCTTGCATCTTATATGAAGTCTCTTGGTATGCTGACACTAAGAATCCATATATTCCTAGAGATGTAATTCCCATAAGAACAATCATTGCTAATACAAAATACACCTTACGGATCCAGTGAATGGTCTTCCAAAAGCGTTCAAGATAGGCAGCTGTAATTACTTTGGAAGCTTCTAATATCCCAGCCATTATTACGACAGCAGTTGTCTGAGCTGAGAAGAGTTTGCTTATTCCAAATACACTATAATATGCTGCTGTTATAGCTAGCGATAGTGCAGCTACCAGTACCAGAAGTGGTAATAGTTTATGTCTCATCTTATATAAATAGTGGGGAAAACACAAATCAACACGCTTAACGATTTTGTTAATTATCCTTTAAGCAATTGCTTACCTGGAGTCTTATTGTCCCAGCAAGCTTGCACTTTATTGTCTAGTTTGTCAAATCGAGAATCGGTGTATGCTAACGCCTTATCTGCTCGATCATCTATCTCTCTCCGTACTCCATCCAATTCATGGAATACTTTATCCAAATGGAGGTTGAGTCCATTTGTTAGAGTTTTATCGACCATTGTTAAATCACGACTTGTGTTTGCAAAAGTAGTTTCCCACTTACGTTGTATTACTTTCATCTCATGAGAAAGCTTTGCTACCTTGATACCAGCCCAAATAGATAACCCTGCTACTGCAAGAATTACTACAAAAGCTATACCGAAATTAAAATAAAATGTTTCCATAATGTTTAGTTTTTAAGGTCAAGCGTGTTGTTGTGTTATGTATCCAGACTCCCACTATTGGGATCTAGATCATCAGCGTCTCCACCAAAGGATTTTAAAGCGTGGAGAAAAGCAAGCATAGCTGACACCTTGCTTTCTTTTTTGTTGAGTAAATAATCAACATAATCTTTAACCCAATCATCAACTGGGAATCCTAAATCGTATAAATCGTAAATAGCGTGTGATACAGTCTTGTCGTGATACCTATTCATTAAGAACATAAACAACTCACCATTGTTTTCTTTTCTATCTATCTCAAGTTTGTGATCCATAAAAGCGCCATAACGTACTCTGAAAGCTGTTTCTCCATCAAAGTCAGTAGCAATCTCGAAACAACCCTTCCCTGGATTATTTTCGTAATCGTATATAGGTGTGATCACCTTTACATCGTCTGCACTAAATTTAAAAGGATTTTCCTCCACTACATGATTCTTTTCTGCTCTTCCAAGACTTTTTCAACAATACCTCTTACTGTTGGACGAGGCCACTTATACTCTGTCTGTAATGCTAATTCAATAGTATCATACATTATGCTAGCAATGTCACGATTGTCTTCAATATTATCTAACATCTCTCGAATATAGGTTCTAGTGAATGTTTGACGATATGCTTCATGTCGATCATCTAATCCCATTACAACTTTATATCTTTTAAACGATCAAACTCAGCTGCCTCTTTTGGGTCTTTAAATATTGCTATGCCTTGCATTGCATCATCTGCTGATGTTCCAGTGTGTACTGGTCTTGCAGCATAAGCTGATGTTGTTGAGTGTTCTACACATGTTCGTGTATGGGGTAGTATCTCAATTCTACCTTCTGGAATAACAACTTCACAAACTACGCATTTTCTATTCACCATTTTATATTTTGATTTTGTTTACGATTATAATTTTTTTTGTTCTTATGCACCTTATGGGTGGGGATCGAGTACATCCCCAACTCCACTAAGGCTTGTCTGTATGCGCCACTGAGGCTCTTGAATTTGTCCGTACTACTCTCCTTATGTTTTTCAACTCGTTTCATAATTATAAATAGTCAAATAATCACAATTGTGGACATTCACAGAACTTCTTGGCGGATAACTCTTTACGAACTTTTGTTATGTAAAGGATAAAGTCCATCGCTTCTTCTTGAGCATGCTCTAACCACTGGTCTATGGAAAGATCATCACGATCCATCGTAGCGTTGTATTTCTTGTAGCCTACAGCTGCTCTATCTGAGAACTTCTGACGTACTTCTTCTACAATAGAGTCATTCCCGAATAGCTTATCCATGTTAGGGTAGAAGCCTTTAGAGTCTTTATGGTCTAATGGATCCATATTATACAGACTTTTCTACTACTCCCACAATTCTAGACACTCCTGCTGCAACTATCTCGAAGTCGTGTGTTCCACCCTTTGATAGATCTTTAGTCATTCTAGCTTCTGCTTCGGTTACTGACATAGCATCTACTAGATACCTTTCTGTCATCTTCTTTACTCCACCTTTTCCGTCATCGGTAAGGATCTTAACTGTTACTGTAAAATACATATATATTTGGTTTTTAGTGTACAATATAAATCATCTCTTGCCCTTTCTTATCACCCTCAAGCCATGTGGCAATTCCATGGTTATTACGAACTCTATGAAGAATGTGTTTAACATCTGAGTTTGTTACATTCTTGAATGACAGAGTGTTTTTAATACATTTTCTCTTCTTAGGCTTCATCATTGGAGCCTCTTTTGTACCAACACTTACTTGGGGCATGTCGGTGAAAATTGGTTGTTCTAAATGAACTGTTAATCTTGTCATGTTTTTGTTTGTTTATTTAGACTAATATACGCTCTTTATTTCGATATTGCAACACTGCAACCTCTTTTTGTTTACATTCGAACATAATATCTATATCATATCCATAAGTATCTACAGTCTCATAAATCATATCTGCGTGAGCTTGTACTCGTACTGAATCATCTTCGTTAAGTCTTCGAGAAGAAGAATAATGCACAACTGGTGTTATGTTTTCTGGCCATGTACTGATGGCTAGCTCTAACGCTTGCTTATGGGTTAGATCTGCTGGATGACATGAGTGATGGTGATAATCAAATACTAAAGGTATTCCCGTCTCTTTGTGAGCTCTCATAAGATCTGCAATCGTATACATTGACTCTTTATCATCGTTCTCTAGGGTAATACGCTTCTTAGTATTCTCGTCAAGTCTGTGGAAGTTCTCGATCCATCTACCCAATGTAATATCCTTCTCGCCATAAGTAGCACCTACGTGTATATTGATCTTGTTATATGGACTAGGCTCGAATCCCATAAGATCAAATACCTCTGAGTGATGGTTAAGATCATAAATGGTACGCTCTACTACCTCTGGCTTAGTAGATCCTAGAATATTAAAAGGTCCTGGATGGAATGATAATCGATGTCCGTTCTTTGTAGCATAGTCACCTATAGCTTTCAAGAGCATACAAGCCTTATCG
>TARA_R110000772_G_scaffold268726_1_pt1 | contig 17468 bp, 15 predicted proteins | sample TARA_R110000772 | Tara Oceans TARA_R110000772 (sample SAMEA4397948) | marine metagenome | biome: Polar Biome; feature: [SRF] surface water layer (ENVO:00010504); material: water (ENVO:00002006), including particulate matter (ENVO:01000060) such as... | depth 5 m | reverse complement strand
AAGGGGTTTCATCACTGAATGCCGATGTATTTATGCAACTACCGGGTATACAGATGTTTATTACAACATCCGCATAGTGCGCGATATGTCTTTCATGGAGGCCACTGCAACTTATGCGGAAATTAAAAAGTATACGTTGGAGATTGGTGATGTTGTTATTACCAAAGACTCTGAGACACCTGGCGACATTGCAGTTCCCGCTTTAGTGGCGGATGACCTTAATGGGGTCGTATGTGGATATCACCTAGCTATCATTAGGCCTAATAAAGAAAAGGGTATTGGTGAGTATTTGAACTATTTGCTTTCCATGCCTAGCAGCCGCTATTACTTTTTTACACTTGCCACCGGGGCTACACGGTTTGGATTGTCTGTCGGCGCAATACATGGAGCTGAGCTCAAGTTGCCGACAGTTGCAGAGCAGAAAGCAATTGCACAGGTGCTCTGTATTTGTGATGAGGAGATTGATCAGATTAAAGCAAAACTGCACTTCTTAAAGAGTGAGAAAAAAGCTCTCATGCAACAACTCCTTACCGGCAAGCGCCGTGTCGAAGTCGATGAAGAGCAGATCGAAGCAGTCCCTGCCTGAACTCTCTCATAACCCAAGCAAGGAGTGCCGTCGGTGAGCAGCTATACACCTAACACCAGCGAGCTGTATGCCTCGCATATCCCGGCTTTGGCCATGCTGATGCGGCTCGGTTGGGAGTACCGCTCTCCGGTGGAAGTGATGGCACTCCGGGATCACTCCACTCGTGAGGTATTGCTACGTCCCGTACTGATCGAGTTTTTGCGTCAACATCGTTTCGACTACAAGGGTAAGACCTACCCGCTGTCCAACGAAGGCATCCAGCAGATACTGACCACACTGGCCTCCCCGGGCTTGGCTGAAGGTCTGATGCCCGCTAATGAAGCCGTGCACGATATGCTGACCCTCGGCATTACCGTCAACGAGTTCATGCCCGACGGGAAGCGCCACTCGACGACTGTTCCCCTGGTGAACTGGCAGGACATAGAAAGCAACAGCTTTATCGTCACCGAGGAAATGGAAGTTCAGAATGTCTCCGCTACCGGACATCGCCGCCCGGATCTGGTGGGCTTTCTGAATGGTATTCCAGTGGTCGTCATCGAGGCGAAGCGGGCAGCTTCCGGTAATCCCAACAAGTCGATGATCGACGAAAGCGTCAGCCAGATGATTCGCAACCAGGGCGTACAGGAAATACCCTACCTGTTTGCCTTTGCACAGGTACTGGTGGCGGTAAGCCAGACCGATGGCCGCTACGGCACCACTAAGACCCCGCGCAAGTTCTGGTCCAAGTGGGAAGAAGAGGACATCAGTGAAACTGAGCGCGAGGTGATCAAGAACCTTCCCTTGTCGCCAGTACAGGTCGATGCCCTGTTTGCCGATAAACCCGCGAAGATGCGTCACTATTTCGAGCAGCTCTGGGCAGGGCAGGTATTGCCCAACGAACAGGATGAATTGCTCATTGGCATCCTCAATCCCCAGCGGCTGCTCTCCCTGCTGCGCTTCTACATTCTGTATTACAAGCACGACAAGATCATAGCCCGCTACCAGCAGTTCTTTGGTATTGAGGCCCTGTTACGCCAGATAACCGGTATTGATGATAGGGGCGCTCGCCAGGGCGGGGTGATCTGGCACACCACGGGCTCTGGCAAGTCCTTCACCATGGTGTTCCTGAGCAAATTGCTGGTACTCCACGAATCCCTGAGTCAGTGTCGGGTCGTTGTGGTCACCGACCGTGTGGACCTGGAGAAGCAACTGTCCCGCACCTTTGCCGCGGCAGGGGCCCTTGGCCTGCACTCTGTGGCCAGCGGCAAGGCGGGCCAGGCCCGAATGGGCTCTGGTAAGGATTTGGCCCACCAGATTGGCCAGGGCGAACAGCGTGTCATCTTCACCCTGGTGCAGAAGTTCCTCTCAGCCATCAAGCTCAAAGCCTGCCACAACCCGAGCGAGAACCTACTGGTACTGGTGGATGAAGGCCACCGCAGTCACGGCGGCGAAAACCACCAGCGTATGCGCAAGGCACTGCCCAATGCCGCCTATGTCGCCTTTACCGGCACACCTTTGATGAAGAAAGACCGCCGGGAAACCGAGGAGACCTTCGGCCCCATCGTCCATGCTTACACCATGCGTCGGGCAGTGGATGACGGTACCGTGGCTCCGCTGCTCTATGAGGAGCGCCAGCCGGCCCTGGATATCAACCAGCAGGCCATCGACAAGTGGTTTGAGACCATTACCCATGGCCTGAACGACAGCCAGAAGGCCGACCTCAAGCGCAAGTACGCCAAGCGTGGTGCCGTCTACGGCGCGGAGAACCGCATCCGCCTGGTAGCCTGGGACATAGCCCTGCATTTCAGTGAGAACTTCAAGAAACTGGACACGCACCTGAAAGGTCAGGTTGCCTGCGACAGTAAGCTGTCAGCCATCCGTTACAAGCGGTTCCTCGATGAAACCGGTCTGGTGAGCTCTCGCATCGTGATCTCACCGGCGGATACCCGAGAGGGACACAGTGAGGTCGATGAGGCTGAACTGCCCGAGGTACAACAGTGGTGGAAGGACAATGTCACCGGAGACCCATACGAGTACGAACGGGAGACCATCGAGCACTTCGGGATGGACGGCCCACCTGATCTACTGATTGTAGTGGACAAACTGTTGACGGGCTTCGACGAGCCTCGCAACGCGGTGCTCTACATCGATAAGCCCCTGAAGGGTCACAACTTGATCCAGGCCATTGCGCGGGTCAACCGCCTGCATGAAGAGAAGGCCCATGGCCTGCTGATTGACTACCGGGGCATTCTCAAAGAGCTCGATACCGCCATCGAGACCTACCGGAACCTGGAAGAGCTGGGTGGCTTCGATGTCGATGACATCGAGGGGCTGTACACCAACGTCTCGACTGAATACAAGCAACTACCCCAACTGCACCAACGCGTCTGGGCGTTCTTTAGTGAAGTAAAGAACCGTCAGGACATGGAGGCCTACCGCCGGGTACTCATACCAAAATACGCCTCGGACACAGATGGTGTGGAGTATGACACGCGTCAGGAAGTCCGCGAGAACTTTTCTAGCGCACTCACAGAATTTGGAATGTGCCTGCAGGTGGCCCGTTCTTCCCGGTCATTCTTTGAGGACAAGTCCTTTACCGAGGACATGATCAACACCTACAAGCATGACCTTCAATGGTTCATTGAGCTACGCAAGGTCGCCCGCCAGGATGCCCAGGAGACCGTGGAATTCAGTGCCTATGAGAAGCAGATCCGCAAGCTCGTGGACCGAGATGTCGTGGGCGTGGAGATCACTGTGGGCGAGGGCACCTATGATGTGGCCAAGCTGGGTATTGATCCCGAAGATTGGGATGACGAAAAGACTCGTAACGAAGCAGATACCATCCGCACCCGCACCAAGAAAACCATCGAGCAGGACCTCGAGGACGACCCCTATGCCAAGAAGGTGTTCTCTGAGCTCCTGAAAAAAGCGATCGAAGAGGCCGAGGCCCTATTTGATCACCCGGTGAAGCAACACGCCCTGTTTCAGGAATTTGAGGAGGCGGTAAAGATCCGCAGCACGCCGGGTATTCCCGATGACCTGGCCGACAACCTCCACGCCAAGGCCTACTTCGGATTGTTTCGTCTGGTCGCCGGGGAGCTGGAGGTTGATGCCACTATGGCAGCCGAACCGGACGCACTGATCAATCTCGCGCGAGACATTGATGAGACGGTACATACGGTGGTGGCGCAGAACACCCTGAACCCCACCGGAGTGGACAAGGGGATCCGCAAATCGCTGCTACCGACGCTGTTCCAGCGCTTCGGTCTCGACAAGGCCAATGAGCTACTCGACCAGATAGTACATATCGTCCGTGTGGGCCTGAAGCGTGACTGATATCGCGGCCCTGGCGCCGACACACAGTGTTCAGTACGGCGATCGCCGACTGGATTTTCTGTGGCGACAGGGGAGTAAGCAAACCAGGAACATCTCCCGTAAAGCGCGTATCCATGTCCACCCCAATGGGCTGGTGGAGGTTGAGACTCCTCCAGAGACGTCGCTTGCCGAGGCCAAGCAAGCGCTACTCAAGCGCGCCCAGTGGGTCAGTAAACACCTGAGGGACATTGAGACCCGCCGCGCTGACATCCTGGAGCGCGACTATGTCAGTGGCGAGACCGTCTTCTATCTCGGTCGCCGCTATATGCTGAAGGTACAACAATGCTCGCAACCTGAACCCGTAAGGCTCCTGCGGGGTAAGGTGTGCATCAGCCTGGCATCAACGAACAAACAGACCGTGAAAGCGGCATTGGACAGCTGGTACCAGAATCGCGCGAGAATCGTATTTCGACGCCGGCTTCAGGCTGTTACCGAGCGCCTCCCCTGGATCAAGGAAGCGCCAGCCCTGACTGTTCGCACCATGACAACCCAGTGGGGTAGTTGCTCACCGAACGGACGCATTGCCCTGAATCCACATCTGATCAAGACGCCGACGAGGTGTATTGATTACGTGATCGTCCACGAGCTGTGTCACCTGAACGAACATAACCACAGTGCGCAGTTTTACCGCCTGCTGGGTCGTGCGATGCCGGACTGGGAAAAGGTGAAGGCAAACCTGGATGGGATGTCGGAGATGTACCTGAACGCTTGAGTGTAATGTGAGCAGGTGACGATTTCGTATATGGACAACGGATTTAGAATCTTAAGGAAAGGATATAAATGTCAGTATCAGATGTGTTTAAGGCCTTCTTGGATAATTTGAAAGTCGACAAGGCTGAACAAATTAGTCTTCGATATGGTGAAATTACTCACAGTTTGAATAAGAAGTTTAGAGATACAGAGTCTAAGGTAGCAAACACGATCCAGGTTGGATCATATGGGCGTTATACAGGTATAAAAGGCATCTCCGATTTGGACATGATCTACATCATGCCAAAAATTCAATGGGATAATTACAAAGACGGAAAGCAGTCACAGCTTCTGGCTGATGTAAAGGATGCAATTAAGGCAAGGTACCCAAAAACAGAAGTTCGTGTTGATCGTTTAGTAGTGACAGTAACATATTCAAATTTTCATGTGGAAGTTCAGCCAGCTTTTGAAGAAGTGGATGAAGCTGGTAACTGTCATTTCAAGTATCCAGATTCTTACAACGGCGGGAGCTGGAAAATAACTAAACCGCGTCAAGAAATGCAGGCGGTAAAAGAGCTAAATGAGTCCAAGAACCGTAATTTGAGACTATTATGTAAAATGGTTAGAGCGTGGAAGAATAAGCATGGTGTTGTGATGGGTGGATTGCTTATTGACACCTTGGCGTACAATTTCATGAAATCTACAGAAGACTTTGATGATAAGAGTTTTCTTTACTTTGATTGGCTTAGCCGGGATTTCTTCAAATATATAGCCGATCAGCCAGATCAAGAGCACTACAAGGCTCCTGGCAGCAACCAGAATGTAAAGGTAAAAAAGAAGTTTCAAAACAAAGCTAGTGAGGCCTACGAGCTTTGCTTAAAAGCAATTGAGGCGGAGAAATCTGACTCTGTAAACGACAAGTGGAAAATGATCTATGGGCGCAATTTTCCTGCTGCTGATGGGAAAAAGACTTCTACCCTTTCGGAACAGGCGTGGCGTAACACTGAGGAGTTCATAGAAGACATTTATCCAATCGATGTCCGTTATAGTCTAAAAATAGACTGCTCTGTTTATCAAAGACAGGGTTTGCCCAGAAGCTTGTTGGCAATGCTAAATATGGGTTTCGGTATTAGCAATAACAGGAAACTTATCTTCAACGTTATTGAACATGATGTCGAAGGTGACTTTGAAGTTAAGTGGAAAATACTAAATCGAGGCGCAGAGGCTAGAAATAGAGACTGTATTCGAGGACAGATCGAACCATCAAACAATGGCGATCAGTCTAGGAAAGAATCTGCCGACTTTCGCGGAGAACATTACGTTGAATGCTACGCCCTAAAGGGTGGGGTAGTGGTGGCAAGAGATAGTATAAAAGTCCCCATTCTGTGAGAATTATATGAATAAATCAGATTTACTCAAGGCTATAGCTGAACGCGGATATGATGTGGGCTTCGGCGCGAAAAAACACTTCGCAACGTACGATATTATCGAAAAAATACCGGGCTGGATTGGTTTCACGTCAATTGCTTTCGGCATATTTACACTCGCCTTTACAGAGCTTGCAACGAAATTTACTTCAGCAATATTCGTTGTCCTAGGCGTGGTGAGCTTGTATGTAGGTTTCTACGCGCACGATAAGCATAGATATAGTGAGGCCGGCGCAGCTCTTACTAAACTATTCCATGAACTAAAGATGTTGTACTTCAATCTAAAAGATACTGAAAGTGCAGAAGTTGTTTCCAAGTGTGAGGGTGAGCTACTAGATATTGAGAATCGGTTTTTTAATAGTTCTATTAGTAAGCAGATTCTCTTTAGTAACTGGTATGCACATTACAAATTTTACTGGGAACCTCAAATTGGATGGTTGGAAGAAGAATTGCGCTTCAGATTTTTCAGAGACAAAGTTCCTCTTTCATTCTGGATATTCCTCCTAATATTGACTTCCATTGGGGGTTTATGGATGGTCAACTACTTCACTTGGAACTGTACGCTAGGTATTTAGTCTGTGCGGAATCTCTAGGCTGTGTACGTCTGTAATGAAGCATCTGTTGTAGCAGCATCAACTTCGAAGATTCTTCAATGCATCGCTGATGGCTTCTTCTGGCGGCTCATCGTAGATGACGGTTGTACTGGCTGATTTATGACCAGCAACCTTCTGAGCCACCTTCAGCGATTTCTTCTGTTTGTGGATAATGTCCGTGATTACAGAGCGTCTGCCGCTGTGCGAGCTGGCTTTTTCTATACCGGCCCAACTTCTGAGCATCAGCGCCATGTGTTCCTGCAGGGTATTTGGGGAGTAGGGGACACCTTTCTGGGTAATGAAGAGGGGATCTGTGGGCTTGGCACCCGGATTCTTCTGGAGCCTTAATGCCAGGTAGGTCGTCAAGGCCTCTCGTAGATCCTCGTCCACTAGCGGCAGATCTCGCGACTGCCCGGACCGTTTTTTGACTGGCGGATAAAAGCGTTTCGGGTCGATTTCAACACCGGCATTCGCCAGATCGACGATCTGAGCGACAACGCGGTCAAATGCCTCGACCGAGAAACTCACGGTTCGTCGGGTGTATTGCGGGGTCGACCGCCCCATGGCGTTTGCACCCTTGGTGTACGCTGCCGGTAGTGACATGACCTTGTACAGGGTGAATCCCGGTGGCGATTTTGTGAGGCGAGCGATCTCTTTAATCTGGAGCAGGGCGATCTCCTGCGCGCGCAACCCAAGTTTCGCGCTGATCTGCATGATCGCGGTATTCTTTTCCGGATGACGATGCTTCTGAATGACCTCGAAGACCCGTTGCCATTCTTCGGGAGTGGGGACGCGCGCCTGTCCGGTTTTAGCCATGAGAGGGGCCCTTTAATAATCCGTAATAATGTTATTTTAACGGATTATAGACAATCTTCCACCGTCATTGGCTGACAGCTGCGTCCTCTAAGCCGACGTTCAACACCCGCAGTTGCGGTGCGCGGTATCCGCCAACCTTTGCTCGTTAGAAGGCATACAGCACACCAACTCCCGATTGTTTGACTTCCACCTTCAACTATTTTTTCAAGTAACTCCTGGTAACCCGTGCCCTTGGATGAGTCGTTCTATCCTGATCGAGTTTTTACAATCTGTGCCTATTGCTATAGCTGTTGACCAGATACGGTTACGTCGCGCGCTCGAGAGGCAATGTACTGCTTGGGGATTTAGCATGGGTAGACCGATGGATGGAATACAAGATACCAGTGTCTCACTGTTTCAGGTTGCAGGAAGTGTACTCGCCAGTTTTTTTGGCGTTCAAAGCTCGAAGAATCGAGAAAGAGACTTCAGGTCGGGCAGATTCGGTGTCTTCGTTGCCGTTGGGGCAGCAATGACATTCCTGCTCATTGTCAGTATTTATTTGATTGTAGCGCTGGTCCTCAGCTGAAAATAACAGTTAGAGGGTACCTTCCGTCTTTGGATATGCAGTCGGGGTAGGACCCCTGCTGGGCAACATAATAAAAAGACCAGAACTGACGATAACCAGACTCCCAAGCCAAAATGACGGGCTCAGTGCTTCATCAAAAATGAAATAGCCAAGTGCTACGCCGAACAGCAGTCTGGAGTACCTGAATGGAGTGACCGTAGAGACTTCTCCCGTACGCATCGCCTTCATCAGTGCGATGTAGGCGATCACGCCGCATAAGATGGTTCCTGCCAAGGCAAGGCTCGCATCGCCATCGGGCCAGACAATTTGAGTTCCATTCCATAGCGAGACGATCCCACCGGCGATGATAATAGCGAGAAAGCCGTAAAAACCGAGTACGTATGTACTCAATGATACCGGTGCGGCCCTGCTCGCCAGATCGCGCCCGGCAAAGCCAATGAGCCCCACCACGGCCAGTAGCGAGAGTGCTGAAAAGTCATTGCTATCGGGGCGCAGAATGATCAGAACTCCGACCAGGCCTGTGACTATAGCCAGCCATTTCAGGAGGGAGACCCTTTCGCTAAAAAATATCGCAGCACCCAATACCACAACAACGGGAGTCGCCTGCAGGATTGCCGTGGTGGCGGACAACGGCGTTAACGCCAATGCCAGGAAGTAAAACATTCGACCGATAACTTCGCACACCATCCTGACGCACATAACAGGTGATTGTATGGCAACCAGAATCGGCTCCTTTCGCCAGCGCAGCCCCAGCCAGAAAACGATCGCGCCCCCCAAACCGAACAGAAAAATCACCTGCCCGCTCGCCATGGATTGACCAGCTTCCTTGAATAGTGCATCTTCCAGTGAAAAAAAGGCCATTGCCACAGTCATCCAGAGAATACCGGTCAGGTTGGCTCGCGAGTTGGTTTGGATGTCCGGGGATCTAGCCACCACCACTTTCCCTGATTAACGCTAAGCAATAGCGCTTTAAATACGCGTAGAGCTGGAATATTAGGAACCGCGTGCGTTCATCTGGCGAACAACCCATAGTCAATTCCCACCTTGCCGGGGCCGCGGCAGATGCTGTGCCGTAGCCGTAGCCGTAGCTGTGGCTGTAGAGCCCTTGATTCGAAGCATCGACCGATTTTAAAAGTAGATAATCTGCTTATGACTTCGAGCCCCGTCGTCTGTACAAGGGCTCGGGGTTTGTTACTGAGCGGGCATAAATCAAGTCGAAAACAGCCAGTCCCTTAAGTGCATCCGCCGCGGATTTATCCTCACGTACAACAAATGAGCTAAAACCACAGTGGCGCATCAAAACCAGTTGATCACGTAAGACATCCCCGACCGCTCGCAGGTCGCCTTTGAACTGGTAGCGGGTTCGAAGCAGATTGGCCTGACTGTAGGCACGTCCATCGCGAAAGCTCGGGAACTGTAGCGCGATCAGCGGGACCCTGTCGATCCAGGGCAGAATCCCATCCGGGTCATCATCAGGCCTGAGGAGGACGCCGTATCGGTGCGCTTCAGACCGGTCCATTGGCATCATTTTTTTCCACCGCTCCAGAGAAACGATCTTCCTTGCTTCACCCGGAAGATCCTGACGGTCAGCGACCAGTACCCACTCATCATCGGTGAGATGGGTCGCGATTCCGTCGACCAGCCCAAGCGTATTTTTCATGTGCTCACCTCCGCCTTGACAGTGTCCTGTTGATATACCGCCTCCTTGAACGGCTTGAGTCCGATGCGCCACACCGTATCCACAAACCGCTCCTCCACTTCCCGATACCTCAGATAAACTGATAGCAACTGATCGATGGCTTCCGGAACTTTTTCAGCCCGGAACGCCCGGCCGATCACTTTACCGATAGAGCTCGCCTTGCCCTGAGCACCTCCGATGGTGATCTGGAAAAACTCCTCGCCATGTTTGTCGACGCCCAGAATCCCGATATTGCCGATATGGTGGTGGCCACAGGCATTCACGCATCCCGAAATATTCAGACTCAGGCCGCCGAGATCGTGGAGGAAGTCCAGGTCATCGAAGCGCTGCTGGATTGCACGGGCGACTGGGAGTGAGCGGGCGTTCGCAAGAGAGCAGTAGTCACCGCCAGGGCAAGCGATCACATCGCTCAATAACCCGACATTTGGCGTCGCCAGGTTGTGTGCTTGCAGGGCTTTCCAGAGCACATACAGATCGCGTTTTCGAATATCCGGTAGAACCAGATTCTGCTCATGCGCAACCCGAACTTCCCCAAATCCATACTTCTCCGCGAGATCAGCGACTATCCGCATCTGTTCTCCGGTGACATCCCCAGGTGGGGCCGAGGCGCCAGGCTTTGTCGATAACACAACCGAAGTGTAACCCGGTACCTTGTGCGGCCGGGTATTGTTCTGTGCCCACGCCGCAAAGCTTGCATCGCGTGCCAGCCAGGCGCCGTATTCAGGATCCAATGCATCGATACGCCCATAGGGCGGCGGCGCAAAGCCTAGAGCAACACGCTCATACTCCTCGGCGGTAAGCTCGGCGGCACCATCGCGGATCTGGACCCACTCGCGCTCGACCTCATTGGCAAAGGTTTCAACGCCCAGTGATTTGACCAGGATTTTGATTCTCGCCTTGTATTTGTTTTCCCGGCGCCCATAGCGGTTGTAGACGCGCAATACTGCTTCGACGTAGGTTAACAGGTGCTGCCAGGGCAAGGCTTCACGCACCGGTTCGTTGAGCATTGGGGTGCGCCCCAGGCCGCCGCCCACCATGACTTTGAGCAACATCTCGCCTGCCTCGCCCCGGTAGAGATACAGGCCGATATCGTGCAAGCGCACCGCCGCCCGATCGGCATCGGATGAGGAAATGGCGATCTTGAACTTGCGTGGCAGGAACAGAAACTCGGGGTTAACCGTAGACCACTGCCGCATGATCTCCGCCAGCGGACGAGGGTCTATCTTTTCATCCGCGGCGACGCCTGCGAACGCTTCGGTAGTGATATTACGGACGCAGTTACCGGAGGTCTGGATCGCGTGCATATCGTTGTCGGCCAGTTTCTGCAGGATGTCCGGCACCTGCTCCAGCTCGATCCAGTTGAACTGAATATTCTGCCGGGTAGTGAAATGCCCGTATCCCCGGTCGTACCGGTCGGCGATCGTTGCCAGCGTCCGAAGCTGACCGGAGGACAGCGTGCCGTATGGAATGGCGACTCTCAGCATATAAGCATGGCGCTGTAGGTAGACGCCATTTTGCAAGCGCAGCGGCAGGAACTCGTCCTCGCTCAACTCCCCGTTGAGACGGCGTGATACCTGGTCTCTGAACTGTTCTACCCGCGCCTGAACCAGGGCTCGGTCATAGGAATCGTAGTTATACACCTGATCTTACCCCTGAAAATTCGTGGTCAGAATGGCAGACTACCGGCGGGAGCAGTTAATGATCAGGATCAAAAATATTAATATCAATAGGTACAGATTGTTCAGTTGATAGCTACAGCAGTGCCGGTAATCGCCTCAGCGCCTCAACCCGGGAAGCATTCCAGGGGTGGGCAAAGCTGATGCGCAAGCAGTTCGCAAACTGTCCCGACACCGAGAAAAGCGGGCCCGGTGTAATGACCACTCCCTGTTCCAGACCCTGGGTGTAGGCCCCAAGCGTGTCTACGTGACGGGGCAATTCTACCCAAACGGCCAGCCCACCCTGGGGCGTGCTCACGCGAACCTCTCCCGGCCAGGTGTGAAGTTCTGCAATCAAGCGGTCACGATTGGCGCGCAACTCATTGCGCTGCCGGCGCAGATGCGCCGCAAAGCCGCCATCAGCCATAAACTCGGCAACGCCATGTTGGAGAAAACGGCTGCCGGCCAACTGGGTGACCAGCTTCAGGTGCTGAATTCGGTCGTGCCATCGCGCACCGGAGATCCACCCCAGACGCAGATCGCGCGAAAGGCTCTTGGAGAAGGAACTGCAGAGAACGACCCGGTTCTCACTATCTAGGGAGACTCTGAATAAGTCTCAAATTCAGCGATAATACGGCCATCGTCAACCGCATAGGATTCAGTGCTGCCATGGATCAGATCACCTTCTCCGAAGCCGAGTACCAGAGCAAGAAGCGCAAGACCCGCCGCGAGATCTTTCTGGAACGAATGGAGAAACTGATTCCCTGGAAGCAATTGGAGAAGAAGGTAGCCCGTTACTACCCCAAGGGCCAGAACGGCCGGCCTCCCTATCCGCTGTCTGCCATGCTGCGCGTTCACTGCATGCAGTTGTTCTATAACCTCAGTGATCCCGCCATGGAAGATGCTTTGTACGAGATCGAATCCATGCGCCAGTTCGCCGGGCTGAAGCTGGACCGTTTGCCAGACGAAACCACGATTCTCAAGTTCCGCCATTTCCTGGAGCGCCACGGCCTTGGCAAAGTGTTGTTCAAAGAAGTGAACAAGCACCTTGAGAAAAACGGCCTGATGCTGCGCGAAGGCAGCATTGTCGACGCTACGATTATTTCTGCGCCCAGCTCCACTAAAAACGATAAGGGCGAAAGAGATCCGGAAATGCATCAGACCAAGAAAGGGAATCAGTGGCACTTCGGCATGAAGATGCACATCGGCGTTGATGACACTCTCGGGTTGATCCATAGCATCGACACCACGTCGGCCAACGTTCATGACATCGTGCCCGCGGGAAACCTGCTGCACGGGTACGAGCAACGAGTGTTCGGCGATGCCGGTTATCTTGGGATCCAAAAGCGGGATGAGCATAAGGATCGCAAAGACGTCTCTTGGTTCATTGCCAAACGACCTGGGGCTCGGAAGAAACTGGATGCCGACAAGCTGAAAGCCGAAAAAATCAAAGCCAGTGTACGTGCCAAAGTGGAGCATCCATTCCGCTACATCAAGCAGGTATTCGGTTATGGCAAGGTCCGCTATCGCGGCCTGGCCAAGAACAACAACCGGCTGCACTTGCTGGCCGCGTTCAGCAACCTGCTGATTGGTGAAAAATATCTGCTGGCGTAGGGTCAGTGCGCCTGTTTTCCGCCAAAACGGCGGGAAGTGGGCAAAAAACGAACAAGTGGGGGGGTGATCATGCCCAAATTGCGTTTGAATGGCTTTTTTTAGGATCTGAAAAGCGACTCAACGGAAAATGGGCGTTAATCAGACCCTCCTTAGCGTTGCCAATTGCCGCGATGATAGCCGTCGCAGACAGCGCGCCGATGCCGGGTATAGATTGAAGTCTGCGGGCTGCCTGGTCTTGGGAGGCCCACGCTTCGATTTGGTAATTGATCGATTTCAGGCGCTTCTCAAGGCCAAGCAGCTCATCCCAAAGTTCATTGATCAAAGCGGTCATTGCCGGCGAGATTTCCTCGGCCGGATCGCTTAACACTGTTGGAAGTTGGCTTTTGAAGTTGCCAACACCGGTGCGCAGAATAACGCCTTCCTCCAACAAGAACCCACGCATTTGATTGATCAAGCGGGTTCGCTGATTCACCAAACGGTCACGCACTCGATGAAGAGCTTGAAGGTGCAGCTGAGATTGGGTCTTGATCGGTACCGGTCTCACCGACGGGCGCTGACTGGCTTCAGCAATCGCCAGCGCGTCATTGGCGTCATTTTTCTGATTCTGGACGAAGGGCTTCACGTATTGCGCTGGTAGAATTCGAACCTGGAAGCCCAGACCAGTTAATTTACGCCCCAGCCAGTGAGCGCCTGCACAAGCCTCCATCGCCACGACGCAGGGCGGCTGATTGGCAAAGAACGTCACAATTTGTGTTCGTCTGAGCTTCTTGCTGACGACTCGTTTTCCGTCAGCATCCAGACCACAGACGTGGAACATTGATTTGGCCAGATCGATTCCGAAAGTGACAACGCTTTTGTTGTTTGACATGGCTGCTTTCCTCCGTTGGCGTGCCTCCCAAAATTATGGAAGGTGGGAGCGGACCATTCCATTAGCTCTGAGACCGCCTCGTAAACGCCAACTGGTGGCCGACCTGCAAAAGCGATATGGGGTCAGCGAACGCCAGGCGTGTGCGGTCTTGCAGTTTTCCCGGGCGTCTTGTCGATACCAATCGGTAGCGAGGGACTCGTCGGCCTTGGCGAGGAGGATCCGTGAGATCACCCTTACAAGGCTTCACTACGGTTATCGGCGCGTGCATGTCCAGCTGCAACGGGAGGGCTGGCGTGATAATCACAAGCGGGTCTACCGACTGTACCGAGAGCAGGGATTGTCACTTCGCCTAAAGCGTCCTAGACGAAACAAGGCGGCCAAGAACCGTCAGCCACTTCAACAAGCCCACCACCCCAATCACATCTGGGGCATGGACTTTGTCTCAGACGCGCTGTTTGATGGTCGGCGACTGCGCTTGCTGACGATCATTGACCTGTTCACTAGGGAGTGCCTCGGCATCGTCGTTGGTCAGAGCCTGAAGGGCCACGATGTTCAGGAAGCCCTGACGGCGATTGCACGCTTACGAGGTAACCCGGACGTTCTCAAGACCGACAACGGTTCGGAGTTTGCCGGCAAGGTCATGGATCGCTGGGCGTATGAGCGCAACATCGAAATCGACTTCTCGCGGCCCGGAAAACCTACCGACAACGCAACGGTAGAATCTTTCAATGGACGACTCCGGCAGGAGTGCCTGAATGAAAACTGGTTCTTGTCACTGGCAGACGCCAGAGAGAAAATCGAGGCGTGGCGGACGTTCTATAACCAAGTTCGTCCCCATTCCGCATTGGAGTGGTCCACGCCCTCTGACTACGCCAGGAAGCATGCGGTTTCACGAATAAAACAGAAGCAATTGGAGCCGGATTTTTCCAACTCTGGATGGACCTAATACGGGGTCAGGGTCAGGAGCCGGATTTTTCCAACTCTGGATGGACCTAATACGGGGTCAGGGTCAGTACCGGACATTACTAGGGAGCAGTTGGATTAAAGACTGGGGGCAGGTCAGCCGAATCTAAGTTACCAACTTTATTAGTTTGAAAATTGGTCGGTTTTCTGCAAACTTCCACAAAAGTTACTGACTTTATTTATTTCCACTATAGATTAGTTGCTATAGAATTTAGGTTCTCGGCGTGTTTTGTTACCAACTTTATTATGATCCCACAGGGGCGGCCAGGCATGCGGTTTGTCAGGGCAAAGACAGTCGCTCAGCAGGATATACAGGCAGCACACCGGATACGCGAGGAATTGGTTGGTCAACGCACAGCAAAAGCCAACCAGATCCGCGGGCTGGCCGGCGAATACGGTATCGTCGCCCCAGCGGGGATTCAGAAGCTGCGGCAAGCCTTGCCCCGATGGCTGGAGGATGCGGAGAACGGCCTGACACAGGATTTTCGAGTCCTGATGGCCGGGTTGGCGGAGGACCTGTGTTACCTCGACAAGCGGATACAAGCGCTTGATGAGCGGATAGCCCAATACGTGAAGCAGGATCCTGTAGCGCGCCGCTTAATGGAACTTCGCGGCGTGGGCCCGCTGACTGCAAGTGCACTGGCGGGCGCTCTGGGAGACGGTAAGGCCTTCGGCAAGGGACGGGAATTTGCGGCTTCACTGGGGCTCACACCGCGCCAGCACAGTACCGGCGGAAAGGACCGGTTGCTGGGGATCAGTAAACGAGGTGACAGCTACCTGCGGAAGCTTCTGGTTCACGGTGCCCGTGCCGTAATCCGGCACGCGAAAGGCCGGGATGACGGGCTCAGCCAATGGTTGAGGGAATTGTCGGCGCGCAAGCATGTCAACGTGGTTATCGTAGCGCTGGCGAACAAGACGGCGCGGGTGGCCTGGGCAATGGTTCACAATGACACGGCTTATGATCCGGTACTGGTGACCGAGCACCAGGTGGCCTGATACCGGTGTGGTAACTGTTTGAGAAGAGGAGATCACCACGATTGCAGAGCACTCTGCTTGATGGCGAACAGGTTGAACCGACGTCGGAAAACCCCTTCTGAGCGATGAGCCGAAGAGCTCGTGTAAGCGATTGGGAGCCGGCGTGCGAATAGCCCATCAGGGTCCGATGCCTATAAGACGGGCATCATGAATGAGACCGGATACACGTAGGCAGTCGTACCTTGACGCGATCAGACGCAGTGCTTGCAAACGAGGAGGAGTCCATACACGATCAGTGAACGACGTACTTGCCTAAAACGTTTCCGCGGAGACCGGCGCATTGCGCCAGGGGAGTAGTTGTTCAATGTCTTCCACGGTTTTCGCCTGTGGCAGCCGGGCAAACACCTCGCGCAAGTAGGCGTAGGGTTCCAGCCCGCAGGCCTTTGCCGTCTCGATGAGTGAATACAGATCATCAGCCATACGCTCTTAGTGGCCTTTCCTGGAGGACTCAAAGGCAAGCTGATTGCTGAGCAGCACCTGAATCCATCCGGGGCATTTCTGACCAGATAAGGTGATACAACACGTCTGTGCCATCCGGCACCACCAGTCTTATCAGACACAGTGAAAGGCCTTCCGTAGACTGGCTCAGTGAGAGCCGGATCGACGTCTGAGGGATTCCACAATATCAACGGATTGCCGGGCATCGATGAGCGCGCCATGCTGGCCGTCGAGTGCGGACCGACGATCGGGTAACGCCAACGCCTGCGTCAGTGCATCCAGCGAGGGTCCTCTGGAAGACGTTTCTATTCCATTCGCCACCGCCCAGGGCTGGGCACTCCGTTGGCTGCAGAAGACTCCCTGAATGGCTGGAACCTGTAGCCGGTGTGTGATTGCAGCGTCACGAATGATCAACCAGTCAAATGACGCATTGTGAATAACGACAAGTTTCCCCTGAAGTAACAACGTCAACGTTTCCCAGCTTTCCTCCAGTTCAGGGAAGCCCGCGGCCTTGCGCTCCGTTATGCCATGAATAGCGGATGCTTCCCGGGTAATCGACCGGCGCGGCCGAGCACAAAATTCAGCGCCACCTACCGGTTCTCCAGCTACAACCTCCACGACGCCGATGGTAAGGATGGAAGGGGCACCACTTTCATCGAAGAGACCCGTCGTCTCCAGATCCAGAACAACATAATCCTGCGGCAGGTTTTTAAACGGCCAGAGTAGCTCAGGGTAGCCAGTGCTATTTGTTCTAGTCATGGTACGTCGACGCTTGTTACTTCGAACACGTGTGTGATGGTGTGTCCATCCCACACGAAGCGGTAGTGTGCTTCTTGTGTTACCGGTGTCACGGCGAGCGGCTTGAACCCGGCGATGCATTCACCGTCAGGGTGGCGTACCGACCGATACCACAGCCCATTCTCGCCCGCTGCCCGAGCTTTCCGCCCAAACTGCTGCGCCGTTGACCAGTCATCGGGGTGGTGGTAGGACTCGTAGTCGGGTCCTCGGATGTCGAGCAGAGGCAATGCAACCCTGGTCGCATAGGCTCGCATCGTCAATTCAAAGGGTGGCTCGGAGGTCGCTGCCAGGAAACGTGCCTGACCCGCCCTGGACTCCTGAATGGGGTACTAGGGTTTTTCCGTCCAAAAACGACAATAATCGCCGA
>TARA_R110000772_G_scaffold15072_56_pt1 | contig 17474 bp, 16 predicted proteins | sample TARA_R110000772 | Tara Oceans TARA_R110000772 (sample SAMEA4397948) | marine metagenome | biome: Polar Biome; feature: [SRF] surface water layer (ENVO:00010504); material: water (ENVO:00002006), including particulate matter (ENVO:01000060) such as... | depth 5 m | reverse complement strand
TCGAGGATTTTGCCGACAAGGCGGCGGACTATGACGAGGGCCGCAACCTGCCGTCTGAGGAACTGGTCTCCCGCCTGTCGCCGCATCTGCATTTCGGCGAGATCAGCCCGGCGACGGTCTGGAACCGGCTGGCGGGGCAGGGGAGCAAGGTCGAGACCTATCTTAAGGAGCTGGTCTGGCGCGACTATGCGCAAAATGTGATCGACCAGTTCCCGCAATATGGCGGCGAGAGCTATCGCGAGAAAATGCGCGCGCTACCGTGGCGGGATTTGGGCGATGATGCGGTGAAGGCCGATTTCGGGGCCTGGTGTCAGGGCCGGACCGGCTATCCGATCGTCGATGCCGGGATGCGGGAATTGTGGGCGACCGGCTGGATGCACAATCGTGTCAGGATGATTGCGGCGAGCTTCCTGATCAAGCATCTGCTGATCGACTGGCGCGAGGGCGAGAAATGGTTCTGGGACACTCTGGTCGACGCCGATTACGCCTCCAACAGCGTCAACTGGCAATGGGTGTCGGGCACCGGCGTCGACAGCAACATGTTCGTGCGGATCATGGCGCCGCTGACGCAGTCGGAAAAGTTCGATGCGGGCGATTATATCCGCCAATGGGTGCCGGAACTGGCGGAAATTGATGATCCTTATATTCACGATCCGGAGGATCATGGTTGCAGGCCGGCGGATTATCCCGCCAAGATCATCGGCCACAAGGAGGCGAGACAACGCGCCCTCGGCGCTTATGCAAAGGTCAAATGAGCCGGGGAATTGAAATCTGCGCGCCGGGCAGCTATCACTGGAGCGCAGATCACAAGGATATCGGGTCGATGAACGAGTAGGTCGCCGTCAGGCACTATCAAAATATGCGCGCTCCAGTCCGCCGGGCTGGACATTTTGACACCTATATTCAGGATCTATCATGCACAGATTATCAGGAAAATTTTGCCTTATCACCGGTGCTGCCCGCGGCATCGGCAAGGCGATTGCCAGGGCCTTTGTCGACGAAGGCGCGACGGTTCTGCTTACCGACTGCGATGCCGAGATGCTGCAGGCCGCCGGGGAAGAACTGGGCTGCGACACATTGCCGCTGGACGTGGAGCAGGAGGCGGACTGGGAACGACTTGCCGCCTTGCACCCGAGGGCCGATGTTGTGGTCAATAATGCGGGCGTCACCGGCTTTGAAAAGGGCGTGGGGCCGCATGACCCGGAAAATGCCTCGCTCGAAGACTGGCGCGCTGTCCACCGGGTCAATCTGGACGGGACCTTTCTCGGCTGTCGCTATGCGATCAGGGCGATGAAGGACAAGGGAACGGGATCGATCATCAACATCTCGTCGCGCTCCGGGCTGGTCGGCATACCCGGCGCAGCGGCTTATGCCTCGTCCAAGGCCGCCATCCGCAACCACAGCAAGTCGGTTGCGCTTTATTGTGCGCAGCAGGGCTGGCAGATTCGCTGCAATTCGATCCATCCCGCCGCGATCATGACGCCGATGTGGGAAACGATGCTGGGCGAGGGCGAAGCGCGGGCAGAATCGGAAAAGGCTTTGGTCCGCGATACGCCGCTGCAGCGGTTCGGCAAGGACAGCGAAGTGGCGGCGATCGCGGTGCTGCTGGCATCGGACGAAGCGACCTATATCACCGGCTCGGAACTCAATATCGATGGCGGCATTCTTGCCGGGTCGGCAGCGGCCCCGGGAAGCTGACCGGTCACCGGGAACTAAGGGATAGTTCTACGTTGCCAAGCGGTTAACGCTGGTCCATATTTGCGCCATGAACGTCGAAACTCCCAAACGCGGGCAGCATCTGCTGGATGCGCGCAAACGCTTTGCCACCGGCAGCGGTTTTTTCGCGCGCCTGTTCGCGCCGGGCTTTCACCATATTCTCGACCGGATCGATGCGGGCATGGATCATGGCACGTTCGAGGGCAAATTGCCCGACGGGACCACTAGAATATTGGGCGGCCGCGGCGACGGGCCGATGGTGACGGTCGATCTGCACAGCTGGAATGCCCTGCTGCGGCTGATCAACGGCGGATCGGTCGGCTGGTATCGGGCATGGGAACTGGGCGAGTGGGAAAGTGACGATCTGGTGTCGGTGTTCGACCTGTTCACCCGCAACCGCGAGGGGCTGAAAAGCACCGGTCGGGCTTCCGGTTTTTTCAACTGGGTGGTCAAGCGTCATCACAAGAAACGTGGCAATGACAAACGGCGCGCACGGCAGAATATTCAATATCATTATGACCTCGGTAACGATTTCTACCGCCTTTGGCTTGACGAGAGCATGAGCTATTCCAGTGCGATTTTTTCTAATAAAAACAATAGCCTGGCTGATGCACAGCATGACAAGATCGCGTCCATTGCGGAGCGGTTGTTGGCCAGTCCAGGCGACAGCGTGCTGGAAATCGGCTGTGGCTGGGGCTCGCTTTCCGGCAGTCTGGCGCGCGATCATGGTCTTGACGTGACCGGCATTTCGCTGTCCGACGAGCAGACCGCCTGGGCGCGGGAACATCATCCCGAGGCCCAGTTCCTGATACAGGATTACCGCGACGTGGAGGGGCAATATGATGCCATCGCCAGCGTCGAGATGGTCGAGGCGGTCGGTCAGCAATATTGGCCCGATTTTCTCGATTGCATCGCGCGAAACCTGAAGCCCGGCGGCCGGGCGGCGGTGCAATATATCTCGATTGCCGATGATATTTTCGAACAATATGCCTCCAGCGCCGACTTTATCCAGACCTATATATTCCCCGGCGGCATGCTGCTTTCGGAAAGCCGCTTCCGGGCACTGGCCGAGGAGCGCGGGCTGCAATGGAGCGACCAGCAGAATTTCGGCCTCGACTATGCGGAGACGCTGAGAATCTGGCGCGAGCGTTTCGACGATGCGGTCGAACGCGGGGCACTGCCGACCGGTTTCGACGAGCGGTTCGTCCGGCTCTGGCGTTTCTATCTCGCTTATTGCGAAGGTGGTTTTCGCGGCGGCGGCATCGATGTCGCACAGGTTACATTGATAAAATAAACATAATAGCGGGAGAACGGATGATGAGGATTTTGGGGACATTGGCATTGCTGGGCGCAACCTGCCTGAGCCTGACGGCGTGCGAGCAGGTGCAGAAAGCGGCGGCCGACGTTGCCGGTCTGCCGACCGACAAGAATATCCTGTTCTGGACCGATGCACAGCGCGACAAGGCTTTCCGGATGATGGACACATTGGCCCCGTCCAACACGATTGAAGCTGGTGATAATCCACGGAAACTGGAGGCCGGAAATCCGCTGCCGGACAGTTTCGAAATTGCCGGCAAACCGCTGTCGATCAGCGAATATATGGAGCAGCAAAGGCTGGCCGGGATGGTCATTTTGCAGGATGGCAAGATCCGCAAGGAAGAATATCGCCGCGATTTCGAACAGGACGACCGCTGGACCTCTTTCTCGGTTGCCAAGTCGCTGGTCTCGACGCTGGTCGGTGCGGCGATCAAGGACGGGCATATCAAGTCGATCGACGATCCGCTGACCGCCTATATCCCGGAGCTCAAGGGCAGCGGCTATGACGGGGTCACGGTATTGCAGCTGCTGACCATGACCTCGGGGGTGAAGTGGAACGAGGATTATGCCGATCCGAAATCCGATGTGGCGCTGTTCAACGAAACCAAGCCGGTCGACGGCATGGATCCGATCATCGTCTACATGAAGACGCTGGAGAACGAAGCGACGCCGGGCACGCGCTGGCAGTATAATACCGGCGAGACCAATCTGATCGGGGTGCTGGTGGCAAAGGCAACCGGCAAGACATTATCTGAATATCTGTCCGAAAAGGTCTGGAAGCCTTATGGCATGGGGCAGGATGCGGAATGGCTGCTCAACGAAGGCGGCAAGGAAATCGGCGGTTGCTGCATTTCCGCGACGGTTCGCGACTATGCGCTGTTCGGACAGTTTGCGATGGACGGCGGCAAGATCGGCGGGACTTCGGTCGTGCCCGACGGCTGGTTTGCCAAGGCCGGCAAGAAACAGGCGGACATTGGCGCACCGGGACGCGGCTATGGCTATCAGTGGTGGACCTTTGATGACGGCAGCTTTGCCGGTCAGGGCATTTTCGGCCAGGGGATCTTTATCGATCCGGCGCACAAGCTGGTAATTGCCACCAACGGCAACTGGCCGAGCGCGTCACCCGACGAGCAGAAGAACCAGCGGAACGCCTTTTACGAAGCGGTGCAGAAATATGTGGCGGCAGAGCCGCCGGTCAGCTGACCTGGAAATGCTCGCCGGTTTCGAAATCGCTGGCGAGTATTTCCACCAGCCGGTCGGCGACCGCCGAGGGTGGCTTGAGACTGGCCGGATCTTCGCCCGGATAGGCGCTGGCGCGCATTTCGGTGCGGGTCTTGCCGGGATCGACAATCGCCGTGCGAATCTTGCCCAGATTGCGCATTTCTTCACCATAACTGAGCACAAGTGTCTCAAGAGCGGCTTTTGATGCACCATATGCGCCCCAAAATGCACGCGGCTTGCGACCGACGCTGCTGGTGATTGCCAGCAGGCGGGCGTTTTCGCTTTTGCGGAGCATCGGATCAAATCCGGCAATCAGGGCCTGCTGTGCGATCAGATTGAGCGTCAGGACCTTGTTGAATTCCTTGCCATCAATGGCGGGAACCGGTCCCAGCGATCCGAGCATGGCGGCGTTGAGCACGAGGATATCGAGCCCGTCCCATCGACCGGAGATTGCGGTGGCGAGACGCCCGATGCTGTCGCCGTCGGTCAGGTCGAGCGGCGCGATGGTCGCGTTGCCGCCGGCCTGATGGATCTGCTCTTCGATCTTTTCGAGATCGTCGGCGCTGCGCGCGGTGATGACGACATGGGCGCCTTCTTTCGCCAGGGCGAGGGCGGTCGCCGCACCGATACCGCGGCTTGCACCCGTAACGAGCGCCAGTTGACCTTCAAACTTCATAGTCAGTTCGCGGATTGCTTGAGGCGGGGCAGGTCGCCGGATGGTTCATGGTCCCGCGCCGTGCCGGATGAATCCGATCGCTCGTTGAGCATCGTCAGCTGGTCCGTTTCCTCCTCGCCATCGCGGTCGGTGAGAACGGTCGGATAGGCGCCGGTGAAACAGGCGTCGCAATATTGCGGCTGGAGATCGTGGCGGGTGTCTTCACCCGCAGCGCGGTAGAGACCGTCGATCGAGACAAATGCCAGGCTGTCGGCCTGGATGAATTCGCGCATTTCCTCGATCGATTTGCGGGCGGCGAGCAGCTTTTCCCGCTTCGGCGTGTTCACACCATAGAAGCAGCTGTGCATCGTCGGCGGGCTGGCGATCCGCATATGGACTTCGGCAGCACCGGCTTCGCGCATCATCTGGACGATCTTGAGGCTGGTGGTGCCGCGCACAATCGAGTCGTCGACCAGCACGATTTTCTTGCCGTTGACCAATGGCCGGTTGGCATTGTGCTTCAGTTTGACTCCGAGATGGCGAACGCCGTCGCCCGGCTGGATGAAGGTCCGACCGACATAATGCGACCGGATGATGCCCAGTTCGAACGGGATGCCCGATTGTTCGGAAAAGCCGAGCGCGGCAGGCGTGCCGCTGTCCGGCACCGGGATGACATAATCCGCATCGACCGGGCTTTCGATCGCCAGCTGCGCGCCGATCCCCTTGCGCACGCTGTAAACCGAGCTGCCATCGACAATCGAATCGGGGCGCGAGAAATAGACATGTTCGAAAATGCAGGGCCGGGCCTGATTGTTCGGGAAGGGACGATGGGAGCGCAGTTCACCGTTGGTAACCACGATCAGTTCGCCGGGTTCGACGCTGCGGACATATTCGGCGCCGACCAGATCGAGCGCAACGGTTTCGGAAGCGAAGACATAGGCTTCGCCAATCCGGCCCATCACCAGCGGACGGATGCCGAGCGGATCGCGGCAGGCAATCATGCCTTCGGCGGTCATGCAGATCAGAGAATAAGCGCCTTCGACCTGCTTCAGGGCATCGATGAACTTGTCGAGCAGGGTGCGATATTTGGATGTGGCGACGAGATGGATAATGACCTCGGTGTCACTGGTCGACTGGAAAATCGAGCCATGGCGGACCAGTTCGTCCCGCAGTGCCAGGGCATTGGAAATATTGCCATTATGGGCGATGGCGAAGCCGCCGGACGCGAGGTCGGCTTCGAGCGGCTGGACGTTGCGCAACGTGCCCGCGCCGGTGGTCGAATAGCGGACATGGCCGCAGGCGGAATCGCCGCGCAGCCGGTTGATTATTTCTTCGCTGTCGAAATTACCGGCGACCGGGCCGAGCGCGCGGTGGCTGTAAAATTCCTTGCCGTTGCGGCAGGTGATGCCGGCGGCTTCCTGACCACGGTGCTGGAGGGCGTGGAGGCCGAGCGCAACCATGGCGGCGGCGTCGTCAATGCCGGCGATCCCGAACACGCCACACTCTTCCCGTAGCTTGTCGTCATCAAACGGGTGGGTTGTCAGCATATCTCACCTGGCTTCTAAGTGGTCGGGCGGGGAATGCCTGCCATATAGGTTTGAAACAGGGCTTTGTCTGCCCCCAATGTCATAAAATCATCATATCGGGCGATTGAGCAAGCCGCTACGGCATCAATAGCGCCATTAGCCGTTGCGCATAGGCCGATCGGGTCTTAATTCACCGCTATGACAGACAGAAAAAATGATCCCGAAACCGGCACTATGCTCCAGCCGAAATATGATTCGAACGGTCTGGTCACCGCGGTGGTCACCGATGATTCGTCCGGCGAGCTGCTGATGCTGGCGCACATGAATGCCGAGGCGCTGCAATTGACGCAGGATAGCGGGGTCGCCCATTTCTACTCCCGCAGCCGCCAGTGTCTGTGGAAGAAGGGCGAAACATCGGGCAATATATTGTCGGTCACCGAGATGCGGATCGATTGCGATCAGGATGCGCTGTGGATCAAGGCTGTACCGGCCGGCCCCGCCTGCCATACCGGCCAGACCAGTTGCTTCTATCGCAAGATTGTTGCCGGAAAGCTGGAACCGGTCGCGTGAGACTTGCCGTTGCGCTGCTGTTGACAATGTCTCTGGCAGGTTGTGGCGCCGGTGAGTCCGGGCCAGACGAGCAGGCTGCGGAAGTTTCCTCGCTGGAACAGGCGGCGATCGATGCCGGCGTCATACCCGATGTCCGCAAAGTCACCTTGTCTGGCGCTTTCGAGCGGCAAAGCGATCTCGGCACCGACAGTTTCTGCGCGGTCGGCAATGACGAGAATGGCTATCAGGTCGGGATGATCGCCGTTTTCGGGCCGGACAGCAAATGCGAGGGCATGGGCGAAGCGGAGCGCGATGGCGAAAATGTCCGGATCACCCTCAACAGCGAAGAAAAATGCAGCTTTACGGCGCGTTTCGATGGTGTCGAGCTGAAAATGCCGGGCGCGCTGCCCGATAGCTGTGCGAGCTATTGCAGCCCGCGGGCGGGTTTCAACGGAGTCAGCTTCTACATGATCGGGGAGGGTGACGCGGTCGCCCGTTCTACCAGCGGTCGTGATTTCGACAATCTGTGCCCGGCTCCCTAGGCTTGACGTTTACGTTAGCGTAAGCTATGAAGCGGGCATGTCGCAATCGCCAAGCCATGCTGAAATTGACACGCCCGACCTGCAAAACCGGGAGGCCTTTACCATTTCCGACCTGTCGGAAGAATTTGGTGTAACCGCGCGGGCTTTGCGTTTCTATGAGGATGAGGGGCTGATCGCTCCGAACCGCAAGGGACTGTCGCGCGTATATACCAAACGTGACCGGGCGCGCCTTGCCTGGATCATGCGCGCCAAGAATGTCGGTTTCAGCCTGATCGAAATTCGCGAGATGATCGACCTTTATGACGTTGGTGACGGTCGCAAGACGCAGATGCAGGTCACCGTCGAAAAATGTCAGGAAAAGGTCGATACGCTGAAAAAGCAGCGCGCCGACATCGACAGTTCGATCAAGGAACTGACCGGCTTTATAAAGACTGTGCAGGACGCCATGGCGGACGCAAAAGCCCAGCATCAATAGAGGATTGACGCCGGTACCATCCGGTTGCCCCATTTGAGTAGAAAGTATTATTTATGCCTAGCTATACCGCGCCTGTTGGCGAAGTCCGTTTCATCCTCAACGAAGTTCTCAATCTGGAGAGCTATGCGAACCTGCCCGGGTTCGAAAATGCGACGCCGGAAATGGTCGACGCGATCCTGACCGAGGCCGGCAGATTTTCCAGCGAGGTCCTGCATCCGCTCAACCAGTCCGGCGACGAAGAAGGCTGCACCCGTCATGAAGACGGATCGGTCACGACGCCAAAGGGTTTCAAGGAAGCCTATCAGCAGCTTACCGACGGTGGCTGGACGACCCTGTCATCGCCGGAAGAATTCGGCGGCCAGGGCCTGCCCCGGGTGATCGGCAATGCGGTGATGGAGTTCATGGTCTCGGCCAACCAGGCGCTGGAAATGTACACCGGCCTGACCCAGGGCGCGATTGCATCCATTCTCACCGAGGGCAGTGAAGAGCAGAAGCAGACTTACGCGACCCAGATGATCTCCGGCAAATGGACCGGAACGATGAATCTGACCGAAGCGCATTGCGGTACCGATCTCGGCCTGATCCGCACCAAGGCGGAACCGATGCCCGGCGGCAGCTACGCGATCACCGGCCAGAAGATTTTTATCTCTGCCGGCGAGCATGACATGGCGGAAAATATCATTCACCTCGTGCTGGCCAAGACCCCGGGCGCGCCCGACAGCTCCAAGGGCATTTCGCTCTTCATCGTGCCGAAATTCCTCGTCAACGATGACGGCTCGCTGGGCGAACGCAATGGTGTCAGCTGTGGTTCGATCGAGGAAAAAATGGGCATCCACGGCAATGCAACCTGCGTGATGAACTATGACGGTGCCACCGGCTATATGGTCGGCGAAGAGAATAAGGGTCTGCGGGCGATGTTCATCATGATGAACGCGGCGCGTCTGGGCGTTGGCCTGCAGGGGCTGGCGCAGGGCGAAATCGCCTATCAGAATGCGGTGATCTATGCCGGTGACCGTCGCCAGGGCAGGGCGCTGACCGGTGCCCAGGATCCGGAAGAGAAAGCGGATACGCTGTTCGTCCACCCGGACGTGCGCCGGATGCTGATGGACGGCAAGGCGTTTACCGAATCCATGCGCGCGCTGGTTCTGTGGGGCGCTTTGCAGGTCGATCTGGCGGACAAGGCCGAAAGCGAAGACGAGCGGCAAATGGCCGACGATCTGGTCAGCCTGCTGACGCCGGTGATCAAGGGCTATGGTACGGCCAAGGGCTATGACATCTGCACGGAATCGCAGCAGGTCTATGGCGGACACGGCTATATCAAGGAATGGGGCATGGAACAGTTCGTGCGCGATGCGCGGATTGCCATGATCTATGAAGGCACCAACGGCATCCAGGCGATGGATCTGGTCGGTCGCAAGCTCGGCCAGAATGGTGGCCGCGCCGTCCAGGCCTTCTTCAAGGTGGTTGCCGACGAGATTGCGGAAGCCAAGGGTCACGAAAAACTCTCCGGATTTGCCGAAGCCCTCGAAAAGGCCAACGGCGAGCTGCAGAAAGCGACGATGTGGTTCATGCAGCACGGCATGGCCAATCCGAACAACGCCGGCGCCGGCGCTTATCATTACATGCACATCATGGGCATCGTATCGCTCGGACTGATGTGGCTGCGGATGAGCAAGGCGGCGCAGGCCACACTTGACGCGGGTACGGACAATCCGAAATATTACGAAGCCAAGCTGGTGACCGCGCAATATTTTGCCGAGCGCTTCCTGCCCGACACCGGATCGCTGCGTCGCAAGATCGAAGGCGGTGCCGACGCGATCATGGCACTCGACCCTGAAATGTTCGGGGTCGCCTGATCCGATCGGTCAAGCGGCTTCATTCTGTTCTGCTTGTCGATAGGCTTCTTCCCAATGACCCAGGTTTCGCCGGGCATCCTGCACAAAGGGTGACCGGCGAATGCCCCATATTGCCAGATCATTGGCAAGCCTGCCGAGAAACCGCATCGGGCGTTTGACCTGGATCAGCAGGATGACCCGGCGCTGATCCGTCCGGTTGTGGACTTCGTGATATTGGCTGTCATCAAAGACCAGCCACTTGCCCGTTTCCCAGAAACAGTCGGTATCTTCGATCTGTATCACGCAATCCTCAGGCCTGTCGGGAATGATCAGACCCAGATGACAGGTCACCAGACCGTGGGTCACCCCGCGATGGCGTGGGATGACGGCTCCGGGCTCGAGGATCGAAAAAAAGGCCGAATTGAGATCGGGAATTTGGCGGACCAGTTCCGCCGTCGCCGGAGCGCGGGCGCAATTTTCCGGCACTTCATAGCCATAGCCGACCAGAAAGAACGAGCGCCAGTTGCCATCACCGGCAATTCGCGCGTGATCGGGAGAAATATCGTTGAGCGGCGGCACGGCATCGCGATGCCGCAGGATCGCGGCTGCTTCCTGGGCGATGGTTTGCCAGTTCTCGGCCAGATGATCGGTCCACGGAAACGCGCTGGCCTCGATGATCGATCCGTTGGGAATTTTTGACTGGGCCGCGGATATTCTGTTCATCGACCCGCGCAGGCGCTTGCCGAGCCTTATGATCAACGGTCTACCGCTTCCCGCCGCCGCCGTGGATATCTGCGGAACCTTCTTCGTGGACATGGCTCACAACCTTTTCGTTGATTTGGCCCAGACCCGTTCTTCTGAATTATATCCGGAATTGTGACCATTTTTCGACAAACTGGTGCCGACAATCTGTCAAAGCCGCTCTTCCGCAGCCGGTCCCGACAGATTGTGCAAATTTGCCGATGAATTGCAGAAAACAGCCGTTTAGCGCCGCTGTGAACCATATGGTCGAAGGGTGATGGACCCGGCATCGGAAATCGGCCAGCAAGGGGGTGACAGGGGAATGATATGCATAAGGAGTATATGCAATGCATTCCAAAAAAGCCGCAAACCACCTCCGCCGGATGGTGCCTTTTCTGATTACCGCATCCCTGGGATTATCGGTTACAGCCAGTGCCGCAGAGCCCGAACTTTCGGACGAAGTGCCGTCCGAAATCCCGGCCCCGACTCTGGATACCGACGGTGATGGCGTCATGGACGCATGGGATCGCAGCGGAGACGGACAACCGGACGCATGGGACACCGATGGCGACGGACAGCCCGATGCGCTCGACAATGATGGCGATGGAAAGCCTGACTAGGCCAGATATTCGATTATTATTGAAACACCGGGCCTGATTCTGGCCCGGTGTTCTACTGATACTGGCCGGGCGTCTTGTTGGTTTCGAACACTTCCTCGAACATGCTGAGCATTGCTGCCTTGCTCTGCCGGTCCGCCGATGCGTCATATTTGACTGCGTCCATCGACCGGGAGCTGCTGTTGATATCGGTAAATCCGTGGAGCACGCCGGAATAGATGTGAACGTGGCAATCGGCGCCGGAAATATCCATTTCCTCCTGAAAAGAGCGAACCTGTTTCGGCGGTACCAGCGGGTCGGCGCGGCCCTGAAACACCAATATCCTGCTTTTTATCGTCCCGCGCTTGGCTGGCAACGGTGTTGCCAGCAAGCCGTGAAAGCTAACCACTATCGCGATGTCCTCGCCGCCGCGGGCCATTTCCAGCACGATTTCTCCGCCCATGCCATAGCCGATCGCGCCGATCCGGTGGTTGCCGAGCTTTGACCGTTCGCGCAATTCGGTGAGCGCGCAGCGGAACCGCTCGCGGTAATATTCGGCATCCGCGCGCAGCTCGTTCGCCAGCGTGCGGGCTTCGCGCATGTCCTCGACGAATCCCTTGCCGTAAATATCACAGACCATCGCGCTATAGCCGAGCGCGGCCAGCCATCTCGCCCGATCATACATCTGCTTGGTCGGACCGGTGATGGTTGGCACGATCAAGATCGCCCCGCGCGGATAACGGCTGGGTTGAGCCATATATCCGGCCAATTCTACGTCACCGTGTCGATAGGTGAACTGCTGGACCTCGATGGAGCTCATTCTTCGGGCAAGAACTCTGGAACCGACAGATAGCGTTCGCCGGTGTCATAATTGAAGCCGAGGATTCTGGCCTCAGGGCCGAGATCCGGAAGCTTTTGCGCAATCGCCGCCAGCGTCGCGCCGGATGATATGCCGACCAGCATTCCCTCTTCCCTCGCGGCTTTCAGCGCCATGGCCTTGGCGTCGGCCGGTTCGACCTTGATTGCGCCGTCGATGGACTGGGTGTGGAGATTGCCCGGGATGAAGCCGGCACCAATGCCCTGGATCGGATGGGGACCCGGCTGGCCGCCGCTGATCACGGGAGAGGCAGAGGGTTCGACGGCATAGACTTTCAAATGGCTCCAATGTTCCTTCAGCACTTCTGCAACACCGGTGATATGACCGCCCGTTCCGACGCCGGTGATGATCGCGTCGAGCGGATCATCCTTGAAATCATTGAGAATCTCTATGGCGGTGGTGCGCTTGTGGACTTCGAAATTGGCGGGATTTTCGAATTGCTGCGGCATCCATGCGCCGGGAGTCTGGTCGATCAGCTCCTGTGCCCGTTCGATCGCGCCCTTCATGCCTTTTTCTTTCGGGCTGAGATCAAAGCTCGCGCCATAGGCGAGCATCAGGCGCCGGCGTTCGAGCGACATCGACTCGGGCATGACCAATATCAGTCTGTAACCCTTGACCGCCGCCACCATCGCCAGCCCGACGCCGGTATTGCCCGATGTCGGCTCGATGATTGTGCCGCCGGGCTTGAGCGCGCCGGATTTTTCCGCATCTTCGATCATCGCAAGACCGATCCGGTCCTTGATCGATCCGCCCGGGTTGGAGCGTTCCGACTTGATCCAGACATTGGCGTCGCCGAACAGGCGCTGCATCTTGATATGGGGAGTATTTCCGATTGTTTCGAGAATGTTATTGGCAATCATTATCCTGCACTCCTGTTATCTTTTCATTCCTGCTGCCGGTTCGGATTCGAGATCTTCCGGCGGATCAAATGTCTTGGCAGCACCGAGTTGGGGGAACAGGCGCGACCATAGTCCGGTGACCACTATAGCACCGGCACCGCCCGCGACAATGGCCGCAATCGGTCCGACCAGAACCGCGAGGCCTCCGGACAGTGCGTCGCCAAGTTCGTTTGATGCGCTGATCGTCATCTGGCTGACCGCGCCGACGCGTCCGCGCTTGGCGTCCGGCGTGTGCAGCTGGATCAGGGAACTGCGGACATAGACCCCGAACATGTCGGCGGCACCGCATATTCCGAGGCAGGCCATCGAGAGATAGAGGTTGGTGCTGAGACCGAAGCCGATTGTGCCCAGACCAAATACGGCCATGGCAACCAGCATGCTGTTGCCGACATTCTTGCTCAGCGGGGCGAAGGAAAAGATCAGCGCGACGATCACCGCGCCCACGGCCGGCGAGGCCGCCAGCAGCGACAGGCCGATTTCACCGGCGTTTAATATATCCTTGGCAAATACCGGGATCATGGCGGTTGCACCGGCGAGGAACATGACCAGCAGGTCAAGCGTGATTGCTCCCAGCACCAGCTTGTTGGTCCAGACATAGGCCATGCCGTCGCCGACCTGTTGCAGCGGGCTTTTGGTCTTGTCGGCTGCAGCCCGCGGCACCGGGCCGATCAGGAAAATCGCCAGCGTCGCCAGCGTATAAAGCGCTGCGCAGACAAAATAGGGCAGGGCCGCATCGACCTTGTAGAGCGGGCCGGCCATGCCGGGACCGGCTATGACGCCGACTTGCCAGGCGATGGTCGAGAGCGCAATCGCGCGGGGCAACGATGCCTTCGGAACAAGATTGGGCGCCAGTGACGTGATTGCGGGTCCCAGAAAGGCACGGCAAATGCCGAGCAATACGGCAATCACGTAGATCGACCCGAGCGTGATTCCGCCCGACGCGGTCATCAGGCCGAGCGCAAGCGCAATCAGGGCCTGCGCCGCGAGCACGATGCGGGCGATCCAGCGGCGATCCATATGGTCGGCGACCCAGCCGACCAGCGGGGTCAGGATGAACAGTGGCACGAACTGGAGCAATCCGAGCAGACCCAATATGCCGGCCGACGCGCTTATGCCCATGTCCTCACGCGCCAGATTATAGGCCTGCCAGCCGAGGATCAGCATCATCGCATAAAGCGCGAACATCGACGCCAGGCGCGAGAACCAGAGATAGCGATAATTGGCTATGGTAAAGGGATGTGGTGCGGGGCTGATCACGAGATGACTGCTAGCGATTCCCGTAACTTGCTGCAATCAATTCATGCCCGCACGGAAAGATTCGGACGCCCCGCAGTTCGTCGAATATGGCTGGCCAAGCGACCGGCGACTATGCCAATCAACAGGTACGATAATAATCGAATGGAATATTCCCCGGGGAGATGAAAATGAAAATGCGCAATCTATTGCTGGCGGTATCGCTGGCCGCCTTGACCGTGAGCGGATGCAAGAAAATCGAGGCCGAACCGGTCGCGGCGATGAAGATTGATCAATCGAGCGCCTGGGGCAGCTATCTCTCCGGCTTTCTGGACGGTTATTTCCCGGTAAATCCGAATTTCGCCGTCTATCAGGGCAAGCATGAATTTGACGGCCAGCTTCCCGACTGGAGCGCTGAAGGCCTCAAAAAGGCCGTCGACATCCGCAAACAGGCGATTGCCGACGCGCTGGCGATCGACGCTGCCGACCTGAGCGAAGCGGAAAAATTTGAACGGGATTATCTGGTCAACGTGATGGAGGGCGAGCTTTTCTGGCTGGAAACCGCTGACTCTCCACACAAGAATCCGGCTTATTATGTCGGCGCGCTCGATCCCAATGTCTATATCGCCCGGCCCTATGCGGATGCGGCAACGCGGATGAAGGCGTTTATCAAATATGCCAATGCGGTCCCGGTGGCGGCCCAGCAGATCAAGGACAATCTGAAGCTGCCGCTGCCCGAAACCTATCTCAAATTCGGGCAAGCCGGCTTCGGCGGTTTTGCCGACTATTTTACCGGGGACGCAAAGGCCGCCTTTGCCGAGGTGAAGGATCCCGAACTCCAGCGACAGTTTGATGTTGCCGCGGCGGCGGCGGCTGCGGCGATGAAGGACCTGGCGGGTCATATCGGCTCGGTTCCGGCGACCAGCGACGGCTTTGCACTGGGCGCCGAAAAATTTGCCGCGATGGTGAGCAAGACCGAGGGCGTCAATGTCTCGCTCGACGAACTGGAAGCCATCGGTCGGGCCGATCTCAAGCGCAACCAGGCGGCTCTGGCCAAGGCTTGCGGCAAATTTGCGCCGGGCGCGAGCATCGTTGACTGTTTTGCGAAAATGGCAGCCAACAAGCCGGAGAAGGGGCCGGTGCAGGAAGCCCGCGACCAGTTGCCGCCATTGCGCGAATTTTTGATCGAGAAAGATCTCGTGAGCATCCCCGGCACCGAAGTCGCGCAAGTCGAGGAATCGCCGCCCTACAACCGGCAGAACAGCGCCTATATCGACATTCCCGGACCATATGAAAAAGGCCTGCCGAGCGTCTATTATATCTCGCCACCGGACCCGTCCTGGGACGAGGCAACCCGCGCCGCCTATATTCCCGGCAAGATGGATCTGCTCGGCACCACGATCCACGAGGTCTGGCCCGGCCATTTTCTGAACTTCCTCCACGCCAACCGCGCCGAATCGATCTTTGGCAAATTGTTCGTCGGCTATGCCTTTGCCGAAGGCTGGGCCCATTATACCGAAGAGATGATGGTCGAAGCCGGCCTGCACGATGGTGATCCGGAAACCAAAATCGGGCAATTGTCCAACGCGCTGCTGCGCAACTGCCGCTATCTCTCGGCCATCGGCCTGCACGCCCGCGGGATGACGGTCGAGCAGAGCCTCGATATGTTCCGGAAGCAATGCTATCAGGACCTTGGCAACGCCACCCAGCAGGCAGCGCGCGGAACCTATGATCCGGCCTATCTCAACTATACAATGGGCAAGCTGATGATTCGCAAGCTGCGCGAAGACTGGACCGGCGGTGATCGTGGCAAATGGAAGGCCTTCCACGACGAATTCCTCAGCTACGGTGGACCGCCGATTCCGATGGTCCGCAAGGCGATGATGAAGGAAGCCGAAGCCAGGGCGGTCTTCTAGCGATTATGGCAACCAGGGGTGCCTGCCGGCGCAGGCGCCCCGTTGCGCCCGTTAAGGCTGGTCCTTAACATTCCCGCCACCGCCGTACCGCTGCGGGACGGCCCGAAAAACGGCGGTTTCTTGCCCGCATATCCATGGTAAATACTCCCTTAACGAATGGAGTATTCAGTGATGGTCGAAAAAATCGCATATCGGGTGAGCGCGTCGATCCTGCTGCTGACGGGCCTGGCAATTGTCGCGATGCTGGTCATGGGACTGACCCGCGCCGATGCCGGCTCTTCTTCCCAGCGGACGACCGAAGCCGTTGCCGACAGCGCGGCACCCGAAGCGGTCGTGGAGAATGTCTCCGTGGCCGGGCCGATTGCGGAGCAACCAGCTGAAATTGTGGATAAACTCCCGCTGAGTGACAAATTTGTGGTTAAGCGCATCCTCCAGATCGACGAGCCTTTTGTGCACGGCTATTTCAAATGGGACGACGAGGGCGTGCCAGCGGGTGAGCTGGTGGTGACGGTCGATCTTAAGGCCGAGAGCATTTCGGTCTTTCGCGGCGGCTATGAAATCGGAGCTGCGGTGATCACTTTCGGCGACTCGCTCAAGCCCACACCGACCGGCGTCTTCCCGATCACCCAGAAGAACAAGGACCATGTCTCCAATATCTACGGTTCGCCCATGCCCTATATGATGCGACTGACCAATGACGGGATTGCGATCCACGCCTCGGACGTCAAATGGGGCTGGGGCACACGCGGCTGCATCGGCGTACCACTGGAATTTGCACGGCTTTTGTTCGAGCAGGCCAGCCTCGGTGACCGGGTGATTGTCACCAACGGCAAGATGATGGGTGTGGGCGACTCCATATTGTAGGACTGGATCCCCGCGATACCAATCGATGAACGCTAGATTTCAACCGGTTTCTGATAATCGTTGATTGCCTCGAAAATGGTGGTCAGTGCACGGCGTTCGTCTTCGGAGATTTCCGGACGCCAGATTTCGAACAGCAAGATCACCCGTCGCTGATCGCTGCGGTTCCAGGCTTCATGCTCGAAACTGTCGTCAAAAATAAGTGCTTCTCCCGCTTTCCAGGGACGGGTTTCTCCGCCGACACGCAAGGCACAATCGGGCGGCAGCACCAACGGGATGTGGCAGATCAGCCGGGTGTTGAGCATGCCATAATGTGGCGCAATGTGGGTCCCCGGTTCAAGCACAGAATAAAGGGCCATGGGAGAACGATCCTGAATAACCGGGATCGGCGCGCCTGCCAACGCAGCCATGGTCTTCGGGCAATGAACCGAGTTTTCCGTAACTTCGATGCCGTCTTTCCAGAAATAATGGGCACCCCAACTGGGATCGTCGAGCAGCGGGTTATTGGGCCGGGG
>TARA_R110000772_G_scaffold18400_42_pt1 | contig 17582 bp, 16 predicted proteins | sample TARA_R110000772 | Tara Oceans TARA_R110000772 (sample SAMEA4397948) | marine metagenome | biome: Polar Biome; feature: [SRF] surface water layer (ENVO:00010504); material: water (ENVO:00002006), including particulate matter (ENVO:01000060) such as... | depth 5 m | reverse complement strand
GATCGGGGGTGCCCGAAGACACTCCCCGGGCCCCTCCCGTAAACGGGAGCGAAACTAGATAATCCGCTCGCGCTCTTCGATTTCGAATACTTCGAGCATATCACCGGCCTTGATGTCGTTGGTGTCTTCAAGCACCGCGCCACATTCCATTCCGGCACGGACTTCCTCGACATCATCCTTGAACCTACGTAGCGACGCGATGGTCGTTGCGCTGACGATGACATCGTCGCGGGTAAGACGGGCGAACAGACCTTTGCGCAAGGAACCTTCGGTGACCAGGAGACCGGCAGCCTTGTCTTTCTTGCCGGACTTGAACACGTCCTTGACCTCGGCACGCCCCATGACATTCTCGATCTTCTCGGGACCCAGCTCACCAGCCATTTCCGCGCGAATCTCGTCGGTCAAAGCGTAGATGATGTCGAAATATTTGAAGCGGACACCGTCGCGCTTGCCGATTTCGCGCGCCTTGGCGTTCGGGCGAACGTTGAAACCGATGATCGGCGCCTTGCTGGCTCCGGCCAGAGTAACATCCGATTCCGTGATCGCGCCGACTCCGCTATGCAGAATCCGGACCTTGATATCATCGTTCGAAAGCTTGTTCAGCGCCTGGACGATCGCTTCGGTCGACCCCTGGACATCGGCTTTCACCAGTACCGGGAATTCGACGGCGCTATTCGCCGCTGCCGAGAACATGTTCTCCAGGCTGGTCGGCACCTGGGTGGTGCGTTTCAGCTTGTTCTGTTCCGCACGATAAGCGGCAACTTCGCGGGCACGGCCTTCATTTTCAACCACTGTCAGCTTGTCGCCGGCAGATGGAACGCCAGAGATACCGAGCACTTCGACCGGTGTCGATGGTCCCGCTTCCTTGACCTGCTTGCCCTTGTCGTCAATCAGCGCGCGGACTTTACCGGTCTGCGAACCGACAACAAAGACATCGCCGCGTTTCAATGTACCGCGTTCGATCAATACAGTAGCAACCGGACCGCGGCCCTTGTCGAGCTTCGCTTCGACAACCGAGCCTTCTGCAGCACGGTCAGGGCGCGCTTTCAGCTCAAGCAATTCGGCCTGAACGTGGATTTTCTCCATCAGTTCATCAAGACCGATTTTCTTGAGTGCCGAAACCTCGGCATCAAGAACATCGCCGGACATTTCTTCGACGATGACTTCATGTTCGAGCAAACGCGTCCGAACCGTCGTCGGGTCGGCACCTTCCTTGTCGATCTTGTTGATCGCGACAATCATCGGAACGCCCGCTGCCTTGGTATGGTTGATCGCCTCGATCGTCTGCGGCATCAAACCGTCATCGGCAGCTACGACCAGGATCACGATATCCGTCACGTTCGCGCCGCGCATCCGCATTTCGGTAAATGCTTCATGGCCCGGCGTATCGAGGAAGGTGACCTTGTCGCCATTTTTCATCGTCACCTGATAAGCACCGATATGCTGGGTGATACCTCCGGCTTCTCCGGCAACCACATCGGTTCCGCGCAGGGCGTCGAGCAATGAGGTCTTGCCGTGATCGACATGGCCCATGATCGTCACAACCGGAGCGCGTGGTTTCAGCGTTTCTTCCGGATCGACATCGGCCTGAGTGTTGATTTCAACATCCGCCTCGGAGACGCGCTGGATATTGTGACCGAATTCCTCGACCAGCAATTCTGCGGTATCCTGATCGATCGTCTGGTTGACGGTGACCATCGAGCCCATTTTGAACAGGGATTTTACGAGGTCCGCGCCTTTTTCGCCCATACGCTTCGCCAGTTCCTGTACGGTAATGGCTTCCGGCACGATAACCGAACGGATCTGCTTTTCTCGTGGCTCGGATGGCCGACCCGACCGCTGAGCCCTTTTTTCCTTTTCCCGGGCACGTTTCAGCGCGGCGAGCGAACGCGCCCGCGCTGCACCATCTTCGCCGCGCAGTGCACGGTTGACGGTTAGCTTGCCAGACTGACGGCGATCGTTGCGATCGTCGCGTCCGACCTTCTGCTTTTCTTTTTCCGGCTTGGGACGTTTTGGTGTTTCGACTGGCGTGAATTTGCGAGCCGGTGGGCGTGCGGGAGTTGCCGTGCTGGCGGCAGGCGTCGCAGCCGGGGCCGCGGCAGGAGCATCGGCGCTGGCCGGTTCGGAAACAGCAGAGGAATCGGCAGCGGCTTTTTCAGCAGCGGCGATTTCTTCCTGCGCCTTGCGCGCCTGCTCTTCTTCAGCCTTGCGGTTTTCTTCAGCACGCTTCTTCTCTTCAGCGGTCTGTTCTTTCTTCTCGCGAGCGTCGCGTTTACGCGCTTCCTGCATCGCGTCGAGGCGCGCTTCTTCGGCCTCGCGGAGCAGCTTTGCCTGCTTCTCCTGACGAGTCAGACCATCATCCACTTTCGGTGCCGCCGGGGCCTTCTTCGGAGCAGGTTTCGGAGCCGGCGCGGGAGCGGGTGCTTCCACAACGGTTTCCTTGACCACTTCCGGCGCGCCGGGCTTGCCAACAAGCTTCTTGCGCTTGACTTCGACCACCACTTTGTTGGTGCGGCCGTGGCTGAACGTCTGCTTGACTTCGCCAGGCTCGACCGAACGCTTCAAGCCCAAAGGCTTGCGTGCAGGTTTTGGCGTATCTTTTGTATCTTCACTCATCGAACAGACTTAATCCCTAAAAATAGATATTATCAATGTATTACCTGGCTCTTCTAAGCCAAACTACGCAACTTTTTCTTCTACCGCACCGGGCATCTCATCTGAGCCCATGAAGCGGATCCATCTCGCCAGCATATGCGAAACCCGTTCGGCCGCGCGCTTATCGATTATCCCGATATGAACAACATTCTGGCGGCCCAATGCCACAGAAAGCCCCTGGCGGTCCACTGGCAAAGTGATACCGCGCAAATCATCGCCTTCACGGTCGCTGCCGACACGCCAGGCCTGGGCCAGTTTTGAAGCTCCATCCTGTCCAGCATCGGACGCATGAAGCAACATCGCCAAGTCGTCGCGTCTCGCCGCAGTCTCGATCTTTTCCGAACCGGTCAGCAAAGTCCCGCCACGGGCTTCGAGACCCAGCCTGTCTAAAGTGGCCTGTTTCAGCGCTTTTTCAAGCTGCTCCATCAGATTATCTGGAATATCAATCTGGCCGGTCTTGAAAGCACGCGATAGCGCACCTTTAAGCTGCCCCTTGGCAACGGCCATTTCGAGCGCAGCGCGATTGACACCAATCCACGCTCCGCGGCCGGGTGCCTTCGCCCTTACATCCGGTGCAATCTGTCCGTCGGGACCCATCGCCAGTCGCACCAATTGCTCCGGAGAGAAGCTCTCTCCGGTTAAAATGCATTTACGGTGTGACGTGCGATCTAGAGGTTTAGACCGCGTCTCATTGGGTGGATTCCGCATTTGCGTCCTCCCCGGTTTCTTCCGTCGCAGCAACTGCTGCAGGCTCGTCTTCATCGTCGAACCAGTGCGCGCGCGCTGCCATGATGATCTCGTTGCCTTGCTCTTCGGTCAAGCCATATTGGGCCAAGACACCATCCGGTTCGGGCTTGCGGGTATCATTGCGGCGGCGCGGCTCTGACTTGCGCTTCAGGACCAGTTCGTCGGTTGCCAGATCGGCAACATCATCCAGCGTTTTCAGACCAGCTTCACCGAGCGTCACCAACATGGCTTCGGTCAGGTGCGGCAGTTCGGCGATGGCATCCTCGACGCCCAGTTCGGTGCGCTTTTCACGAGCAACCGCTTCACGACGGTCCAGCGCCTCGATGGCACGGTTCTGCAATTCAGCAGCGAGCTCGTCGTCAAAGCCTTCGATGTTGGAAATTTCTTCCGGTGCGACATAGGCAACTTCTTCAAGCTCGCTGAAACCTTCGGCGACCAGAAGTTGCGACAATGTTTCGTCTACGTCGAGATCTTCCTGGAACATCTCGGTGCGCGCAGCGAATTCGGCTTGCCGCTTTTCGCTCGAGTCCGCTTCGGTCATGATATCGATGGCGAGACCCGTCAACTGCGAGGCCAGGCGAACATTCTGTCCGCGACGACCAATGGCGAGGCTCAGTTGATCATCGGGAACAACGACTTCGATCCGACCTTCTTCTTCATCGATAACAACGCGGCTAACCGTAGCTGGCTGCAATGCATTGACCACGAATGTCGCAATATCTTCCGACCAGGGGATGATGTCGATTTTTTCGCCCTGCATTTCCTGCACGACGGCCTGAACACGGCTACCCTTCATGCCGACGCATGCGCCAACCGGGTCAATCGAACTATCGTGGCTGATCACACCGATCTTGGCACGAGAGCCCGGATCGCGGGCCGCTGCCTTGATTTCGATGATACCGTCATAAATTTCCGGTACTTCCTGCGCGAACAGATGCCGCATGAAATCGGGATGCGCGCGGGAAAGGAAAATCTGTGGTCCACGGTTTTCGCGGCGAACATCGAGAATAAGCGCGCGGACTCGGTCACCGACCCGTGCCGCTTCGCGTGGAATCTGCTGGTCGCGGCGAATAACGCCTTCTGCGCGACCAAGGTCAACGACAACATGTCCGAATTCAACGGATTTCACGACACCGGTGATGATCTCGCCGGCCCGTTCCTTGAATTCCTCATATTGCCGTTCGCGTTCCGCATCGCGAACCTTCTGGAAGATCACCTGCTTGGCCGACTGCGCATCGATGCGGCCGAGATCAACCTCTGGCAGCGGGTCGACGATGAAGTCGCCAACGCTTGCACCGGGCTCCAGCTTCTCGGCCTGCTTGATATCGACCTGCTTGAAATAGTCTTCGACTTCGTCGACCACTTCGACAACCCGCCACAAGCGCAGATCGCCGGTTTTGACGTCGAGCTTCGCACGAATATCGTTTTCCGCACCATAGCGAGCGCGCGCCGCTTTCTGGATCGCTTCTTCCAGCGCTTCGATGACGATCGTCTTGTCGATCATTTTTTCCGTCGCAACGGCGGTCGCGATAGCGAGCAACTCGGCTTTATTTGCTGAAATAGCACTGCCCATGATTAGTCTTCCTGTTCTTCTAAAGTCTGTTCTTCAATTTCGTCTGCACCTGCTGTCGAAACCGGAACGGTTGCAGCGATCAGGGCGTCGGTCAGAATCAATTTCGCGCTATGGACATTCGTCAGGGGCGTCTCCTGACTTCCCGTCTCGCGATCGTCAATCTTTATTATGTCGCCGTCAATGCCTTCGAGCGTACCGCGCAGCTGTTTCTTGCCCGCCACGGCCTCGGTCAGATTGACCCGCGCTTCGTGGCCGGCCCAGTTTTCATAATCTTTTATCCGGGTCAATGGCCGGTCAATGCCGGGGGAACTGACTTCCAGACGATAGGCATATTCGATCGGGTCGCGCCCCTCTTCTTCCATAGCATCGAATTTTGCCGAAATGCGGCGTGACAAGGCCGCGCAGTCATCGATACCCAGCTGTCCGGTTTCCGGCCGCTCGGCCATGATCTGCAACGTGGGTTCTTCCGCTCCGGACACGAACTCCACCCGCACCAGATCAAAGCCCAAAGCATCCGCTTCCGGCTTAATCAGATCTGTCAGTGTCGCTATATCGGTCAATTCAATTCCATTTCAAAAAGCAAGGCGTCGGCTGCCGGCCCCTTATGGCGCCAGCCCCTTCAAATCTCACAATGTTGGGATGGCCTCTATGTAGAGAGAGATTTTCGAAATTGCAACGCCTGATTCAAACCATCACGACATTATAGACCAGCAATATCAGATAGACGATGAGCAATATCCCGCCTTCCCACCGGGTTATCTTTCGCCCGGTCGCCGCAAATATCAGCAGCATGACGGATGCCGCGATCAGAACCGGCAGTCCGAAATTGGTAATTTCTCCCGGAATAGTGCCGGGAGCTATGACCGCAGTGACACCCCCGATAAGCAGCAGATTGAAGATATTGGAACCCAGAACGTTGCCCAGAGCGACCGCACTCGCGCCTTTATAGGCCGCGATCACGGAGGTCACGAGCTCCGGTAGCGACGTACCGATGGCAATGACGGTCAGGCCTATCACCGCCTCGCTCATGCCTACCAGTCGCGCCAGATCGATCGCGCCCTCAACCAGCCACCGGCCGCCCATCACGATCAGGACGATCCCCAGGACGAGCAGCAAAATCGAGCGCCAAAGCGGCTGCACGTCGTGCAGATGCGTGTCTGTTACCTCCAGAGCCTCGGCTTTTTCATGCAGTGCTGTTGCCCCTGCCGGCTGCGTTTGCTCCGCCCGATAGGCATAAGCCAGATAGGCCAGCAAAACGATCAGGAAAGCGCTTCCTATGGCGACGGTGATACCCGTAGTGCTCGCCACCAGCCACAAAATGACCGTCGCGACCAATGCCAGGCCACCGTCGCGCCATAATGGCCCTCGTGGCACGACTACCGGCAGGATGAGAGATGCGGCACCGAGGATCAGCAGGCTGTTTGCCAAATTGGAACCAACTATATTGCCCCAGGCAATGCCCGGTGACCCGGCAAGCGCCGCTTCGACACTCGCCACCAACTCGGGTGCCGAGGTACCGAACCCGACAATTGTCAACCCGATCAAAAGCTCGGACATCCCTGCCTTTTCCGCCACACGGACGGCGCCGCGGACCAGCAGTTCACCACCAAGGATCAGGACGACAAATCCTGCGAGAAGAAGCAAAAGCGGTATCAGCACCGTTCATGCACCTCAGCGGCAGCGATCGCGACGAGACATGTCACCCGATCGGCGCAGCAATTCCGCGGCATGCGCGGAGGACAGCAGGTCCTAGCCATTACGCTTGCCGAGCAATTTCAACCGCAGCGCATTGAGCTTGATAAACCCTTCCGCGTCCTTCTGGTCATAAGCACCGGCATCATCCTCGAATGTCACCACTTTTTCGCTGTAAAGACTATCGGGCGACTTGCGTCCAACGACGCTCACGGAGCCTTTGTACAGTTTCAGCCGCACGGTGCCGTTGACTCGCGCCTGACTGTGGTCGATCGCCGCCTGCAGCATCTCGCGCTCCGGCGAGAACCAGAAACCGTTATAAACCAGCTCGGCATAGCGCGGTGCCAGTTCATCCTTCAGATGTGCCGCGCCGCGGTCCAGGGTCAGTTGCTCGATCCCGCGATGGGCTGCGTGATAGATGGTGCCGCCGGGCGTTTCATACATGCCGCGCGATTTCATCCCGATATAGCGGTTTTCGACCAGGTCCAGCCGCCCGATGCCGTGCTCGCGGCCATAATCGTTGAGTTTCTCGAGCAAAGTCGCCGGGCTCATCCCCTCGCCATTGATCGCGACGCCGTCACCGCGCTCGAAGTCGACTGTGATATATTCAGGCGTATCGGGTGCATCCTCGGGATTGTTGGTCCGCGAATAGACATAATCCGGAACCTCTTCCCACGGATCTTCCAGCACTTTGCCTTCAGAAGATGTGTGAAGCATATTGGCATCGCACGAAAAGGGCGATTCCCCGCGCTTGTCCTTGGGAATCGGAATCTGGTGCTTCTCGGCGAACTCGATCAGCCGTGTGCGGCTGGTCAGATCCCATTCCCGCCACGGAGCAATCACCTTCACATCTGGGTCAAGGCCATAATATCCGAGTTCAAAACGAATCTGGTCATTGCCCTTGCCGGTCGCACCGTGCGCCACGGCGTCAGCGCCGGTCAGCTTGGCGATCTCGATCTGGCGCTTGGAAATCAGCGGTCGCGCGATCGAAGTGCCGAGCAGATACAGGCCTTCATAGAGCGCATTGGCGCGCATCATCGGAAAGACGAAATCCTTGACGAATTCTTCGCGCAGATCGTCGATGAAAATATGCTCCGGTTTGACGCCAAGCGTTTCGGCAACACGGCGCGCAGGCCCCAATTCCTCACCCTGCCCCAGATCGGCGGTGAAGGTCACCACCTCGCACTGATATTCCTGCTGCAGCCATTTCAGGATGACGCTGGTATCGAGACCGCCGGAAAAGGCCAAAACCACGCGTTTTACAGATTCGCTCATTTGCTTTGCTTTCAATGGATATGTGCCGTCGATTTGATAGCGCGCCTAACAGGCTCGAATTTATCGCGCAATATGATATGCTCGAATAATCAGGAGAGCATTGTGGCCAAAGCGGAACTCAAGACAAAGGCAAACGAAGCGGATGTCGATGCATTTATCGCCACCGCGCAACCAGAACGCAGACAGGAAGAGGCCCGTCAGCTCGTCGACCTGTTCCGGCGCATTACGGGCGAAGAACCGAGAATGTGGGGACCGAGTATCATCGGTTTCGGCAGCTATGACTATAAATATGACAGCGGGCGCGAGGGCACCATGTGTCGCACCGGTTTTTCGCCGCGCAAAGCCAAGCTCAGCCTTTATCTTATGGGCGCCTATTGCACGCCCGAAGCACAGGCAGAGCAGGAACGACTATTCGGTTTGCTGGGCAAACATAGTGTCGGAAAGTCCTGCCTGTATATCAATCGGCTCGAACAGGTTGATATGGACATATTGGAGCAACTGATCCGCAACAACTGGGATTTAATGAACGAACGCTACCCACAATAGTCAGAGCGCTTGGCGGGAAGACCGCTTACCCAATCAACGTTCACGAAGCCCTTTCTCCGTTTCGCCGATATAGTCGCGCGTCAGCGGCAAGGTTCGCCGGTTGCGGCTGAACTGTATCTGGTAATTGCACATCCCGCCATTTTCAAACGCCGCCGTCGCTCCCGCCAGATAGAATATCCACATCCGGTAGAAACGCTCGTCGTAGAGCGCGACGATCTTGTCCCGATTGTCCACTGTCCGCTTGTACCATTCGCGCAAGGTGAAGGCGTAATGGAGCCGGAGGTTTTCGACATCGGTGGCGATCAGCCGATAGGGCTCGCTCGCCTCCAGCGTTTCGCTCAGCGCCGGTATATAACCGCCCGGAAAGATATATTTGCGGGTGAAGGCGTCGGTCGTACCAGGACCGCCCATCCGGCCGATCGTGTGCAACAGCATCACGCCGTCATCGGTCATCAGATTGGCGCAACTGCGGAAAAAGGTGCGAAATTGCGGCGTGCCGACATGCTCGAACATGCCGACCGAGACGATCCGGTCAAAGCCACCTGAATCGCGCGCCGCTAGATCGCGATAGTCGATCAGTTCGAATTTCACCTTGTCGGCGACGCCTTCTTGCTTGGCCCGTTCCCGCGCTTTCTTTAGCTGCTCTTCGCTGAGCGTGATGCCAAGCACCTCGACGCCGGTCGTGCGATGCAGATACAGCGCCATGCCGCCCCAGCCGCAGCCGATGTCGAGCACCCGCTGCCCCGGTTTCAGATCCAGCTTGGCGGCGATATGCGCCTTCTTGTCCGCTTGGGCTTGTTCAAGGGTCATATCCGGTCCGCGCAGCTCGAAGTCCCAATAGGCGCAGCTATATTGCAGATCGTCATCCAGAAACAGATCGTAGAGATCATTACCGATATCATAATGGTGGGCGACGTTGCTTTTCGACCGGTCGAGGAAATTTATCCGATCGAGACGGCCGGCCACATGATTGCGGAATTTTTTGAATGGGCCCGGGTCTTTGATCTTGCCGCCGCGCTCGAAGGGCTTGTTGGCGCGCAAAAGCTGCACCAGTTCCATGATATCGCCCTGCTCGACGATCAGTCGTCCGTCCATGAATGTCTCGGCCGCACCAAGCCGCGGGTCGAGCAGAATTTGCCGCACGACATTCTTGTCAGCCAGGCGGATTCCGACATCTGGATAGCCAGCCGTCGGTGTTCCAAAGGATTCGCACGCTCCATCGGGATGGATGACCTTTATCGATCCCTTTTCGACTACGCTGTCCAAAAACCGGCCAATTATCGTCATCCATTCGCTCCTGATCGAACCCATAACGCCCAAAATGTCAGATGCCCGCATACCATTCATAATTGGCTACATCCTGCCAATAGCCACCCTTGCCTTCGCCAATGCCTGCCAATGATGCCACGGCTTCGATCCCGGTAACATATTTGGCATGTTTATAGCCAAGTTGCCGCTCGACCCTGAGCCGCAACGGCGCGCCGTTTTCAATCGGCAAAGGCTCGCCGTTCAAGCGGTGGGCCAAGATGGTCTGCGGATGAAAACCATCCAGCAAATCGATACTTTCGTAATAAGGTCTGCCACCCAGACGGTCGGCGCAATGGAAAACCAGAAACTGCGCCTCCTTCTTCAGCTGCGCGAGATCGAGAAGAATATTGAGCGGAACGCCGGTCCACTGCCCGATTGCACTCCAGCCCTCGACACAGTCATGCCGGGTAATCTGGGTTCGCTGAGGCAATGCCTGCAAAGCCGCCAGACTGAACTGCTGCGGCTTGGCGAACAAACCGGTAAGTCGCAGCTCCCAATTGGCAAAAGACTGGGCCGCGCTGGCTGCATAATCAGCGGTACCGGGATCACGGGTGCCATTGGCGCGGAATTTGGGAGAAAGGTCGGCGATACGATATTCGCTGGCCAGTTCCATCCGGTCACCAAGAGCCCGCTGGACCGTGAAATTGGCTGTTTCGGCGCTCGCCAGAACATCCTGAAAAGCCGCACTCCGGTTAAGCGCGTCGCAGCCGGACAAAAGAGAGCCGGCACCGATTGCCGCACCGGTGATCAACTTTCTTCGGGTGATAATCGTCATGCCAAAGGCTCCTTGCCTTCTCCACCCGTGATCATCGATCTGGTTTGCCGAAACGGGCCGGAAAGCAGCACCATCACCATATGAACCAGAAAGAATAATAGCAGAAGGAACGCTCCGATGAAGTGGAGCGAACGTGCCGACTGGCGACCGCCGAACAGATCGGTCAGAAACGGCCAATTGGCATCCATCGCCGGAGACATGGCCAGTCCCGAAAAAATCATAAGCGGCAGCAACAGGAAGATCACGCCAATATAACTCATCTTCTGGATGCTGTTATAGTCTTCTCCCGCCGTTTGCCGGATGACACGAAGGTCCAGATGGGCGCGAAACGAACGCCAGATATGCGATGGTCGCCATTGATCGCGACGCATGTGGAGGTCTCGCTGGATGTGCCGGTTCCAGAGCGACATGACCATGAAAAGCGCCAGACCGACGCTGAATATCCAGGCGAAAAAGAAATGCCAGCGCCGACCATCGGCCAGGCTGTAATGGGACGGAATAGTAGCCCAGCCCGGAAAAGCCCATGTCTGGGTTCGACCCTGACTATCCTGCCAATTTCCCAGCGCACCGGTGGTTTCAATGCGCAACTCGCCCAAGCGCAGATAGCCCATCGTCTGGGACGACCCCACCGCCATCCACGCATGGTCGTCATTGGCACCATATTCGCCCCAGTAAAGCCGGGGATGGGCATTGAATATGGTGAGCCCGCTCATCAGGAGTATGAGAAGACACAGGGCATTGCTCCAGTGCCATATCCGGGTGGTCATGCGATGGCGAGACTGGGTGGATATGAGGGCGTCCTTCGGCATTGTTACACTCTAACCGCTGGTTCGGCATTGCCAAGCCTATCGTTACAATTGCCTACTGTGGCATATCGACAACACACTTCGAATAAATCTCGTCCGGAGCAATTCTGACGGGATCGTGCAGTTGTTATTCATATTGGCGATCCTATATCGACCAACGACCACGAAAGAAAAAGCAAAAGTCAAAATCAAGTAGTGGTCATTTAATGACAAAACCAAGGAATAATAAAAATGAAAAATGTAACAATAGCAGCAGCTATTGCAGCATCTGCGCTTGCATCCCCCGTACTGGCTCAAGAAGCTGGTGATTTTTCTGGCGTAAAAGGAACCGCTATCGCCGGATATGACAACACCGACTTTGGTATCGATGGCGCCGGTAGCACTGATAATGCAGACGGCTTTCTATATGGCGCATCGCTCGGCTACGATATTCAGTCCAACAATATCGTTTATGGTGTTGAAGCTGAAATCACCGAATCGACCGGAGAACTTACCGGCGGCGGCGCTAGCGTCGATGCAAGCCGTGACCTCTACGCCGGTGCTCGTCTGGGCTTCGTTGTAGGTGATAGCGCGTTGCTCTATGCAAAAGCCGGCTATACCAATGCGCGCTATACTGCGTCTGGTGCGGGCTTCGGCGGCGTTGCCGGCAACGCTGACGGCGTTCGTGTTGGTGCAGGTATCGAATATAAGCTGAGCGACAATGCATTTGTTCGCGGTGAATATCGTTACAGCAACTATGAAGCTGGCGTTTCGCGCAATCAGGTCGTTGGCGGCGTTGGCTTCCGCTTCTAAACAATAAGCATAACAAAATAATATCGCGGGCGGGCAGAAATGCTCGCCCTTTTTTTATTGCTTCCAAATTTGGCCAATATTCTTAAGAATATGGCACTATATTTCGAGGGAGGGGATATTATGAGCGCTTATAAACAGGTCATCAAACTGAATCCGGATCCGCTTGCAGCTTTCGCCATATCGCCGGGCTGGCAAGTCGGTGACTTGATTTTTCTATCCGGCCAGGCTGCGATTGACGAACAGGGTCAGATTGTCGGCGTCGACGACTTCGATGCCCAGTTGAAGCAGGTATTTGCAAATATCGACCGTGTCCTCCGTGCAGCCGGCAGTAGTCGGGACCAGATTGTCAAAGTGACCATCTACCTGACCGACATGTCAAATTTCCCGAAAATCGTCGCGGCGAGAAAGACCTATTTCGCACCGCCCTATCCCGCCGATACTACCGTCGAAGTCAACGCCTTGGCATTGCCGGAACTGATGGTCGAGATTGACGTAATCGCAGCGGCCTAGCCCAGCGCGGCCTGCTTCTCTTCGGCCAGCCGGTCAAGTTCCGCGCGACTTTTCTTCTCGCTCGCCGATTTGAGCTGGCCGCAGGCGGCCATGATATCCCGCCCGCGCGGGGTCCGGATCGGCGCGCTTATCCCGGCATCAAAAATGATCTTCGAGAATGACTTGATACGCTCCGGAGTGGAACATTCATAATCCGAACCGGGCCACGGGTTGAACGGGATCAGATTGACCTTGGCGGGCAAGTCATAGTTGCGCAGCAGATTGACAAGCTCGCGAGCATCCTGATCGCTGTCATTCTTGTCTTTCAGCATCACATATTCAAAAGTGATCCGTCGCGCATTATTCGCGCCCGGATAATCGGCACAGGCCTGCAGCAGTTCCTCGATCGAATATTTGCGATTGAGCGGAACGATCTCGTCTCTGGTTTCCTTGTTCACTGCGTGCAGGGAAATCGCGAGATTGACGTTAATCTCAGCCCCTGCCCGGGCGATCATCGGCACAACTCCGCTAGTGGAGAGCGTGATCCGGCGGCGTGACAGAGCCAGCCCGTCGCCATCCATCACGATCTTCATCGCGTCGCGGACATTCTCGAAATTATACAGAGGCTCGCCCATGCCCATCAGCACGATATTGGTCAGCAAGCGCCCATCAGATTTATAGGCCTGATTATATTCCTTGGTATTTTCCGTCTCGCCGTCGTCGGCAAAATCCATCACGCCTTTTGGCCACTCGCCAAGCGCGTCACGAGCGAGCATGACCTGACCGACAATCTCGCCCGGCGTCAGGTTGCGCACCAGTCGCATCGTTCCGGTGTGGCAGAAACGGCAGTTCAACGTGCACCCGACCTGACTGGAGATGCAAAGCGTCCCGCGATCTTCGTCAGGAATGAAAACCATTTCATAATCTTGCGCATCGGCGGAACGCAGCAACCATTTACGGGTCCCGTCTTCCGACAGATGCGCTTCGACGATTTCCGGTCGGCCGATCACAAAACGTTCTGCCAACCAGGGCCGCAAGGTCTTGCTCATGTCGGTCATTATCGCGAAGTCATTGATGCCGCGGTGGTAAATCCAGTGGAACAGCTGCTTGGAGCGCAGTTTTCCCTGCTTTTCCTCAAGTCCTGCGGCGATCAGCACATCGCGGATTTGCGACACGCTAAGGCCTATGAGGTCAACGCGACCGTCGGCACGGGGGGTGACCTTGGCGGGCAAGGGAACGGGATCTATGTGGCCAGGTATCTGCATGGCTGGGCATATAGTGCGTGTCTTCAGTAAAATCTACCGCAACCGCGAACAACCGAGCGATGCCGCATCAATTGCGGTCGCCGCCCCGCGCAGCCGGTAGGCATCGACGATCGACTTGCCGTCCCGCCCGACGCTTTCCACGGTCATGCTGGTCGACGAACGGATCGCCGCGATGATTGCAGCATCCATGCGCTTGTCCTGCGACCAGCCATCCGAGCGATTGGCAGTGAGCTGAAATCGCCTACCCGCGATGCTGACAATTACGCGGCTGTTGGACGACCGGTCCCGGCTCAACCGAACGTGAAATTGCCGCCTGATCTTACGCTTTGGCCAGAAACCGATGCTGGCAAAGGATTTACGCTCGGCCTTGCCGTTGATTTCTTCAGATTCCGCGATCGCATAGCAACGCGGGATTTCGGCATCGCGAAATGCTCCCCAACTGTTGAATATACCGAGGGATTCCTTGGCGGCCAGTGGCGTGGAGATTGCAGTCAGCGCCAGTGAAAGAAGAATGAAGCGCTTTCTCAAGCTTTCTCCCCTTCTCCGCCACCGACATGGATGACATCCTCGCGCCCGTCGCAAATCTGCACAATAGATCCTTGCGGCAAGCCTTCGGCAATCGGTGCCCCAAAGCGAGGGTGAGCATCGGCGCCGACGAGCAAACCCCGCAGAACCCGGCTGGTCATGCCGTGGCTGATCAAAACGGCGTCCCGGGTGAAGTTCTGCTCGTCGAGCCAGTGTTTCAGTCGTTTTTCAATGTCTCGATAATCTTCGCCGCCGGGCGCAACCGTCACAAACAAGCGTTCTTCATGGTCGATCTCCAGCTTGCCGTCGAGGTCATGATACATGACGCCGCCCCATTCACCCATATCGATCTCGCGCAACCGCGCATCGCTACGCGCCTGATGCCAGTCGGCACCGACATGCTCCGCAACCACCGACAGGGTTTGCAGCGCCCGGTCGGTGTCCGAAGCAATCAGGTCCAGAGCCGGTGTGTCCGGCGCCAGATGCAAGGCAAGGGCCCGGCCCATTGCATCGGCCTGAGCGAAGCCGCTGCGGGTCAGCGGCGTATGGACATGCTCGCCCTGGATCCGGCCAGCGAGGTTGAAGATCGTCTCGCCGTGCCGCGCGATAAACAGGCGCTTACCATTGGTGCTGATGCCGCTCATAATCACATTATCCCGTTCCAAAATGGCCAATGCCATCGGCTGAAACAGCGGCTTTACCCGCCTCACTAGTTTTTTCCACAGTTTTTCACGGTATTATCGGACATCAAACGGCGATCAGGCTTGCCCTGCGGCTCTTTATTGTTAATGAAGCGGGTAACTATCCGTGAACCCGTGCGGAGTCATTCGCACCGCAATTATCACGGTTGATTGGGAACAAGAAGGACGGTTTATGAAAGCGACCATTGAACGCGCGGCATTGCTAAAGAGCCTGGGCCATGTCCAGTCCGTGGTTGAGCGGCGCAACACTATTCCGATATTGTCCAACGTGCTCATCGAAGCGAACAGCGACGGCAGCATCAAGCTGATGGCGACCGATCTCGATCTTCAGGTCGTTGAAACCGTCGAAGCCCAGGTCGAAACCGCCGGATCGACTACCGTCTCCGCCCACACATTGTTCGATATCGCCCGCAAGCTGCCCGACGGTTCCCAGGTCCAGCTCGACGCAGCGGATGGCAAGATGAAGGTCAATGCGGGCCGCGCGCGCTTCAATCTGCAAACCCTCCCCCGCGACGATTTTCCGGTTATCGCCGAAGGCGAGTTGCCGACCAGCTTTGAATTGCCCGCAAGCTCGCTGATCCAGATCATCGACAAGACGCGTTTCGCGATCTCGACCGAAGAAACCCGCTATTATCTCAACGGCATCTTCCTGCACGTCCAGGATGAAGAGACGCCCGTGCTCAAGGCCGCTGCTACCGATGGGCATCGCCTCGCCCGCGTCACCCTGCCCCGTCCGGCAGGCGCAGAAGGCATGCCCGACGTGATCGTCCCGCGCAAATGCGTCAACGAACTGCGCAAGTTGCTCGACGAAAATAATGAATCCTCGGTCCAGATCGACCTTTCGGCGAGCAAGATCCGCTTCACCTTGGGCACCGCAATCCTGACCAGCAAGCTGATCGACGGAACATTCCCCGATTATACGCGCGTCATTCCAACCGGCAATGACAAGCTGCTCAAGATCGATCCCAAGAGCTTTGCCCAGGGCGTCGACCGGGTCTCGACCATCGCCACCGAAAAAACCCGCGCCGTCAAGATGGCGCTCGGCGAAGACAAGATCACCCTCTCCGTCACCTCGCCCGAAAATGGCAAGGCCGAAGAAGAAGTGCCTGGCTCCTACAAGGACGACGTCTTCGAAATCGGTTTCAACTCGAAATATCTGATGGATATTCTGAGCGAAATCGAGGGCGACAGCGTCGAACTCCATCTCGCCGACGCCAGCGCCCCGACGCTGATCCGCGAAAATGACAAGAGCACGGCGCTCTATGTGCTGATGCCGATGCGGGTTTGATAGCGCTCCCTTGAGGGAGAGGGTTGCGTAGACTTAATGAGCTCCGTTCGTCCTGAGCCTGTCGCAGGACAGCGCTCGGTTACAGGCGTGGTTCGACAAGCTCACCACGAACAGCAACAAACCGTTGCACAACTCTCATCCAACTGCGTTTAATCCTGTCACTCCAGCGAAGGCTGGAGCCTATACCAATGTAGCTATCTCTCGCTTGTTCTCGCCAAGTGCAAAACTTGCTGGTCATCGCCAGATCGGATTGGGCCCCAGCCTTCGCTGGGGTGACGGAAATCTAGGCAGCGACCCTTGAACCTAGACCATATTGCATTGAATGTTCGGCCTCTCGCAGCCGACACGTCCGAGAACACTAGCATTTACTCCCGCGGCACAATATAGCGCCCGCAACACCATGACTCGGCCTCTTCCCTTCTCCCGGTTCCTGAAAACCAACCCGGCGATCCACGCGTTCGCCTTGCTCGCGATGTTGGTGGGTGCGCTGGCGCCGCAAGGCTTTATGCCCACCCAGACTACCGGTGGTTTTGCGATCAAGCTCTGCTCCGGCCACGCCGACAGCAAACTGTCGATCACGCCGGACAATCCCGACTTTGAGCTACTTTCGCTGGTCTATGGTCAGCAGGACGAGACCGCGCCGGAACCCGAACCAGAACCATCGACGCCTGCCTGCGCCTTCGCCGGTGGCACGTCCTTTGGCCTTGCTGCTTCCGCACCAGAACTTGCAACCTCTACATTGGCTCCGGCCACGCACGAACCATCCGAGCCGCGCCGCTTTGCGCTGCGCAACCGGATTAATATACCGCCAGCAACCGGGCCGCCTGTAACCGTCTGAACCCCATCCTAAATTTGCAGTGCGCCACACGGCGACACTGCGTTCAGATATTTACAGGAAATTTTCATGAAGAATCTAGCTTTTGCAGGCGCGATGATCGCGTCTTGCACCCTCGCCTCTCCGGCTTTCGCCCATAATGTGCGTGCCGATGACCATGCGCCCATCGGCGTATCGGCTGACCATACGCACAAGAAAGGCGAGGTCATGTTCTCGCTGCGCTACATGCATATGGCGATGTCGGGCAACCAGGTCGGCACCGACGGCATCAGCAATGATGCTATCGTGACAACCATTCCCAACCGCTTTG
>TARA_R110000772_G_scaffold14520_17_pt1 | contig 17664 bp, 18 predicted proteins | sample TARA_R110000772 | Tara Oceans TARA_R110000772 (sample SAMEA4397948) | marine metagenome | biome: Polar Biome; feature: [SRF] surface water layer (ENVO:00010504); material: water (ENVO:00002006), including particulate matter (ENVO:01000060) such as... | depth 5 m | reverse complement strand
GTGACTATTTTGCCATTTGCGATAGCTATTATCAGGCCATTCGTAAGGCCACGGCACAAGAGATCGAGACTATCGATATGGCGCGGCGCGGGGTGCATGATCATGGCGCCGAGCTGTTGACCGAACGGCTTGACGGAAAAATCGACGTTGATTTTAAAACCGCTCGTCGCCTCTTCACTTTAATCTGTGTATTACATATCAAGAATTAGTCGATTCTCTGCCATTTGAGCAGTTTATTAATGGTATAGCTGAGTAGTGCGTCAGGGAAATAGAGTGTCCAACCGGAACAGAAAAAATACCATGCTGCGGGCTGGCTTGATTATCATTGTTTTGATCATCATTGCCTTTGTGCTTCGCAATATTGCAGTCGGCTGGGCACCGCCGCGTGACCAATATCCGGTTCAGGGCGTTTCGGTTGACGCCAGCCAAGGCAAAATCACCTGGCATGTAGCCGGCGCCACAGGCGTCGATTTCGCATATATTCGCGCAACCAATGGTGCGGAAGAGCGCGACCCCCGTTTCGCCGAGAATATCAAGGGTGCGCGCGACGCAGGCATCCGCTATGGCGCTGTGCATGAATATGACTTGTGCCGATTGGCCACCGATCAGGCGACGGCCTTTGTAACCACCGTTCCGCGGGAAGAGAACATCCTTCCTCCGGCAGTTCGCCTCGCTTATGATAATGGCTGCACAGATCGGCCGGGACGCGCCTTGGTGTTGAGTGAGCTGAATACTTTCCTCAACCAGATTGAAGGGCATAGCGGCAAACCCGCCATCATCATCGTGTCCAAAATATTTGAAGAAGATTATAATATCAGCAGCGGCATTAATCGTACATTCTGGCTGGAGGGTAATTTCTTCCCGCCTGATTACGCGACGAAGCCGTGGGTAATGTGGCGCGCATCAGACATGCGACGGATCAGCGGCATTGAGGGTCCGGTCAATTGGAATGTTGTGCGGCCTTAATCTTGCTGGCATGAACTGCTAAACTGCTAAAGAAAGAGACATATGAGCGTACTTTCAGACAGATGGATCCGCCAGGAAGCCAAACATAGCAATATGATAGAACCTTTCGTGGAAGGACAAAAACGCGATGGCTGCATCAGCTATGGCCTGTCATCCTATGGCTATGATGCCCGGGTGGCTGATGAATTCAAGATTTTTACCAACGTCAACAGCGCCATCGTTGACCCGAAAAATTTCGACGCTGATAGCCTGATAGACCGCAAAACCGATTGTTGTATCATCCCTCCCAACAGCTTTGCGCTCGCCCGTACGGTGGAATATTTTCGAATTCCACGCGATATTCTGGTGATCTGTCTAGGCAAATCAACCTATGCACGTTGCGGGATTATAGTGAATGTGACTCCGCTAGAGCCAGGCTGGGAAGGCCATGTGACATTGGAATTTTCCAACACCACCCCCCTGCCCGCAAAAATCTATGCCAATGAAGGCGCTTGCCAGTTTTTATTCTTAAAAGGCAATGAACCTTGCGAAACCAGCTATGCCGAGCGTGCGGGCAAATATATGGGGCAAAGAGGCGTGACTCTGCCTAAGCTCTAAGTCATAAGCAAGTTTCGAAAGAAAACTGATAATCAGGAGTGTTTTATGGCCGGTGTACGCGAATTTGATGTCATTATTTATGGATCAACCGGCTATACGGGCCGTCTGGTCGCCGAATATATGGCACAGCAATATGGTGTCGGTGATGACGCCCCAAAATGGGCCATGGCGGGACGTTCGATAGAAAAGCTGGAAGAGGTTCGCGACCTAATCGGCGCACCTAAGGAAACTCCGTTGGTCGTGGCAGATTCTGATGATGCAGCCTCCATCGATATGATGGTGCGCCGCGCAAGCGTTATTCTGACCACCGTTGGCCCCTATCAGCTTTATGGTGATGAGCTGGTCGCCGCCTGCGTGAAAAATGGCACCCATTATGTCGACCTCTGTGGAGAACCCGGCTGGATGCGTGCGAAAATTGACGAGCATCAGGAGGCAGCTGAAAAATCAGGCGCACAGATTTGTTTCTCCTGCGGCTTTGACTCCATCCCCTTCGATCTCGGCGTATTGATGCTGCAGAAAGAAATGAAGCAGCGTTTTGGCAAACCGGCTACCCGTGTCAAAGGGCGCGTTCGCGCTATGGAAGGCACATTTTCCGGTGGAACCGCAGCGAGCCTCAAAGAAACGATGAAAGCAATTGCGAAAAATCCCGGCCTCGTCAAAATTCTGGCGAGTAGCTTTGGCCTGACACCCGGCTTTGAAGGACCGGACCAGCCCAATATGATGCTTCCCCAAATAGACCCAACGCTAGACAGCTGGGTCGCGCCTTTCATCATGGCAGCGATCAATACCAAGAATGTGCATCGCACCAACTATCTGCTTGAATTTCCTTATGGCCAAGATTTCAAATATGACGAAATGGTTGTCACCAGTCCCGGCGAAATGGGCAAAAAAGCGGCAGAAATGCTTGCAAAAGCAAACCCACTGGGCGGCGATGATGCGCCCAAACCCGGTGAAGGCCCTACCAAGGAAGAACGAGAAAACGGCTTTTATGACCTCCTATTCCTTGGGGAAACCACTGATGGTGAAACCGCTAGCCTATGTGTCAAAGGGGACAAAGATCCAGGCTATGGCTCGACATCCAAGATGATTGCAGAGGCAGCGCTATGCATCGTGCAGGACGGTAATAAGCATGGTGGCGGGATCTGGACACCGGGCGCATTAATGGGCAAAAAACTCGTCAAACGGCTTGAAGCAAAAGCGGGGCTCAGTTTCATAGTAGAAAGTTAATATACTAAATTACCCGTTCATATTGAAACACTATATAGGAAAATAGGCAGGCGCAAATATGGCGACTGCCTCTTGAATTTTTAAAAAATGGAACAAAGTTCGTCGGCACTATGTTGAAGCGCCTGTTTAACAAGAAAACCGCCGCCCGCCCCTTGGATACAGCTACTGTGCCAGAGGGACGGCGTGTCTATGCCATTGGTGATATTCACGGCCGCAACGATTTGTTGCAGCAGCTGATCGAGAAAATTATCGATGATGATGCCAAGCGCGGCGATATCAACAGCGAGATAATCTTTCTCGGAGATTTGGTTGATCGCGGCCCGGATAGCGCCGGCGTCATTGAGACCGTCATGCAGCTTAAAAAAGAACTGGACGATGTCCATTTCCTGATGGGCAATCACGAAGAAGTCTATCTGGCTGCAGCCGCCGGCAGCGAGAAAGCGACCCGCTTTTTCAACCGGATCGGCGGCAAAGAGACCATCCTGAGCTATGAGATCAGCATGCAGGAATATATGAGCCTCGACAATGCCGCGCTGGCGGAACGCCTGCCGCTCCTGATCCCGATGCATCATGTTGATTTTGTAAAAGGCTTTGAGGACCAGATTATCATCGGCGACTATGCATTTGTGCATGCTGGAATTCGGCCCGGCATATCGCTCGACGAACAAAAACCAAAGGATTTGCGGTGGATCAGGGAAGAGTTTCTCTCCGTCAAGGAACCGCATGAGAAAGTGATTATTTACGGCCACACGATCAATGACGACGTGGTGGAAAAGAGCAATCGGATCGGCATTGATACCGGTGCCTATTATACCGAGAAGCTGACTGCCTTGGCACTGGAAGGTAATCAACGCTGGTATCTGGACACTGCCCCGTCACAATAAAAATGGCGGAACCCTATGGGTCCCGCCGAATTTTTGGGTAGTGAGTTATAAAATCCTAGTCGGACGGAAACTTAAGCAACCTGAACTTCAGGTCCAATTTCTTCTTCCATATCGCGCAGAACATAGCCGCGGCCCCATACAGTTTCGATATAATTTTCGCCGCCGCAAGCCAGAGCCAGCTTTTTACGTAATTTACAGATAAACACATCGATAATTTTAAGTTCAGGTTCGTCCATGCCGCCATATAGATGGTTGAGGAACATTTCCTTGGTGAGCGTCGTGCCTTTACGCAGAGAAAGCAGCTCAAGCATCGCATATTCCTTGCCCGTCAGGTGCACACGATTGCCATCGACTTCGACAGTCTTGGCATCAAGGTTGACCGCAAGCTTGCCGGTCCGGATGACCGATTGTGAATGGCCTTTGGAACGGCGCACAACGGCGTGAATACGGGCAACCAGCTCTTCACGGTGGAAAGGCTTGGTCACATAATCATCGGCACCAAAACCAAATGAGCGCACTTTACTGTCCATTTCGCTGATACCGGAAAGAATGAGAACAGGTGTCTGCACTTTGGCGACACGCAACTTTTTCAGCACATCATAGCCATGCATGTCAGGCAGGTTCAGATCGAGACATATGATATCATAATCATAAAGCTTGCCCAGATCGAGACCTTCTTCACCCAAATCCGTTGTGTATACATTAAAGCCTTCAGTCGTCAGCATAAGCTCAATTGCTTTTGCAGTTGTTGGCTCATCTTCAATCAGCAGCACACGCATTAGGCAGCCCCTTTTCTTAATTTTACGCACCAGCGACGAGTACACTCCCGAAGCCCTTGGATCATTTATTAACCATAAGACAGATGAACGTAAAAGGTTAATTTTCAATTAAAGCAGGATTCAACACGAGTCGCATGGGGTCACTTAACTCTGTAAGCCGCAGAAATGAGTCGTTTCAGGACTCTGAACTGGTTAAAAATTAAATTAACTTTTTCTCGTAAAAACTGCTCAAAATAGAGGGAGAAGATGTTTTTCGGCCTGGTTTTCTCTCCAACCCATCCAATTTTAACCGGCATCATATGCCAATTTCGACGCCGGCCACGGCCCCTATGCCGTACCGTCCTAATCGACTAGAGATGCGGAATGATGTTCGATATTCCCGAAAGCGCGATTAGCGAAACATTCCTTGCAGCATCCGGTCCTGGCGGACAGAATGTTAACAAGGTCGAGACGGCAGTCCAGATGCGCGTTAATGTATATGCGCTGCGCTTGCCTCCTTTTGCTTTTCGCAAGCTCCGAGAAATAGCGGGTCGTAAAATGACCGGTGGTGGGGAACTGGTCCTCACGGTGCGAGAACATCGAACCCGAGAGGCCAATCGCGCCGAAGCCCGCAAACGGGTCGAAGAGATGCTGGTCGCCGCACATCATCGCGATGCCCACCGGATAAAGACCAAGCCAAGCCGGGCGGCTAAGGCCAGACGGGTTGATAGCAAGAAGAAAAAATCCGGTGTCAAGAAAATGCGCAGTAAACCGACATTGGATTAAAGATATATGAAGTAAAAACTCGTGTTCGACTAAATCGGGAAAGAAATCAGCATTAATCGGTAAAAAACTAGGCCGTGTTGACAAAAGACTTGAGCCACAGGCGGGCGGCGGCGAGGTTGAGGAAGCTCTCGAACGATAATACGGTCTTGTCGTAGCGGGTGGCGATACGGCGCTGTTGCTTGAGTTTGCCGAACATACGCTCGACGCGGTTGCGGTCCCGATAGCGGCGATAGTCGGGATGTTCGGGCACTTTGCGGTTTGAGCGGGGCGGGATGATCGGCAGAATACCCCGGATGAGCAGGCTCTCCCGGAAGCGATCGCCATCATAGCCTTTGTCTGCCAGCAGCGCCTTGGGTGTGGGCAATGGCAGTGCCATCAGCGGTTCGGCAGCGGTATAATCGGATGCCTCACCGCCGGTCAGGATGAAGCCGATAGGCAGCCCTTGATTGTCACAGCGGGCGTGGATTTTGCTCGTAAAGCCGCCGCGTGATCGACCAAGAGCGTTCGCACAAGCCCCCCTTTTCCGCCCGCTGCCGAGACGTGGCCGCGAACGCTGGTGCTATCGATCATGTGCTGCCAGTCGTCGGTCAAACCCAGATCGACCAGTGTTTGCAGAAGAGCATCCCAGACGCCCTGTTCGGCCCAACGCCGGAACCGAACGTAGACCGAGTTCCACTTTCCATATCGCTCATGCATGTCGCGCCAGGGGCAGCCGACCCGCAGCACGTGGAGCATGCCATTGAGGAAGCGCCGATTATCGCCTGCAGGCCGCGCCCAGCGACCACGCTCAGGCGGCAGCAGCGGCCCGATCAGTTCCCACTCTACGTCCGATAAATCCCCGCGACCCATAACTGCTCCGCAAAAAGCAGTCTTGAATCAGAACTCGGGGCGATTGGGAATCCCTTTTGTCAACACGACCTAGATGCTGAGAAGCTTTACTCATTGATCCCGACTTCTCGATTAGAATGGCAATCCCCGCCATAGTTATTCTTGCTGGTTGCTGAAACCCGATTCTAACAATCACCTCTTGGATTGCTTGCACTCCGTTACAAAATGTTACAGATGGCTTTCCCATTGGAGGGATTATTGCGCATATGAAATATATGGAAGAATTAAATGCCTCTGGGCCGGCGCTTTTTGCAATGCGCGCGTCTCTTTTTGGCGTCTTTCAATTGCACGCGCCCGACGGCAAGGCCATAGAGATATCCAACCGCAGGGCACGGGCGTTGCTCGCGATGTTATGCCTCGCTCCAGATGAATGCCTTGATCGCGAATATGTTAGCAAGCTGCTCTGGCCTGGTCGATTCGGGGCACAGGCCCGGGCAAGTTTACGGCAGTGCCTATTTGACTTAAATAAGGCGCTTGAGCCTCACCATGCCGAGGCCCTCGATATTTCGCGTAATGCGATACAGATTAAAAAGTCCGCCATCGTGACCGACCTTTCAGAGCTGGAAGATATGTTGGCGCAAGGGCAAGCTGATAAAGCCAGCAAATTATTGCTCACGATCGGTACCAAGCCCGTTTTGGACCAAAAGGATTTCGGCGATGAATTCCAGAACTGGTTGAACAAGCGGCGTCAGCAGGTCGATGGGCGCCTCAAGGCTTCTGTCAAACACGCTCTGTCCAAATTTGAACAGCAAGGCGTTAGCACTGCTTATACCCGCTTGTTAGACGCGTGGCGAGTACGCGACCCAGCATCATCTTTTCCGGAAATTGCAAAGCATATCGAGGGCAAGATACGGATTGCAGTGCTGCCGTTCCGATCCCTTGCGGAACCGGATGACGGCGGCTTTTTTGCGGACGGGATTTCCGATGAGCTAATCACAACATTGGGGCAATTGCCTGAGCTTTTGGTTGCGGGGCGGGCTTCCTCTTTTTACTTTAAGGATTCGGAAAAAAGTCTGCCCGAGATTGCCGAAGCTTTGAACGTCACACATATCATCTCCGGCTCGGTCCAAAGACAGGAAGAGCTTGTTCGCATCAATGTCAGCCTGATTGACACCCAAACCGGTTTTGAAATGTGGAGCTATAGCTATGATGGCAGCTTTGATCATATTTTCGCTACCCGCAAAGAGGTTGGAGAGGCTGTCAATGAAGGCATTGCCAAAGCTCTAGAACTGACTAACCCGTCCGCTCGAATCCGTACCCTCACCGACAATAGGGAGGCTTATGGCCTTTATTTACAAGGCCGTGCGCTCACCATTCACGCAATTGGCGACGGGGTTTTGGAAAAGGCCGTTCACCTACTTGAAAAAGCGTTAGCTCTTGATCCGGAATTCGCAGAATGCTGGACCGCGCTGGCCGAAGCACAGATTAATATAGGGGTTTACACACCCTGCCTAGACAGGTTTGAACGGTGCAAGAAGGCGGCGACCTATGCACGAAAATCATTAGAACTGTCCCCTAAACAGGGGCATGCTCGGATTGTGCTCGCCTTTTATGAATGGACACAAAATAATATTATCGGCGCGGTTGATCTCGCATTTGAAGCTTACAGGCTGGAGCCCAATAATCCGGATGTCGTGAACCGACTTGGATCATTCCTACTGTATTGTGGCCGGTGCAAGCAAGCTCTCCCCTATATCGAAGCCTCCATTGATCAGGATCCGGTCAACGGGCGCGCTTATAGCATGCTAACAACTGTGCATCTCAATTTGGGCAACATAGACGCTTCTCTTGCCGCTGGATGGCGAATGGTTGACCTTGGTTTTCCGTCTATGTGGCTGGCACAGGCGATGGCGGCCAAGGGCGATAATGATCTTGCGGTTGAGACATATCAACTTACCAAAGAATTGATGAACACAATCATCTTCGCGCCTGCCGGGACCACGCCGATGTCGCCGGAAGCTATGGATGCCTATTGGCTAATGGCTGGAACGGCCCTTTGGAGCGGAGATGAAGAAGCACGGAAAAATTACGGCCAGTTACTTGAAATGCTCCACGCTACTCTGCACGATCCCTGTGACTCAACCATTGTGTTCCCTGCGATCTGGATGGGAAATGCTCAAATGGTGTTCAAAACCCTAGGCAAACAGATAACGCTTGGCAATTTTTTTGGTTTGATGTCACTTTGGGATGATTTCGAACCCACCCGTCAGGTTCGGCTCCATCCAGATTTTCTCGATTTTGCCGAGCATATCGGGCTCACCGCCATATGGGAGAAATATGGCTGGCCCGATTTACTGCCGCGCCCCGACAATTGGTCTCCGAACGCAATTTCGGCCTAGCATACGGTAATTTAACGCTAGTTTGACGCTTTAATAACGGTAGCGTGATTGACCGACAGGCCCCGTCCGAGGCAATGATCTTCACCGAGAATGCAAGCAAAACCCTATCTGTGTAGGGCCCGATAGACCCTTATTCTTTCGGGCTCTTCTAAGATACTTGACTGCCTTTTCATAATGGGATGGAGGAGCCCCCAAAGCTCCTCCATTTCGCTAATTTGAAGCCGGACAATATCTTTCTTCGGCAATGATAGAAAAGAATTTTATGATGGCGACCCTATATTCAAAAATCACCCCCGTACTAACAGCAGCGGTAATTGCCCTTGCGGTACCCGCCCATGCAGCGGACAAATCGGTCAATGTGCAAACAAACGATCTGAATTTGTCGAGCACAGCAGGTCAGGAAACACTGAATATGCGGTTGACCCGTGCCGTGAAATCAGCATGCAGCTCAGCGCGTGCCTTCACCTTGCATGAAAAAATGGACGAAAAGCGCTGCAAGAAAGAAGCATCTCTGGTCGCCAATCAACGTGCCGCCAAGGTAATTGCAGCATATAATCAGCGCATTCTTGCACAGCGATAAACCGTTCTTATGGCAGAGAAGTGATTTTTCCTGCAGGTTTTTGATCTTCGAAAGGAGTATGGAAAGCGCAAATTTTCTATACTCTTTGTAAGGGGCTTTCCTACACTATCAGCGCTGTAATAAATTATGCCTTGAACGCTTCCTCCATAAGCTGATAGCGGCTTAGCCCATGCATAATTTTTCCATTTCTTCAGATCAGTCTTCGGACATATTATATGGCGATCTGACCGCCGCCGCTCGGGCCCTGACAGACGGGGAGCCTGATGGAATTGCCAACATGGCCAATGTCTCAGCGCTAATTTGGCAATATATACCCGACCTCAATTGGGCGGGCTTTTACCGGATATTGGACGGTCAGCTGGTACTTGGTCCGTTTCAGGGCAAAAGCGCCTGTATCCGGATAGCTATGGGCAAAGGCGTTTGCGGGACCGCAGCAGCCACCAATGAGGTTCAGCGGGTGGCTGATGTCCATGCCTTTCCCGGTCATATCGCCTGTGATGCGGATAGTCGCAGCGAACTGGTCGTGCCGGTTTGCAAAGACGGGAAAGTCATAGCGGTTCTCGATCTGGACAGCCCCTTGCCCAGTCGGTTCTCCGCAGCGGACGAAGCCGGGATAACCCAGTTGATTGCAGCAATTGCTAACAACCTAGGTTAACAGCAACGCAATCATTTCGCCCCATTTCGAGACAGCCTTTCAAATCTACCCTATTTTACAAGCTACTAATGGCCAAACAGCCGTAAAAATGTTAACTATATGTTAACGATTACCCTATGGATCGCGCGAATGGCACGATCCAAACTAAGGAGCTGTTAACCATGAAGACCCTTATATTTGCTGGCTTGGCTGGCGCTATGGCAATGATGCCTGCAGCAGCATCCGCCGCCATCGACTCGGTGCCCGGCGGCTTCGAAGTTGATGCACCAGTGAATATGTCTTTTGTTTCTGCCACAGCGCTATCCTCTGGCGCCCAGGGCGCAAAGAAGATGACAAACCATATGGCTATCCATAAAATGGGTGGTCAGCAAATGCACCATGCTACGCGCGGCGGTCATCGCTTCCGCGATGGCGCGAAGGTCCGCATGGGACGCATGGGTTATCAGCGGGGTTATATGCGCCCGCATCGTGGTTTTCGCCTGCCAAGTACATTTATTCAACCAAGCTTCTTCATCGCCAATTATGGCAATTATGGTCTGAGCCAGCCTTCCTATGGTTATGGCTGGTCGCGCTATTATGATGATGCAGTGCTAACGGATCGCCGCGGTGTGGTTTATGATAGCGTCAACAATCTCGACTGGGATCGCTACAATCAAGGCTATAATGATGGCTACCACGCTGGTCAGGCAACCTATGACAATAGCGTGCTCATGAATGACGATCAGGTAATCGCAACCCCCTCAGGCGCCCATGGCGGATCATCTACCTATCAGGGTGACTGGGACGGAGCCTATCGCGACGATGGCAGTTACCAAGGTGATTGGCGAGGAACATATCGCGATGCTGAAGGAAAGATTTACGAAGGTCAATATTCAGGCACTTTCATTGGTGATAGTAAAACCACTCAGACTGGCGCCAGCTACGCTGACGGACCACATTGGAGCAGCGAGGGTCCGGTAGATGATTATGAAGCGCCTCCTTATACAGAAGAACGCTATGACAGCCGTGAGGACGAGCTGGCCTATCTCGAACGCTGCAAGAAGAGCAGCGGCATTGGCGGAGCAGTCGTCGGCGGCGCTATCGGCGCACTAGCAGGGAACCGAATTGCTGGAAGCGGTAACCGCCTTGGCGGCTCCCTAATTGGCGGCGGCGTCGGCGCAGTGGCTGGTGCAGCAATTGATCAGAGCACGGACAAATGCCGGAAGCTGATTAAAAAATATGGACAGAACTATCAGGCGCGCGCGCAATATTCACAGCATCACACTCCTGAGTATCGCGCGCCAGCGCCTCAGCCACAATATCGGAGACAGCAGGCTTATCCCAGCGGATGGCAGGGCGGATATTATTATCCCGCTTATTATCAGCCCGCCGTCACGACGATTGTGATTCAATCGGCACCGGTAACGACAACAACCACGACGACCTATATCGAAGAGGACGTTATCTACACCAAAGCCAAACCAGCAAAAAAACGCTGGGAGCCGGCTCCGAAAAGAGTTTGGAAACCAAAACCGAAACAACATGCTCCAGCGCCGCTTAAAGGCTGCCAACAGGAATGCTGCCTCTACTGCGATTGAGCAGACATGATAATCAAGAAAGCCCGCTGATCCCCAATGATCGGCGGGCTTTTTCTATCTGGGTTGCTTCCAATTCTATGAAATATGAAAAATTCTATAGGTCACCGGTAGCGCTCCCAAAAATCAAGAAAGCTGGTTTATATCCGTCTTAGCATCAAATCGCCGCCATCCGTCGGGACCCAATTGCTCAAGGGGCTTAAAACGGGCCTTATATTCCATCCGACTTGATCCATTGACCCAATAACCGAGATAAACATAAGGAAGGCCTGATTTGCGCGCGCGCAAGATGTGATCCATGATGATAAAATTGCCTAGCCCTGCCCGGTCTGCATGGTCGGCATCGAAAAAGCTGTAGATCATCGACAGGCCGTCACCTTGTTGATCCGTCAAGCAGGCGCCAACCAAACGGCCTTTGACACCATCAACAGTTGGTTCGCGATATTCGATGACATAGCTTTTAACAGGAGATTGCTCAATCATGTCAGAATAGTCCATCTCGTCCATTTCAGTCATGCCGCCATCGGGATGCCGCTTAGAGAGATATTTTTGTAGCAAGGAAAACTGTTCTTCCGTCGCCCAAGGCTGACAGGCTTCGATTACCAGATCCTCATTACGCCTTAGCAATTTGCGCTGCGTCGCGTTTGGCCGAAATTCGTCAACCAATACACGGACGGACACACAGGCTTTACAATCGAGGCAACTTGGCCGGTAAGCGACATTCTGACTGCGGCGGAACCCAATACGTCCCAATGCGTCATTCAGTTCGTCAGTATGTGGGCCGCTCAGTTCAGTAAAAACTTTGCGCTCGCTCTTTCCCGGCAAATAAGGGCACGGGCTGGGGTTTGTAACAAAAAACCGCGGAAAGCGAACGGGAGCAGTCACAGATGAAAGCCTAACTTTACAAATTTAAGAATCAGTAACCCTAATATGCCGCGTGCCAGGGCTCATGAAAAGGCTCTTTACCACGATATAAGACTTGTTGCCAAATAATGCCCGTATCCAAAAGGCTTCAGAGCAAAAAAAACGGGGCAAAAAGTGCCCCGTTCCTCTAAATTATGTCGCCAGGCCTCAGGGGCTTGTTGGATCATCATCATCATCAGCGATGATAATGATACCAGCGATAACCGCAGCAGCAGCCAAAACACCGATGATGATGCCGGAGCTACCTTCAAGTTTTTCAGCTTCGCTATCAGCAGCAGCACCGATACGCTGTGCAACTGGAGCCTTACTTTGAACAGCCTGTGCCATTGCAGGTGCGGTCATGAGGGATAAGGCAGCTACGGAAGCTGCCATCTTATTGAACTTCATTATATACTCCAATCAGAATATTTTTAGTTTATCAAAAGGACAAGCCGAACACCGACTCTAATTCCCCCTGATAGGATAATAACGCCGCGCGATTCTTTTTGACTGCATCCGTTATTAGACACTTTCTTACGTTCAGACAGATATAAAGGCAAGTTTTAAACCAAAATTATAGTCCAGCCGTGTTTATGGCAAGTTACTCGAATGTTTATTGCATTTTCTTTACATAGACTGGACGGCCACCAATCCACGTCTGTTCAACGGTCATATTCCTGATCTCTTGCGGCGTAGCCAGCAAGATATCCTTGTCGATGATCAGGAAGTCTGCACGCTTCCCTTTTGTCAGGCTGCCAATCCTGTCTTCTGCAAACGAGGCATAGGCAGCACCCACTGTATATGCGTGCCAAGCCTGCTCACGTGTTAATCGCTCATCAGGGAACCACCCGCCAAAAGGCTGTCCATTCGCATCTTCGCGGGTCATAGCCACTGCCAATCCAGGAAATGGGTTGGACGATTCAACCGGCACATCTGTTCCAAATGCCAATTTAGCCCCTGATTCAAGAATCGAATTCCATGCATAAGTGCCAACCAAGCGCTTAGCGCCCAACCGAGCCTCGGCCATCAAACGATCTGATGTTTGATGGACCGGTTGCATCGACGCGATGGTACCCGTTCGGGCTATTCTCGGCAAATCCACAGGATCAATAATCTGGGCATGCTCAATCCGCCAACGGCGATCACCGTTAAATGTATATTGCAATTCTTCAATGGCAGAGAGAAGCTCTTCATTAGCTTGATCACCAATTGCATGCACAGCCGTCTGAAAACCATCCATCGCCGCCCGGCTCATCTTATTCTTCAGCTGTGCCGAAGTCAGCAATGACAATCCCGTCTCACCCGGCTTATCGGCATAGGGCTCTTTCAACAAAGCACCGCGCGATCCCAATGCACCGTCAATATAGAGCTTTACGCCGGCGAGTTTCAAACGATCATCATAGAGCCAGGGCGATGGCCCCGGCCCGCCGATAGCGATCATATTATCAATATCGTCGGCATAAGAAATAATCCGAATTGCCAGTTGCCCTTTATCCCCTGCCCGGCGAAAGCTCTGCCAATGCTCCATCGTGGTACCCATATCGGCGATCGTGGTCACACCTTGGGACAGCAAGATTTCCTGTGCTTTCATCAGGGCCAGATCATTTTCAACTGGCCGCGGGGCGGGGATGGATTTTGCGAAAAGATCCTGTGCATTGTCAATGAAAATGCCGCTCGGTTTGCCACCGGTTTTTTCAATCACGCCTCCCGGAGGGGCTTTGGTCGCGGCGGTAATCCCGGCGGCTTTCATACCAGCGCTATTCACCCACGCAGCATGACCATCGACCCTTGCCAGATAAATTGGTCGATCAGGAATAATCGCATCAAGCTCGACAGCCGAAGGGAAACGTCCCAGTCCCCAGACTTCCTGATTCCATCCATGCCCGATAATCCATGGACGGTTAGGATATCTCTCGGCATATTCGCGAAGCGCCTGCTGCGCTTCGACCAGAGATTTTGTACTCGAAAGGTCTAGCGTCAAAGCCCCGAAACCCAATCCCATGACATGACCATGAGCATCGATGAAACCCGGGATCAAGGATTTGCCCTTACCGTCAAATTGGAAGTCGATATCTTTGGGTCGTTTGTCTTTGCGGTTCAGTAATTCTTTCACCCGGCCATCATCATCGATAACCATGGCCGCAAAACGGAAGACCTTGCCATGATCGTCAAGCGTGATGCCGTTGACATTCTCAATCAGACTATCGGCCTGTGCCGGTGCTCCGGCAAACATGCAGGCCGCACATAAAGCTGTACCAGCTTTTGCTATCGATAAAATACGCATCATTATCCCCTTAACTCAATGGCCCGAAACTATGCTCTGCTCTTGGGCAATCGAGACACCAGTGAACTGGTATCGTGACGACCACCTCCTGCTGCTTGGACTTCTGCATAGAACTGATCGACCAAAGCGGCGACTGGCAAGGTTGATCCATTGGTCCGTGCTTCTTCCAACGCCAGTCCGAGATCCTTGCGCATCCAGTCGACTGCAAAGCCGAAGTCAAATTCATCCTTGGCCATGGTGGTCCAACGATTGTCCATCTGCCAGCTTTGCGCTGCTCCACCGGAAATCGCTTCATAGACTTTGTCGAGGTCCAATTTGCTCGCCTGGGCAAAGTGCAAGGCTTCAGACAGCCCCTCCAACACCCCGGCAATTGCAATCTGATTGCACATCTTGGTTGTCTGCCCGGTTCCCGGCCCGCCAACATGGACAATCCGCGCCGCATAAACAGCCATAAAAATTTCTGCGGCGGCAAAGGCGTCTCTACTGCCGCCACACATGATCGACAGCTTGCCATTTTCCGCTCCGGCCTGTCCGCCAGAGACCGGCGCGTCTAAGGCATGAATGCCGCGCGCCTCCGCTTCAACCGACAATTGACGCGCAATCTGGGCTGATACGGTGGTATGATCGATGAACATACTACCGCTCTGCATCGCCCCAAAAACACCATCACGGCCCATAGTTACAGAACGCAGATCGTCATCATTGCCAACACAGCTAATCACGATCTGAGCATCTTTTGCCGCTTCCGCCGGGCTAAGTGCAAAGGCTCCGCCATTATCGACCACCCATTTCTCCGCTTTTGATTTGGTGCGGTTATAGACTGTCAAATCATGTCCAGCCCGGGCCAGATGCGCTGCGATAGGGCCGCCCATCACGCCAATTCCGATAAATGCAATTTTTGCCATAGCAACCTCGCATAATCATTGTTTCCCTGAATGACCAGATGCGTTAGGGGCCTTGGCACTATGACAGAAGAAAACACAGCATCGCTCCGAACCTTCGATTATGATGATATCAAGGCGGCCCATGAACGTATCCGCGATCGGGTCGTGCAAACGCCAACCCTGAAAAGCATTACCTTGTCCGAGCTGGCGGGGGCGGAAGTCTATCTGAAATTTGAAAATCTGCAGTTTACTGCCGCTTATAAAGAACGCGGGGCGCTTAACGCCTTGCTCTTGATGGACAAGGACAAGCGCGCCGCTGGCGTGATTGCAGCCTCGGCAGGCAATCATGCCCAAGGCTTGGCCTATAATGCGAAAAACCTGAACATCCCCGCGACCATCGTGATGCCCACCACCACACCAATGGTGAAAGTGGAACAGACACGCGGCCATGGCGCCGAAATCGTGATGTTTGGCGGCAGTTATGACGAAGCATATTCGCACGCTCTCAAACTCGCCGAGCAGCGCGGCCTGACATATATCCATGCCTTTGATGACCCGCGCGTAGCCGCCGGCCAAGGTACCGTAGCCGTCGAAATGCTGGAAGCCGTTCCCGATCTCAACCGTCTGATCATCCCAATTGGCGGCGGCGGACTATTTGCCGGCATGGCAACGGCCGCCCATGCGATTAATCCCGACATTAAAATGACCGGCGTGCAAGCCGCGCTCTATCCCAGCATGTACGGCAAACTCAACGGCAAGGAAGTAACTGCCGGCGGCGACACGCTGGCCGAGGGCATCGCTGTACGTAACCCATCTGAATTCACCGCCTCCATCATAAAAAAATATGTCGACGAGATTCTATTGGTTGACGAAGCGCAACTGGAAGGCGCGGTCAGCCTGTTGCTACAGATTGAAAAAACCGTTGTCGAAGGCGCTGGCGCTGCGGGTCTAGCCGCCCTGCTCGGCAACAAGGAAAAATTTGCCGGTGAAAAAGTCGGCTTGGTCCTATGCGGCGGCAATATCGATACACGGCTATTAGCCAACGTACTGCTGCGCGATCTAGCCCGCTCCGGCCGCCTTGCCCGCCTGCGCCTGCATCTACGCGACCAACCCGGTGCACTTTATAATGTTGTGAAACAATTTGCCGAACATGAAGTCAATATCATCGAAATTTATCACCAGCGCGTCTTCACCAACCTGCCCGCCAAAGGGCTGATCACCGACATAGAGTGCGAGGCGAAAGACAAGGCGCAATTGGACGGCCTGATCGTGGATTTGAATAAAGAAGGTTATGACGTGCGGCAGGTAGAGTTAGCGGATTAGCGGACACTGGCAGGAGTTGCATTCAGCTTCCGACCAGATGCGATGGCAAAGTGCCATAGGATTTAATAGCAGAAGCCCGCGAAGCTAATCTGAACTAAGCGCATCCCCAGCTTATTCAGCTCTTCTCGAACGCGACATGAATTTCGAGCTCGACTTCGTTCGATACGAATGGAATGGCGGTATCTATGCCGAAATCACTGCGCTTAATCATCGTGGTCGCGGAAAAGCCTAAGGTTAATTTCTTATTGTAGGGGTTGTCCCCTGCCCCCGTAAATTCGGCGTTTAGCGTCACTGGTTTAGTCATGCCATTCAGCGTCAGGTTGCCATCGATTTTTGCGATATTACCAGTTGCGCTCACACTGGTCGAAACGAACCGGGCATCACTGGGCTCAGGCCCAAAAAAATCGGGCTTCGCGCCGTCTTTGCCAGCGCGCAACAAATGCTCGGTCAGGCCATCACTCGCAGTAGTGACCTTGGCAACAGGGATAGTCACATCCACGCTGGCCGCAGAAAGATTGGCGGGATCAATTGTCAGCGTGCCTGCTACATCGCCAAACAAGCCGATATAATCGCTAAAACCAAAATGATTGACCTCCCATGCGATCAGCGAATGAGCGGGATCGGCAGTATAGCTCCCGGCAACTACGCGCGTGGAATCCAATTGCCCTGGCAATTGGGAGGCAGACTGCGCAAGCAATGGCGCCGTCGCGGCTAAAGCAATGAGAGCAAGGGGGAGGCGCATAATTTAATCTCCTTAAGAGGATGACGCGGTGGCGTGACCATGACGCAGACAGACAGTGAGATAAATTCAAACCAATTATCATTGAAACAGTGTATTTTGTCAATTCACGGGTCGTTACGCGATTCTAAACCCGCGCTGTGACCCCGGCGTCCCGCATCCCGCGCCAGACCTGCGCCGCCTGCACGGTTTCAGGCACATCATGCACTCGCACAATCTGGGCCCCTTGCTGAATCGCGTGGTGCGCGAAGGCGATGGAGCCGCCCAAGCGCTGATC